>Ga0307516_10000763_pt1 | contig 43894 bp, 35 predicted proteins | sample 19_EM_MG_FD_203310 | JGI IMG/M metagenome (GOLD analysis project Ga0307516, IMG submission 203310) | Populus trichocarpa ectomycorrhiza microbial communities from riparian zone in the Pacific Northwest, United States - 19_EM | ecosystem: Host-associated > Plants > Roots > Unclassified | place... | reverse complement strand
CGGCGTGGCCGAGCAGACCGCGCCAAAGGTCCCAATCAAGACGCAAAGCGCAGACGTAGCCCGGGCTACGGCGAGCATTTGCAACGCCGAGTGGGGCCTTTGGTGCGGGATGAGCGGCCACGCCGGAATTCTTCACAGGCTCTCACCCCGCATGGAGACAACCCGTGACCAAAACAAGACGACTCGCTCTGCTCACCACCGTGGCCCTGGCCACGTCCCTGGCACTGTGCGGCGCCGCTGCGGCGGCCGGCAAGAAGCTCGTGATCGGCTTTGCACAGACCGGCGCCGAGAGCGAATGGCGCACCGCCAACACCGACTCCGTCAAGGCGGCCGCTGCGGCGGCCGGCCATGAACTCAAGTTCTCGGACGGGCAGCAGAAGCAGGAGAACCAGATCAAGGCCATCCGCTCGTTCATTGCGCAGAAGGTCGACGTCATCATCCTCGCGCCGCTGGTGACCACCGGCTGGGACACGGTGCTGCTGGAGGCCAAGAAGGCCAAGATCCCGGTGCTCACCGAAAGCCGCAACGTGGAGGTGAAGGACACCTCCACCTGGGCCACCTTCGTGGGCTCCGACTTCGTGGAGGAAGGCCGGCGTGCCGGCCGCTGGCTGCTGGACGCCACCAAGACCACCAACGGCGACGTGAACATCGTCGAGTTGCAAGGCACCGTGGGCTCCGACCCGGCCAACGACCGCAAGAAGGGCTTCGAGGAGGCGATCAAGGTCAACCCGCGCTACAAGGTCATCCGCTCGCAGACCGGCGACTTCACCCGCGCCAAGGGCAAGGAGGTGATGGAGGCTTTCCTCAAGGCTGAGGGCAAGAAGATCAATGTGCTCTATGCGCACAACGACGACATGGCCATCGGCGCGATCCAGGCCATCGAGGAGGCCGGATTCAAGCCGGGCAAGGACATCCTGGTCATCGGGGTCGACGCGGTGAAGGGCGCCTTCGAGGCCATGATCGCCGGCAAGATGAACGTGTCGGTCGAATGCAGCCCGCTGCTGGGCCCGCAGTTGATGGAGGCGGCGCGCGATGTGACTTCCGGCAAGACCTTGCCGCGCTGGATCAAGACCAACGAAGGGGTGTTCCCGGCGGAGGTGGCGGCCAAGGAGTTTCCGAACCGCAAGTATTGAGGCCCTGGCCCGGCTCCGCAGCGGCGCGGGACGGGCACTGTCACACCCCCTATCTTGAGCCCCAGCCTGCAGACATTTCAAAGTATTGATGGGGTGCCGCTATGCGCGCTCTGTTCTCGTTTACTGAGTGAGAGCCCGCCGGGCGAACTCCAGCGGGCTCTCACAAAGTAAGAGAGAACACCGCGCGAACAGCGGCACAGTCCATCCCAGGCAAACACCACCTCAAGACCTTGAAATGATTGGCCCCGGCCCGCCCACCCCCCCGCCGCCCCGAGCCCCGACCATGACCGACGTCGCCAAGGCCGCAGGCGTCTCGCAGTCCACGGTGTCGATGGTGCTCAACCACGTGCCGGGCGCGCGCATTGCCCCGGACACGCGCCTCAATGTCCAGCGCGTGGCGGCGGAGCTGGGCTATCGCCTGCCCGGCCGGGCCCCGCAGGCGGCCAGCCCGCCGCACCGGCGCAACGTCATCGGCTACGTGGTGGACGAGATCTCCACCAGCCCGCACCCGGTGGTGAGCGTGGACGGCGCGCACGATGCGGCCTGGGCGCACGACTGCGTGGTGGCGGTGGTGGTGACGCACGGCCACCGCGAGCAGGAGGCGGCGGTCATCGCGGCGCTGCGCGCCAACCCGGCCTTGCTGGGCATCGTCTACTCCACCATCTACACCCGCGAGGTGAGCGTGCCGGAGCCCTTGCAGGCCGTGCCCGCCGTGCTGCTGAACTGCCACGACAGTGCGCAGAAGCTGAATGCCGTGGTGCCCGGCGAGGTGGGCGGAGGGCATGCCGCCACCGAGTACCTCATCGCGCAAGGCCACACCCGCATCGGCTTCATCAACGGCGAGCCGTGGATGGAGGCCGCGCAAGACCGCCTCAAGGGCTACCGCCGCGCCCTAGCCACGGCCGACCTGCCGTTCGACCCCGCGCTGGTGCGCCATGGCGACTGGATGTCGGGCACCGGCTTCGACGGCAGCCTGTCGCTGATGAAAGAACCGCGCCCGCCCACGGCCATCTTCTGCGCCAATGACCTGATGGCGCTCGGCGCGCTGGAGGCTGTCAAGCAACTGGGCCTGCGCGTGCCGGAAGACGTGTCCGTGATGGGTTACGACGACCAGGAGATCTCGCGCCACACGCACCCGCCGCTGACGACCGTGGTGCTGCCCAGCTACGAGATGGGACGTGCCGCCGTGGAGACCTTGATCGCGCTGGTCCAGGCGCCTGCCGATGCCAGGCCGCGCCGCACGCTGACCAAGATCGACTGCCCGCTGGTGCTGCGCCAGTCGGTGATCCCCGTGCGCAGCCCAGGCAAGGCACCGGACGATGCGGGTAAGCGTTGAGGGACAAGACGACGCAGCCTGCCCAAGAATGCACGGGCTGGGCACGCAGCCCGGAAGGAGTCCCCACATGGCCACCAACCTCAAGGGTCCCGGCATCTACCTGGCGCAGTTCGCCGGCGATGCAGCGCCGTTCAACTCCTGGCCTGCCATCACCCGGTGGGCCGCCTCGCTGGGGTTCAAGGGCGTGCAGGTGCCGTCCTGGGACACCCGGCTGTTCGACCTGGCCCAGGCGGCCGAGTCCAAGACTTATTGCGACGAGTTCGCCGGCATCGCCCGCGCCAACGGCGTGGAGATCACCGAACTGGGCACGCACCTGCAAGGCCAGCTGGTGGCCGTGCACCCGGCCTATGACGAAGCCTTCGACGGCTTTGCGCCCGCCGCACTGCGGGGCCGGCCGGCCGAGCGGCAGCGCTGGGCGGTGCAGCAGATGCTGCTGTCGGCGCGCGCCTCGCGCCACCTGGGGCTCTCGTCCAACGTCAGCTTCCCGGGCTCGCTGGCCTGGCCCTACCTGTACCCCTGGCCGCAGCGCCCGGCCGGGCTGGTGGAGGCGGCGTTCGACGAACTGGCCAAGCGCTGGCGCCCGATCTTCGATGCGTTCGAGGACGCCGGCTGTCATGTGTGCTTCGAGCTGCACCCGGGCGAAGACTTGTTCGACGGCGTCACCTTCGAGCGCTTCCTCGACAAGGTGGACCAGCACCCGCGCTGCTGCATCAACTACGACCCGTCGCACTTCGTCTTGCAGCAGCTGGATTACCTGGCCTTCATCGACATCTACCACTCGCGCATCAAGGCGCTGCACGTCAAGGACGCTGAGTTCCGCCCCAGTGGCCGGCAAGGCGTGTACTCCGGCTACCAGCCGTGGGTCGAACGCGCCGGGCGCTTTCGCTCGCTGGGCGACGGGCAGGTGGACTTCAAGGCCATCTTCTCCAAGATGGCGCAGTACGGCTACCAGGGCTGGGCCGTGCTCGAATGGGAATGTTGCCTCAAGCACCCGGAGCAGGGCGCGGCCGAGGGCGCGCCTTTCATCCGCGACCACCTTATCCGCGTCACCGACAAGGCGTTCGACGACTTTGCCGGCGCGGCCACCGATGCGGCGCAACTGAAGCGCATGCTCGGCCTCTGAAAAAGGAGCCTCATGGCCATCGAAAGCAGCAAGACCAAGATCAAGACCCGCGCCAAAGCCGGCGCTGCGAGTGCACGCATCCGGCTGGGCATGGTGGGCGGCGGCGAGGGCGCGTTCATCGGCGCGGTACACCGCATCGCCGCCCGGCTGGACGACCACTACGAGTTCGTTGCGGGCGCCTTGTCGGCCACACCCGAGCGGGCCCAGCGCTCCGGCCAGGCACTGGGCCTGGCGCCAGAGCGCATCTACAGCGACTACGCCGCCATGGCGCAGGCCGAGGCGGCGCGTGAAGACGGCATCGAGGCGGTGGCCATCGTCACGCCCAACCACCTGCATGCGCCGGTGGCCGAGGCCTTTTTGAAAGCCGGCATCCACGTCATCTGCGACAAGCCGGTGACCACCACCATGAAGGACGCCAGGAAGCTGCAAGCCCTGGCCGCCCGGCACCAGCGCGTCTTCGCCGTCACTCACAACTACACCGGCTACCCCATGGTGCGGCACGCGCGGCAGATGGTGAAAGAGGGTGCGCTGGGCGAGATCCGCGTGGTGCAGGTGGAGTACCCGCAGGACTGGCTCACCGAGCCGCTGGAGGCCACCGGCCACAAGCAGGCCGCATGGCGCGCCGACCCGGCGCGCAACGGCATCGGCGGGGCCATTGCCGACATTGGCACGCATGCGCACAACCTGGCCGGCTACGTGACCGGCCTGCAGCTCACCGAGCTGTGTGCGGAGCTGAGCAGTTTTGTCAAGGGGCGAAAGCTGGACGACAACGCCCAGGTCATGCTGCGCTATGCCAATGGCGCACGCGGCCTGCTGTGGGCCAGCCAGGTGGCCCCCGGCAACGAGAACAACCTGCGCCTGCGCGTCTACGGCAGCAAGGGCGGCATCGAGTGGTGCCAGGAGCACCCCAACCAGCTGCACTGGTCGCCCTTCGGCCAGCCCACCCAGGCGATCTCGCGTGCCACAAAGGCTGCCAACGCCGCGGCGGCGCGCGTCACACGCATCCCGTCCGGGCACCCGGAGGGCTACCTCGAAGGTTTTGCCACGCTCTACGCCGACATCGCGCAGGCCATCCGCGCCGCGCGCAAGGGCGGCCCCAAGGTCGACAAGGCGGCGCACTTTCCCGGTATTGAAGACGGCATCCGGGGGGTGGCCTTCATCGAGGCGGTGGTGGCCTCGTCGGCACGCGGCGGGCGCTGGGTCAAGCTGGCGGGGTGAAGTCCCCGCCTTGCGCGCACGCAGGGGGCGAACTGATTGATGAAAACGCGCGCGGGGCACTGAACATGGCACCGCGCGCCCAGATTCTGACGGCTGAGGCTCTGCAGTCGGAGCGCATGAGCAGGTCATCGGCACGGTCGGATGTGCAAGCCAGAGACCCATCAACGATTCTGAGGAGACCCGTGATGAACCTGCTGTTGACTGTGCGGCATGCGCTGGGTGCGCTGGCCGCGGCTGCCGTGCTGGCCCCGGCCACTACCCACGCACAAGACAAGACCATCACCCTGTGCTGGGCCGCCTGGGACCCGGCCAACGCGTTGGTGGAACTCTCGAAAGACTTCACCGCCAAGACCAAGGTCAAGATGAAGTTCGAGTTCGTGCCCTGGCCCAACTTTGCCGACCGCATGCTCAACGAGCTCAACAGCAAGGGCAAGCTGTGCGACCTCATCATCGGCGACAGCCAGTGGATCGGCGGCTCGGCCGAGAACGGCCACTACGTGAAGCTCAACGAGTTTTTCGACAAGAGCGGCATCAAGATGAGCGACTTCCTGCCCGCCACGGTGTATGCCTACAGCACCTGGCCCAAGGGCAGCCCCAACTACTACGCCTTGCCCGCCATGGGCGACGCGCTCGGCTGGACCTACCGCCGCGACTGGTTCGCCAAGCCCGAGCTGCAGGCCGAGTTCAAGAAGAAGCACAACCGCGAGCTGGGGCCGCCCAAGACCTGGACCGAGCTCAAGCAGGTGGCCGAGTTCTTCCAGGGCCGGCAGGTGGACGGCAAGAAGGTCTACGGCGCGGCCATCTTCACCGAGCGCGGCTCCGAAGGCATCACCATGGGCGCCACCGCGGCCATGTACGCCTGGGGCATGACGTTTGACGACCCCAAGAAGCCCTACAACATGGCCGGCTTCACCAACGGCCCCGCGGCGGTGGAGGCGCTGGAGTTCTACAAGTCGCTCTACAAATGCTGCACGCCGCCCGGCTACACCAACGCCTACATGCAGGAGGGGCTGGACGCTTTCAAGTCGGGCCAGGTGGCCATGCAGATGAACTGGTTCGCCTTCTTCCCGGGCCTGTACAAGGACGAGAAGGTGGGCGGCAGCAAGATTGGCTTCTTCGTCAACCCCAGGCAGAAGGTGGCTGCCAGCACGCTGGGCGGGCAGGGCATCTCGGTGGTGAGCTATTCGCCCAACAAGAACGAGGCGCTGGAGTACATCAAGTGGTTCGCCCAGCCCGACGTGCAGAAGAAGTGGTATTCGCTGGGCGGCTACTCCTGCCACAACGCCGTGCTCAAGGACCCGGGTTTTGCCAAGACCACTCCGTTTGCGGCCGACTTCCTGGACGCCATGGGCGGCGTGCAGGACTTCTGGCAGGAACCCGCCTACGCGCAACTGCTGCTGGCCATGCAAAAACGCGTGCATGACTTCGTGGTGGCCGACAAGGGCACGTCCAAGGAAGCGCTGGACGCCTTGGTGGCCGACTGGACCAAGGTCTTCAAGGAAGAAGGCAAGCTGAAGTAGCCGCCGCGATGGACGCACCCACCCAGATCGCCCAGCGCCTTGCCCAGGCCACGCCCGCGCCGCTGCGGCAGCGTGTGCGCGGCCTGTCAGACCGCGCCATCGCCTGGCTGTTCATCGGCCCGACGATGGCGCTGCTGCTGGCCATCAACATCTTCCCGCTCATCTGGACGGTGTGGCTGTCGTTCACCAACTACCGCGCCAACCGGCCCAATGCCGAGGTGATGAACCGCGGCATAGACAACTACGTGGACGTGCTCACCGACCCGGACATCTGGGCCGCCATGCAGGCCACCGCGCACTTCGTGTTCTGGACCCTGTTGCTGCAGACGCTGCTGGGCTTTGCGCTGGCCTACCTCATCGACCGCAAGTTCCGCGGCCACGGCTTCTGGACCACGGTGCTGCTGATCCCCATGATGCTGTCGCCCGCGGTGGTGGGCAACTTCTGGCAGTTTCTCTACCAGCCGCAGATCGGGCTGTTCAACTACGCGGTGTCGTTCGTCAGCGGCCTGCCGCCGTCTTCGTTTGAGATGCTGGGCTCGGTGAAGCTGGCGCCGTGGGCCATTGTCATCGTGGACACCTGGATGTGGACACCCTACGTGATGCTCATCTGCCTGGCCGGGCTGCGCTCCATCCCCGACTACATCTATGAGGCCGCCGAGGTGGACCGGGCCTCCAAGTGGCGGCAGTTCTGGTCCATCACGCTGCCCATGGTGCTGCCGTTCATCATGCTGGCAGTGTTGTTCCGCGGCATCGAGAACTTCAAGATGTTCGACATGGTGAACCTGCTCACCTCCGGCGGGCCGGGCTCCACCACCGAGGTGGCCTCCATCACGCTCAAGCGCGAGGCCTTCGAGAAATGGCGCACCGGGTACTCGTCGGCCTTCGCCATCGTCCTGTTCGTGGCGGTTTTCGGGCTGGCGAACATCTATGTCAAGGCGCTCAACACGGTGAAGAATCGATGAGGGCATCGACATGAGCCGGGGCATCTCCACCGCACACTCCGTGGTCGAGCCCACGGCCCGCACCCGCCGCATTGCCGGGGCGCTGGTGATGCTGTATGCCTTCATCACCGTGGTGCCGCTGGCGTGGATCATCCTCACCAGCCTGAAGAGCCCGCCGGACTCCATCAGCTACCCGCCCAAGATCGTGTTCGAGCCCACGGTGGAGGGCTACTGCAACCTCTTCACCACGCGCTCGCGCCAGACGGCGGAGTACCTGCAGTCGCTGCCGCCGCCGGCCGGCACCTGCGAGCAGATTGCGCGTGACCGGCAGATGGTGGTGGTGGGCACGTCGAACTACGTGCCGCGCTTCATCAACTCGCTCATCATTGCCTTCGGCTCCACGGCGCTCTCGGTGGGCCTGGGCGTGATGGCGGCGTATGCGTTTTCGCGCTTCAAGATACCGCTGAAGGACGACCTACTGTTCTTCATCCTCTCCACCCGCATGATGCCGCCCATCGCGGTGGCCATTCCCATCTACCTGATGTACCGCGAGCTGGGTTTGTCGGACACGCGGCTGGGCATGATCCTGCTGTACAGCGCGGTCAACGTGTCCCTGGCGGTGTGGCTGCTCAAGGGCTTCATCGACGAGATCCCGCGCGAGTATGAAGAGGCCGCCATGGTGGACGGCTACACGCGGCTGCAGGCCTTCTGGAAGGTGGTGCTGCCGCAGGCCACCACGGGCATTGTGGCTACTGCCATCTTCTGCCTCATCTTTGCGTGGAACGAGTACGCGTTTGCCGTGCTGCTGACCTCGGGCGAGGCGCAGACGGCGCCGCCGTTCATTCCCATCATCATCGGCGAAGGCGGGCAGGACTGGCCGGCCGTGGCGGCGGGCACCACCTTGTTCCTGGTGCCCATCCTCGTCTTCACCATCCTGCTGCGCAAGCACCTGCTGCGTGGCATCACCTTCGGGGCGGTGCGCAAATGAAAGCCTGGCCAAGGTGGCTGAAGCGCGGGCCCATGGAGATGGCGGCCTGCGGGGTGATCACCCTGGGCATCGTGATGATGCTGCAGCCGTTTGCGATGGCGCTGTACACGTACTCGTTCCTCACCACGCTGGGTGGCACGCTGATGTTCATGGCCGTGTCCAAGTTTCCGGAGTAGGGGCCATGGCCGAGATCCGCGTCGAACACCTGCACAAGGCCTTTGCCGATTTCGTGGCCGTGAAGGACTCCAGCTTCACCGTGCGCGATGGCGAGTTCTTCTGCCTGCTGGGCCCCTCGGGCTGCGGCAAGACCACCACGCTGCGCATGATCGCGGGGCTGGAGCTGCCCACCTCGGGCCAGATCTTCCTGGGCGACGAAGACGTGAGCTTCAAGCGCGCCTCGGCCCGCGACATTGCCTTTGTCTTTCAGCTCTTTGCGCTTTACCCGCACATGAACGTGCGGCGCAACATCGCCTTCCCGCTGGTTTCGCAAGGCCTGCCGCGCGACCAGATCCGAGCCAAGGTGGCCGAGGCCGCGCGCATCCTGCGCATCGAGCACCTGCTGGACCTCTCGGTTTCGGGCCTTTCCAGCGGCGACCGCCAGCGCGTGGCGCTGGGGCGGGCCATCGTGCGCCAGCCGCTGGCCTTCATGATGGACGAGCCACTGGGCGCCCTTGACTCCGAGTTCCGCGAGCTGATGTGCCAGGAGCTGCGCGGCCTGCACGAGCGCCTGCATGCCACCACCGTGTACGTGACGCACGACCAGCTCGAAGCCATGTCCATGGCCGACACGCTGGCCGTCATGAACCAGGGCGTGATCGAGCAGCTCGGTGCCCCGCAGGACGTGTACGAGCGCCCGGCCAGCGTGTTCGTGGCCGACTTCATCGGCTCGCCGCCGATGAACTTCCTGTCGCTGGACGGCAGCTACGCGGCCGGCACGCAGCAGGTGCACATCGGCACCGCCAGCCTGGCCGTGCCCGCATTGCGCGAAGCCTCCCCCGGCCCCGCGTTGTTGTACGGTGTGCGACCGGAGCATGTGCGCTTTGATCCCGGCTCGGCCCTGCGCGCCGAGGTGCTGGGCACCGAGTACCTGGGTACCAGCCAGGTGGTCACCTGCCGCACGGCACAGGGCGGCACGCTGCGGGCCCGCGTGGGCACCGGGGTGCCCGCTTGCCGGGGCGACCGGGTGGGCCTGGACTTTGATGCCGCGCAGGTGTCGCTGTTCGACGCCGCCAGCGGCCGCGCCCTGCGCACGCAGCGCCACGACCCACCCACGACCGCGGCCGGTGCGCGCCATGGCTGACCTGCGGCTGCAAGGCCTGGGCAAGCGCTTCGGCAGCGTGCAGGCCGTGCGCGAACTGAGCCTGGAGGTGGCTTCCGGCGAACTCATCGTGCTGCTGGGCCCCAGCGGCGCCGGCAAGACCACCACGCTGCGCCTGGCGGCCGGGCTGGAGGCGCCCGACGCCGGCCAGGTGCACATCGGTGGCCGTGATGTCACCGCTTTGCAGCCGGCGCTGCGCGACGTGACCTTTGTGTTCCAGCAGTATTCGCTCTACCCGCACCTGAACGTGTTCGACAACCTGGCCTTCCCGCTGCGCTCGCCCTTGCGCCGCATGCCCGAAGACGAGATCCGCCGCAAGGTGACCGAGGTGGCCACCATGCTGCGCATTGCCGACAAGCTGGGCAGCCCGGCCACCAAGCTCTCGGGTGGGCAGATGCAGCGCGTGGCCATCGGTCGCGCTTTGGTGCGCGAGCCGGCTGTGACCTTGATGGACGAGCCGCTGTCGTCGCTGGACGCCAAGCTGCGCAACGACCTGCGGCTGGAGCTCAAGCGCATCCAGCAGGACCTGGGCGCCACCCTGCTGTACGTGACGCACGACCAGACCGAGGCCATGACCCTGGCCACGCGCATAGGCGTGCTGGAGCAGGGCGTGCTGGTGCAGGTGGGCACGCCGCAGCAGGTGTACCTGGACCCTGTGAGCAGCTATGTGGCGGCCCGCCTGGGCGCCCCGCGCATCAACCTGCTGCCGCGCCCGGCCACCGGCAGCCTGCCCGCGCCGCCCGCCACCGCCACGGTGGGCGTGCGGCCCGATGGCGCGCAGCTCGTGCCTATAGACCCGCGCCAGGAGCGCGGCCATGCCCAGGCCCGCGTGCGGCGCATCGAGTCGCTGGGCGACCAGCGCCACGTGCACCTGGCATTGGAGGGGCCAGGCGAAGAGATCGAACTGGTCACGCTGTGCCCCGACCCCGCCGGCCTGGCACCGGGCCAGGCCGTGAGCGTGCAGTTCACGGCCCCGCTGTTCTTCGACGCGGCCGGTCAGCGCATCCCAGCCACATGAACCACGGAGTACCGCCATGGAAATCCGCAAGATCATCGAAGCCTGCACGCAGACGCTGGTGGCGCATGCGGACGAACTCACCGCGCTGGACGCCGCCATCGGCGACGGTGACCACGGCATCAACATGCGGCGCGGCGCCCAGGCCATCCAGGCCCGCCTGGCCGAACTGCAAGATGCAAGCCTGAACGACGCGCTCAAGGCCATGGGCATGACTTGCCTCTCCACCGTGGGCGGCTCCTCCGGCCCTGTGTTCGGCACCTTGATGATCACGCTGGGCAAGGAACTGCCGCCGCAGCCCGCCGCCGCGGACCTGGCCCGCGCGCTGGCCGCGGCCATTGCCGCGCTCAGCCGGCTGGGCCGCGTGCAGGTGGGCCAGAAGACCTTGCTCGACGTGCTGGACCCGGTGCAGAAGGTGCTGGCGCAAGGCGGTGAGGACCTGGTGGCGCGCGTGCGCCAATGCGCCGCCGACAGCGCCCAGGCCACCGCGCAGATGGACGCCCTCAAGGGCCGCGCGTCCTTCCTGGGCGAGCGCGCGCTGGGCCACGTGGACCCGGGTTCGCGCTCGATGGCATTGATCATCACCGCGGTGTGTGACTCTCTTTGATCTGAACGCGGAGGCATCGACATGAAAAAGCTCATCAACGACGTGGAGACCGTGCTGGCCGAGAGCCTGGACGGCTTTGCCGCCGCGCATGCCGACATCGTGACCTTGGGCGCGGACCGCCAGTTCGTGCGGCGCCGCCAGCTCACGCCCGGCAAGGTGGCCTTGATCTCCGGCGGCGGCTCCGGCCACGAACCGCTGCATGCCGGCTTCGTGGGCCACGGCATGCTCGACGCCGCCTGCCCCGGCCAGGTGTTCACCTCCCCCACGCCCAACCAGATGCTGGCCGCGGCGCAGGCGGTGGATGGCGGGGCGGGCGTGCTCTTCATCGTGAAGAACTACTCCGGCGACATGATGAACTTCGAGATGGCCGCCGAGATGCTGGACCGCGACCACGCCACCGTGATCGTGAATGACGACGTGGCAGTGGAAAACTCCACCTACACCACCGGCCGCCGCGGCGTGGCCGGCACGCTGATCGTGGAAAAGATCGTGGGCGCCGCCGCCGAGCGCGGCGACAAGCTCGCGGCCCTCAAGGCGCTGGGCGATTCGTTCAACAAAGCCACCGCGTCCATGGGCGTGGCGCTCACCTCCTGCACCGTGCCCGCGGCGGGCAAGCCCACGTTCCAGATCGGCAGCGACGAAATGGAAATGGGCGTGGGCATCCACGGCGAGCCGGGGCGGCGGCGTGTGCGTCTGACATCGGCGGACGAGATTGCGGCTGAGCTGACGGGAGCCATCCTGAAGGACTTGTCGCTCAAGCCGGGGCAGGAGGTGATCCTGCTGGTGAATGGGTTCGGCGGCACGCCGTTGATGGAGCTTTATGTGATGGTGAACGCGGCGCGCAAGGTGCTGGCGGGGGCGGGGGTGCAGGTGGCGCGGTATCTGACCGGGTCTTACGTCACGTCGCTGGAGATGGCGGGGTGCTCCATCACCGTGAGCGCGGTGGATGAGGGGACGCTCGCGCTGTGGGATGCGCCGGTGCGGACGGCGGCGTTGCGGTGGGGGGTTTGAAAGCGAGCGCGTGGGCCTTGGCGCAGCCGCTGATCCGCCCTGCGCGTCGCGCTAATGGGTAACCACGCATTGCGAATCAACTAGGTTGCCGGGCTTCCTTCAACGTCCAATGAAAAGAAAGGTTTTCATGAAGAACTGCAAGGTGGTTTGTCGCTTGATGACCCTGGCGATCACCGGACTGGTCACGCTGGGCTCGGCTTCCTCTGCCATGGCGGCTCGTTCGTCGGAGTTTGCCTACTTTGCCGACCCGAGCAGCAACAACCGCCGCGCCCTGCTGGTCGACTGGCTGGGCACGACGCGCGCACGCGTCACCAATGCCATTGGCACCCGGCTTGGGAGCGTCGTGCATGAAGGGGCACTCCATGTGGTCACCCTGGACAGCCCGGTTTCGCAACCGTTCTATGGTGCCGATCCCGACAGCTGTGGCGAGTACCCCTCGATCCGGCAGGAAACGACCCAGATTGCCCTCAGGTACGTGAGCGGCGATGTTCACCGTGGTACCTCACAGGTGATTGAAATCGGAACCAGGACTGTCCTTGACGGCTGCGATGCCGGTCGATCGGTGCCTTTTGGCGCGCTCACCGACACCGGTGAGACGATGAACAGGCTGGCGATGGACGCGCGCCCACCCATGCACGATCTGTTGCCCGGCACCCGGGTCGCGGGCTTGAGCGAGGCTGAGTTTCCGCCGGAAAGCGACGACATTCTGGCCGTGGATGTGGTGACGCTATATGCAGGGGGCATGGCCTCGTTCTCGCGCACCGGACATGTCGTACCGGCGGCGTTTAACGCAGAACGCTGGCTGGTCTTGAGCCTGGGTGCGTTCGAGCGCGCCTACACGCGGCTCGCCGTCGATCGCGCCACGGGTGCGGAGACCTGGATGCGTGCCGAATGGTCGGGCAACCAGGCCCTGCGCGTGGTGCCTGAACTGGTGGTCAAGCCGGCGGCCCCAGCCGGTTTTGGTACCGAGCACCAGGCGTCGCGCGTCTGGGAATCTGGCTTGTTCAGCAGGTCGCAGGCGCCGTTCTTCATCAATCTGTATGAGGGTGGCACGGGCGAGCGCGTGGCCAAGGAACTGAGTGACGGCACTGAGACCCGCCAGTCAATTACCTGGGGCCTTGCCGGCTCGACTGTCGTCCAGACCCGCTTCACGGGTCCGTTTCGACGCGAGCGCACCTGGGTGCCGCTGCGCAATCACGGTGCCAAGGTGCGCTTTGTGATGGAGAGCGAGACCCAGACGCTTGAGGACGGTACGGTCAGGCCGTTCCTCCTGCCGCGGGTCAACTTCTACATCGACCGCGGCGAGGCAGTGCCCCCGGCAACGCCGTAGCCATAGCGTGGCGCAGGCCTGTTGACACCGGTGTCAGCGAGCCTCTTGCCATGAGGCTGCTGGGGCGGATGCGGTAGGTCGCTTCGTCCGCACGGCTGCATAGAAGAGCCAGGCGCTTGTGCGTCCTCGGCATCAGGAAAGGTGCCGCACGCGGGGTCCCCATCGGTCCCGCTGAAGTCCCTCTGAATGATGCCCCTGTCAGATGCCCGCTCGCCGGCGTCGCGAATGTCCCGTTACGACCATAGGCTGTACCTTGGCCACCCCAAGGAACAGCCACCGTTCCGCACAATCCTGACCCCAGGATTTCTCCATGTCGGAACGGACCGGTCGCGCAGCAACCCCCTCATGAACAACGATTCACACAGCCCGGCCATCGACCGCCGGCACCTGCTCGGGCTCGCGCTCGGCGCGGCCGCAGGGGGCGCATGGGTCGATGCGGCACCCCATTGCCCGGCGCCGGAAGTGGAAACACGCAGCCTGGATGAACTGCATCGCGTCGGCGTGGAGCGTTCGTTCAATGCCCGCTTCCCCGGCATGAGCCGGTTCATGCAGGACCAGGCCCGCATCGAGCGCCTGAAGACGCAGTTCGAAGAGATCATCGGCCCGGTCGCGGCGGCCAACCCGCCGGGGGCCAGCGGTGTCTATCTTTTGCAGGGTTGAGTGCGCGGCCAGGTGATGAGGCGCCGGGTCGTTCGATGGGGGTCTGCCGATGGCTGACATCGGACCTCGCCGGGCTGCCGGCGCGGGAATCGAGCCGGTGCTGTTTGCCAACCCGCGCTTCCCGGGGCTGGGGCTGGAGATGCTCTCCCTGGCGCAGTTGCGCGATCGTGTGCCGCTGCATCAACGCCGTGGGCGGTCCCGGCCGGACTTCCATCAGTTGATGCTGATCGAGTCCGGCGCGACCGAACACGACATCGACTTCGAGCGCCATCGCTGCCGCGCGGGCACCATGCTGCACCTGCGGCCGGGCCAGGTGCAGCGCTACGTGCGTGATGCGCCGGCCGAGGGCTGGGTGCTGCTGTTCCAGGCAGAGTTCGTGCCACCCGAGCCCCTGCTGGAGGCCCGGCTGGGGCCCTCGGATGCCGCCGCGATCACGCTGGCTGCGCGCGACTTGGCACCCATCGGTGCGGCGGTGCGCGCGTTGGCCTTGGCATATGAAGCGGCCGATGGGCAGCCGGGATCGGCACGCGTGCTGCAGCACCTGCTGGTGGCCCTGCTGCTGCAGCTTGCGCGTGCGCACGACCAGGCCAGCCCGGGCGCCAGCCTGCAGCCGCCCGGCACGCTGCGGGTGTACCGCCGCTTCCTGCAGGAACTGGAGCAGCAGTTTGCGAGCACGCGCGAGGTGGCCGCTTATGCCGGGCGCATTGGCTGCTCCACCAAGACGCTGGTGCGGGCCTGCGCTGCGCTGGCCGGCGTGTCACCGAAGCGGCTGATCGAGCGGCGCGTGGTGCTGGAGGCCAAGCGCTTGCTTGCGCACTCGGCGCTGGCGGTTTCGGCGATCGGGCTGGAGCTGGGCTTCACCGAGCCGACCAACTTCGTCAAGTTCTTCCGCCGCTGTGAAGACCTCACGCCGGCCGCGTTTCGCGACCGTGCGGCGCCGGCTCTGACGGCGTAACCGGCAGGTCAGAGCTGATCCCGCAGGATCAAGTCCACCTCCCGGTCCTGGCCCTCACGCACGATGCGCAAGCGGATCCTGGTCCCCGGTGGCAGTTCACGCAACTTCCTGCGCACCTGTGGCAGGGTGGACCCTGGCACCGCCTGGCCGTCCATGGCGGTGATGAGGTCGCCGCTTTTCAGGCCGGCGTCGGCCGCCGGGCCGTGCTCCGTCACCCACGTGACGGCAAAGCCGTTGCTGGCAGCATTGATCCACAGGCCTGAGCGGTCAAAGGTGCCGGTGTCGGCGGGCCGGGGTGAAATCGGCTGCAGGTACATGCGCTGGTGCGCATAGTCGAACGTGACCACGTAGCGCTTGAGCAGGCCGCTGCCGATGTTGCCTTCATAGTTGGCATCGCTGAAGCTGCCGCGCCTGGCGTCCGACAAGCAGGCCACCACGCCCGTGGCGGTGACTGTGCCCAGGGTCAGCGATGGCACGCGTACCACGTACGATTTGGACGGGCCGCCGACGCCCCAGCCGGTGATGGCGGTCACGCCGCGCGGATAGGCCGTGCGCAGCTTGGCGTGGGCCACGAAGGGGGCCGTCACATCGACATCAGAACGGGAGCCGGTGTCGATGTTGAAGCGCGCGGGAAGATCCCCCAGCTTGCCTTCGACCTGGGGCAGGTGGTCGTAGAACGTGAAGGGGACGGCGGTGCCGGCGTCCCCGGCATCGAACCGGGCGGGGTCGGTCAGCGTGAGGGTCTGCGCACCGTAGTCGATGCGAACCGCGAAGCGCAGAAACAGCTCGAAGCCCAGCATGCCGTCGACCCGCAGGCCTTCGATGGCCGGGTCGTAGATGTCGAGCGTGATGGCGACCTGGTCGCGCAGGTGCAGGCTGCCCAGGCGGATGTCGTCGACCTTGGCGTAGCCGCTGGAGGCAACCTTTTCGCCTGCCCCGACGGCCGTTGCCTCGCCGTGCGAACTGAGGCCCAGGTCGGCGATCACGCGCGGCGTCAGGATGGTGTGCCCGCCGGTGTCGATCATGAAGTTGTAGGGCCCCTTGCCGTTGACCTGGGCCTCGATGTAGATGTGGTTGTTGAGCAGGCGAAACGGCAAGGTGACGCTATGGCCGCCCTCGATGGCAGCGCCGGTGGGGGCCTCGCGAGGCAGGGTGTAGGCCGTGGCCGGCAGCGGCTGCGTCACGCCCAGGCGCGTGAGGGTCAGGACCTGGAGGTTGGCCTCGCCCGTGCCGTTGTCGACCACGATCCTTTGCGGCACCCGCGTGCGGCCTTGCGGGCGGTCTTGGGTGCGCTCTTGCGTGCGGTAGTCGCTGTAGGTGGTGCGGATGGTCATGAACGCCTGCACCTCCTCGACACGGCTCAGCAGGTGGGTGGCTGCATCGAACCAGGCCTCGAAGCGTTTGCCGCCTTGAGGGGTGACGGTGAGGTGATGGAGTGCGGCGCCGTCCACGGTGTCGCGGCCGGCATAGGTGATGAGGGCGCCGCCGTGGCCGGGTTGCCACCAGCGGTTGGCGTTGCGGTAGGCCTGGTTCACAGCGAGCAGGATCCGGTCGCCGCCCTGCTGGGCGGTCACGGCATCGGAGAGGTCGCGCATCCAGGGCACCTGGCCGTCATAGCCCGTGGTGCCGCGCACCAGGCCGATGGCCTGGGTGTCGATGAAGTGACCCGTGTGCAGGTCGAAGACGCTGCGGACCGAGCCGCTCATGCCCTGGCCGTGGTATGCGTACTCGGCGCTCACCGTGCCGGCTTCCGGCTGGCCGCCCATCGCGCTGCGGTGGGCGGCCAGGACGGTGTCGGGACTGACTGCCGCCCAAGCCGGGCTTGCAGCCACCAGCACCAATGCGCTCAACCATGCTTTCATTTTCCAAGGCTCCCTTGTAGACGTGAGGCCTGGATGGTGACGCGGGCTATAGTCTCCCGTCTTGAATCAAATTCACGTGGGAGCGCAGATGGCCGAGGGCTGCACGATGCCGTTCCGGCGCACGGCCGTGCCGGGGCGCATGCGGCACGGGGCCAGGGAAGACCTGCCGCGCCACCGCCATGATCATGGCTTTGCCGCCATCGTGCTGGCGGGCGGGTATGTGGAGGCGGGCGACACCGGCCGCCATCGGCTCGAAGCCGGCGACGTGCTCGTGCATCAGGCCTTCGAAAGCCACCTGGACCGTTTCGACGCACGCGGTGCCGATGTGCTGATCCTGCCCATGGAGCACGCAGCGGAGCAGGTGGTCCTGGGTCGAGTGGCCGACCTCGACACGATCGTGCGGCTGGCCGAACTCGACCAGGCCACCGCGGCGCAGGCTCTGGGTGAGGGGCTGGTTGGTCGACAGCTGGCGCATGCCGACTGGCCCGATCTGCTGGCGCAGGCGCTGCATGACGACCCATCGCTGGTGCTCAGCGACTGGGCCGGCCGCATGGGGCTGCACCTGGGCAGCATCAGCCGGGGTTTCCGCCAGGTGTTTTCGGTCACGCCGGCGGTGTATCGCGCCACCCAGCGCGCGCATCGGGCTGCCCAAGCCCTCTCGGCCGGTGACACCCCGCTGAGCGCCATTGCCGCAGACTGCGGCTTTGCGGACCAGGCGCACATGACGCGCGCGGTCAGGCACTTGACAGGCCTGCCGCCTTTGACTCTGCGCGCCCGGCTGGCTCTCAGCGCCCCGGCGTGCTGAACTCCCCAAACGCCTTGAGCTGCTCCCCCAGCGCCGCCTTGTCGCCCACCACGATGAGGGATTGGTCGTCGGGGTTGAAGTACTTGCGGCCCATCTCGCGCACCTGCTCGGCACTGACCTGCTGCACCAGCGGCACGTAGCGGCCCAGGAACTCCGGCGGCAGGCCCACCAGCCAGTTGCTCGCCAACTGGCGGGCGAGCGCACCCTGCAGTTGCGTGCTCAGCAGGTAGCCGCCGGCCACGAAGCGCTTGTTGGCGGCCAGTTCTTCGTCGCCCACCAGCTCGCTGCCGATGCGGCGGTACTCGGCAAAGAACTCCTGCAGGGCGGCCCCGGTCACCTCGTTGCGCACGTCCGAGCTGCCCACGATCGCGCCGCCGTCGCGGTAAGACCGGTTGCCGGCGCTGGCGCCATAGGTGTAGCCCTTTTGTTCGCGCAGGTTCAGGTTCACACGGCTGCTGAAGCCGCCGCCGAGGAGGGTGCTGGCCAGCCGCAGCGGCACCTCGTCGGTGGCGCTGGCCGGGCCACCGGGCCGGGCCAGGCGCAAGGTGGCCTGCACGCTGCCGGGCCGCTCCAGCAGCACGCGCGCCACGGGGGCGCTGGCCGGCGCGGCGGCGGCTTCGGGCGCGGCGGCATCGCCGGCTTTCCAGTCGCCGAAGGCGCCTTCGGCCAGGCGCAGCGCTGTACCTGCGTCCATGCGGCCTGTGATGACCAGCAGGCAGCGGTCGGGACGGAAACGCCGCGCATGCTCGGCCCGCAGCAGCTCGGGCGTGGCCGCGCTGATGGACTCGGCCGTGGGCAGGGTGCGGCCGTAGGCATGGTCACCGAAGACGGCTTGCGCCAAGGCCCGCTCGGCACGGAAGCGCGGCGTGGCCTCGCTGGCCTTGAGACTTTGCAGCGCGTTGGTCTTGGCCAGCGCCACTTCCTTGTCGGGGTAGGCCGGGTGGCGCGCCACCTCGGCCAGCAGCGTGAGCATGGCCGCGGCCTGCGAGGGCAGGGCGTTGGCGCTGACGGTGATGCCGTCATTGGCACTGCCCGCGCCGATGGCGCCGCCCAGGCCCTGCGCCGTCTCGGCGATGGCGCGCGAGTCGCGCTGCGCCGTGCCCTCGGTCAGCACGCCGGCCAGCAGGCCGGCAAAGCCGGGCTGGCTGGGGGCATCGGCCCCGAACCCTGCCCCGCGCACGGCCAGCACAAAGTCCACGCGCGGCAGGCCCTGGCGCGGCACCACCCACACCTGCAGGCCGTTGGCGAGCGTGTGCTGGGTGATCTGGGGCACGGGCAGCGGCTTGTCCTGGCCATAAGGTGGCAGGTCCGGCGGCAGGTCGGCGGGCCGCTTCAGTTCGGCGGCGGGGGTGCCTGCCACGGCGGCCAGCAACCCCAGCGCGGCGCTCAGGCGGCGCACCTGCTTCACCATCATCAAGGGAGCGCGGCTCATTTCTTGTCTCCTGCCGGGGCAGCGGCGGCGGCCGCCTTGGCCGCGGGTTTGCGATCGATCACGGAGCGGTTGGCCCGTGTGAGGTAGGTGCGGGCGGCGCGCTGCACGTCGGCCGAGGTGACGGCCTCGATCCAGCCGGGGATGCGGTTGACCACCCGCGCATCGCCCCACAGCGTCTGCAGCTTGGCCAGGGTGTCGGCGCGGTTCAGGAAGCTCTCCAGCCCGTCGTTCCAACTGGCCAGCATGTGGGTCTTCAGGCGCTTCAGCGTGGCCGGGTCCACGCCTTCCTTCACGATGCGGGCGACCTCTTCGTCGATGCCGGCCAGCACCGCGTCGGCACTGCTGGTGGGTTTGTACAGCGCGAACAAGGTGAAGAGCGTCGGGCCGTCGTAGGTCCACGGGCTGGTGAGCCCATAGAGCGAATCGACCTTGAGCGCCAGCTCGCGCCCTTTCACCAGGCCCAGGTACAGCCGCGAGGCATCGCCCTCGGCGAGCAGCTCACCCAGTACGGCCATGGGGGCCTGGTCGCGGCTGCCGCGCCTGGGCATCTTCCAGGCCGCGGCAATGGCGGGCACCTGGGCCAGCGCGTCGCTCTGCTCCAGGCGCCGCTCGGCGGTGTTCAGCGGCTCATCAAAGTTGCTGGCCCGTGGCGTGGCCCGGCGTGAGATGCCGCCGAAGTACTTCTGGGCCAGGGCAAAACCTTGTGCCGGGGTCACGTCGCCAGCGATGGCCAGCACGGCATTGTTGGGGCCGTAGTAGTCGCGGTGGAACTGGCGCACGTCGTCCAGGCTGGCGTTCTCCAGGTCCTGGAAGCTGCCGTAGCCGTCGTGGTTGTTCTCCCACTTCTGGAAGGCCAGCTGGCTGATGTCGATCCACATGAAGCCGCCGTAGGGGCTGTTCTTCACGTTGACGCGGATCTCCTCCTTCACCACGTCCTGCTGGTTCTTCAGCGTCTGGGTGTTGAAGTCCAGCGTCTTCATGCGGTCGGCTTCGAGCCACAGCATGGACTCCAGTGCCGAGACCGGCGCGGTTTCGATGTAGTTGGTGAAGTCGGGCCGGGTCGAGCCGTTGTTGCGGCCGCCGCCGCCGGTGATGACCTTGTCGAACACGCCCTTGGGGGCATTGGGCGTGCCCTGGAACATCAGGTGCTCGAAGAGGTGGGCAAAGCCGGTGCGGTTCTTCGGCTCCAGCCGCATGCCCACGTGGTAGACCACGCTCACGCCCACGGTGGGCGAGCTGTGGTCCTCGGAGACCAGCACCACCAGGCCGTTGGCCAGCGTCTTGCTGTTCACGGGGACGGTCCAGCGGTCGCTCTCGGTGGCCTGGACGGCCTGGGCGGCCGGGGCCAGCCACATCAGCAGCAGGGCCGGGAGCGCGGCCCGCAGCCAGGGGAGGGTGTGCATGTTCATCGAAACCTTGTAGAGAAGGAGGGACCGGTGGGGGTGGGCGCATTTTCAACGATCGGGCAAGCCGGGGTGGGGCAGGGCGGACCGGGTTCATCAGGACGTGGGATGCCAGGCCCGACCCCGCGTCCTAGACTGCATCGCCACCGGTCCACTTCCCGACCGCGAGCACGTCATTCACGGAGAACCGACCCATGGCAGAGATGACCGAGCTGCTGCGCTCGGCGGGTGCCGGCGACCGCCAGGCAGCGGGCCACCTGTTCGAGCTGGTGTATACCGACCTCAAGCGCATGGCACACAGCCGGCTGCACAGGAGCAGCGGCCTGGATGACCTGGACACCACCTCGCTGGTGCACGAGAGCTTCATGCGCCTCACGGAGCGCGGCCGGCTGCAGGCCGGGGACCGGCCGGCCTTCTTTGGCTACGTGGGCCGTGTCATGCGCAGCGTGGTGATCGACCACGTGCGTTCCCAGCATTCGGTCAAGCGCGGCGGTGACGAGGTGCTGGTCACGCTCACCACCGGGGTGGAAGGCGACATCCTGGACGACGAGCGCCTGCTGGCCGTGAACGCTGCGCTCGACACGCTGGAGCGGCTCTCGCCGGACTTCCATCAACTGGTGGACATGCGTTACTTCGCCGGTTTGTCGGTGCGCGAGATCGCGCAACTGCGCGGCGTGTCGGCCCGCACGGTGGAGCGTGAATGGGAAAAGGCCCGCGCGTTCCTGCACAAGCTGATGCAGGAAGCCTGACAGGCTGAGACGCTGAAACCTCCGCGAGACCGCATGCAAGCCGTTCACCTGAAGGACCTCGCCCCCGAGCAAGCCCGGCGCGTGGCCGCGCTGCTGGACGAGGCACTGGACCTGGACCCGGCGCAGCGCACCGCCTGGCGGGCCGGCCTGGCGGCGCGCGAGCCCGTGCTGCATGCCCTGGTCGAGGACCTGCTCGCCGGCATGGCCGGGTCCGACGTGCAGGCCGTGGCGCGGCAGGAAACCGCGGACCTGATCGCCCGGGGCGTGGCCAAGGCCGCGCAGGCCCAGGTGTCGCTGGCGGGGCAGCGGTTCGGCCCCTACCGCGTGCTGCGGCTGCTGGGCCAGGGCGGCATGGGCACGGTGTGGCTGGCGCAGCGCGTGGATGGGTTGTTCGAGCGGCAGGTGGCGCTCAAGCTGGTCCACACCGGCCTGGCCGGCCAGGCGCTGGCGGAGCGCTTTGCACGGGAGCGCCGCATCCTTGGGGCGCTGGACCACCCGCACATCGCGCGCCTGCTGGACGCTGGCGTGTCGGAGCAGGGCCAGCCGTACCTGGCGATCGAGTACGTGGAAGGCACGCCCCTGACGGCCTATTGCGATGCGCGGCGCCTGCCGTTGCGCGCCCGCGTCCAGCTCATGATGCAGGTCTTGTCGCCGGTGCAGTACGCGCACCAGAACCTGGTGGTCCACCGCGACCTCAAGCCGGCCAACATCCTGGTGACGCCCGAAGGCCAGGTGCGCCTGCTGGACTTCGGCATCGCCAAGCTCATGACGGATGGGCAAGCCAGCGAGACGGAGCTCACGCACGAGGGCGGGCGGGTGCTGACCCCCGACTACGCGTCGCCCGAGCAGATCGCCGGCGGCGCCGTGAGCACGGCCAGCGACGTGTATTCGCTGGGCGTGGTGCTGTACAGCCTGCTGTGCGGGCAGCGCCCCTACCAGCTGCGGCGCGATTCGCGCGCTGCGCTGGAGGAGGCGATCCTGTCCGCCGCGCCGCTGCGGCCCAGCCAGCTGGCCCTGGGCGAAGAGGCCGCCCAGGCGCGCGGCTGCGCCACCGCCAGGCGCCTGGCCCAGGCGCTGGCAGGCGACCTGGACACCATCGTCCTCAAGGCCTTGAAGAAGGAGCCGGCCGAACGCTATGCCACGGCCGACGCCTTGATGCAGGACCTGCAGCGCCACCTCTCGGGCCGGCCCGTGCTGGCCCGGCCCGACAGTGCCGCGTACCGGCTCACCAAGTTCGTGGTCCGCAATCGCCTGAAAGTGGCCGGGGGCCTGGCGGTGGGCGGGCTGCTGCTGGCCGGGGCGGGCGTGTCGCTCTGGCAGGCGCAAGAGGCCCGTGCGCAAGCCGCCCTCGCGCAGCGCGAGACGCAGCGTGCCCAGGCCGTGCAGGCGTTCCTGCTCGACATCTTCAAGGCCAATTCCACGCAGCAGGCCGACCCCTTGCGCGCCCGCCAGACCACCGCCCGCGAGCTGCTCGACGTGGGCGCCCGGCAGGCCAGCGAGAGCCTGAAAGGCTCGCCCGAGGCGCAGGACGAGGTGCTGGACACCCTGGCCGACATGTACTACCAGCTCGGCCTGGGCGACCAGGCGGCGCACATGCGGCAGCAGCGTGTCGCGGCTCTGAAGCTGGCCTATGGCGACAGCGATGCGCGCGTGGCCGCAGCCTTGCTGGCCTATGCGCGCGACGTGGCGGAAACCGACCAGCGCGAACGGGCCGACGCCGCCCTGGCGGAAGCGCGGGGGGTGCTGGACCGCATCGGCGACCACGCGTCCGAGACGCGCGGCTGGGTCTTCATCCAGACGGCGGAGATCGAGCAGTACCTGTCCGTGGCGGCGGCGCGGCGGCATGCCGACGACGCTGTGAGCCACTTCCGCGCCCACCCGGGCCCGTGGTCCAGCCTGTTCCAAGCGCTGCAACTGGCGGCCCGCGTGCGCTATCACGCCGGGGCCTATCGCGAGGCGGAAGCCGGGCACCGCGAGGCGCTGGAACTGGCCGAACGGCACACCCCCCGTCCCTCGCCCTGGGCCATCACCCCCATGGTTCAACGGGCCGAGGCCCAGTGGAACCAAGGCAAGCTGGACGACGCGGAGGCCGGGCTGCGCGCGGCACTGGCCGTGTCGCGCAAGCTCAATGGCGACCTGGGCGGTGCCACCTTGCAGACGCAGGCCAAGGTGGGCGGCTTCCTGCATGCCACCGGCCGCATCGAGGAAGGCCGCCGCGTGCTGGAGGAGGCGCTCGCCGCGGTGCAAAGCAAGGAGGCCAACGCCACACCCAACGCCGTGAGCGCGGTGCGCTTGTTCCGTGCGCTGGCCTTGCTGGCGGAGGGGCGCGTCGCCGAGGCCGAGCACAGCCTGCGCATTGAGATCGATGACCTGCGGCAGCACTACCCGGGCTCGATGCCGCTGTCGCGCACCCTCATTCCTGAAATCACGGCCTTGACGGCGCTGGGGCGCTACCAGGCCGCCCGGCAGGTCGCCGGCGAGGCCTGGCAGCTGTGGCAGGCCACCGTGGGGGAGGCCGGTGCGCCGCAGTCGCGCAACCGCTACCTGCTGGAGCACGCGCGCGTGTTCCTGGCCCAGGGCGACCCGGACGGTGCCGAGCAGAAGCTGAACCAGGTGGTGCCGCAGGAGGCCGGCCTGCCGCTGCGCGCCGAGGATGCACAGGCCCAGGTGCTGCTGGCGCAGGTGCGGCTGCAGCAGCACCGCACTGCAGAGGCAGTGGGCCTGGCGAAGGGCGCCCTGGCACTGCTGCAAGCGTCGCCGCTGCGCGAGCGCTTTCCCCGGCTCGAAGCCGAGGCCGCGCTGCGCCTGGGCCAGGCCCTGCAGCGGAGCGGCGATGCCCGCCCGGCCCGCGCCCACTTCGAGCGTTCGCTGGCCCTGCGCGAAGCGGCCGAGGCCCCCAACAGCCCCTGGCTGGCCGAAGCCCAGGTGGGCCTGGCCGACTGCCTGATCGACCTGGGGGAGCGCAAGGCGGCGCGTGGCTTGGTCGAGCAGGCCGCGCGGGCGCAGGCTGCGCATGCTGAGCTGGGGGAGCACTTTCGGGCTCCGCTGGTGGCGGTTGTGCTGCGCTTGAAATTGGGTTGAGGGGCTTCGCTTGTTGTTTTATTTTTTCTTCGGGAGAGCCCCACCGGGGCGAATTCCCGGCGGGCTCTCCCGAAGGACAAACAAACGCGAAGCAGCACCAAAAAACCAAAGTCAAGAAGCAATCCCATACGCATACCCAGCCGGAATCCGCTGCTCAATCCCAGCAAACCAGATCTGACCAAACGCCGGCACCCGCACCTGCTTGCGCAACCCCTCCGAACCGGTGAACACATCGAAGTGCGCGCCAAAGATCGCGCCGCCGGTATCGTTGACGATGAACCAGCCGTCATGCGTGCTGCCGTCCGGCAGCCGCATCCCGTCGTACTCCTTGATGTAGACGTGCGTGCCCGGCGGCACCAGCCCGCCCTTGCCCTTCCAGGCCGGGTCCACCTTGGCGTACTTGGGCGTGCCGATGTCGGCCGCCAGCGTGCGGAACGGCGTGTACGCCACGTTGCGCGCCATGCCGTAGCCCACGCCGCGCTTGGACGCGGCGACCTCGTGGAACGACAGCGCCTGCACCACGCGACCGCCTTCCTCCACGATGCCGGAGTAGACGGTGGGCGCCGGCTTCTTGCCTTGCGCGACGCGCTTGCGGTCGCCCTTCGCATAAGCCTTGCGGTGATAGTCCAGCACCGCGGCATAGTCGTCGTGCGACACCGTCACTTTGTTGCCGGTCACGTTGACCAAGCGGTCGCCGGTCAGGCGGCCGGTACCCTCCAGCGACAGCTTGGCGAAGAACGCGGGGCTGCATTCGGCGATCTTGCGTCCCTGGTCGTCCAGGATCGGGATGCGCACCGAGCCGGTGGGCTCGTCGGCCTGGTCCACCACGTGATAGGTGGTGAGGCGGAACTTGCGGTACGCGCCAAGATCGGACGGTGGCGTCTGGCCTGCGCCCAGCCCGCTCAAGGTGGGAAGGCGGCCCGACGAGGGCGTGGCAGGGCTTTGCGGCGCTGACGCGGACGGCGCATGGGTCGGCGCCGACGCCGGAACCGGTGCCGGCCGCACGCCGCCTGTTGCGGCGCAGGTCAGCCCGGTCCTGGCCAGCTCGAGCAGGTAGCGCGTCGGGTTGAGCAGTTCGCGCGGCGGGTTCTTCTCCGACTTCCACCAGCGCTGGCTGTCGGTCGTGCCCTTCACGTAGGCCTCGAAGTGCAGCATCTTCGTGTCGCTCACCCAGCCGATCGGCTGGCCGGCGCTGACTCTCATGCCGACCTTCAAGCCGTTCTTGCTCAGCGAATCCTTGCGCACCTCGCCGTAGTTGATGACGATGCCCGAGGCTTCGTGCTCGATCAGCAGCTTGTAGGTGTCCTGGCCCGAGTTGGCCTTGTAGAAGTGGCTGAAGGAGACGATCCTGCCGGCCTCGCAGGCGACCACCACGTCGTTGGCATACGCAAACAGGTCCAGCCCGGCATGCCAGCGCCCCACCGTCCTGCCGTTGACCTTGCCCTTGCGGCCGGCCAGGAACATGCGCCCCGCCTTGCCCACGATGCCGCTGGGCGCCTGGTACATGTACGACACCATCCGCGCGGACTTGTGTTTCGTGCACACCGGCCAGTGGCTTCCCGCCGCCGGCAGCGGCGCAAAGGGCACCGGGTTGTCGCCGGGCACCGCCATGGGGGTCTTGTCGCCGGTCTCTTCTTCCTCCAGGGCCTGCTCGGCGTGGTCCTCGTCCTCGAACTCGAACTCCGCTTCCTCGTCCGGCGCGTACTCGTCGTCAGCGCTTTCCTGCAGCGCTTCGAAGCCGTACTCCAGATCGTCGGGTTCCTCGTGCTCGTCCTTGTCGTCGGGCCGGTATTCCTCATCCACCTCGTGAGCGTCGTCCAGCAGGTCGTCTGCCCCGAACGCTTCGTCATGGGTTTCGGTGGCCATTGCATCGTCCGGCCCGTAGTGGTCCGCGTCGATGGCCCGCTCATCCGCCCCCCCATCCGCCCGTTCGTCCATGCCGGATTCGTCTTCGCCCCAGGTGCCTTCGGCTTCCTGATCGACGCTGCCGCCCGCCAGCAAGCCGGGCAGCCGCTTGCCGGGCAAGGCGCAATGGCCTTCGGGCGCGCGCGTCACGGACAGGCGGCCGCCATGGGCCGCGTAGAACTTGTCGCCGATCGCGGCGGTCTTGGAATGGCGCCGATAGAAAAGCTGAACCCGCAACTGCGGATCGGCCCTCAGCCAAGCTTGCCAGTTTGCCACGTTGCCGTCATAGGTGGCATCCAGCGACCACACCTGCGACAGCCTGGCCAGGGCACCCTGCTGCATCTGCGGGTCGGTGTGCAGGTGGGCCAGCGGCTCCATGAAGTCGTAGGCCCGCGAATGCCCGGCGACGACCAGGTTGCTCACCGCCGGCGGCGCCACCGACTGCACGCGCCCCAGCTCCGCAAGCGCCTCGTCCACCAGCGCGTTCAGGTGCGCCGGCCTGGCCAGTGCGTGCCAGCGCGGGTACGACGCGCCGAAGGCACTCTTGCTGCCCGGGTTGGCCCAGTCCAGCAGCGGCACCACCAGCACGATGGGCCGGTTCGACGCGGCGACGATGGAACCCAGACGGAACGGGCTGCCGGTGATCAAACCGTCGGGCACGCTGCGGGGCCGCTCGCAGCCGTGCAGCAGGCCATGCGCGAAGACCAGCACTTCGACCTCGCGCTTGCCCACGGCAGCCGGCGGGCAGAACACCGCCACCGGCGTGGCCACCACCCGCGCGCGGAAGGTCCACAGCTTGCCACCGAGAAAGGCCGTGGGCGTGGCCGGGGCCGTGCTGGGCGCGCTGCCCGCGGATGAGGAAGCCGGTGCCGGGCTCGTGGTGCCAGGGGACGTTGCCTTCGTGCGGGCCGCCAGTGCATCGGTCAGCGCGCGCCGCGTTGCCGCGTCCAACTGCGCATTCATGCCCAGCCCGCGCGCCGATTTGAACCGGAGCAGTTCCTGGTCGGTGCGTGCATCGCGCCGGCCGGCCTGGGCAAACATGGAGGCCTGGGCCAGTTCTTCGAGCGCGCGTTGCGCGAGCGCCAGCTCGGTCGGTGCATCCAGCGCGCTGCCGCCGCCCAAGGCGTGCTTGAGCCGAAAGCGCTCCAGCGCGGCCCTTGTGCGCGGCCCGAAGTCGCCATCGTCGGTGAGATGCTCGCCTTCGACCGCATTGAGCACGCGCTGCGCAAAGCGGGTCAGCTCGGCAGCCGGCGTGCCGCTGCCGGCGGGTGAGGAGGCCGGCGACGGCGCGGGCACCTCGGCCGGCACGCGGGTGCCGCCCGAAGCGCTGCCGTTGCCCAGATATTCCCAGTGCCATTCCTCGGTGGGGATGGGCTTGAAGCGCAGGTTCTCGGCGTGGGTCTTGAGCCAGCCATGGAACCAGCTGTCGTGCCACTTCTTGCGCGCCGCGTTGCCCGAATCGTTGGGCACCTCGTGGCCCTTCTTGCGCTCCTGCCACAGGTCGATGGCGATGCCGTTCTGATGGTTGCTGTACCCGGGTGCCGCGATGCGGCCGCCCAGGCCAAAGCCGCCGGAGCCCGTGGGCTTGAGCATGTAGGTCACGGCCGCTTCGGAATGCGGGCCGTCCGCAAGGCCTTCGCGGGCCGCGCGCGTGCGCTTGTAGTAGCCCGGAAAGTACTTCAGCCACAGCTTGCGCTGATGGTCGCTGGCGCGGTAGCCACTGGTCGCGGTGATCCGCACGGTGCGCAGCGCGTCGGCGTCACCGGCCTGCTGTGCCTTGGCCAAGTCGGCATTCGCGGCGGCCAGCAGCCGGCCGGCGGCCGCGGCGGCATCGCTTCCCATCTCGATGCCGTTGGTCCCTGGCACCGGCGCGCGCTCGCCGCTGTTCAGATCGCGCTGGGGTGCTCCGCGGCTGCTGCGGCTGCGCGCCAGGTGAGCAGCGAGCACGCGGTCACGAAACGCCAGTTGCTCGGCGCTGCCGCTCCAGGCTTCGCTGTCGAACAGCTCGGCTTCCAGGTCGGCGAGCTCGTGGTTTGCCGCGCAGCAGGGGGCCTCGTCTTCGGCTTCGTCGCCGGCTTCGTGCGCAGCTTCGTGCGCAATTTCGTGATCGGTTTCGTACTCAGTTTCGTAACCAGGCAGCCAGGCCGCTGCGCCGAAGCCTTCATGGTCGTGGCGGTGTTCCAGCTCGTCGTCACCTTGCTCGCGCAAGGCATCGAACGCCTGCTCGCCGGCCAGCAGATCCAGCTCGTACGCCTGCTGCGGAGCGCTCTCCCAGTCGGGCGGCGGCTCGCCTTCGACGATGGTTTCGCTCAGGAACGGCGATTCCAGGTGTGCAAGATCGTTCTTCATGGAGCGGGTGTCCCAGTCACAACTTCAAAGGGTTGAGGATTCGATTCACCACGACATCGACTTCTCGATGACTTCCAGCAGCGCCGTGCCGCTGCGGATGAGATCCTGTATTTCGCGTGACAGCCGGTCCTGGTCGCTGCGTGACAAGCGACCGATCGCCGCGCCGATGAGCACGGCATCGGCGACGCCGAGCTGCTTGAGCCGCTGCTGCGCGAGATCCAGCGCGCGCTGGCCGGTCACGCCGGTGGAGCCCGCAATGGGCACGGCCAGCACGATCACGTGCTGGACCACTTCCCACAGCGCACCCAGGCCCTTCTTCATCGCCGCCCAGGCGGTCTTGACGAATCCGCTCACCGCATCGGCCGCGTACGACGCGCTCACCACCCGGGCCTGGCGCAGCATCACGAGGCGGATGATGGCGATCAGCCACGCTCCCGCATCGGGGTTCTTGAGGGGATTGAAGAGCGCGACGTTGCGCTTGTCCAGCACCGCGTCCCAGATCTTGGGCAGCACCCCGGGCAGCAGGCCGTCGATGTTGGCGTAGGCGAGCTTCAGGCTGTCGTAGTGGCGCTCCAGCTCCGCGCGGTTGGCCTGCAGCTTGCCGGCGGCGTTCAGCACGTCGGTGGCCAGCAGCCCGTACCGGACCACCGGGAACACCGCGCCGGCCAGGCCCAGCACCCACTTCGTCAGCGCGATGGCGCCGTGCGCCTTCTGCCCGGCCGCGGCGTAGATGCTGTAGAGCTGCTCCTCGCCGAAGCCTTCGAGCGTCTGCTGGTAGAACTTCTTGTTGCCCAGGTGCTGGTAGATCACGCGGCCGCTTTGCACCCGCAGCAGGTAGATCGGCTCGTTCTTGATGTTGGTGAGCTGCTGGCCGCCCTGCACCACCCACGAGGTGGTGTGCAGGCGCTCGGTGTGCGTCGGATCGAAGTTCTCGAGGATGAACTTGGCCGCATCCGCGACCTGGATCTCGTGCGGCCGAAGGTGCTCGTTGCGCGCCTGCCGCCGGCTGGCTTCGAGGCGGCGCGCGAGCTGCTCCCGCAGGGTCTTGCGCGTCGCCGCGGCCAGATCGAGGACCGTCTTGGCCCATTGGGCGGGGGGCATCTTGTCCAGGTCCGCGAACACCGGCTCGCGCTCGGCCCGATGCAACGCCCGGTTGCGCTCGAACGCCTTGCGCCATGGCAGCGCCGCGGCATGGCGCCGGGCGACCTCGATCACCGCGTCGAGGTGCTTGTCCAGCAGCAGCCGGATCAGCTCCACGCTCAACCCGGCGGCGGCCAGGTCCTTGGGTGCGAAGTGCGGCACCAGGCTGTTGAAGGCGCCGGTCACCTGCAGCAATGCCATCTCGATCAACCGGGCCTCGCCGATCTTCAGCCGCCACGACTCCACCATCTCCTTGGGCGTGAGGTTCAGCGCGGTGGAGATCTGCTTGAGCGAAACACGGTCGATGATCAGCAGATGGATGGCATCGCTGGTGCTGGCCTGCTTCTGCGCCGGCGTGTACTTGACCGCCTTGCCGATGACCTGGTCGTAGGCCTTCCTGGTTTGCGCGGCCGTGACGCCGCCCATGTACATGGCATTGAGCGCCGCGCCCAGGGCCGCTTCGGACAGCGCGCGGTTGGTGTAGCGCTGCGTCCACTCCAGCGAGAGCGGCAGACTCACGTGGATCTGCATGCCCACCAGCGTCACCTTGTAGAGGCTGCGGCGCGACGCCAGGAACGCATCGACCTCGTCACGCGGGGTGGTCTTGTCCTGCGCTTCGCCTTCATGCCACGGCTCGAAGCGCTCGTCATCCAGCGCGCCGTGCACCGAACGCGCGTGGATCGCTGCCAGGGCGGCAGCACCCGGCGCCGGCACGGGCGCCCGGTACGACGAAGAATCCGCGAAGGGCGTCTGCGGCATGCGCAGGCGCAGGACCTCGCCGTCGATGGTCGCGACGATGTGGTCCTGCTGCCCGCCAAGGAAGGGCGATTCGGCGCTGCGCATATCGGTTTTCTCCAGGCGCCATCAAGCCGTTGCCACCTTGCGCGCCTTCACATCCCGGCCTGTGATGGCAGTCCAGTGCGTGATGATCCGCCGCATTGCCGCCTCGGGCGTGTTGTCTCCCGCTTGCGGCGTGTACAGCGCGGGCGCTGCCTCGGCGGTGTCGTAGTCGCCGGTCTCGATCTGGATCAGGATGCGCGAGATCGAGTCGGCGATGTCGAAGAAGTGCTTGGACAGGCCGTGCGCCGGCAGGCCCACCCGTTCTGCCACCTTGAACAGGCGCTGTTCAGTGCCATTGGCCTCGGCGCGCAGCGCTTCGACGATGGGCGCGCTGTCGTTGTTGTTCTTGTACTCCAGCGTCAGGTGGAACCACGCCATGGCCGTGACGGCGGAGAACTCCTCGCGCGACAGGTTGCCGCTCTGGCGCCGCGACATCAGCATGTTCTTCAGCTTGGTGGCCAGCACGGCGATCTTGGCCTTGTCGGTGGGGTTGCTGCTGGAGCTGGCAGTCACGTACGTCATGCCCACCCACACCTCGCGCAGGAACTCCTCGAACGTGCTGACGAAGTCGTTGTTGGCCGCGTCGGCCTTCACGTACGGGTACGGCTTGCCGTCGTCGCCGCCGTGGTTGAGCTCCATGCCGAACATGCGCTGGTAGGGGTTGCGCCGGTTGGCCCGCAGGTCGGGTCGCAGGTGGCTGGCCACCGAGGTGATGAAGAACGGCGCGCCGTCCTTGAAGAACAGCTCTTCGGTGTTGCGCAGCCAGGTCTGGCTGGCTGCCGTCGGCGCGCCCAGCTTTTCACCATGGGCAAACTCATACACCACGCGCCGGAACACCTCGTACATGCGCGTGTTCTCGACCATGTACGCATAGATCAGGTGATCCCAGCGCGGGAAGCGCGGCCCGCTGCCCTCGTCCGAACTGAACGGGGTCACGATGGGTCGCAGGCGATTGCTGACCGGCGGCCACAGTCCGTCGCTGGTGTACTTTGGGGTGGCGTCCAGGTTGCTGCGGCGCGCGGGGTCGCCCAGCGATATCCCGAGATTCGGGTCTTTGAGGTCGAGGCGCGTGCGCCAGGTTTCCTCCAGCAGCCAGGCCAGCTCGAAAGGATGGGCTTCGAACAGGAAGTCGGGCGAAACCAGGGTGGCGAATTGTCTGAACATGAATGGGTTCTCCTTGCGGGTAAGGCGTGCGCGTCAGGCGGAGCGCCGACTGGACGTCGAGAAGTTGCTGGCGGAGACATCGGCCAGGGTCGCCAGCTCGGCCGAAATTTCTTGGAAGTTCTCCACCGCGGCGAGGGCGCGGCCTTCCAGCGGCGGCGTGGGCGGCACCTGGGAGTTGATCTTGCGCAGCAGCTCCACCAGCACGGCGGACAGCTCGTCCGGTGAGGGGGATGGACACGGAGCGGGGTATTGCCCGCCGATGGTCTGTGAACCGGTCTGTGAACTGGTCTGTGAATCAGCCGTGTCTTGCACTTGAGGGGCGGAGGCAGCGGGTCGTGTACGTCTGGCCATGAGGGTTCTCTCCTAAAAAAACTTAAACGGTTTGCAAGGCGCCCCCGAGCCGCAACATGGCTTGTTCCTGCTGCTCGAGAATGGTCTTGAGATTGCGGGGCTGGGCTGCGAGCTGCAGCCCGGTGAGGCCCAGGATGCGCAGCGGTTCGCTCCACAGCCAGTGCGCGGACGTGAAGAGCGCCGGGCCGATGCGCGCATCCAGCTCGTTCAGCGCGGCGGGGCTGACGCGCTCCGGCGCGATCAGCGCGCGCAGCGGCCGGCCATTGAACGCGCGCATCGGCGTGTCCAGCGTGAGCTGCACCACCACCTTCAGCAGCGCGCGCGAGTCCTGTGCGATGCGCTTCACATCGGCCGGTGCCTGCTCCGCGCGGTGCAGGCGGGTCCACGACAGCGCCAGCGCATCCCATGGCCCGCTGCCATAGAAGTAGCGGCAGCACTCCACGCCCAGCAGCACCCGCAGGTAGCTGATGGGGTGCGGGTCGCCCGGCGTGTACCGAAACACCGTGGGCAGGTGGCCGGCCAGCACGTCGTGCAGCGCCGCCACGCTGGCAAAGCCGGTGTGCGCGAACGCGAAGGCATCGGCCGCGATCTCCGAGCACCAGCTTGCCCAGATGGTGGCCAGCTCGCGCGACGCGCCGCCCAGGTCCTGCAAGCCTTGCAGCAGCGTGGCGCCGAGCTCGTCGTTCCAGCGCGTGATGTGGGCCACCTGGTGCCCCGCCTCATGGATGAGCGCGGTGGGCCGCAGCAGGTTGTGGCGCGTCACCTTGATGGCCGCCACCGGGCAGGCGTCGCCGCCGTCCCACAAACGCAGGCCGGCTTTCAGGATCGAGGCGCCCAGCCCCTTTTCCAGGTAGGTCAGCGCCACCGGCGTGGCCTTGCCCAACGGGTCCAGCAACTGCGTCATGCTGCGATGGGCCAGCGAATCGCAGGCCCGCAGCAGGGCACCCATGCGCGGGTTGGTGCGCGTGGCCAGCGCATCGGCAAAGAAATCCAGCGTGGTCTCGGTGCGCAGGTACTGGTGGCGAAAGGCCACCAGCTTGCGATGCGTCTCCACCTGCGCACTCGCTTGCAGGGAACGGCTGCGCGCGGCACGCTGCAGCGCTTCCATCGCGGCGGCCTCGGCGTGCAGCCGCTCGATCACGCCACCCAGGTGCTTGCGCAGCGAGATGCCCAGGTACTGCTCCAGGTGGCCCCACGCCTCACGCGAGGCCAGGTCGTCCAGCGAGAGGCGCAACGATGCACAGACCCAGTGAGCGACCTGGCGCTCGATCTGCGCCTGGGTGGCCGCTTGTGGGTCCAGCGCGGGGGGCGCTGCCAGCTCAAGCACAGCGGTGCCCCGGCACCACGGCCACGCGCACGATCGGTCGGCTGCCACCGGCGATGGCCTGGGCCACCGAGCTGCCCGCAGGCGCCTTTTCCACCGCGGCTTGAGTGATCTCCTTCAGCCCCGGCGGGTGATCGACCGTGAACTGCAGTGTCACGCCATCGGACGGGTCCTGCGTGGCTGCCAGGAACTGCTGCGCCTGCGTGCGCAGGAATTCCGCGAGGCCTTGCACCAGCCATTCCTGCATCTTCACCGCGAAGGCACCGGCCACCTGGCGCGGCAGGTTGCGCAGCGCATTGCCGGGCGGCTGCCCGGGAGGCATGGCCGCGTGCACGATGCGCAGCCGCCGGTGTGTCGTGCCGCTGAAGATGCCCTTCAGGCGCTGCGCGATGGCGTGGCGGAACTTCACCGCGATGGCCCCCGCGTTGGCCTGCTGGCGCAACTGCACCGCGAGCTTCTGCGCCTTGACCTCGCTGATGAACAGGCACACGCGCACCTGATCCTGCACGCCGTCCAGCGTGGCGTTGAGATGGAGGCGCCGGCGCAGCCTGGGGCGATGGCGGTGGTGGTGGCCCGGCACACCCAGCGGCCGCCGGCCTGCGATACCCAGGTGATAGAAGCGCTGCCCCACCGCCGGATGCCGCGGGTCGAACGACGAAGCGCGGCCCAGCCCCGGCCGGCCCAGCAGCACGGCCGATGCACGCGGCGTGAGCGGGTGCAGTTGCGCGGCGTTGGCTTCATCTGAAAGGCCGGGGCCGAAGGTCTCGCGCTCGCCCCGTGCGATGTCGGCCAGCGTGGTGCCGGGCAGGGCCTCGTACAGGTGGACTTCCGCTTCCACCTCGGCACCTTCGGGCAGGCCGAGCTGGTCTTCCAGATATTCGGACAAGGGCGCGGATTCGAAGCTTTCCACCTCCTCGGCCATGTACGGCGACACGCGCACCTTGAACACGCGCGAGCAGCGTTTGTAGCGCTTGCGCCCACGCAGCGGCAGCATCACCCAGCCGGCATTGACGCCGCCTTCCAACAAGTCCGGCCGCTGCCGGTAGGTGGCTTCCGAGAAGACCGCCGGCAGGTTGGCCGCGGCAGCCTGCTCGAAAGCCTCCAGCGCAAAACCTTCCAGCAGCTCCTGGTTGTCCAGCACATAGTCCGGCAACGCGGCGATGCGGCCCAGGGTCTCTTCCACCGTGGCGGCGACGGCGGAGCCCGCCAGGCCCGAGCGCTCCGAATCCGACATCTCCAGGTTCAGCAGCTTGAGCCCGGAGTTGATGAGCGCTTGCGACAGCGCCGGCGCATTGGCGGGACCGATGAGCTTGCCGATCAGCTTGGCCAGCAGCGGTGCAAGGAAGTTGATGACGCGCTGCCGGCCGATGATCTTCAAACCCAGCTTCAGTGCCGGCATCAGCGCCGGCAGGAAGTTCTGGATGTAGGGCTCGGCGCTCTCGCCGTCCTTCAGTCCGTTGAGCTCCTGGATGAACTGCTCGCGCGCGTCGTCCAGCTCCGCAAACACCGGGCTCGCGCCGGTGGCGTAGTCGCTGCGGAGCTGCGCGGCTTCCAGGTTGAGATCGTCTTCGTCCTGCGCCAGGAAGGCGCTGGCGATCAGTTCGTTGAACTCCTGCTGCGCGGTCGGCGCTTCGGCGCCGGCCGGCTCTTGCACCGCGGTGTCGGCGGCATCGGCAGCGGGGTCGGCCGCGGCTGCGGCGGCCGCATCGTCAATGGAGGCCGGCGCGCCCGCGGCGTCGACTGGCGCCATGGGAGCCGCGGGGGCGGGCTTTACCAGGCCGAGTTTTTCGGCCAGCTTTTGTGCCGCGGGCCGCACCACCGCCGGCAGCGCGCCGATGGCCCGCTTCAGCACCATGTCGATGATCGGGCGCAGCAGCTTGCGCAGTTGGCCGAAGAGCGGCCCGAGCGCCACGGTCTTGATGCCCTTCCATGCCGCGCCGGCAGCCGCCTTGGCCACGCTGCCCACCTTCTTGAGGAGCGAGCCGAAGAAGTCTTCGAACTCGGGGTCCAGCGGGGCCGAAGGCGTGTAGTTGTCCAGGAAGGAGTCGAACTCCTGATCCACCAGCCCGGCTTCGTCACGCGAGCCGAACTCGCGCGCCATCGCGTCCACCATTGCCTCGGACTCGTTGATGAGTTGCGAGAAGTGCTGCGTCAGCACGCGGTCTGCGTCCGAGCGCGAGGCGCCCATCGCGAGCTGGTCGTCGTGCAGTGCACGCGCATGCGATTCCAGCTCGTGCAGCGCCTCGTCGAACTCCTCGTCATGCAGCGCGTTGACGAGCGACGCATAGGCCTCGCGCGCCGGCTCGTCGTAGGCAGTCTCCGCGGGCTGGCCATCCAGTTCATAGACCGAAAGAAAGGGTGAGCGGGTGGGCGCTGCCGCCCACATGGGAGTTGGGGGCGGTGGCGTTTCGTCGGCAGTGAAGCTGGCGAAATCGAGGAACGGTGCGCGAGCGTTGGCAACTGTCACGGCTAAGACCTCCAGCAAGGGTGCGATTGGCCAGTTATTTCTGGCCCTTACCCGCTAAGACGGATTTGCCGGAGAAAGTCCGCCAGTTCTCATGAACGCGATGGTGAAGGAGGTGGAGGCTGTCTCTGCCTCGGTGCAATGCCAGGTGCCTGCCGGCAGCAGCAGCACGTCTCCTGGCGTCATGAACAAGCTACGCAGGGAGGCGGGGTTGGGAATCGGAACGAGCTTGCGGTCATGAAAAACCGTCGACGCCCCCGGTAACGGCACGCAGTTCCGGGTCGGGAACGGGTGGCCGGGAGCGTCTGCGACCCACCAGCGCTTGGTGCCCACCGTTTGCATGACCATTGCATGCTTGGCATCAAAGTGCAGCGGCGTGCCGACTCCACCAGGTGATCGATAGCAGTTGACTCTCGCCACCTCGAGCAGCCATTTTCCAAGCTCGGTTTGCAGCAGCGCGGCCCGTGCCACGTCGCGCTCCAGATGGGATGAACACACCGTTGCCGTGTCGCGGTACGCAGTCGGGACGACCTCGCAATGCTGTTCGAAGTGGGTCGCGCCTGACGCAAGGATCACCTTGTTTCTCTTGCAGGAAGCAATGACTGCAGGGTCGAGGTGAATCGACTCCGGGACCTTGTGCAGTTGACGCGAGCGCCCTTGCCCGCGTTTCGCCTCAGCCAGCCAGACTTCCAGTTCCTGACGCAGGTCCACGGGTTTGCTCGCTGCAATGTGCGGCAGACCAGTCATTTCTGGTCCCTGGTCGTTAAGACGCAATTGCCGGGGAAAGTCCGCCATTCAGGGGATGTCCCCGGCCGGCCATCGGTGCAGACTCGTGCCGGTTCGACGGGTCGCGCGGGGCTCGCGATATGAACACCACGCCTGGACCTCAAGGCGACAAGGGGGCACGACATGGCAGGGAAGTTCACGAACATGAGCGACTCGCAGGGTGGTGAGCCGCCAAGCGCTGGTGACGAGTCGACCACGGCCGTACCGGCGGTCCCGGTCGGTGTCGCAAACCAGGCGCCGCAGCGCAAGGCGGCCCACGTCCAGGCGTCCAAGGGGTCGCCGGCTGCCGCTGCGCAGAGGTCGGGACTGATCCCCTACCCAGCCGGCGTGCGCTACGACGCCGACTGGGTCTGGATGAACTGCGCAAAGCCTTGCACCAGCCACTCTTGCATCCGGGCGGCAAAGGCCTCGGCCATGGGGCGCGGCAGGTTGCGAAGCGCCGCGCCGGCCGGCTGCCCGGGCCGCAGGCCGGCATGCACCACCTGCAGGTGCCGGGGCGCCGCGCCCGAGAAGATGCGCGCCAGCCGCGGCGCCACCCAGCGCCGCAGGCCCACCGCCGCTGCCCCTGCATTGGCTTGCTGCTGCAGCCGCAGGGCCAGCTTCTGGGCCTTCACCTCGCTCAGGAACAGGCAGACCTGCACCTGGTCCTGGATGCTCTCGAGCCGCAGCTTCAGGTGCAGGCGGGGCCGGTGCGAGCGGCCCGCCGCGCTGAGCGGCCGCCGGCCGGGAATGGCCAGGTGTACAGCCGCTGCCCGGCCGCGAGGTTGCGGCCGTCCAGCGCCGACGCCGACCCGCGGCCCAGCCCCGGCTTGCCCAGCAGCACCGCGGCAGCCTGCGGGGTGAGCGGGTGCAGCTGCGCGGCGTCGGCTCTGTGCTGGGCGCCGGCGCCGGCTCGGCGCTGGGCGCAGGCGCGGGAGCCGCAAAGCCCAGCTTCTCGGCCAGCTTGCGCGCGGCCGGCTGCACCAGGGCCGGCAAGGCGCCGATGGCCCGTTGCAGCACACTGTTGAGCAAGGGCTTGAGCAGCGACTTGAGGCTGTTCAGGATGGGGCCGGGCGCCACGGTCTTGATGCCCTTCCAGGCCGTGCTGGCCGCCGCCTTGGCCACCTTGCCGATCTTCTTGATGAGCTTGCCGAAGAAGTTCTCGAACTCCGGCTCCTGGGGCGCCGCGGGGGCATAGGTGTCCAGGAAGGTATCGAACTCGTGTTCGGCCAGGCTGGCTTCGTCACGCGAGCCGAACTGGCGCGCCACGGCGTCCACGGCGGCCTCGGACTCCTGGATCAGCCGGGAGAACTGCTGGCCAAGCTGCCGGTCGGCTTCTGCCCGCGAAGAGCCCATGGCCAGTTGTTCGTCATGCAGTGTGCGGGCATGCGACGGCAACTCGTACAAGGCCTCGTCGAACTCTTCGTCGTGAAGCTGGCCGACGAAGGCCGCGTAGGCCTCGCGCACCGGCGTGTCCGCACCGGCGTGTCGTAGGCCAGCTCGGCGTCCTGGCCTTCCAGCTCGTAGACCGACAGGAAGGGTGAACGCGTGGGCGGCAGGGACTGCATCTGCGGTGGCGGGTCTGCCGGAGATTCGGCAGTGAAACTCTGGAAGTCCAGAAAGGGTGCGCTGGCATGGGCAACTGTCACGGCGTGACCTCCGTCTTCGGGTGAGAGGCCGTGAAACACAGGCCCTTATCCGCAAAGATGGAATCGCCGGGAAAAGTCCGCCAGGAATTGGCGGTGGGTCCGCCGGGGGATCTCCCGCAGTGAGTTGAGGACCGCGGCGGTGTCGGCGCGCTCAGCAGCTTTCCTTCATCGCGGCCTGAATCTCCTCCGGGCTGAGGTCGCGCATGTGCGTGGCCACCGACCAGCGGTGCCCGAACGGGTCTTCCACTTGGCCATAGCGGTCGCCCCAGAACATGTCGGCCAGCGGCATGACGACCGTGGCGCCCGCGGCCACGGCCTGTGCCACCGCGGCGTCGGCGTTCTCCACGTAAAGGTGCATCGTGACCGGCGTGCCCTTGAGCGACTTCGGCCCCAGCGTGCTCATCTCGGGGAACTCGTCCACCAGCATGAGCACGGAGTCGCCGATGCGCACCGCCCCGTGCGCCAGCTTGCCCGGGGGGCCGGGCAGGCGGCTCAGTTCAACGGCGTTGAAGGCCTTCTTGTAGAACTCGATGGCGTCGGCGGCGCCGGCGCAGACCAGGTGGGGGGTGAGTGTGCGCATCCCCTCGGGGATGGGTTTGACGGTGGATTCGGCCATGATCGTGTCTCCGTGGCTGGACGGGCAGGTGAGTGGATCGGGCGCCGGCCTGTTCGGCAGGCGCTCCATCATGACGATGAACGGGCGGGTTGCCGGATCGACACGCCGCCCACTTTTTTTGCGAGGCGGGGTGGCATCCCTGGAACCCACTTCTACGCGCCGCGCAGGAAGTCCGGCAGCCCCGGGGTGATGGCCTCCGGTGCCGCGGCCGGCGTGGGCCCGGGAAACAGCCGGGCGCCGGCGTTCCCGCCGGGCAGGGCGGCGCCCACGCCGGCGTAGGCCCCGGCCTCATGGGTCTGCTGCAGCCGTTCCGCGGCGTTGGGTGATTCCGGGGCGGCGGACATGCCACCGCCGGCCCGGCGCCCCCAGGTCAGCAGGTGAACTGCCAGGCCGGTGGCCGACAGGGCCAGGAGCAGGGACTTCAGGGACATGACGACCTCCTTCGCAAGGTGGGGACGGGCTTCAGCCTCTGGGAACGGCGGCGGCGACGGTACCTCCCACTCCAGCCCCTCGGCTGGCCCAGAGGTGCAGGTCGGTGAACTGCACCGCATAGTCGGTGTAGCGCCGCGGCATGGCGGCCAGCCCCAGGAAGTGCATCGGGAAGAAGCCGATGTTGAAGCTCAGCATCGAAGTCCAGAAGTGGATCTGCCCGCGCCGCTCCGGGATCATCACGCCGGTCCACTCGGGGGCCCGGTAGTAGAACCCGGCAAACATGCCGAACAGCGAGCCGGCCACCAGCACATAGTGGAAATGGGCCACCACGTAGTAGGTGTTGTGGACCTGGATGTCGAGGGGCACCACCGAGAGAATCAGGCCGCTGAAGCCGCCCACCGAGAACACGAAGATGAAGCCCACCGCGAACAGCATGGGCATCTCGAGCGTCATCGAACCGCGCCACATGGTGGTGATCCAGTTGAAGACCTTCACGCCCGTGGGCACGGCCACCAGCATGGTGGCGTACATGAAGAACAGCTGCCCGGTCACCGGCATGCCGGTAGCAAACATGGGGTGCGCCCACACGATGAACGACACCACCCCGATCGCGGCCATCGCGTAGATCATGGAGGTGTAGCCGAACAGCCGCTTGCGTGCGAAGGTAGGGACCATTCGGCTGATCACTCCGAAGGCCGGCAGGATCGTGATGTAGAGAAGTCCAGCGAGGCCGGCTGAACAGCAGGTACAGCGTGCCGATGTCCTTGTGGTTGGTGGCATGGAGCCAGCGGCGCCAGCCGTGCGGGTGGGCATGGGGCTCGGCGGCGGTAGGGCTGTCGGTGGGCGCACCGGGGCTGCTGGGCCGGGCCACGTAAAGGGGCGGGGTGCTCATCGTCGGCCTCGGCTGGAAGGGTGGTGCGGGGTCAATGCAGTTTCACGACAGGCTGCGAGCGGCCGGTGAGCCACCCGCCCAGCGTGGCCAGCAGCGCCCGTGCCGGCCCGTGCAGCAGCGCCAGGTGCCGGCGCTGCTGCACGCGGTACGACCAGCGTGCCAGGGCGCCGTGCAGGTTGAAGCGCCGGCCGGTGATCTGGCCCACCAGGCTGCCGACTGCGGTGCTGCGCCCGATAGACACCAGCGCGCCGTAGTCCCTGAAGCGGAAGGCCGGCAGCGGCCGGCCCGCCATGTGCAACGGCAAGGCGCGCGCCAGAAAGCGCGCCTGCTGGTGCGCGGCCTGCGCGCGCGGTGGCACCGTGGTGCCCTCGGGGGCGCCGGCCAGGCTGCAATGGGCGCAATCGCCCAGCGCAAAGATGTGCTCGTCGCCTTCGGTGCGCAGCGTGGGCCGCACCCGCACCTGGCGCGCGGAAGTCAGTGCCAGCCCGTCCAGGTGCTGCAGCAGGTCCGGGCCGCGGATGCCGGCGCACCACACCGTCAGGTCCGCGGGCAGGGCCTCGCCGGTGGCCAACTGCACCCGGCCGGCCATGACCTCGGCCACACGGGCCCGCAGGCGCACCTCCACGCCGCGCTGCTCCAGGTCGGCCTGCGCCCGCGCCGCGGTGGCCGGCGGCAGCGCGGCCAGCAGCCGTGGGCCGGTTTCCACGATGCAGATGTGCGCGGGCCGCTTCAGGCGGCTGAGCCGCGGCCCATAGCCGGCGATCTCGCGCAGGGCGTCGGCCAGCTCAGCCGCCAGCTCCACCCCCGTGGCACCCCCGCCCACGATGACCACGCGCACCGGCCCCTGCTCCTGGAACTCGGCGCGCAGGCAGGTGGCAATGAGGCGCCGCTGCAGGTGGCCGGCATCGCCGGCGCTGTCCAGCCGCAGCGCATGGTCGCAGACACCGGGGATGCCGAAGTCGTTCACCACGCTGCCCACGCACAGCACCAGGGTGTCGTAGCTCACCGTGCGGCGTGGCGCGATCTCCATGCCGTCGCCATCGCGCAGCGGTGCCAGCCGCACCTGCCTGCGCCGGCGGTCCAGTGACTCCATGGTGCCCAGGTGAAAGCGGAAGTGGTGGCGCCGGGCCTGCGGCAGGAAGTCGACCACGCCCTCATGCGTACGCAGCGTGCCGGCGGCCATCTCGTGCAGCAGGGGCTTCCACACGTGTGTCAGGAACGGGTCCACCAGCAGCACCTCGGCCTGGCCGCGCCGCCCCACGCCGTGGCCCAGCCTGGCGGCCAGTTCCAGGCCCGCGGCACCGCCGCCGATGATCACCAGGCGGTGTGGGCCTCGTGGGCGTGCGAGTGCCGCGTCATCCACCAGGGCGGGCGCGGCTTGCGGCGGCCCGGTGTCCGATGCAGGTGCCGGGGCGGGGTTCAGGAGCGCCGTATCGGGGGGCTGGGGCGGGTGCATGGGACGCTGCATGTCTGAGGTATCGGTATGGCCTCGGGTGCGGCAAGCACGGTGCCCGCCGTGGCACATGCTTGATCGAAATCAAGCCTGGCCGCTGCGCCTGCAGGAACCACCCCGCGCAGGCGAGTCGATCGTCCCGCACGGCGCTGCTCATTCTTTTTGGGGACGGCCGGGGGAACTGGGGATGACATGCATCGACTTGGCCCGGCTTTGGGTTTAACCTCCGCCCCCCATCAATACCCAGCCTGTCCCACGCAGAAGCTCCAGGCGGAAATGCAGGCGTGGCTGGCGCAAGGAGAGCATCTTGATTCGACGCATTGTTGTTTTGGCTTCGGGGTTGCTGTTCATGTCCAGCCTCGCAGCCGCGCAGTCTCGCTGCGACGAGGTGTTGCATCACCTGGCCGGCAGGCTTGCCGATGCGGTGTGCGTGGAAAGCCCCGACCTCACCACCGCCAACCCTGCCACCACCCCGGCCAACGACTCGCTGCCCGGCCTGCCGCCTTTTGCATTCACACCACAGACCGACCGCAACGTCATCGCGCCCAGCCCGGCCAAGCGGCCGCCCATCACCAAGGTGGTCCCTGGCTTGCAGATCCAGGCACGTTTTGCCGACGACCCTACCGGCCAGGGGCGTTTCCTGCTGAGGCTGCCCCACGACTGGAACGGCAACCTGGTGGTGGCCGGCGCCGCGGGCACGCGCAGCGAGTTCAACGGCGACTTCGCCTGGAGCGACTTCGTACTCCAGAAGGGCTATGCCTATGCCTCGCAGAACAAGGGCATGCTGAACCTGCGTTTCAGCACCGCGGCCAACCCGCTGGCCTGCCGGCTCAACCCGGCGTCCCCGCTGTACGTGCATTTCTATGACAACGACCCCGGCCTGTCATTCACCCGCTGGCGCGAGTTCATGGTGTCGGCCGCCGAGGTGGCGCGCCAGGGCGTAAAGGCCCGCTATGGCCACCGGCCGCGCTTCACGTATGCCGTGGGCACCTCCAACGGCGGCTATCAGGTGCGCCGTGCCATCGAGACGGCGCCCGAGTTGTTTGACGGCGGGGTCGAATGGGAAGGCACCTTCGTGGACCCGCGCGGGCCCAACCTGCTGATGCACCTGCCGGCGGCCATTCTCAACTTCCCGGACTACGTGGCCTCGGGCATGTCGGCCACCAGCACGGCGGCCAAGAACATCCGTGCGGCCGGCTACCCGCCGGACCTGAAGGCCGGCGCCGCCTCGCTGTGGAACAGCTACTCCACCTCGTACTGGGAAGTGACGCACTGCCAGTGGCAGAAGCGCCTGGACCCCGGCTACGACACCTATGGCAACGACGGCACGGCGACCTACAACTACATCGAGCGCCTGTCGCAGTCTGACGTGGGCGAGCAGCTGGCCGCTTTTGCCACCACCGGCCGCATCAAGCGCCCGCTCATCAGCGTGGCCGGCACCATGGACGCCCTGCTGCCGATCGACTTGCACGCCCGCTCCTATGCCCGGCGCGTGGACGAGCGTGACGACGACGGCCCCCGCCGCCCCCGTTGGCCGGACCGCGGCGCGCCCTACCGGCTGTACGAGGTGCAGAACGGCACCCACCTGGACCTCTTGCAGGACACGTTCCCCGAAATCGAACTGGTCATGCCCCACGCGCAGCGTGCCTTCGAACTGCTGGTGCGCCACGTGGAGCAGCGCACGCCGCTGCCGCCGGACCAATGCGTGGGCCGCGGCGGCTTGATCGCCGACGCGCCCGCGGCAGCAGGCCATTGCCCCAATCTGCTGGCGCCGTGAACTTGCCGCCGATAGGGGCCACCGCTGCGGCATCTGGTATTCAATGCCCGCCGCATGGTGATATGGCGCCGGCAGAGTTCGCCGATCCAGCTTGTTATTAAGTCGGCGCTGCAAAATCCAGTCGCACCCTGCGACAACGTCAATGCTGCGCCGCAACAGCCGAGCCGATCTCGCCGACTCAGCGTTCGGACATACCTCAGGCGGCGAACAGTGCGCGGCTGCGTCCTGTGTGTGTGGATCGCAGCACCATCGCTGGCAGCAGCGCCATTTGAAGCAGGCGCAAAAA
>Ga0307516_10000762_pt1 | contig 43898 bp, 79 predicted proteins | sample 19_EM_MG_FD_203310 | JGI IMG/M metagenome (GOLD analysis project Ga0307516, IMG submission 203310) | Populus trichocarpa ectomycorrhiza microbial communities from riparian zone in the Pacific Northwest, United States - 19_EM | ecosystem: Host-associated > Plants > Roots > Unclassified | place... | reverse complement strand
TTCTGCACACTTCAGGGCAACGGGAAAAATCTCCTCTCATCGGTAAGACGACCCTCGGGGACACCCGGGGTGGACGGGGGCAACGGGATGAGTGGTCCCCGCGGGCGCTATCGCCTAAATCCCAACTTTTGGGCGACAGCCCTCCTGTACGCTTGTTTTGGTTGCTATGCAATAGAGTTGCCAAAATTTATGGACAAAGGGCGAACAAAATCGGGGGTGAGGGGTGGTCCAGCGCAAATGCTGGGCTGCCCCTTTTTCTTTTAGCCTGAGGGGCTGATGGGGCGACGATCGAGAGACAAAGGCGCTCGTGTAGAGCGCGCCATAGTCAAAATTCTTCAGGACCGCGGCTTTGCGGCTGAAAAGGTCTCGCGCATGTACCAACCCGGAGAAGACATTTCCGTTCCATTGCTGGGCTTTGATAAACGCGTCGAGGTCAAGGCGCGAGCAACCGGCTTTACCCAGCTTTATGGCTGGCTCGATAACCGAGATTTCCTGATTATCAAACAGGACCGACATGAACCGCTGGTGGTCCTTCGCCTGAGGGACGCGGCGGACATAGCAAAGGCAGTAGAGGGAAAACGATGAGTAGATGGACAGAGGGCGAAATACAGACGGCGGCACGCCTCCTTGCCGAGTATCGTTTGCGCGAGCCAATGCAGAGTATTTATCGCAGGATTTCCACGGAAATCGATCGCGGTTTCTCCTCGATAGCGACCCGCCACCATCGCTGGGGAAACACGTTCAATAAGCTCAATCCGCGCTATGTCTGGGCCGCGCGCAAAGAGAGAGGAGCGCAGGGAGGCAAAAAGATTAATCCCAACGTGCGGAAGCCGCGCGCCCTTCATCAGTTTACGTTTGTCACCCCCGGCCACAGGCCGTCGTCTGAGACCCTTGCCGAACGCGAGCGTGCCCTTTCGGCCGGCCACCGTGATTATACCGCCGAATTCTGCGGTGATCCGCTTATCGGCCGCTCGGCGCTAGACCGTCAATCATGACACCATTTGAGTATGCCTTCGTCCTCGGGGCACTAACTTCCGCCACAATGTCCCGGGACAGCCAAAAAACGTATGAACGTGAACGGAAACAGAGGCTTAGGCAAATGTCCCGGGACAGAGGTATATCTTCTTCTATATCTACTTCTATAAGTAAGAAAGAACCCCTGTCCCGGGACAAGAGGCTGTCCGAGGGGTTTGATCGTTTCTGGCTCGCCTACCCAAGGCACCAAGACAAGAAGCGCAGCTTCCGGAAATTTTGTTCCGCGGCGAAACGCGTCGATATAGAGCTCCTGATTTCCTCCTCGGCCGCCTATGCCTCCGCGATGGCCAAGACCGAAAAGCAGTTCATCCTTCTTGCCAGCACTTGGCTGCACAATGACCGCTGGGAGGACTTCCCGCCCACGCCCACCGCTGAAATCGTTTCCCTCACCCCGGAACGCCGCGCCGAAATCCTGGCGAAGCTCAAGAGGCAGGCATGACCTGGAAACACGGCCGGCAAACGCCGGACAACAATCTGATGCGTTTTGTGGCGCGGAGATTCCCTGAATGGGACGGGGTATTTTTGGACATCGGCAGCGGCGAGGACGCCAATGCCCGTGAATTGAGGTTCAGGGGCTTCCACGTTGTCACCATAGACAAGGACCCGGAAGCTGACGCCTACCTTTGCGATGACATTCGGGACGTGGATTTCGACCCAGGCTTTGATTGCATCTACGACATCAACACGCTTTGCCACGTCGACCGACCACCATTCGAGAAAATCAAAAGCTGGTTGAAGCCTGACGGAGTGTTCTTCTCCATCTGTCCGACCTTGAATACTTCGGAGCGTGTCAAGGAGGGCAAGGAGTTTACCCGCCTGGCCAGTGAGTATGATCTGGTCGCAATGTTGAAGATGTTTTCGCAGGTAAAAATCGGAAGCGCCCACTCTCACCTGCCGGGCGAGGACTGTTTTCGTAGCTGGATTGTGGAGGCGCACCCATGAAGATCGAAGTCCATGACGACCAAGCCGAAAGAATTACAATCAAGACTTTGAGGCGGAGTCGAAAGTTCTTGAAGAGTGCAAAAGACACCACTCTCGGATGGCCGGACGACCAGGAGCTCATAGACGCCATGGACCGCGTTTTGAGTTACTACAAATAAGCCGGGGTAGCTCAGTGGTAGAGCACCTCCATGGTAAGGAGAAGGGCGGCGGTTCAAATCCACCCCCCGGCACCGTATGATTTTGTCCGGCCACCAGCCATGTTACCTCCCCGGCATCCAGCTATTCAACAAAATAACATTGTCGGACGTATTCATGCACTGCGGGCATTTGCAGTACCAATCCAAGTCCTGGCACTCTCATAACTTCATTCGCACCTGTGAATTGATTGTGCCGGTCCACAAGACTTTTGGCGACCAAATAAACCAGGTAACAATCGCCGATGGGCGCTGGCGACGCAAACATGTGAAAGCAATCGAAAAGGCCTATGAGGGCTTTCGATTCTTTGACGACTTCTTTCCTGAGCTGAAAAAAATTCTGGAATTCGAATGGCGATTTTTGTCTTCGCTCAATTGCAGTCTGATTAGTATGATTGCGGATTATCTGAACATCAAAACACAGATGGTCGGTGGCGCGCAGTGGCATTTCGAGGGGGATGCCATTGAGAAGATCATCGCCATGTGCAAAGCGGTCGGGGCGACCGAATATCTCTCCAACGAAGGCGCCTTGGCCTACATTCATTATCCGCAAGAAGAACAAATGAAAGAAGCCGGCATTACGCACCGCTGGCAGAAATTCAATCAACCGGTTTATGGGCAAGATATGCGAGTGAATGACGGGCGGCTATCCGTCATTGATTTGCTATTTCGTCTCGGCCCGGGAGCGAGGCCCATCATTGAACATAGCGGGAGTATTGCATGAGCTGGGCTGATGACGAGCTGGCCAATCCGATGGGCTATAAATACGCCGTGCTATTTCCAAGGGCGCGAGATGCCATGCGGTCTTATTTGTGGGCCGCGCACGCAACGTCTTTCGATACCCCCGAGAATATCTGTCCATCAATCAGCGATATGGTGAGGGGCATCGAGACTGACCAAGAAACCGGACTGTGTAAGGCTCCGGTGCATCTTTATGGCTATCGTCAAGCGGCGGATTTCTCGGCCATAGAGTTAGATCCGCTTATGACCGGCTGGGGACGCCCGCCACAAGCCACGTCCTGCGTCGTTAGCTTTGGTGCCAAGAAGTTCATTAGCATCGGCCACGGTGGGGCTTTCCTGACCAACGATCAAGGGTTGGCCGAGGAAATAGAGCCCCTGGGGCATTGGCCATTCAGCGAGACCGATGAAGTCACGGCGCTCTTGCGGACCAGCCTCAAGTTCTTTTTGCGCGCCAAGATTACCAAGTTTGAGAAGGTGGCATTATGGGACCGGCATTTGGGCGACATGCTCACAAGGATATCTGCCGAGCAGGTCATCCCATGGCGGGTCATGCGGCGCACCAATAAACGTGATGCCATCGTATTGGCACTGCGCCGAATGGGGCATGATGTGGGCACAAACTATCAGCCGCTGGAGGGCACCAATAAATTCGGCGATACGGTAATCAATTTCTCCCTCGCCGAAGACTACGACGAGGACAGGATCAAAGAGGCGTGCAAGATCATCGGGAGGATTCATGGTTGAGATCGTAGCTGAGATATCGGGCAACCATGGCGGTTCACTAAACAAAGCCAGACACCTGATTATAGCGGCGGCCGACTGTGGCTGCGATTACGCTAAATTCCAATTCTACCGCCCCGAGGACATGCCCGACCGGCACGAAGGCGACAACGATGCCATATATCGCAAGCTGATGGTGCCGGATGAATGGTTGCCGGAGTTATTTGATCAGGCGTACGATTGTTGTATTGGCCTGTTCGCTAGCGTCTTCAGCGTCCGCGCGGTCGAAACATTGCTGAAGTTCGACGTGCCTTACTTTAAAATAGCGGCGCCGGGAAGTACTCCATTAGACGCCAAAGTGCGTGACGCAATCTATGAAGCAATACCGAAGCACATCCCCTTAATCGTATCGAACGTATGGGACGGAACATTCCTAAAAAGTTTTACTAATACGCTGGCGATGGTTTGCCCCCCCGGTCACCCTCCGAATAATTCTGAAATTTGGGAATCGCTGCGCCGCTTTGATCCCGATTGGATGTATGGGTTTTCGGACCATACCGCAGGCATCGCTGTTCCCCTGGGTTTCATTCGGGCGGGAGTCCGCATGATCGAAAAGCATTTCAAGATTAATGACGACTGCATTGACGCAGCCTTTTCCGCCGATCCGCCAACAATGGAGCTGCTTTGCAAGCTGGCACATAGATGAAATCTATTCTCGTTACTGGGGGGACAGGGTCTTTCGGGACTGCATTTGCGAAAAGGCTGCTGGAGGGGACTGGGTATGGACGGATCTGCATCTATTCCCGCGGGGAGCACCGCCAGGCAGAGCTGGCAAAGCTGCTTGATGACCCCAGAGTCAGGTATTTTATTGGGGATGTGCGTGATAGATGGCGGCTCACGAGGGCATGCGAAGGCGTGGACGTTATCGTTCATACGGCCGCGCTCAAGAGGATCGAAGTTGGACACTATAACCCTGTCGAAATGGTACGCACCAACATAGAGGGCGCAATCAATGTCACCGAAGCCGCGCGAGATGCCGGAGTTAAGAAAGTGGTGGCTCTTTCGACTGATAAGGCGTTTCAGCCGATCAGTCCGTACGGACAAAGCAAAGCCATTGCCGAACGCATCTTCCTCGCCGCGAACTCTCCAGGAGGGACTAAATTTGCGGTCACGCGGTACGGGAATGTCTGGGGAAGTGCCGGGTCCGTCCTTCCAATCTGGCGAAGTATCCTTGCCAGTGGTTCCCGCATTGTCCCGGTTACAAATCCCGACTGCACACGTTTTTTTATGCTCATGCGGGAGGCGCTGGACCTTGTTGATCGAGGTATCGACACAATGAAGGGGGGAGAAACGTTTATTCCGGAGCTTCCAGCCCACCGCCTTGGCGATCTGGCTGTTGCCATGGGTGCCGAACAAAACGTGATCGGGCTACCGGAATGGGAAAAGATGCACGAAAGCATGTGCGAGGGACGTTGTAGCAAGGACGCTCGGCGCATGTCGATCGATGAACTGAGGGCCGCCCTCGACAATTGGTCGCTAGACCCATGGAGCGATTAGCATGATTGCTCAAGCAGAATTCGAAGATGCATTAAGCCAGTACACGAATGCGCGATATGTCGTTCTTACCGACAGCTGCACCAATGCCATCGAGCTTGTTTGTCGATACCTGAAAGTCAAAGAGGCGAGCATCCCGCGCTATACTTGGCGCGGTGTTCCGAGAGCCATTAGGCGGGCGGGGGCGCAGGTCTATATCGAAGACCGGGAGTGGGTGGGCGCATACCAATTACGCCCGACACCCATCTGGGATTCGGCGCGCAGGTTTTATGCAGGGATGTATAAAGCCGGCACGTTCACTTGCGTAAGCTTCCACTTTAAGAAAATCTTGGGGCACACCCGCGGCGGTGCCATCCTGTGCGACCAATTTGACGACTGGGCCGAGATGCGTGAAATGACCCGCGACGGCGCCGGCCTTGGGATGCATTGCTGGATGCCGTCCGATGTCGCCGCGGCCCTGCATGTCAGGCTTGCTAGTTTGCCCCGCCACAACGCCGATCAGACTGTTCCGCCCGACCACTATCCAGACCTCATGCCCACAGACTGGAACGCTCTGACATGAACCGCTTAGCCCTATATCATATCGAGCATCTCAGGATGGCCAATAAGGCGCGCTACGAAAAGCTTAAAAGCCTGGGCACGGCGGACAATACCTTGGCCGTAGTGATTTGTGCCTATGCGCTTCACCCCGCAGAGGCGGCAGCGGAACATCGTGAGATTCTGGCAAACGACGCGCAGATTCTAGAATGGTCGCGTCAGCTATGCGAATAGGCTGCATCGTTCAAGCGCGACTGGGCTCAACCCGCCTCCCCCGAAAGATCGAGGCCCTGATCGGCGGCAAGCCCATGCTGTGGCATATCGAGACTCGGCTGGCATCGGTGGGTCTTGAGGCAATTTTTGCCTTTCCCGAAGATTATGACTGCCACGAGGACGATGTGCTCGCCAGATATGCCTTCAGTGCCCGTAGGAACGCTCTGGATGCGATTATGCGGGTGACCGGTGATTGCCCCCTTATCGACCCTAAAGCCTGCCAGCGAGCCTTAGAAGTCTATTGTGTAGGTTTGCACGATTATGTTGCAAACGATTTAAACTCAACCACAGGATATCCAAGGGGCATGGGATGCGAAGTATTCAGCCGGGAGTGTTTGGAATGGACCCATAAACTGGCCGAAAAGCCTTACGATCGCGAGCATGTTTCGCCCTTTATGAAGCGCGGCAACACATTCAGCAAACTCCCCATTCTTTGCCCGGTTCCCGGGGTTCAGGATTTAAATTTCTCGGTGGACACTCAGGAGGATCTGGATCTGGTGCGGGCAATCGACGCTGCTGGACCGTATGATTATTCCTTAGCTGCCACCTTGGCGGCCCATGAAAGGGTAAAAAATGCCTGAGGACCGTTTCCATTGGAAGGGGAATAGATTGATGTATTTCAAGAAATATACCGGATTTGCTGTCGTGGAAGACTCCGCATGGCCTAAAATGTGGCGGGTTAAGAAACCTGATGGAACTTTGACGGATCGGGTCAACCTGGCAAGAGGCAAAGACGCCGCTCGGGTTTTAGCGGACCGTTTGTTGCGTCCGCGATAAAACACGGCCGTAAGGCGCGCCGTGGTGGCCCTGATGCGTCAAAACGAAAAGGCTAGGGGGATGGTGCCTCTTCATGTCAAAGCCCAAAACCTCTCTTAAGGAGTCAACCCTTGACAACCGCCTCCTGGATGAGCGTGGACCAACGTCTGAGAGACTTAGACGGACAGATTTTGACGTGGGAGATACGGGTACGATCACAGTCCGGCAAAGTCCTGTGGATCGAGCCGTTAAAAGGGGTCTTCTTAACGACCAGCAAGGACGAGCGGCAGAGAAATTATACACTCACTGGTACGAAGCTGGAATGGCCGGAACAATCGGGTGTGCTGATCCCCTGAAAATCTTTGGCACTGATCACGATTTTACGAAGCTTTGTGCAACCGAAAAGGGCGAAAATCATTGGAAAGCCTACTGTAGGGCTCTAAAAGCAGTTCGAGAGAACATGGACGCGGCCGGCATGGGCATGGATGCGGTTAGGCTCCTCGATTTGGTGGTTTGTCGGGAAACCCCATTTGCAGAAGCCGCGCAGATGGTGTGGGGTGCCGGCCGCAAGGCTGAGAATAGGGCCACCATACTGGTGAGAGGCGCGCTGCGGGTCTTGGTGTTGGAGTGGGGACTATGATTGACAGACGTACGTCTGCGTGATACTCTTGAAGTATAGGTACTAATTAGGTTTCTAGCCCGCCTCCCCGGCGGGTTTTTGTATTTCAAGGACATCATGCGAACGCGACGATTCACGGAGGGCGAGATTGCCCGCCGCCGCCAATGGTATGCCGATCACGATAAGCGCTTGGCCGACGCCATGACCGCACAATATGGAATTCTGGACGATGAGGAATTCCACCCCGATGGCCTGCATCGCCTGACCGATCTTCCGATAAGGACACCATAAGTGCCTTCCAAATCCCCCGCTCAAGCTCGCCTGATGGCGGCCGCGGCTCACACCAAGGGCGGCTATGGCGGTGTGCCTCAATCGGTGGGGCGCGAATTCAATCAAGCCGATAAGGGCGGCGGCATACTTTCCCGCGCTATGCGCAAACCCCGTAAACCCAAAATAAGGAAAATCTAATGGCTGACACAGTGAAGCCCGGTAAGGGCATTGATGGTAACAAGGACGTTGGCTTCCAGACCCGCGACATCGACCGTGCCGCACTCAAAAAGATGTATGGCGAATCCTTAACCGGCGGTGTCAAGACTGGCAGCGAGGCCGGCAAGTAATATGGCTCAGGCCCGCAACGACAGAGAGGGCTGGAAGCGCGGCGTTGGCCCCTATTCGGGGGATTATGCTAAATTCGACCGGCCGGTAGACTATAACAGCAAGCCGGTCCGCGCGAAGATCCAGCAAGTGGACAAGGACGAGCCTACGGGCGTTGTGTCCAGGGGCGGGCCTCCACGCTATGCCCCCAAGAATAAGGCCCCTGGCGCCCTGACCAATGGCCGCAAAGGCCGCTAAGCCCTTAGCGATCGGCAAGGCAGCCCCGCGACGCGAGCCTATCTCTAAGCGCACATCGCAGGGTACCTATCATAAGCCTAAGAACAAACATGACCGCAAGAACTGGAAGCTCTACCGCGGTCAGGGTTAGTCGCTAGGCAGACAGTGCCTCCGGATTGGGGAAGCAATTGCATACCCCGGGTGGAGTAGCATTTGGAGCATAAGCAAGACTTCATACTCGTGCTCGGGATCGTGACCACGGCTATTGCGTAGGTATTCTAAGCGGTTACGCAATAGATTCACTTGCCGCATAGTGTCGACGTCCATCGGGGGGTCTCCTTTGTTTCCGATGTTTCCGGCCACCCCAAGTAACAGTACGCTTCCGTACCAAACTGTTCAATATTGCTCAAGTTCCCTGTCACCTTCTATTGCAATATAATACACCAACTCGCCGAGAAGAGAAGCCACCAATTGCGGCGGACCCTTCTTTGCCCATGTACGGACGGTGCGCTCGTTGATACCCCAAAGCTTTGCCGCCCCTCGCTGTGACAAGCCAAGGGCGGCTAGGGCTAGGCGGAATTCGGTGGGGGTCATTAGCGGCTACAATATATTCGACCCAAAAGCCATTCTAGTTTTCTTTCTAGGGCTTCAATTTTCTCAATTGCCGCCTCACAGATATTTTGATCAGTATAATTGCCCTCAGCCTCTCGTCGGAGGCCAAGGGCCCGCAGCCTTTCTATGAGTGTCATTTGGCCCACATATTTGGCATTGGAACTAACCACTCGGCCTTAATACCGTTGCGCGGGTCGTAGGTCTGGCCGGGTGTATAAGCGAGGTAAGTCACCTTCGCTGCATAATCCGCCCCTTCGGTATGAAGAAGATTCAAGCCGTTTCGGCGAATGTAGACTATTTCAAATTTGGTCATGTCCATCTCCTATCTGATGAAATACACTATAGGGCAATAGACCCTATACTGTCTACTGTTAATAATGCATAATAGGTATGCATGGTTGGGGTAGCTCCCCTAGGTCAGAGTAGCGCTCTGGCAATGGCCGCCTTGGAGCAAAACAATCCAAGGGACAACTGTGCCCCCAAGGCATAGAGAGGGCGGTGATCGGTCCTTGCTGACTGATTGCGCGGCCCTCCCTCAAATCCAAGTGTCAGGCAATATACAGGCAAATGTCGAATCCGAACCCTACTCCTCCGCCCATAAGCGGCCAGTGGAAGCCCGGCCAATCGGGCAACCCAGCAGGCGGCCGTAAGCACAAAGCTTACAGGGAAGCCCTAGAACGCAATCTAGCCCTATTGGGACTAGGGGATGCCCAAAAGACGCTGGATAGAATAGCGGCTGCCCATCTCACCCGATGCACAGAGGGCGACATGGGCGCCATCAAGGAATTCGCGGACAGGATGGACGGCAAGGTACCGCAAGCCATCGGTGGCACAGACGAGCTCCCGGGCATTAAGGGATTTGCGTGGATCGACACGAAGACGGAATAGTTCGCATCAATTATGAACCGCGGCCCTATTTCCTTCCGTTTCATGCTCGTACAGAACGATTCGCTTGTATTATTGCTCACCGAAGAGCAGGCAAGACGGTTGCGTGCATTCATGATTTGCAACGGGCTGCCATCCGGAACACGCTTACGCGACCTCGCTACGCTTACATCGCACCGACCTACAGCCAGGCCAAGACAGCAGCTTTCGACTACCTGACGGACGCCGTAGCGCCGATCATGCCTTTTGGGGCGACGGTCAACAAATCAGAACTAAGGGTCGACTACCCGAATGGGTCGCAAATCCGATTGTTCGGGGCTGATAATCACGACTCCTTGCGCGGTTTGCGGCTCGATGGCGTTGTGTTTGATGAATTCGCTGATGTTAATCCTCGAACATGGGATGCGGTCATCCGACCGGCTCTTAGTGACCGCCAAGGGGGAGCAGTATTTATTGGCACACCTAGAGGCCATGATGGATTCTACCGACTGTGGTGTGACGCTCAGTCTGACCCAGAATGGTTTACTGCTTGCCTCAAAGCCTCCGAGTACGTCCCCCACAACGTCAAGTACAGCCTAGAAGAATGCCGCGCTAAAGGCTTGGTGCATCCCGTCGAGCTGGAGAACGCTCGCAAGTCGATGCCGGCCGAACTCTACGAGCAGGAATACGAGTGTGACTTCGAGGCCGCCATCGTTGGAGCCTACTACGGCACCTACATGGCGGACGCCGCCAAGAGTGGACGTATTACTCAAGTGCCGTACGATCCGGCTTTCCAGGTTTATACCGCATGGGACATTGGCGGGGACAGAGATGCAACGGCCATCTGGTTCTGGCAAGCCATCGGTAGACAAATCTGCCTCATTGATTATTATGAGGCTGTGGGGTCGGATTCTGGGCCGCACGTCAAGGTGTTACTCGCTAAACCGTATAGCTACGCGCAACATTTTATTCCACATGACGCAGGCCCTAACCGTATTGGCATTGATCAGTCTTATTCTGATTTTCTCCGCAATCATGGTCTTAGGGATATTACTATCCTGCCTATTGGCATACGCGAACATGGCATTAACGCAGCTCGGCTGCTTTTGCCGCGATGTATATTTGATGCTCAAAACTGCGCTCTGGGTATCGAGTCGCTGAAGATGTATCGGGCGAAGTACGATGAGAAGCTCAAGACCTTGAGTGCAAGCCCTGTGCATGATTGGGCTTCTCATGGTGCCGACGCTTTTCGCTATCTGGCTGTTGCTCTGGATCGGCATGTGAGTTCGCCGGACTTCAACCGCAAGCTAGTTTATCCTAATTTGGGGGTGGCTTGATGGAGAGAGCCTTACTAGTTTGCCTCGTCCTTATCTTTGCGGCAGCATTTCTAGGGCTGGCGCGATGTCATTCGAGGGCGATCGGATCACTCACTTTCTTAACAAGGTGCTCGCCAAATGTTCCTAGAGGAAAAGCGCCACGGCGAAGGCCCGACCTTGGAGGGCTTTATTTCATGGCTCGAGACGCAAGACCCAGAACAGGAATATCCGTGGCGCCGCAGCGAGGAGTGCGCTTGCGCGCAATATGGCAAGCATCTCGGGGTAAAGTTTAGTCCCGGCAAAGAGGCATGGGACAGCCTAAATTCGATTGCCTATCGTGCCGGACCTTGGACGTTTGGAAATTTACTAAAATACGCGAAAAGTCTGACGAGTTGAGGATAACTCCCCATGATCATTGAAAATCGGCCAGGCTGGCATCCCGATCCGGTCATGCACGACATGCGCATGGTGGGCAATATTGTGGGCGGGGTAGCGATTGCCCAGGCTGCCCAGGCCCAGACTGAAGCTTATCGGGCTCAAGCCCAAGCAGCCTATCAGAACCAAATGATTGTCGCCCAAGCAGCCGCAGCGCCTATCTATGCCGCGCAGGCCGATCTGTATGCGCTGAATGCTAAGATTGCCGCACTCACGGTGGCTGTCGAGCGCTTGCAGGCGCAGCTCGGCCAACCTGTAACAGTCTAGATGTCGCGCCCTATTGTTATTATCAGGCATGGCTGCACGGCATTAAACAAAACCGATAGTTCGGGCGATAAAATCAGGGGCTGGAAAGACGTACCGCTGAATGAAATAGGACGTAAGGAGGCTACCAAGCTCGGCGAGCGCCTCAAGGGCGCTGGACCCGACTATCTGGTTGCCTCTGACCTGATTCGGGCCAAAGAAACCGCGGTTATTATTTCCAAGATATCCGGCATTCCATTGGAGCTTGTCACCAAGTCCTTCAGACCTTGGGACGTAGGGAAATACGCCGGCACATCGAGCCAAGAGAGCGTCCCCATTCTCACCGAGATGGCAGAGAAGCAACCCGGCAAAAAGGTTCCGGGGGGCGAGGCGTTCAATACATTTAAGGCACGCTTGTTTGGCGGCCTTTACAATCTATTGCGCGCCAACGACGAGATACCCGGGATTGTGACGCATCATAGAGTCGAGCGCCTCTTGAAGGCCTGGCAAGCGGCCGGCTACCCTAAAAATGGCGATATTGATCCGCGGGTCTTTGCCCAAAAGGGCGAATCCACCGGGCATCTGGAGGTCTTTGGCGTTCCGGTCGAGCGCATACCCCATGACGCCTTTTCCGATTATGGCTGGGCATAATGCTGGGCCTTAAGACCAAAGCCAGCAAAGACGAGGCGGCTTATCGCAAGGGGTCGCAAGGGCGACACTGCTCGATTTGCGTCATGTTTATCAAACCCGATTCTTGTAGCACTGTTACTGGCAAGATTTCCCCGTCCGCAGTTTGCGATTATTTCAGGCACAAGTGATTGATCTGAAGAGCGGCGATTGTCTTGAGATATTGCCGACCCTGACCGAAAACAGCCTAGACGCATGCGTGACCGATCCGCCGTATCATTTGACCAGTCAGGTTGCCACGACGCGCAGTGCATTTCCAGGGCGATACGCCGGCACAAAGGGCGCGGCGGTTGGCTTCATGGGCAAGCAATGGGATGGCGGCGACATAGCCTTTCGTCCTGAGACATGGGCCGAAGTCTATCGAGTATTGAAGCCCGGCGCCCATCTACTCGCCTTCGGGGGCACTCGCACTTATCACCGCATGGCCTGCGCCATTGAGGATGCGGGCTTTGAGATACGCGACACGATCATGTGGGTGTATGGCTCAGGCTTCCCGAAGTCGCATGACGTGAGCAAGGGGATTGATCGGGCGGCGGGAGCGGAGCGGCAGGTTGTCGGAAAATATGTTTCGCCCGAGAATACCAGCGGCGGAAAAGGACGTCGTTTCTGTCATGATCCTACTCGTGAACTTAATGGGTTGCCGGATATCACTGCTCCAGCCACCGACGCTGCTCGCCAATGGCAAGGCTGGGGCACGGCGCTAAAGCCCGCATGCGAACCGATTGTCCTCGCCCGCAAGCCGCTATCGGAAAAGACAGTGGCGGCCAATGTGCTGAAGTGGGGAACGGGGGCGCTGAATATCGACGGCGCGCGCATTCCAGCAAGTGACGAGCGCTCGGGTGGTTTTGGCAATGGTAAGCGGCCGTGGCAGACTGGAGACGTTGGGGGAAATACTACCTACGTTGGTTCTGAGGTTGGTAGGTGGCCCGCCAATATCCTCCACGACGGCAGCGAGGAAGTGGTGGATGGGTTTCCTGATACACAGTCTGGTATTTTGAGGGGATCGAGTATCAAGGCGCCCAATCAGATTTACGGTTCGCGTCCTAAGAAGTTGGACGGGGAATGGGATTATGGCGACTCCGGTTCTGCCGCTCGCTTCTTCTATTGTGCCAAAGCCTCCAAGGCCGAACGCAATGGATCTAAGCATCCGACCGTCAAACCGCTCAAACTCATGCAATATCTTATCCGCCTAGTGACCCCCAAGGGCGGAACAATACTAGATCCATTCGCTGGCTCTGGCACTACAGGACAGGCCGCATTGAATGAAGGCTGTCACGCAATTTTAATCGAGCGTGAGCCTGAATACCAGATTGATATTCAACGCCGCTTAGAAAGCGGCTTGATTCCTTTAATCACCGGCAATATGATTTAATTGGGCCTCCCCCTCTAATCCGAGGGGAAAACCGCGAATGCGGGGTCGGTGACGGAAGTCATCAAGGCCAGCCCCCTTTTAAGGATTGCAATGGCATCACCCACTTACGCCGCAGAGCCGCGTCCTAACAGACGAATGAGCCGCAGCGAACTGAAGACGTTGCTGGACTCCGAGAAGATCAGCGCACTTGCCGCTATCCGGGCATCCGTCCTAAGCTCCCAGCGCGATGATGCGCTGATGTACTACAATAACGACATGTCCAAAGACATGCCCGCCATGGACGGCCGATCGAGCGCCGTCAGCTCGGACGTATCGGACACTATCGAGGGCCTAATGCCTTCACTGATGGAGATTTTCACCGGCTCGGAAGAAGTCGTTAAATTCAATCCGCAGGGTCCTGAGGACGTTCAGGCCGCCGAGCAGGAAACCGATTATATCAATCACGTTTTTATGAACCAGAACCCCGGCTTTCTGGTTCTGTATAGCTTCATTAAGGATGCGCTCCTGTCCAAGGTTGGCGTGGTCAAGGTTTGGTGGGAGGAACGTGAGGAAGAAGAGCAAGAAACCTATTACAATCTCACCGATGACCAGTTTGCCCTATTGGCGACCGATCAGGATGTTGAAATCGTCGCCCATTCAAGCCATCAGGGGCAATCCGAGGGGGATGAACTCCGAGATAGTTCGCTCGGGGATACAGAGGATGCGCCTAGTCAATTGCCTCAGACTCGTGCGGCGATTGGCCAAGATGTCGGAGAGTCAAATAATGGCTCATGGCAACCGCGGGGCGGTCAGACCATAAACCGCAGCGCCCCCCTAGACGCTTCGCCGGCGCCTTCAGGACCTCCGGGAATAGGCGCGCCGGCCGCAGGCATGGCTGGCCCGGCACCCACCCTGCACGATGTCAAAGTCAAGCGCAGCAAGAAATATGCCGAGGCAAAAGTCCTTGGTGTGCCGCCGGAAGAATTCGGCATTGAAAAGACCGCCCGGTCGATTCGGAGTTGCAATTATTGCTTCCATCGCATAACACAGATTACCCAAGGTGAGCTTATTCGGCAGGGCTATGACCGCGATATCGTCGAATCGCTTCCTACCTATCTCTCCATTACCAACCCGGAAGAGATCAACCGAGACACAGTTGCGGAACATCTTGACGTTGGAGAAGAGCATAACCCGGCTTCTCGACGAATTGCTATTATCGAACACTACGTCCGAATGGACTATGAAGGAACGGGAGTTGCTAAACTCTATAAAGTCACTACGGGCGACGAGCAAGGTGTTCTACTAACCAAGAACGGCGGCGAACTCGATATGGAGGAGTTCGACCAGATCCCCTTTGCCGCCATGACGCCAGTGATTATCACGCATCGGTTCTTTGGTCGCTCCTTGGCCGATTTGGTTATGGAGATTCAGCGTATTAAGACGGCTCTATTGCGGGCCTATCTCGACAACAAGTATCTTGCCAACAATCCGCGTACCGAGATTGCCGAAAGTCATGCTTCGGTCAACACTTTGGATGACCTATTAATCAGCCGTCAGGGCGGAATTGTACGCACTAAACAGCCCGGCGGCCTTAACGTCATTGAAGTTCCAGACATCGGGCAAAACATCTTTCCTGCCTTGGAGTATTTCGATCAAGTAAGAGAAGTTCGCACTGGTGTCACCCGCCAAGGGCAAGGCATTGACGCCGATGCGCTAGTGAACCAGACGGCTACCGCGGTCAATCAGATGTATTCGGCCACCCAGGCCCGCATGAAGTTGATTGCACGCATTTTTGCCGAGACTGGTATCAAGGACCTTTTCTTGCTGCTTCATGGCATTGTGCGCAAGCACGGCCAGCAAGCCCAGACCGTCAGATTGCGCAATCAGTGGGTCCAGGTTGATCCGCGGGACTGGAAAAAGCGCAATGACATGACGGTAGAGGTGGGCCTCGGCACCGGCGGCAAGGCCGAGCAAATGCAGATGGTAAACTTGGTCATTGCCATGCAAGAGAAGGCTCTTATGGGGGGCCTGACCAATCTCGTTACGCCGATGAATCTCTACAACTCCGCCAAGGTGCTGACGCGCATTAGCGGGCATAAGGATGTGGACGCCTTCTTTACCGACCCGAGCACTCAACCGCCTCCGCAAGCGCAACCTGATCCTAAGCTGCAGATCGAGATGATCAAGGCGCAGAGCGCCGCTCAGTTGCAGCAGCAAAAGCAGCAGACCGAAGCGGTGCATGAAGCGGCCAAACTGCAAGCCGATGCCGCTCTTGAGCAGCAAAAGTTCGAACACCAAAAAGAACTCGATATGCTTGAGATGCACATGAAGCGCGAAGAGCACGGCCACAAGATGCAGCTCGCCACGCATCAAGCTAGATTGGCCGAAGTCCAGGCTGGAACGCAGATTGCGCTAGCTGGACATAAGGCCGAGCAGGCCAAGGCGCAGACGGCCAAGCAGTCCAGCGGCGGGACTACCGTTATTGCAGGCGATAAGGGCGCCCAATCCGTCGCGGACGGCTTTACGGGCGGATTTAAGCAGATTACCGAGCACTTCGGGAAGATGCACGACCAGCAATCACAGGCGCATAGTGCTCTTGGCGAGCATTTGAGCAAAATGCACGCACAGCAAATGCACGCCCATAAGCAAACAGCCGAAGCTCTTGGGAGCGTGCTCAAACACGCCTCCGCCCCGCGTAAAATCGTGCGCGGGAAAGACGGCAAGATTTCGCACGTTGAGACTGCACGATAATGGCTTCTGTTACCCACACTCACGTTTCAGCCATAGCGGATGACGGCTCCGATGTTGGTTCGAATGCGTGGAATGCTACTCATACATTAACTGGCATTGTAGTCACCGACGCAACTAATACATTCACCGCCGAGCAAGACGTAAAGCTGTCGAGCGCCACAAATACGCTTAAGATCGGCGTTGACTCGGGCGCCACTACCTATAACGCGTTCTCCTTTAATGGCGATCTAGCCTTCACTACGGGGATGATAATCGAAGGCGGCGGCGGCAGTGACGGGGTGATGTATTTCAACGTCCCGACAGGAGGCGGCTATTCGTTTTGCATTGCTGGCACCAGTAGGTTCACAATTGATGTCAGCGGCATGTATCCAGTCGGCACGACTCCATTGGGGCGGAGCACCAATCGCTGGAACGGGATTTTTGCAAAGAACACGCTGGACATTGCGCTCGGCACCATCACCACGAATACCGACGCAATAAGTATCGCCGCCACATGGAATAACGCCGGCGTGACGTTCGACGCACCGATATTCCTGAACGTCACGAATACGGCGAGCGCGGCCGGTTCTTTGCTGATGGACTTGCAAGTCGGTAGCGCTACTGTTTTCAGCGTAAGCGCTGCGGGCGTCATAGGCCCTGGCTTCTCTGTTACCGCTTATAACGGCGGGACCATAAGCAGCGGTACGGTGACTCCGGTTCTGACGAATGGCAACTATCAATACTATACCAACAACGGCGCTCATACATTAGCCGCGATGGCCGCAGACGGGGCCGTCGATATATTGGTAACGAACGGCGCATCCGCTGGGACGATTACATTCTCGGGCTTTACCGTCGGTTCAAATACCGGCGATGCGCTGACTACTTCAAACACCAACAAATTCATTATCAGTCTCAGACGCATAAATGGGACCGCGGCCTACAGCATCATTGCCCTGCAATAGGAAACTCCACGAATGGCATTGATCGGCTATGAGGGCTTTGACTATTGGTCTACAACCCCTGCGACTGATTTTCTCGTTGTGCCGTTCAGCACCGGATTTGGTGGGACGAGCGGCGGCATTTGGACTCTGAACGGGGCTAGCTGGACCAAGGTAGCGGGGGCATTGGCGGGCTCTGGCGTTAAAAGCGCGGGCAATCAGCAGGCCAATCTGTCTTTCACCACCAATTATACAACACTCATTTTCGGGATGAGATACACGACCAGCGGCAGCTTTGCTGCAATCAACGATATCCTAGCCTTTCTGGATACGACCGCAACGGCTCAGTGTGGTTTGTCCATTAATACGTCCGGGAAACTTATCGTCTGGCGCGGAACCAACGCAACAGTCTTGGCGACGGGCACAACGGTCCTTACGACGAGCACCACCTATTTTATAGAAATGTCGGCCACGATTAACAACACGACCGGCGCATTTACGGTCAATCTTAATGGGACTCAGGAGCTAACCGCAACCGGCCAGAATACCAGACAGTCCGCAAACAATTTCACCAACGGCGTACAGCTTCGTATCACCACTACAAATCCTGTTTATGACGATCTATACGTATGTGACACCACCGGGAGCGCACCTACAAACACTTTTCTCGGCAATGCGCAAACTCAGACCTTATTTGCAACCGGCACTAACTCGGCGGCTTTCACGCCGAATGCCTCTACGAACCTGAGCCAAATCCAGGAAACTGGATTCGACGGGGACACCACTTACAATATCAGCACTGCGAGTGGGACGATCGATAAATTTACCCACGGTCCTATGACCAATAACCCGACGACCATCTTTGCTGTCGACGTTTGTGCGTACATGCGCAAGGATGATGTGACGCAGAGAAGTGCAAGAACCAAGCTTTCTTCGGGGGTCACGTCGCAAGACGGGGCGACTGTAAACCCAATACCTGGGAGCTATAGGAGTATTCGGGATAGCTATGTGACAGACCCGAATACCGGAGTTGCTTGGTTGGGCCCAGCAGCCAATGCTACCCTGATTGGTTATGAGCAGGTTTAATGGGCATTCCGGCTTTCGTCAATTCAGGCGCATTTCAGGTCAAAGCCGCCAGCACAACTATAACGCCCGCGCTTCCGGCAAGTCGGACTAACAATAACGTTCTCATTGCTCAACTTGATTTGCAGCTCGGCGGAGCAAGCGGAGGTCCCTCTGCGCCTGGTGGCGGCTGGACAATTTTTGCGACGGATAATGGCGGAGGCACGTCGGGAGGCGATTATTGCGCTCTAGCGTGGCGCTTGGTTGATGGCACCGAAGCGGCGCCGGTTTTTTCTTGGACGGGAAGTTTCATTAGTCAGGCGCAGATTTTCCAATATAGCGGCAATGCCACGCCTACGCCGATTGGCGTATCGAATAATGCTCATAGTCCACCGACGACCGGCAGCGCCACGATGACTGCGGCTTCGGTAACTACGACGGGGAATAACAGCTTACTGATTGCCATATTCCTAACCAGCGCAAGTCGCACTCTTCTGAGTGGCACCAACCTTCCTCCCGGCTATGTGAATCGTGCGCAAACCGGCAATAGCAGCGGCTCAAACGGTCTTGCTGATACTCCGGTTTACGGTACGGGTTCAGCCACGGACGCGATTTCAGTGCCAATTCCGAATACCCTCTGGAACACGTTCCTCGTTGAAATATTGGGATCGGGCACCACGGCCAACGAACCGGCAGTGCGAGCATCTCAGGTGGTCTTAACGGTCCTACGGACCGTTGCCGGTGCAACATTCGACAAACGCGGGTTGGGAAATATGCCAATGGGCGGGATATAGACTGATGGACGTGAATCAGAGAGTTAAACTCGTTATTGGCGACCTAGTAGTTAACTTGCAGATAGCGGCCGCCAAAATACAGGACGCAGGTTTACTATAACAATGCCGGCTCCCTCCAAACTGTCGCACTCACATAAGGGCAAATCAACAATGACCTCCCCACTGCCTAGAGTCGTTATCGGCCCCGATAGCATAGATTCAAACTATCTCATGCTCTCTTTTAATAATGTCACCTCTTTTAACGATGCGATGTGCGTCGAGGGGGGCGCTCCCGGGGATAACGAATTGTATTTTAACGTCCCGACTGGAGGCAGCTTTTCCTTCAGTATTCAAGGCACTCCGCGAGTGGTGATCGATGTCAACGGCGTGTATCCGGAAGCCGTTACTTCGCTTGGAACCTCGGCGCATGGCTGGAACGGGCTTTTTCTTAATTCCGCCTATCCGATTCATTGGGGCGGCACGTCCTTTATCGCCAAGACAAAGGTGGGAGCTCCGGTCGCATCAGATGTTCCTGCTGGCGGGTGGGCACTGATCTACGACAGCGTGAACGATACAGCAAAAGCCTATTACAATGATGCCGGCACACTAAAATCGGTGCAGTTTGCGTGATGCTGAAATTCGAATTGTCGCAGGAGATGGTTCAAGTTGTCGCCCGAGCCTTGGGCGAAATGCCGGCCAAGATTTCCATGCCGGTGATACAGGAAATGCAACGCCAAATCTCCGCGCAAAAAAATCCATCGGAGCAGGACGCGCCTAAATAAAGGGTGGCTAATGGGCGCCAAGGTTTTTCAAAAAAACATATTTCAGAATAACGTTTTCCAAGTTGGCGGAGACACACGCAGAGTCGGCTGGATGCCCGAATGGGGCACCGGCTTTAGACACGACCCGGAAGAACTCGAACGCAGATTAGCTAGGCAGCGCGGGCTCAGCCGGGAGCAGTACGCCCAGCTTCTTGAGGACATAGCCGCCAAGGCTAAGGAAGCCAAAAACAAAGCGCAGCGTAAGGCGCTTAAGGCCGCTCTGGAATCGGCTGAGCTGGTCGATATCGAAAGTCCGACGATTGATCCGGCGCCGCTCTTGTTAGCGCTAGAGGAGGCGGCAAGAGCAAAGCGCATCAAGGAAGGCACGGAAGCCGCCCGACACGCCGAGGCGATTGCCAGGGCCTATTACGAATATGAATTCGAACAGGACGAGGAAGAAGCATTAGTGCTGCTCTTGAATTAGACGACTGCATCCGGGTCTACCAAGGCGGAAGCCACGATGTTTGGTGCAATGGCCGCAGGCATGTTTGGTGCGACGGTGGTTATGGCCTGCCGGATAATCTGGTGCCAGTCCAAAATCCTTGGACAAGAATTGGCAAATGTGATTGTGAGAAATGGACGAAATCAAGCTAGGCCAACAGCAGGGCCGGGGCGCGGCTGCTGAAGCTCTGCTCCAAAGTGAACTCCTAAAAGAAGTCTTTTCGTATCTGGAAACCGAGTATCTGCTGGCTTGGCGCAATACGCGTGTGGCAGACACCCAGGCTCGCGAAAAGCTCTGGCAGGCCGTTCACATCGTGAATTTGGTCAAGGATCAACTGCAAAAATATGTTTCCGATGGCAAGATCGCGAGCAAAGACCTTGCCAATATCAAATATCTGAAAAGGTGATAATTGTCTGAGAATCTTGATATTCCACAGAATGCCACTGAAGTTGTACCGACAAGCGACACCACCCCCCTTACTCCCCGCCAGGCTGCGGATTCACTGAGCCAATATCGCTATAAACGCGATGCCAGTGGAGAACGCGCTGCGGAGGAAATGACACCATCGCAGGTCAATGACGCCGCGAGAGAAATTGACGCCGCCCCTCCCGAAGAGGCTACCGGCGAACTACCGACCGAAGCAACCGACCAGGCGGAAGCGCCTCCACTCGATTTGCCAAGGTCCTGGGCGAAAGACAAAGCGGAAGCATGGGCAAGGCTCGACCGTGACACCCAAGAGTACCTCTTGGATCATGACAGCAAAGCCTCTGCGGAAGTGCGTCGGACGCATAATGAAGCCGCTGAACGCGCTAGGGTCCTTGAGACCGAACGCGCACAGTTGGAACAGGCAAGGAAGCAATACGAAGAAGCCTCTTTAGTGGCCCTTCAGGAGCTTCAAGGACAGCAGTTGGGCGAATTTGCCGATATCAGAACTCATGCCGATGTCGAGCGACTCGCCAGGGAAGATTGGCCGCGTTATGCCTTGTGGGACGCCAAGCAAAAGCAAATTGCAGGGCGGCAGCAAGAATTAAGGGCGGCCCAGGATCGTCAGCAGCAGGAATACCAGGCCCAATACGCTAAATTCGTCAAGGACAACACGGACCAATTCATTGAAACCGTGCCCGAGCTGAAAAACAGCGAGAAGGCCACCAAGTTTGCGACTGACGCCGTTAATCTCTATCGGGATTTAGGATATTCCGAAGACGAGATAACACAATTGCAGCGAGGCACCGCTTCGATTTCTCCTCATGATCGTCGCCAATTGCAGATGACCAGGGAGGCGCTTCTCTATCGCCAAGCCAAGGCTGCAATTCCCAAAGCTGTTGCCAAGCCCATTCCACAAGTTCAGCGCCCCGGTGTTGCTGCGCCGCGCAATGCGGACAAGAGCAGCATCGAAGTTGCCTTGAGCAAACGATTAGACACAACAGGAAACTGGAAAGACGCCGCGGAGCTACTCATAGCCCGGCGCTCCAGATAAAGGATAAAACGAAATGTCTCTCCCCAGCAATGCCCTGGCTTCGTATGAGGCCATCGGCAACCGCGAAGATCTCGCGGACGTTATTTACAGAATTGACCCGACTGAAACTCCCTTCTTGTCGGGCGCCGAAAAGGCCAAAGCAAGCGCCGTCAAGCACGAATGGCAGACACAGGCCCTTGCCACCGCGCAGACCACCAACGCAGTGCTTGAAGGCGACGACGCCGCGGCAGATGCCACGACCGTTACCGCTCGCTTGAGCAACATCGCGCAAATCTCGCGCAAGGTGCCCATGGTTTCCGGCACCCAGCAGGCTGTTGACCACGCCGGGCGTGGAAACGAAATGGCCTACCAGGAGATGCTTAAAGGGCTAGAATTGAAACGCGACATGGAGGGTTCGTTGATTGCCTCGACGTGGGGCAGCACGACCGGCTCCGATACAGCCGTGCGGCATCTGGGTTCGGTCCTGTCTTGGATCGGCGTTGGCGCTAAAGGCAATACCAGCGTGTCGACCGGTGCCACCACGGGCGTCGATCCGACAGGCTCGGACGGCTCGGGCGTTCGCACCAACGGCACCCAGCGCGCCTTTACTGAGGCCCAGTTGAAGAACGTGCTTCAGGCGGTGTGGGTGAACGGCGGCAAGCCCGACCTCATCATGACCGGCAGCTTCAATAAGCAGGTCTTCTCGACCTTCACCGGCCGCAGCTCGCCCATCGAGCAGGCCGCCAGCAAGAAGATTGTGGCGGCAGTTGACGCCTATGAGTCGGACTTCGGCACCCTGAAAGTGGTTCCGAACCGCTTCTGCCGGCAGCGTGACGTGTTCACGTTCCAGATGGACCTGTGGGGCATTGCTTTCGTCAATGGCCGCCGCATGGTTTCGGTGCCACTGTCTCAGACGGGTGACTCGGTTCGCCGCATGATCCTGTCGGAGTACACCTTGGAGGCTCGCAACGAAAAGGGCTCCGGCCTCGTCACCGACCTGACGACCTCGTAATCATAGGGGGTCATAATGTCTTTTTATACTGTCTTCGAACAAAATGAGGTACTGTTAACCAGTACCACGACCACGGTTATGGGGTCCACCGACCTTGCAATCGTACACAGTAACAGCGCCAACAAGAAGTATATGACGACACTTGGCGCCGCATCTGCACAGGGCGCGGTCCAATCTGTCACTACGGCGACAGGGGCGGGGACAATCTTTCCGTCTCTCCTTCCGTATGGGACGAGCATCATAACCGCAGCGGCTACCGGGGGAGTCAATATCATGCCAGCCCCTCCGGCGGCCGGTATTTATAAAAGCATTATGATGGGCGCCACTTCGACTAGCACGGGCTTTCAGATCATCTCTAGCTCGAGCGCTAGTTGCCAAATCTACACCACCGGCACCTCGACCAATACAATCGTGCCACGTCTTCAGACCTTGCTCGGCCAAAACTCGGCTTACATTGATCTGATTTCACTTTCCACCTCGGCGTGGCAAGTGACGGGCATGTCCATCGGCGCCGGCGCTATCGCGTTTACGACCACCACGTCAACCTAATATAAGGAGAGATTGTGTCGGATCATACCGAACAGGATTTTACCCCCAAGCATCGCAAGATAGCGATTCTTGGTTCTGCAATTTCCTCAGTTCACTTTGCCCCCCTGCAAGATCCCGAATGGGAAATCTGGGCGTGTAGCCCTGCAAACAAGGGAATAGGGCGATGTGATGTCTGGTTTGAGTTGCACAATCTCGACGTTAAAAGACGCGAAGGACTGACTGAGTGGCTGGAGTATCTCAAGCTTCAGCCACTCGTCTACATGCAAAAACAATACCCGGACTTTCCCAACTCCAAGGAATATCCACTCAAGGAGATGTTCGAGAAGTACGGTCCATTTTGGTGGACCTCACAGCTTTCTTACATGATCGCTTTAGCCATCGAGCAGAATCCAGTAGCTATCGGCATCTATGGTGTCGATATGGCGGCAAATAGTGAATACAACCAGCAACGGCTCGCCTGTCAGTACTTTATTACTAAAATTCTTGACAAGGACATTGAGCTCGTTGTTCCTCCTGAGTCCGACATTCTGGAGCCAGCGCCATTATATGGTTATTGTGAATCCTCTCGTCAGTGGCGCAAATACTATGCTCGCAAGCTTGAGTTACAGCATCGCGTTTCTACCTTGCAGCAGGAAATCGACAAGAAATCCAAAGAAGCCGCGCACCTAGTTGGTGCGATGGATGATATGGAATACCAGCTCGCGCATTGGGCTAATCGGCGCGACTTCTATTAAAATAACAACAACATCATCGTGCAGGAAACGCACATTTTAACCCGCCCCCAGGGAGGCACCTTTTATGGCTTTAGCTCAGCTCTATCCTTTTAGAACCCGCACTTACAGTGTCGCAACCACATCAAGCTCCGGTGCTCCCGTCAGCACGGCCGTCATGGTGGGTCGGTGCAAGTATGTGGCCGGATGGTTTGCGCCCAACAATGCCGGCACCTCGACAAACGTCACAGGCTTTGACGTTCTGGCGTTCCTGGCCGGCTCTGCCACGGCTACCGTTATCAGTAGCGGCACCAGCGTCACGACCACTACGGGGACGCTCGGATCTCCGGTTACTATCACTAGCACGGCATCCGTATTTCTGAATCCCGGCGATGTCATTCTTACCGTTGGTTCGACCAGCCAGGCTGGGTTCGTGACGCACGTCGTCCAGGAGTTTTAATCCAATGGCGTCCTTCTTCACGAAGCAGCCGGCATCCCGGCTTCTTAAGAACCAATTGCTTCAATATACAGGAAGCGGGACGCTCCTTACCACCCCCTTCCTGTCAGAGACTTATCAAGTCCGGGTACTCTCTCAGGTGAATGGCTGGTGTTCGATCGACAACACCACCGGCTTGATTTCATCGTCAACCGGTGGGGCCCTTCTCGCAGCCAACACCGCGGCTGGGGACTACTTCACTGTCACCCCCGGGCAGGCTTTCGCGTTCAGCTCGACCACGACTGCCAGCGGCACAATCAGCGTGACGGAGATGTCATGAGCGCTTTTTTTCAAAAGGCATCTTCGTCGCGGCTTGGCCTCAATAAAGTCCTGAACTATACCGGATCGGGAGCCTTTTCGACCACCGGTGTAAGCCCCGGCATTTATCACCTTCGGGTGCTTTCCCAGCTTCCGGGCTTTCTGTCTATTGATGTCGCGGCGGCCTCCACGGGAGTGGGGGCGCTGATTGCGGCCAATACCGCCGGTGGCGACTACTTTTCTTGTGTTCCAGGCAACATCGTTACTTTTAGCTCGACAGCCAGCACGACCGGTTCCTTAAGCGTGACGGAGATGTCGTAAATGAAAACGGAGATAACATAATGGCCTCTACGGTCGATTCTAGGACGGTACTCACGGCCATGGTTTCCGTGTTGACCGCCTACACTTCTGCAACTGGTGTTTCTACTGCCACCTTCGCAACCTCGATAGGATCCCAGCAGACTGCCGACACCTCGCTGTCGTCGGGGGAAAGCAAGATCCTGACCCAGATCAGCAGCGCTATCGGCTCTGCGCAGCCGTCCAGCAGCATTCACAACAGCGCCTTGGGCGGTGGGGTGGACTTTCGAACCCTCTATACCGCCATGGCCTCGGCCCTGACGGCCTTCTCCTCGGCCAGCTCGGTTACAACCGGCAATTTTGCAACTCAACTATCCTCGATGATTGCCATTGATACCGGTCTTACCAGCGTGGAAAGCGGCCTCGTTACATTGCTCACCAGCGCAGTGGGCAACGCCACGCCTGCCGCCAGCACTCACAGTCAGGTTTAAAAATGGCCTCCAATATTGATGGAAGACAACTTCTCACCTGGTTTACGGATTCCATGGTGGCGCTCTGCCTTACCCAAGCCTCCGGCACGACGACCACCTGCACCCAGATGGTAACGTCCATTGCCAGCCAAGCGTCGGCGGATACCGGCCTGTCCAATCAGGAAAAAGGCATTCTGACCGCCATCTCAACTGCGTTTTCCAAGGCTGCAACTCAGCCAAGCTCTGGTATTCATGCTGTACTATGATAATTAGCTCAGAAAATCATATTATACGCTGATGAAAACCAACATTCAGCTTGATGGCGACACGGTTGTCGTCAGGAACTACGAGGACGCGCAGAACATTGCGGACGGGGCCAAGCTCTTATCCGATCGGCCGCAACACGGGCGGGACTTTCATCACAAGTGGAGCCTACCTCAGACTCAGATCATTGCCTTCTATAACGAATATTGCGGCGATGGCTTTGCGCCCCATAAGCCCATGAATGCTGAGTTTTGGGCCTGGGTTGACAAGAAAATGAAAGACCCGCAGTATCGAGTGTTCTGGACTTACAATCCGAGCAACCCGTATAGGCTGGGCTGGGGGCGGAATGAAGCTCACGCTAGAGCGCGTCAGTTTGGGCGAGGCTAATGCCTTCGTCGCCGCGCTCCATCGGCATCATAAGCCGGTTATAGGCCATTTATTTTCGCTGGGTGCAGCAAGTGACGGGAAGATTATTGGCGTTGCTATAGTCGGCCGGCCAGTATCGCGTATGCGGGATGATGGCGTTACCGCGGAAGTAACGCGGCTCTGCACGGATGGCACGCGCAACGCATGTTCGTTCCTCTATGGAGCCAGCGCGCGTGCGGCTTTTGCTCTCGGGTTCAAGCGCATAGGGACGTACATTCTTGCCAGCGAACCCGGCACATCGCTAACCGCGGCCAATTGGCGACTCATCGGAGAGGCTGGCGGCGGTTCGTGGTCGCGAGTGGATCGTCCGCGCGTCGATAAGGCACCATTGCAGAAAAAACTCTTATTTGAAGCGACAAATGCCCTGCGGTGATCGCACCTGCTACCGCGGGACCATTGACGACTATAACATGCAATACAAGGACGGCCCATGCAAGGCACTAGAATGCCAATGGGAGGGGCCGACACGCCCACATTTCACCGATAACCCCACCCGACTTGTCTATAAGGGTGATGGACGCTGGGTCTTTGAATGGCACTAAATACTTACGCAACCTTTCAAGCGGCAATAGCGGATCAGATCGTCCGCTCCGACTTGACCAGCCAGATTATCGACTGTATCACCCTGTTTGAAGTGGAGGCAGCGCGTGAGCTATTCCGTCAACGATTGGCTGAAACAACCACCATTCTTGTTCCCTCCAACCCTGCTGCTATTCTGGTCTCTGGTGCCGTTAATAATGGAAGCGGCCTTATTCGACTTTCTATCACCAGTACATCGACCCTTACCACCGGGCAGGAATTGGCCGTTTCATCCGTAGGCGGCACCACGGAGGCAAACGGGACTTGGATTATCACGGTCATTAATACGACCCAACTCGACCTGCAGAGCTCGACCTTTACCCATACCTATACCAGCGGCGGCCAAGTCCAGGCCCCGCAGGGTATTTGCTCACTGCCAAGCGACTATATGGGATGGCGGCGCGTCACCTGGACGGGCACGCCCACCACGGAACTGCAATATGTCCACCCTTCAATATTGTCGGTTGAATTTCCTACATTCTTACCAATCGTCGAAACCGACTTACCACGTGTTTTTACAATCGAGGGAAACAACCTCAAAATTATGCCAATTGACGGCACGCCGCTCGAATTCGATTATTATGCCAAAACCGCCGCTCTCTCAGGCTCACTGAATTGGCTTTTTGTCAATTATGTGGATGCCTATTGGAACGGAGTCCTCGAGCAAATCTATCGCTATATGAAGGACTACGAGCAGGCGCAGGTCTATCAGCAAGCCAAGTCAGCGGTTTTCGAACAAATCCATACCAAACGATTTAGGGAAGAAGGCCAGTTAGCCATCCGGGTGGCTGGCTCTAGCTACGGGGCCACCCCCTAATGGCCAACCTGATATCGTTCGGAGAGTATCGCCCGGACGTTGCAGACTATCAGGGGCAGCATACCAAAGACGCAACCAACGTTGTCCCGCAGGGCGACGGCTATGGACCGTTTCCATCCTTCGCGGCCTTCAGCTCGGCGCTCCCTGGTCAGTGCCGCGGCTTCTTCTATGCCCTGAAGAATGATGGTACTATCGCGGTCTTTGCAGCCACTTCGACCAATCTCTACCTGCTCAATAGTGCCACGCAGGCATGGACAAATGTCTCCAAGGGCGGCGGGCCTTATACAGCCCTATCCAGTACAGCCCAATGGGATTTCGAGCAGTTCAATAACTTCATTTTGGCCACCCAGGTAAATGTCCCAGTTCAGGTCTATGATCTTACCGCATCAAGCGCATTTGCAGACCTTGGGGGATCGCCTCCCCAAGCTGCGTATATTACCGTTGTCAACCAGTTCGTCGTTCTTTCTGGCCTCGCCTCTCCAAACGTATATCGTGTCCAGTGGTCCGGTAATGGCTCTGTCACAAGCTGGACTGCCGGCATCAACCAATCGGACTTCCAGGATCTAGCGGACGGAGGCATCTGCCGCGGAGTGTCTGGTGGTGATGTCTTTGGACTTATCTTTCAGGACCGCATGATCCGGCGCATGACTTATGCGCCAGGCAGTCCTTACATATTCGGCATTGATAAGATCGCGCAAGGCGAGGGCCTATATGCCCCCTACTCGATCATCAATTCCGATGTGGGTATTTTCTATCTCTCTACTCAGGGTTTCAAGATGTGGAACCCGGGAGCCAATCCGACGCCGATCGGTAAAGAGAGAGTGGACAGGACGTTCTTTAATAACGTCGACACCAGCAACCTGCAACTGATCATAGGCTGCGCAGATCCGACCAAAACAAGGGTCTATTGGGCTTATAAGAGCCAGCAGCAAGCACAGACGATGTTCGACACTATCCTATGCTATGATTGGGTATTGGATAGATGGTCCTCAATTACCACGACCGGAGAATATTTCGCGCCCCTTGCGGCTCCTGGCCTGACGCTTGAGCAGACCGACGCGGCATTTGGCGTTCAGCCGTCCGTCGCGGTAAGCTCGATCACCACCTCGACCTCAGCCTTGGTGGTGAACGCCAGCAATCACGGCATGTCTATCGGGCAGGGGATTTACTTCGGCACCAATGTTGTGGGGCTGACTGCCGCCACTCCTTATTACATCAGCTCGACCAGCTTTACCACGAATTCGTTCAAGATATCCGCGGCCGGCGGCGTTGGCGCCCTCCAAGGGGCATTGGTGGGAACGACCAGCAGCGCGACCACGACGAGTTCGAGCGCGATCACGTTCCAGCAAGGCGACATTGACACGCTTAACCTGGGTTCCTTCGATTCGATTTCGATTGCCCAGCTTCCGGCGATTGCTGCGGTTGACGCCAACCACAAGGCGGGCTTTTTCAATGGCCCGACATTGCAGGCCACGCTTGAATCCGCCGAGCATGGCGATAGCATGCGGCGCATTTTCATCAGCGGCTTTCGCCCGATCACCGATGCTCCAAAGGCTAATATATTTGGCTCGCTCTCGGAGCGTGAAGCGGAAGAAAATGCTTCCACCTACACTACCGAGCAGATTACCAATGCAGTTGGGATTATTCCCTGTCGCGCCACCACCCGCTATGCGAGGGCCAAGATTAGAATTACTGCAGCCTCGACTTGGACCTTTGCTGCGGGCATCGAGCCTATTATTAGCTTGGAAGGGCAGCGGTGACGGTCGGTTCCGGGTTATATATCAATCTAGCCGAGCAAAACCAGCTTATCATCAATACTGCCATTAAGCAGTTAATCGAGGGGCGCTCTAACGCAGTTGGTACCGTCACGCTAACGACCGGAACGGCCACAACCGTCACTGCCGTTACCTGCGGTCCGCAGAGCGCAGTGTTTTTATTCCCGACGACTGCAAATGCAGCGGCCGCGGTGACGACTGTATCCGTGCCGTCCACCAATATTATCAGGGGGCAGTTTATCGTCAACCATGCCAGCAATGCGAATACCGATAAGACCTACAACTATCTTGCCATTGGCTGAATGGGACGGCCTCTATGAAGAATGGGTAATACCTCATAGCTGCCCCTGCTGTAATAAATGCCGGTTAATAGTTGCCGGGAAGAGGTGCGGCCGTTGCGTCCATGGTGGTCCTTATAAGGGTTATATCGAAATAGCAGATGACCAATACCTTTAACCGCAACGACGGCACCTTTGCGCAGGTAGACATAGCAAGCCTTGGGACTACGAATTTCCCGCTGAATAGTCTTACCAAGGCCACAACGGCCGACATTGCAATGGGGTCTACGGCATTTTTTGATGGACCTAGCGTAAGCCAGGGCTCAGCAGGGGTTTGGTATGTCAGCGGCAGCCTCACGTTGGAGGACACGGCCACAAATACCCAATTCTTTGTCAAGCTATGGGACGGAACCACTGTTATTGCCAGCGGGGCGACAGCCACTTCGGGAAGCAGCTCACCTGCCCAAATTTCCCTGAGTGGGACTATTATCTCTCCGGCGAGCAACCTGAAACTAAGTGCGGCAAACGCGTTTACGGCCACCGGAATTATCAAGTTTAACAAGAGTGGCAGTAGCGCGGATAGCTTCATCACGGCAGTCAGAATCGGGTGAAAGCACTCTGCGTTGATCCTGCCCTTATGGATCAAGTCTGGCCTTTGGTCGAAAATCTTGTCCGCAAGGGCATCAGCTACGGCTGCGAAGATTACGAGCAGACCAAAAAGAACGTCTTTATGGGGCTGTCTCTGCTCTGGCTCGCCTATGACGGAAAACAGATAAAGGGCATTGCGATCACCGGATTATTCGGTGATGCCTGTGAGATCATTGTTGCCGCAGGAACGGATTTCCATTCCTGGAGGCATCTCATTTACGATCTTGAAGCCCACGCACGCGATGAAAACCGCCAACGGATGCGCCTGATAGGCCGCAGAGGTTGGCAGCGTCTTCTGAAAGAATACAAGCCGGTTGCCAATGTCGGCGACCTCATCATGCTTGAAAGACCTTTATGACACAATCATCAAGTACTACCGACACGTCACAGCAGCAAAACAGCACCTACGGCAACCAGAACCAATCCTCGGCCAATCCTTGGTTGCCGTCCAGCGTCGAGATGCTGAACCTGCTAAAGACCATCCCGGGCATGAATCCGGGGATTATTCCGGCGCAAACCGAAGCCGGCACAAACCTTTATAAGGCCGGGATGAATCTGCCGAATTTCGGCGGGGCTGCGGCGAATGTAACCGGCGGATTGCTGGGTGGCGACCCGACCGGGTTGTTGAAACAGAGCAATACGACATTCCAGCAGCAACTTGCTCCGATTGCCAACGCTCCACTTGACCCGACCCAGAACCCGGAAATTCAGAAAGCTTTGCAGGCGGCACAATACAATGCCACCCAGCAAAACAATGCCATTTTTAGCGGTGCAGGCCGCACAGGCGGCGGCGCCCAGTCCTATGCACTCGGTCAAGGCATCGCCAACGCCGAAGCTCCCATGCTGCTCGGCCAATATAACCAAGACGTGCAGAATACGATTAATGCCGGTTCGCAGATGTTTGGCGCTAACTACGGTACCGCAAACGCCATCACTGGCAACCAGCAGGCTGGCTTGGGCGCTGCAGCAATGCAGCCCGGCATCCAGATGGCCCCCGCGTTGCAGCAGCTACAGAATGCACAGACGGCCTACAATCTACCCCTATCCAATCTCGCAGGAGTGGAGGGCATCACCCTGCCGCTCGCCGGCATGGGCGGTTTCAATACCGGCAATAATTCCGGAACGGCCGCGGCTTCCGGAACCGGCACTTCGAATACGGTAGGCACGCCGAGCATCTTGCAGGATATCGGGATGCTTGGCGGCATTCTCGGCGGCAATAGCGGCTTGTTTGGAGGGGCTACCCCCGCCCTTGGCAATCTCTTCAAGGGCATCGGAGTATAAAATGCCTGGTCTTTTTGATAGCATCGGTAGCAACGGCGGCATTCTGGGGCTCTTGACGGGACAGGGCGCGGGGCCTGGCGGCTTGGCCGGCGCCTTCAGCCCAGCCATTCAGCAGCAAGCGATAGGCCAACAGCAACTACAGGCAAAATATCAAGCCTTTCTAAAAGCTGGCATGCCGGAGCCGCAGGCTCGCGCCGCAGCACTCGATCCAGAATTGGCCAAGCAATTGGCGCCTGCTTATTTGGACGTGGCGCCAAAATTCGTTGAAACCGGAGTCGATCCATTCACGGGGCAAAAGAGTTTTGCTGTCCAGCGCGGCGGCCCCAATCCTTCTATGAGCGCGGCGCCCATACAAGCTGCGGGCGGAGGAGGCGCGGTTCAAGGCAATACTACGGACGAAATGTTTAATGCCATTGAGCGCGGGAGGGCATCCGGCCTGCCGCCCGAGGAACTTTTGAAAAGTGTCCCCAACAGCATCCGCAATGTTGTTGATGCAATGATTAGCGGGAAGTCCACTCCAACCAATTTGCCGCCCCGCGGTCCCTCGCGCGATATGGTGATGCGGCTTGCCCATGCCATTGACCCGAACTTTGATGAAACCCTCATCCCACAACGCCAAACCTTTGCGCGGGGCATGGGGCAAACCTCGCCAAGCTCTAACGGCGGCCAGAAAATTCTTCTGAATACGGCCCTACAACACGGTGCCGAATTGGCCGATGCTCTAGAAGAATTGCATAATACAGGCGGCCCGCTACCAGAATGGTTGCCCGGTTCCGGTCCGGTCGCCAATGTTGTTAATCGAATCAAGAACACCGCTTCCTCGCAAGGCGGGACCGTCAAGCGGGTGAATGAAACGGCCGCTCGGGCATCAGGCGAAGTCGGCAAACTCTATTCCGGCAGCGCCGGGGGCGGCGAAACAGAACGATTGAATACTGCTCGGGATTTCTCACAAACCAACACACCCGCCGAATCTGCCGGTGCCTTGGAAGCCTTCCGTAATCTGATCTTCGGCAAGATGAATTCCCTCCAAACGGCGCGGGATCAGGTCTATGGTTCCCATGGGGAAAATATCTTTCCCATTCTCGATCCCAAAACCAAAGAAGCCCTCAACAAGATTGATCAAACCATTGCTCGCCTCAAGGGGGGCGGACAGGCTCCGCAACAGACTGCGGCCCCACAAGTTCAAGAGGGCTCCATGGCAATCAATAAGCAGACCGGACAGCGTATTATATTCAAGGGCGGACAATGGCAGCCGGTTCAGTAGCCCTCCCTGCTGGGTTTGAACTAGAACCCACTGCGGCCCCGGCTGGGCTACCGCCTGGCTTTGAACTCCAGCAAAGCCCCGGCTTGGGCAAGGCGGCCGAATATGGCCTAGCAAGCGGACCCGGCGGTCCTGGCGATTTGCGCAGCTCGCTGGTTGGCCAGATGCCTCAGGGCATTCAAGACGCCATGAATAATCTCGGGCAGCTTGGGCGTACTGCCATATCTGCCAGCATGGCGGCCATTCCGGGAGTCGGCCCCGGCCTGTCAGCGCTTTCACTGGCCCCGACCTCCGCGCAAACCCGCGGCGCCTATAGCAGCGTCACCGGCCGAGACCTGCCCCCGCCGCAATCGCCAGCCGAAAAGACGGTTGCGGGGGGCGCCGAGGGATTAACTAACCCCCTCAGTTACACGGGTGTCGGTTCCTTGGCCCTTAAAGCCCTTGGGGGCGCCGCCAGTGGGGCGGCCGGCGAGATAGGGGAGAACGTAGCGGGAACGCCAGGACGTATTGCCGGGTCTCTGGCGGGCGGCGCTGCGGCTAGCAGAACATTCGGCCCGAGGGCCGTAGAGGCGGCCGTCCCCACCCAGGCGGAACTAGCAGCTCGGGAAAGGACTTTATACAAGGACTATCGTAATTCCGGAGTTGAATACCATCCCCAAGGATTGGCCCAATTCGGTGCCGCCGCCGAGCAGCACCTTACCAATAGTCCCGAATACGCCTTTACGGGGGGCCGGGATGGCACCGCTCCTAAAACCATGGCCCTTGTCGAGCGGCTGCAGTCTATGCCGCCAGATGCAACCGTTACCGCCGCAAATCTTGATACTATTCGGCGCCAAATCAACGACATCGCATCCGAAACCCAATTCACCACCAGCGGGCCTCGTCCGACATCGGATGCTGCCGCCGCTATGGCGCTTAAGCGTCCTTTTGCTCAGTATCTTGAAAATCCCCCTCCGGGTCATGTTGTGGCTGGCGACCCCCAGGCCGCGAGTGCAATCCTTAGAGAAGCCAATCAAACTCACGGCGCGCTCTCCGACCTCCGCACGGTGGACGTCCGTCTCAGTAAGGCCGAACACGCCGCAGATAGGAACGTCCATGGGTCGGAAGCCAATCAAATAAGGTCCAAAGTCGGGGCTCTTCTCGATAATCCGCAGGTCATGCGCAACCTGAAACCGGATGAACGTGCGCAAGTCGATTTGATAAATGGCGGGGACCTGGGTGGCAATTTCCTGCGGCAGTTCGGCCGTGGTGGTGCCGCCCATGTGATTCCCATCATGGGACAATTGGGGGCCGCAGCCAAAACCGGTGGGCTCTCCCTTCCCGTTTGGGCCGGAATGATCGGCGCTCGCTTAGGCGACAACGCACTCACCAAATCTCGCGCTAAAAGCCTTGCCGAGATGATTGCAATGCGGTCCCCATTGGGCCTGCAACGCAAGGCAGCCCTTCCGCAAATTGATGCCAAGGGACCCATTAGAGACCAGCTTATACGAAGCGCAATTCTGGGGCTGCAATAATGGCCTCCATTCTCGGAACCGACTTCTCGGCGAGCCTTGATCCATACACGTCGCGACTATTCCAAATCGAAAGCGGCGGGGACCCTAATGCCGTAACGGGGAGCAATAGGGGATTAGGTCAATTCGGACCTGCGGAAAGCAAGAAATACGGCATTACTGACTCGTCCGACCCCGCGCAGCAAGCAAGAGCAGTAGCGCAGGAGCGACAAGAGTTCACCGGGATATTGCAAAAACGCCTGGGACGCGACCCCACTCCGGGTGAAATCTACCTCATGCACCAGCAAGGCATTGCTGGCGGGCCCGCCCTGTTGACCGCAGAGCCCAGTACCCCTGCTTGGCAAGTTATCAAGCAATATTATCCTTCGGGGGAAGTAGCCAAGAGGGCGATCACCGGCAATATTCCCCGCGGCAGTCCGCTTTATGGGGTGCCGGCCGATCAGATCACGGCCGGGGATTTCTCCAAGTTCTGGGTCAACAAATTCGAGGGCAGCGGGATTCCGAATATTGCCCCGCAACACGGCATTGCCCAAAACGTTTCTAGCACACCGATATCAAGCAATTTCCCACTTGGGCCACAAGCCGCGCCACAACTGCCAGCTCTGGGAGCGCCACAACAGCCCCAACAGCAGCAGGCACTAGCGGGCGGTTTCGGCAGCTGGAGCGCAGCAGCCCCGGGTCAGACATCACAGATACCGCAATTCGCGCAACTCCAACTGCCACCGCAGGGCACGATAACCCAGGCGCAGCGGCCGCAGATCAATATGGAGCAGCTACAAACCTTGCTTCAGAGACTGCCGACCCCCTTAGGGTTGCCGTCGCAATTCAAGTCTCTCTATTAGGAAATCATAAATGGCCATTGGTCTTCAAGTCTGGTCGAAAACCGCGGCCAGCAATAGCAACGCTGACACTAATATCAATTGGGCGGAAGGTATGGCGCCCTCCCAGGTCAACGACAGCGCCCGGGCCGAGATGGCCTCGGTGGCCGCATGGCGGGATGACAATAACTGTACCATCGTTACCGGCGGCTCGAGCACGGCCTATACTGCAACCAGTAATCAAATAGAGGCCGCCCTAACGTCCGGCTATACGGTCGGAGTCCAATTTCACGCAACGAATGATTCATCTGCAACTCTGGCCGTGGATGGTCTGACCGCCAAGCCCCTGCAAGTAGTCGCCGGACTTAACCTCAAGGGGGGCGAATTCCGCACCGGCAGCATGGCTCGGTTTACCTATTCCTCGACTGGTTCGGGGCAATGGATTGCCCAGGGTGCAGACCAAACTACCCCCGGCGTTACAGACGCATCTGACGCCTTCGTGGGAACAATAGGAGAGCAATTAAAATCCACTGTTGCCTCCGGCGCGGCCGTCGCCATCGCGCCCAATGCGACCTCGAATGTTCTCAGTCTTGGACTTACTGCCGGCGACTGGGATCTGGACGGAAGCATCTATATATCGTCAGGCTTCAATAATGCGACCTATGTTGCGTTATCTGCGGCCTCCGGCGAAACCACGGCTGCGGCCTTTTCCGTGCCTGCCGATGGATATGCCTACGTCAAATACAGCGCCAATGCGACGGCCAGCGTAGCGTCCGGATTCCCGCTTGGAGTCCACGGTCTTCATACACGTGTAACTCTATCGAGCAGTGCTATCTATTATCTGAATGTGCTTAACGATAGCGGCAGTGCCACCTGTGGATATTATGGAATCCTAAGAGCCAGGAGAATGCGTTAATGACGGCCCATATTTTGCTTGTTCTCATGATGCTAGTTGGAGATAAGCCGACCCAGGGCAAGATTGAGGTACCCGACCTCGAGCACTGCCTTTCAGAGGCGAATAAATTTCTTGAATATGCCGGAAACATCGAAGGACTGAAGATGGCCGGCGCCGCTTGCCAAATCATCATGACCCCCAAAGAGGGAACCACTTGATGCGGATTCTATCTCTTGTCGGCTATGTGCTCTTGAGTTTTCTTTTCCTCGTCTTGTTCGTGCTAACAGCGGGGATATGGTTTCATAGCTTAGCGCACGCCCATCTTGCCGACAGACCGGATCTCAATAAATGGGCGGCAGGGCTCAGGTCTGACGCCGGCCTGCCCTGCTGTGATGGGACCGATGCGGAGCCCATTATGGACCCCGATTGGAGAGCCGACCCCAAGGGCAATTATCAAGTTAGGATTGAAAACGAATGGGTCGATGTGCCGGCATCCGCAGTCGTGCCCGGCCCGAACAAATATGGCCGCGCTCTTGTCTGGGGATATTGGATGCTCGGTGAAACCAAAAAATTCAGCGTCCGATGCTTCATGCCGGCGGGCGGCGTATGATGAGATACAGCGCAGTCTGGCCAGTTTACGCCCGCATGTGGGATGCGATGGTCATCAATACCAATAGGCGCGCGGAGTTCGAAGGGTTGGCCGGCTTCGCCATTGCCCATAAAAAGGAATACCAAAATGTCGAAGAGGCAACTTCTGTCCCTTGGCCTATGGTCGCTGTGCTTCATCGGCGTGAAAGTGATGCCAATTTCTCTGCTTACCTCGGCAATGGCCAGTCCTTACGCATACGCACCACTTTGGTCCCACGGGGACGAGGACCGTTTCCTAATTTCCTAGCAGGTGCAGTCGATGCCCTTAGGCTCGACGGCCTGACCCAAGTCATAGATTGGAATCTCGAAAAGATGCTGTTCTGGGCCACGGGCTTTAATGGGTGGGGATACGGCACCCATTCGCCCTATATCTGGGGCGGCACCAATCAGCAAAAGCCCGGGAAGTATGTGCATGATGGCGTCTATGACCCGCATGTGTGGGATACCCAGCCCGGCTGCGCCCCTATGCTGGCCGAAATTGACAAGCTGGACCCGACCGTCATGTTTACGAGAGAATCATGATCGACAATTGGCCCTGGATTTTGGGCGGAATAGGCTTTGTGATTTTCTTTACGATCTTTGAAATACGCGGATTCAAGAACAAGAACACGACGCTCTCGCGCTTTATCTACAATATGGGCAAGGCTTTCCCGCTCTCCATTTTCCTGTGGGGCGCCCTCGTCGGCGGCCTGGCCGTACACTTCTTTTGGCATTGGTGCCCACCCGGTTCGATTACCGTGGGTATCCTGCCCCATATCACACTCCAACACATAGCAAACCTCAAATGAAAAATGTTTTAAGGTGGCTGATTGCTCGGGGCCGCGAGCCGTCAACCTATGCCGGACTTGCGGCCTTACTGCTCGCCTTCAATGTGCCCTTTGCGGATAGTTGGGCACATAATATCTCGACTATGGCTATCGGTTTCTTCGGCATCGTCGCAATGGTGGTGCAAGAAACCAACGTTCTCGATTAACCCCAAGGAGGAAATGAAAATGGCTATTGCACTCACAGGCATTGTTGGTGACCTCGGCAATCTGATTCCGTCGAGCTCCGACATTCTTCAGCAGGTCATCATTGGCGCTGGCGCCACCACCGTCCTGGCCGGCATGAAAACCGCCGCGGGGCAGGATGCGCTCGACCCGCTGCACCTGTTTCACCATGACCAGGCCCCTTCGTCGGCCAATAACCCGAATGTGGTGATTGGCCCGACCGTCACGGCTTCGGCCTTTGCGGCGCTGCCCCCGGCCACTCAGCAGATGATGATGAGCAACGGCGCTCATGTCGTAGCGGGCTGATGGTTAGCTTGGCGGTGGTCCTTGCCATTCTAACGGCAATCGGACCTGTGCTCGAATTGAATGCGGCGGGGCTACACGTTCTAGCCCCGCTCATTCAACAGCGCCTAATAGCGCAAGCAAAGCATAAGCACAACACCCATTATAATCAGCATCGCGGCTATAAAACCGAAGTCGTCCATGGGACATGCCTTCATTTCCGTTGTGGTGAGTGATGGACTCGCACCATCATCTTATAGTGGCGGGAGATTGGATTTCATTGATGGCGGTCCTTGGGTCCCTCGGCGGTCTTCTGCCCGAAGCTGCCGCGGGAGCTGCCCTGATTTGGTATTGCATCCATATTTATGATTACCTTTTTCGGGAGAAAGATTGAGCGAAGGACCGAGAGTCGCGTTCATAGATATAGAAACCGCTCCGATCCTTGCCACCGTATGGACCCTCTTTGAAGCCAATGCCGTTTGGGTTGAAAGAGACACCTTCATATTAGGATTTGCCGTCCAGTGGGCGGGCGAGAAGGCCGTAAAAACCTATTGTCTTCCCGACTACCCGCGTTACCAGAAGAACAAGCACGATGACGCCCAGCTGGTCGCTGACCTGTGGAAAATACTTGATGAGGCTGATGTAGTCGTTGCTCATAACGGCGACTCCTTTGACCTGAAGAAAATCAACGCGCGACTAGCCGTCCACGGTTTTAAGCCACCTGCCCCCTTCAAAACGATAGATACCCTCAAGCTCGCCAGGCGAACATTCAAATTTGACAGCAATAAGCTTGATAATCTCGGCCGTTATTTCGGAGTCGGCCGGAAAATACCGAATACGGGGGCCGAACTCTGGCGTGGTTGTGTAGAGGGTAATGCCAAATCCTGGCGACGAATGCGTCGATATAATGCGCAGGATGTCACCCTCCTGGTTCGCGTTTATGAGCGCCTCAAACCATGGGCCAAACTTCCCGATTTCAGGGTCTTCAATGGTGCCCATGGTTGTCCTACCTGTCTTTCCAAAAATATCCAGCGCCGCGGCGTTTCGGTTGCTCGTTCTCGGCGTTATCAACGCTATCACTGTCAGGACTGCGGCACCTGGTTCAGCGGTACGGCCATAAAAGAATTAAGCTAACCGCGAGTATCGAGCTGAACACCGCCCCCATCGCAAAGAACACCAACGCCGGCACCATATCGCACATCATTAACGGGGTTTACATTGCGAAAGCCTCCAAAGGGCGCAGCCCGCCCGCTTTTACGCATTATCTGGTTGGACCATCACGCTAACGGCGCTTGGACTGACTCCATCGACCATACCCCCGCCATTTGCCACTCTGTCGGCTGGTTAGTGAAAGAAGATCGCAAAGCCATTACCCTTGCTTCTAGCCTTACTGAAGAAAACGGCTCGGTCGGCAATACCCAATATATCCTCAAAAACTGCATCACGGAAAGAAAGAAGTTGAATGTATGAGGAAGAATCTGATCCGTATTCGCCGCGCCCATCCCGAGAGTCCGATGGAGTTGATTCAGGTGAGGGGTGGGGTGGAGACGGTGGAGATCATCGATCTCGGGCAAGCCTGGACCCTATGGGCGGATTTGAGCAAGTGCCTTGTACCTTCCTTTGTTACGTCCCTCGGGCGCGAGCCGCAGACTATGAAAAAGCCGGATGGAAAATTGGCGCCTCCGCCGATAACCGCGGCTATTCCCTCATTGGCCAATGGCAAGGCCAGGGCAAGCCTGTAAAGCCCTAGACTGACTCCCTAGCCTTGGCGAGAGCGGCACAAACCCTTGCGTGCAATATTCTGACCTCTGGATTAAGCTCCACCTCATCCCATAATACATCGACCGCTTCTAACACCGCCACCAACTCGGCGTTGAGGACGCGGAGGCGTTCGATTTCGTCGGCGGCTTTATGACAAGTCGGCCAAGGACCATCACTTCTTCCAATGCCCATACGCCGCAACTGCTGCACAAGATCATTCATTTCTGCTCCTGGGCCTTGGCGAGAGCGACCAAAAGCCTTTGCCAGTCCGGTGTATCAGTGGCGTCAGGATGGTTTCTAACTTGCACTTCAGCGTAAATCTTGAGCCATAGACATGCCTCCACCAACTCGGCGTTGATGGCGCGCATAGCCTTGAGTTCGCTTTCACTAATCCACGTTAACGGGACTAGACGCTGCGTATCAGTATTCATTTTTGTGCAGTCGCAGTCGTCGGTGCGGGTGAGCGTGCCGCACGCTTCGCAGCGCCAATATAAACCGTGAAGGCATTGTATCGGTGGGTAGTTCATTTCCGCTCCTTAGCCTTGGCGATGGCCCCGGATGATTTCCTCGGCCGCCTCCAGATCTCCTGCACTGGCTTGAAGCGCCAAGGCCAGGAAAATAGGGTCTTTATCCATTTCCTCCCAGAACAGTTTCTCGCCGCGCGCATGCTGCCATCGGTGATGTGCTCCGCACAATGGAATTGCCCACCTGTCGTCCGGCCGCTCGCCCAATCCTGTTGGGCGCTTCGCTGCGCGCCGATCCCCAAATCTTATATGCGCTGCCTCCGTGGATGTATTGTCCAGGCAAATGCAGCACGGCAGCGCACGGATAAAATCCAGATAAGCGGCGGATTTGACACGCTTCACAAAACCCCCTCCCGCGCATTGGCGCTCTCAGTCCGGTATAGCTCTATGATAGCGTCGGCCTTTCCCAGCTTGGCCTTTAAACGGCGCTCTTCCGTTTCGGCTAAAATCTTAGCGCGAGCCAACTCCTTGACCTTGGGTAAGAGAGTCGCTCTATTTTTCTTGCTCGGAACAGAGCCAGTATTAAAGCTCTCTTCGGCCTCCGCTCTCGCTTCCTCATAATTAAGGCGCGCCATTTCTGCTTCCCAGAATATCTGTGCGACATGGTCACCATCCTTAAAGGCTAGTGCCGCCTCGACTTGGCTGGGCTTGACGATCATCAGAACGTATCGTCCAAACTATCACTCGGGTCTTCCGACTCCGGCGATTTAAGACGGCGATAGATTTCCTCGGCGCTCCGGAAATAGCCCAAGACCTGATTGGGCGTTTTTCCGGCGGCGAGTAGAGCCACGGACTCCTTGATGATCATCCCCTTCTCGGGGCCGCTTCCGTTGCTGGGTGCATGTCCATTGGAGGCGGGTTTGCCCTCACCGAAGACAATGCCGTCCACCTGCGTATATCCCTTGGGATTAGTGTGGTGTTGAATGACGCAAGTCGAGCCGATATGGTTCTTGGCTTCGGTAGCTTCCGCCAGTGAAACATTCCAGAACGTTCCGGGATCGGTGTTATCCAAAATCCATCCGTATTTCTCCGGGAATTTTTTGGACGGACCGCAACTTTTGATGGTTATAGTCGACTTAGCCATGATAATCATCCTTTATGCTGCTCGTTTCTTTAGTTCCTTGTCGATCTCGTATGCTTCACGAAAGAGCTGGAATTGGCGCCAAGCACTGTCGAGCTGGGCATAATAATGGTGGGCGAAGTCGCCATTCTCTTTGCTGAAGCGGAGTAAGTGGTAGCCTCCGGTTATGGGGCGATCGGGAAAATTCTCTTCCCAGAGATTTCCATAGGCCGCAAGTTGCACCAGGTAATCAGTATAAATGGCGTTTGAAGTTTTCCAGTCGAGTAAGACCAACTGATTGCCAATAAGGCCAATGGCATCCACTGTTCCGCCATAGCGATATTTCTCCGAGACCAATCCGATTTCCTGATCGATCACATTCACATCGTAATTCTTTGCCCAAGTCAGATAAGCGCCAAAGCAAGAAACTGCGCGCTCCTGCATGGACAAATCAGGCATGGCGGGGGGCAGATCGAGGCCCTTGATGTGCGCCTCCACCATGGCATGCGCATGGGTGCCAATCTCGGCCGCCTTTTCGGCCTCGGCGTAAAGACTCGGAGCGCCCTCCTTGCCCTGCTTGAAGGCCCACTGCATGAGGGCGCCCGACTCCTTGAACCGGCCGATAACCGTGGTGGTGCCGGGAACGCGGCCGCCGTCTTTGAGATAATAGCCCTGCCTCGGGGTGGGCATTACGCGCCATCCCTATGATAGTCGTGAATCCACCATAGTAAGTTATGAAGCTTAGCCATGGCTTTGATTAACTCTGGCTCCTCGACCTTGACGGCTCGCCAGCCTCCCTCCGCCTCCGCGCTAAGAGCACTCAATTCTTGGGCACGGCTGATGATATCGCGAACAGCGGTGTGCGCCCGGTGGCTTTGCTCGCCCATATACATATCGTCGGGAAGGGTCATATCAGCAGCCCGCACCAGATGAGGATCGCACAAACAAACCCGACGATGCAGAGTATTTCAATGGCATTGGGGACAAAGCGGCTCATGTCCTATCTCCATGGCATAGCGGCGCAAGGGGCCGTTATCTTGAAACTTCGAAGGCCGCCTGTGGAGTTCTTCCCACGGTGCCGGCCACCTCTCCTTGAAGGTTGCGGCCGGGAAGGTATCGAGCGGCGGGAAGCCCATCCAGAGAGCTACGAGAAATCCAATCATGGTATGTCCTTGGCGCGATCCCAGCCTAGAATCACGGTCGGTTTTTCCATCTCGGGGACGAAACGGGAAAACAGATCCGCGATGAGGCGATTTTGTTCGGCAACGATTTTGTTAGCCGTCTCTACACGCTTGACCAGTTCGGCTATGGTCTGCCAGTCGTCTTGATAGTTCAAGCTAGGCTCTCCTCCTGTGAGGCTCGCCAACGCGGCGGCCAGTTCATTTACTGGGTCGCTTTTATTCATGACGCATACTCCTCGTCGTGCAGATATTCCTCTTCCTGCTCGATGCAGGCTTGGCACCACCATTCGGTGAGGTAGAGGGTGAGCGGCACGCCAATCTCGCGGCAGATGGCGCAGGATGGGCCGTCGATGTCGTCGTAGGTCATCTGCTGCTCCCTTGATCTGAAGTCGGGTTATCGGGTAAACCACGACGCGCGCGTGGCATTGACGAACGGGCACGGCCCACAAGGGCAGTCGCATGTGGGACAGACTTTTTGAGCGTGTATTCTGCGAGCGAGTTGTTCGTAGTCCTCCCGCTCCACCCGTCCGAGCGTGGCCCAACGTTCATCGTATTCGTCGAAACGTTCGCGCTCAGATTTGGATAGCTTTGTTGTCATTGCCCTAGCTCCCTTGATCTGAGAGCAACCTATTTCTTTTTTTAATACAAGTCAAGCCTCCCTTGCATAAAATAATTTTGCTTGGTATATCTGCACCATGCAAGAGCTAATGACACTTGATGAGGTTCTGGAGGAGTTGGGCGGCACCCAGGGGGCGGCCCAGCTAACGGGACTCCACCCCAATGCGGTAAAGAATTGGCGCACCTATGGCCATTTCCCGGCCAAAACATACCTGGTTATGATCGAAGAGCTAGCGCGACGACGGAAATCGGCGCCCAGATCTCTCTGGGGGATGCTGGGGGCTTGACAGCAAGAACCTACCTAGGTAAAACTCCTCAAGTGTTCAATTCTGCACACTTCAGGGCAACGGGAAAAATCTCCTCTCATCGGTAAGACGACCCTCGGGGACACCCGGGGTGGACGGGGGCAACGGGATGAGTGGTCCCCGAGGGCGCTATCGCCTAAATCCCAACTTTTGGGCGACAGCCCTCCTGTACGCTTGTTTTGGTTGCTATGCAATAGAGTTGCCAAAATTTATGGACAAAGGGCGAACAAAATCGGGGGTGAGGGGTGGT
>Ga0307516_10000761_pt1 | contig 43900 bp, 47 predicted proteins | sample 19_EM_MG_FD_203310 | JGI IMG/M metagenome (GOLD analysis project Ga0307516, IMG submission 203310) | Populus trichocarpa ectomycorrhiza microbial communities from riparian zone in the Pacific Northwest, United States - 19_EM | ecosystem: Host-associated > Plants > Roots > Unclassified | place... | reverse complement strand
GGAGCTACGTCGATGGGCAGCGGAGAATTCATGGTCAGTTAGCTGCTCGTGACCGATAGACACAAAGGAAAATAACAGGAAGAAAAGAAAAAAAAAAGAAAGAAAAAAAAAAGTAAGTTGAAAATAACTACGTAAGATATACATACCCATACGGTGCTTGTCTACCAAAGGTACATAGGTGTCTCCTCCTTCGTGCAAAAGAGACATGTCGAATTGCCACCTGCTCACCAACATCACTGACAACCGCCACAAACTGGCAGGCTCTGACTATTGTGCAATATGGCGTTCGTTTGCAGTTACGGAATCACATCTGACGAGACGGGCCCTGTCTGGCCTCCCAGAATCCATGGCACTTCTTCTCTCCTGTCCATGGCCACAATCTTGGACGCCCAAGACGCATCGATTTGTTGTCAGCATCCTCCCGCCGACGGTTCGGGAGCGCACATTGGAGTCTGCCGATTGCCACCGCACGTGCCACTCAAAGGCATCGAGCCTCCGGATATCTCCATTCGAGAAGTGGGCACAGATGTCACGTAGGACAATTACGTCATGACCAACACAGTTTGCCATCGCTGACATTCTCCGGAAGACAGTTCACTTGTGCGCCATATTCATACCAGTAATTTTCCAGTCCGCCTTCACTTCATCCTCTCCACATTCGCAACCCAACCGACAAAGTAGAAGGAAAGAAAGAAAACCCAGCCCGTAATCCATGATGCAACAAAGAGAAAGAGAGAGAGAAACACAGATAGGTTACTATGCACCGGCATCACAACTAGAAAAAAAATAAGAGAACACATGAGAAGTATCAAACCACTTCGCCCCATTTACAGCTCCTCCTTCGCGCGGTTGGACGCCTGAGTCGCCTTCTCCTTGACGGCATCGGCGGTGGCCTGCGCACTCTCGTACGCGCGGTCTCCGGCCTTCTGCACCTGCTTGGCACCGAGGCCCAACAGCGAACCAAGCTGACCCTGCACGTAACCGACGGCGGACCGGAACTGTCCCCAGACTCCCTGGTCCTGGCTTCCGTACCGGAAGTAGTGCGCATTCCGTCTAGCCATAGCGATCAGCTCGTTGCGGGTGGTTCCCTGGTAGGACTGGATGTTGTAAGTGTCCAAGTAAGACTTGATATCGCTGTCGGACCAGGTGTCGAAAGTAGCCTCCTTGGCCGTGGCGGTAGCCTGAGCAAGAGCAGATGTGATGGATGCGAATGCCTGGATGGAGGCATCAGTGACAGCCGAAGCACCAGCCGAAGCAGCGCTCGCGGCAGAGTCGGTGGCGACTGACGCAGCACTGGCAGCCGAGTCGGTAGCATGAGATGCAACTCTCGAAGCAGAGCTAGTGGCATGTCCAGCGGCATTGGTGATCCTGGAACCGGCAGAATAACCCGACTTCGACGCAGTCTTGGTAGCCCCATTGGCAGCAGAGGCAGCCGATCGGGACGCACTGTTGTAGTACTCGGTTACAGAAGCGTAGAGCTGATCGCGGGAAGCGGCAGAGCCAACAGACACCTTCTGGCCGCGAGCCTCCAGCCACGCACGCAGGTTCTCCTTGGTCCAGGTGTCGAAAGTCCAAGCACCGTATCCGGTGGCGGCCTTGTGCTTGTGCAGTCTAACCTTGGCCAAAAGCTCGTCGCGCTTGGATGCCTGGGGAACGGGAACGCCGCGGGAGTCGAGGTAGGCCTTCAGTCTGGTGTCGCTCCACTGCTCAATGACCGTGTCAAAAGCAACCTGGCCGTAGTAGTTTGCGGTGTCGGTAGCCTTGGAAGCCTTGTTACCCACGGCCGAAGTGGCGGAAGCCCCAGCGCGGGAGACGGAAGAAGCAGCAGACTCGCCGATGTAGTATGCCTTGTTGCGACGGGCCAAAGCGATGAGCTCATTGCGAGTGGAGCCCTGTGGAACCTTGACGCTATTCTTGTCGAGGAACTCCTTCAGCTTGCTGTCGGACCAGGTGTCAAAAACGGTGTCGGAGACGGTCTTCTTGGCGGAGTCCTTGCTCTTCATTGCCTTGAAGGAAGCCAGGCGGGAGTTGCGACGGACGGCAGCGATAAGCTTATCGCGAGACGAAGGCTGCGGTGCGGGATATCCATGCTCATCCAGCCAACGCCTATGCAACGATTAGCCTTCACGCATCCACACACATAGACGAGTGTTTGACTTACTTGAGGTCACTCTCGCTCCAAGACTCGTAGAGCCAGTTACCGGGATACGCAGAAGTCTCGCCGAGCTTGTCGGCAACAGCCTCGTAGTTGTTACGAGCGGTTTCCAAGAGGGTGTCGCGAGTCCGCGGGGTAGGGTTGGGGATTCCATGACGGTCAAGGAAGCTCTTGAGCTGACTCTCAGTCCATCTGTGTGTAACAAAGAAGACAACCAATCAGTATGACGTCAACCCAAACAAACACGACCACCACGACATTTTTCCACGTGCAAAGCGGCGGGGGGGGGGGGACACTCACGAATCGAAGATCCAGTTCTTGATGCTGCCGAAAGCGCTTTCGGCCGTCTTCTCGGTCTCGTGCCATCCAGCCTTGACCTGCTGGACGAGCCAATTCTTGTCCTCCTTCTGCTTCTTGTCCAGCTCCTTTCCGATGTCGCTCAGGTAGCTCTGGAGCTGGGTAGCATCCAAGGTCTTGTAGGAATCGACGATGCGAGTTTGCCAGTTGTCCTGAACGATCTTCTCGAGATCTTTACGTTCGGCAGGCTTGGGGTACGGGATGTTGTGATCGCTCAACCAGCGCTCGAGTTCTGTTTCGTGCCATTTGTTGTATGCTGTGCGACACATACATATCAGTATCGATCAATCAGATGGAAGGACCACGTTTTCATCGCTTCTCTCGAAGGTGGCAAAAGGGAAAAAGGGAAAAAAAAAAAAAGGAAAAAAAAGAAAGAAAGAAATCAGAGAGAGGAGAGAAAACGAAGGGAGAAAAACTTACTGGACTTGCCAAAGCCCCACGATGCCGCGGCCTGACCGGAAACCGCCACTACGAGCAGCAGATTGAACAGCTTCATGGGTGATGTGTTTGTTGCGCTTATGTGTGTAGTTGTGTGATGTTGTGTGTTGGTGTTTTGTCACGAGGAGGAGGAGGGTGGAGGAGGGTGGAGGAAGATGAGAGAAGAAGTAGGCAGAGGGTTTGTTCTTGGGCCGGAAGGTAATTTATGTGGCTTTGGATTAGCAGGTATGACGAAGCCTGCATCATCCGGAGCGTGACGTCCTTGGAGCCTAGATACCAGTAGCAGCTGCGTGGTTGGGCGGTTTGCTGTGTACACAGCGGCAGAGTCCTCCAATGATCGCCTATGATGTAATAAAGCGTCATGTCCTATCAAGTTGCTTTCGGCCGCCTCTGTATGTCTGACACGTGAAAGAACGTCGGGCGGCACAGACGTCAGGAGCAGCGGGGAATGGGGGATTTCGAATTTGGCCATCCCCCCCAATGCTCTCGACTTCCCCCATCGTGGTCTCACTTCCGAAATGGTGGGAGTAAGCTTGTGGGGAAAATTATATACTCCGTTTCAGCTTAATATACAGAGACCACACCCCACTGGCGAATATACATGCAATCCTCCACAGAACAACCCAGAGGCCCCAGCCGTTCGTTCTCTCACGAGTCAGTTCTTTACGACGGATCCCCCCTCTGACCCTGCCAAAACCGTAAGCTTCGGTCGCAACTCAACATCGAGCGGGTCGCGCTCACCTTTCCAGTACCCCTTGTCGACCTTATCGTTCTTACCGTCCTTCTCGTGATCGTACCTCTGGTCCATCTCGCGGTTGTGCTGTTTGGTGGCCTCGCTCTCGCGCTGCGTCGACTGGGAGTCGTCGAGGATCTTCGGCTGGGGACGGTGGTGGTGGTGGTCTCCGCCCTTCTTCTTGTCGCCGCCACCGCCGCCGCCGCCGCCGCCGCCACTCGCTGCCGCCTGCTTCTGACCGTCCGGCTCTGCGTCCGTCTTTTCGTGCCCGCCGGAACCGCTCCCGCGCCCTTCCTTCACGGGCTCGCGGCCGGGATGCTCGGCCTCTGTGGTCGCGCGCGACGATTGCCCGTCGAGGCTCGCGCCGTAGCCGGTTTGGTCGATGTCGCCGTATCCCGAGGCGGAGGTGTAGTTCCTCGTCCGCACCGCCACGGCAACGGCGGGAGTGCGACGGACGAGAAGGACGCGGGAGATGGAGGAGAGCATATCTTGATCTTGTGGGAGGTGGGGGGAAGGGATTTTATCTTTTCTTCGCTTTCTCGCAAGTAGGATACCAATTGAAGTGTGACTTAAATATCCTAAGAGAAAGGGAAAAAAAGGAAGAAGAGTGGGAGATGGTGTGTGGTTAACAAAGAACCAACCCTCTGATCGTTTCCTCCTCCACCGTATGTAATCGTTGCGTTTCTGGCCACCCCCCTCCCCTTAACCCGGACTGCCCGCTGGGAGGCTCCAGCACCCCACATGTGTGTACATGTTAGGTGGACGGGTGATGTCATCGCCGCGGGTGGAATTGGGACGCTTGATAGATAGATACATATCAAACAATGCTACATACGTATGCAAGTATGTATCTATCTATCTAGGCGAGCGAGACTAGATATGTATGTTTAAAGTGTGGATAGATACACATACATACGCAAGCCGCAAATGGAGATCGCCGTGCATACCTAGTCGAAACGCCGCGATCGGGGCACAAGGTATCACTCTCTCTCGTGATCCAGCGGCGGCGGTGATGTGAGGACGGTGGAAGCGGCCCGGGGGACGCGGGGCTCTGCCACGAACCCGTTACCATGGCTGCAGACGGGTCCTGGGGGCTTCACTTGCCACGATCTCAGCAAGCATGCACCCGGAACCGCAAGACGCGTACATAGTGACACAGCGGATGAGCGCAATTGCACCAGCTCCCGTGTCCACCAAGTGTCCCCCCGCAAGAGCCAAGGCCGTCCGTGCACGCAGGCAGCGACCTCCCTTCTCGGTGGCAAGCTGCTTAGGTAGGTATGCAGCAAACAGAGGCGACTTCCAGGCTGCCACGTCCGCCGTAGCCGACCGCACCTGCAACCGCGCCGAATAGCCGACACGCACGCGCTTGGGGGTCTGCCGCCACAGATACATAAGTGAGTCATCAGCAAGGCTCGAAATGTGCGGTCGAGCTGCAGCGCTCGCCCAAATTGTACCTACTCTAGATGCAGTGGCCTTCACACATACGTACGTATCGGTCTCCGTCGCCATCAGGCCCTCAGCCCCGCCTCCGATAGAGGCCCTGCGAGTAGTGCCCCGCTATCCAACGTGATCTCTCGTCGTGGGAGAGAAGATAATCACGACCAACAAAAAAAAAAAAAAGTTCGTACCAAAAAAAAAAATAAGCCCAAAGCAGAAAGTCGATGACCTCACAGAATACCCGGATAACATGTTTATCCAGGAACTGGGGGCGGGGGGGGGGGAGGAAAGATCGAGATTGCCGGTTCACCAACACATACATGCGCTTTCGGATGTGAAGATATCGGTGTTGCTTCCGCCAGGGAGAGGGAGATATTGTCGATACAGTACAGCGGATGCCCATGGTTCAAGTACCGTAGCTAATCCCTATCTACACCTCAACCGGAAAGCGTTTCGATGCTGGCGGAGACCGGGGGGGAGATTCAGTATGTGTCGGTAAAGTACATCGAGAGCCTCAATGCCAGCGAACACCATGTACTCAATCGAATCTCGCGCGACGGGAACCCGACAAACAACTGCGCAGGCGGAGGGAGGAGGCGATGTACAGATCGAAAACGCCACTCCTCTCCCCTCCCCTCGCTTCCTCGGCGCCACGGACCAGGTTTCTCAGGAGAGCAGTAGCGCCACAATAAAGTGAGCGACGCCACCTCTCCCAACCAGCCCAACGGCCGAAACCCGCCGTATCGTGCAGTTGCAGAGATCAACTTTTCTGCATGCACGGCGAGTATCCACTCTGGCTAGAGTAGGCGGGCAACCAAGAAAGAAAAAAGCCAGCCACCTTCCCGAATCCACCGCACTTGCAGTAAACGTCTCAGCTCTGCAAGAAGGAAAAAAAAAAAGCTCGTCTGTGCCCCACGGCGGCGGTCGGGAGTTCGTTCTGGCCCAGGCAGGCAGAACGGATTTCCGGCTCTCGCCTCTTTTTCTTTTTCTTTTTCATGTTTGTGTTCTTCATGATGTCCGTGGGTTTCCGACGTCCACCCTCTTGCCAAAGTGTTGGCGATAAGCACCCAGCTCTCGGGTCATAGCCTATGTGCATGCGATTCAGCGTTAGGTAGCTTTTGGTATGGGTAGAATAAGTACTTCGTAAAAGACGAAGATGAAGAAGAGAAGAGATAGATGTCCAGCCGGCAAGCTCAACGCATGGCTCAAGTAAAAGCGAACCGTCGTAGTGGTCAGTAGAAAAGAGAAGTCATCGCTTTGTGGATGAGTAAGTCCCGTAAAGCCAACAAAACTTGAAGGGAAAAAAAACAACAGAAAACCAAAACCCAAAAAAGACACCCAAAAGGAAGGGAACGAAAAAAAAACCCTACTCCTCACCGCACCCAGGAAAAATGGAATCGCCCACAAAGGGAATATAATATATATAAAACCTCCATCACAGAGAAAGGTTCTGACGACAAATAAACACATCGGAGAGGAGATCAAAAGTAGCCGTCGCGGCTAAGCATGTGAGCGCCAGGAGTGTTGCAGGCGGTGGAATATCCGCCTCGTATAGCAGCACGGTTTGCGTTCTCGACGCTGGCGAGAGCCTTGATCGCTTGTGTGAAGTCGTGTGCATCTATTCCGACTGGTTAGAAACAGTGGGGAGGGGGAGGGGGAGGGGGAGGGGATGGGAGGGGCCATACCGGCAGACTGCAAGAATCTCAGCTCAAAGTCCGAACAACGCTCAGTATCGAAGAAAGAAGAGAACGAAAACTGCCTGATGTTGCGCATCCTGACAGTCCTAGGGCGGATGTATTGTAGCCAGCCGGTCTGGCAGATCTGCTGGGTGACTGTATTGGCAGTTAGATGTGATTGGCTTCGGAAGGATGGAATGGGAGAGGGCTTACTGAAGGCTGTCCACACTGTTACATCGTGCTCACCGTCCGCCTTGGCAGCAGCGAGGCGGATGCAGCCTGACTCGTTGTCCTTGAGCAGTCGCAGGGCGTGAGTGAAACCGTCATCGTCGATTTTACTTCATGAGTGTCAGTCCAGCTTCTTTCGGGCCGAATATCGAGGTGACATACGCGCTAAACACCAGGCTCTCTCCATCAAGCCAGTACTCCGTCTCCTTCGGAACCGGGGCTGACGGGGCATTGAACCTGAGAGCGAGGAATGCATGGTAGAACAGCGTCAAAGTCTCAAAGTCCGCGAAATACAGAATCGCCCAGACAAGATTGCGGCGCATGAGCTTTACGCCCGGACCGTCGCGGGATATGTCGAGCTTCGCTGCGTTGACAGCCGTCTGGAAGGTGTAGCCATTCCGCCGGCCCGAACTCCAGCTTGCTCCGTCGCCACCCTTTGTGAATACGACTTTGGCTTCCTCGCTGGCGTCATTGCGGAACATCCGCAGCATCAGACCGTTGTCGAACTTTCTATTGGGCTATTAGAAAAACCCGAATGGCTTCTCGGCGGCGGTTAGGTGGAAACCTACACTCTGAAGATTTCATGCTCTTCCGGGGCCATGCTAAGGTTTTCCATCTGAGCACCATAGCACTCCGATTGGCTGCTCAACGTCAGCATGGATTCCCTCACCGGACAGCAGCACAAGGTACATACTTCGGAGGCTCGGACAACGAAGTGGAACCCGGACACATGCCGAACACCTGGGACCACCAGTGATCGCTGGTCACTTTCGACGGGATCTGGGGGTTGGCGACCCTCGACTTCGGCCTCGAAATCGGCGGCGTCTGCGGCGGCGTCATCTGTCCTCTCGAGCCCAGGGCTGGCGCGGGAGTAACCGAGTAGCGTCTCGGCACCATAGGAGGGGTGACTGGGGCGCCCAGTGGTGAGATGGGCGAGATCGGGGAGACGGGGGTCATCGGACGCTCATGAATGGCGGTTGGCAAGTAGCGGTAGGTGTCGACTGGGGGCTGAAACGGGGGCGACGGCAAGGGAGTGCTATAGGGGCGACGGGGAGGGCTGTCGTACGGCTGGGATACCGGGGGCATGGGCGTCATGGTCGGTGCTTGGTAGCGTGCCTGGCAGGCCTGTTCCTCGACGGTGCGGCGGTGGTGCTCTTCCGCCTCCCTCATCCTGGCTGCAACCTTCTGCTGCTGGATGGCCAGGAGGCGAATCTGCTCCTGGAAATGGTGGACCTCTGCCCTCTGCTCGTTCTTCTTGGTGCGGGTAAAAGCGAACATGCTGGCGCCGCAATCAGCAACCGTCCCAGACCCACACATCAAGCTGGGTTGCACATACCTCCTCAGCAGTCCCGCCAAGTTGTGCAGGAAAGTCTTGTGAACGTCCAGTCTTGCCTGCAACGACGAGCCCTCGATGTTCCTGAACGACAACAGAATCTCGCTCCACGACTTCCTAGCGCCTCTCGGGGAGGACCCACGTCGGGTCATACTGCACCGGAGAACGATGCCATCCAGATCCTTCAGCGACGAAGAGCAGCTCCCCATTCCCAGGCCAATATCGTCCTGCAGCTCACGGGACAGACGGCTGAACCTCGGATCCGCGAATTGCGAGTCGAGCTCCCGCAGGAGCGTCTTGATCTCGAAGAGGGTGCTGATGACGCTGCGGACTTCCCGTGCGGCCTCCGGCAGCTCGTCCACGAAGCGGTAAAGAGAGTCTGCCAAGTGACTGGCGATGGAGGCCAGGGTGATGGCACTGAGGGGTGCTGTGCGGTCGACCATAGCGGAAGATGTAAGTATATACCAAATGGACTGATGTGGGTTTGTGTATGTGTAAGTATGTGTTGTACAGGGTGCTGGGTCGTAATCGTGGTCGTGACGGTCGTGAGGGCGCACAATGGACAACGAGATTTAATTATATATTTTTTCAGTCCATCAGGTTTGCGGGGGAACAAGCCGAGGAGTTGTGGTCGCTATAGTTATACGGAAGCAGGTTGAGAAAAAGATCCGCTACCGACTGTTTTGTATCATGGAAGACCGACAGTGGGTATGGCGGGTGAGACGCTATGACGTCGGAGAAGAGTGAACGGCGGAAGGTTGAGCGGGTTAGAAAGAGGAAGAGGGATTATGGAACGGCGCCCCGGGGAAGAGCGAGCAATATTAACAGACCGAGAGACGAAGGCAGACGGGCGAGCCCCACGGAGGCTCTTCCAATCGAGAGGGCAGACGGCGACAGACGGGGTGGGGATGTGACGTGGTCAAGCTTGAAAGGCATCTGCACACCGCATTAGCGGGCATATTGGCAACCCTTCGGTGATCACGAAATGGAAAGCAATCCGAGGAACACCGTGCTACAGACTGCGAACGCACGAGGTCTTCGGATATTCTCGGCGTCGTGGTGGTGGTGGTGGTGGTGGTGGTGCTACTCGGTCCTCAGCTCAGCTACTCCTTCTCCTCCTCCCCGCTCCCCACCCCACCACAGCCCAGCCCAGCCCGTCCTCCTCGCGGGGGCCGCCCCCAGCACAGCGAGATACCGATAGAGCACCCGCGCCGTGGGCCATTGCGATTGTCTCCTCCAGAGTACGACGCACGCCATGCGATGGCCAATTCCCCCGCTTCTCCTCGGTCTTCTTCGTCCTCCCGCCTCTCCCTCCGCTTCCTCCTCCTCCATTCCCCGCACTGATGCTGACCATTGCAGCAACAAGCAGCACGCCAAGGAGGCGACTGCTCACTGCTCTGGCCTTGCCAATGCAATCGCAGCGACCAATGAACGAATTGGCCCTTCGCGAGACCGGGGGAGTGGCGATACAATAGAGTGAGTGCTGTGCAGTGCGCACACCACCACCCCCTCGGGCGGGGGGGGGCTCGGTGAGCACGAATTTAAATTTTTTTTTTCTTCCCAGTGCCAGTCGCAGTCGGATGTGCTGTGATTCTGCAATTCTGCAGTGCAGCGCACTGCATGACAACCACCACCAGCAGCAGCAGCCCCCGAACACACACCACGAACACAACAAAAGCTCACATCACACACAGAACAGGAAAGGAAAGAAGGAAGGAAAGAAGCGGGGGGTGGAAAAGGGACATCCATACATAGCGCGCCGTCGCCAATCGAGTGCCGGGTACACCGGAATGTAAGCGGATGCTCACAACTGTTTTCCGTCCGTGAGCAACTAATATGTACATCTATCTGTCCGGCCGTTAATAACCTGCAAAAGTGGCTCATCCATGCTCCAATGGCATGGCGCATACGAGGGACGTACAAGCAGCAGCAGCAGGAGAAGCACGAGCTGCGAGAATGTACCGCAAGCGCAGCGCTGTCGCTGCTTCATAGGGTCGGCTCCTCCACTGCACCATCAGCACTGCACCATCACCACCACCACCACCACCACCACCACCACCACCACCACCACCACCACCATCACCGCCGCCGACGTCGGTACAACTATCCCCGCGCAATGATGCAACTTGTTTTCCCCCCGTCCATCTATCCATTAATCCGCCCGGCTTTCCCACCAACGCAGCAGCATGCGATTGTAAACGGGGCCGCAACGTTTGTGCTATCCGCTGGCTCTGGCGGGACTTTTGCGGTCGAACGAACGAGTGAGAGGCGCAGATCGATGTCGGGTAGCGGCATCTATCCGACGAACAACTAAGCGAAACATCACGCACCGCGCCGTATGTAACTATGTGGTTGCTGTAGGTCGGTGGAGCAGTGCACGGCACTCGCTTTGGATCTGAGGGAAAAGTGCGATCCTGATGCTGGCGATGCTGGCGATGCTGGCGATGGTGATGACGGGCCACGGCGGAGTGAGTATGTATGTAGATCAGTTAGAGGGGGAAAGAGGGGGGGATCTAGCCACCACCACCCCTTTCCACACCATTGGTCGCTAGGAGTAAACCAAAAAAAAAAAAAAAAAAAAAAAAAAAGGAAACAACAATAATAATGTTAATAATGTGGGGTGAAAAATCCGAACCGGTTACATATCCCACGCCCTTCGAACACGAGTCGAGCGCTCCAGATTGAGATCCTCCTCGCTCCCCTCCCCGGAGTGATTGGTCCTTCTCGGCTGGGCCAGGATGGACGAGCATGCACGATCTGCTTCTGGAACAATGCGGGGGAGGGGGGGGAGGAGAGGATCTTAGCTGAATGGAGCAAGGTGGAGCGAGGAATCGGGGCTGCACGGCACGGGATCACAAGACTGCGAGTATGTACATAACTGCAGGCTTGTTCTATATATCAGTCAGTGTCTGCAGCAGACTGGCGAGTGATATCGCATGGCGGACTCGAATGTGTATGTGGTATGTGCATAATAGCAGAGATCAGTTATCGAGCGCCTGTCTGCCTACTGTCCGTCCGCCTCCTACCACATGGAGAGTTGCCCAGGCCAGTCAGTACTCCGAAGGAAAGTAATGTCCGCCCCCTCCCCCGCTCCCACTAGTGCATCCAGTGCACCGCGCCGTCTCCCTCTCGATGGGGGGGGGGGGGGGGGGGGGGGGGGGGGGGGGGGCGGCCCCCCCCCCCCCCCCCCCCCCCCCTAATTTATGCCCCCCCCCCCCCCCCCCCCCCCCGCGCCCCCCCCGGCCCCCGCCCGGCCCCCCGGGGGGGGGGGGGGGGGGGGGGTTTTAACCCCCCCCACCCCCCGCGGCACATCCCGGGGCCCGGAGCGATCGCACCGCATCGCAACGGGCGAGCACCGGGTCGCGGCCGAATCACGCTATATCACTCGTCGGACTGCTTTTTTTTTCTCTTCTTCTCCCAATCCCGTGCCCCGCGTTCCTCCCTCCACCCTAGGCAACGGAGTGCGGAGGGAGAGGGGGGGGGGGGGGGGGGGGGGGGGGGGAGCGCGGGGGGGGGCCAACCAGTAGGGTGGGGCTCCGGCGCGCGGCGGGCTACACAGGACGTCTGGCGCGGAGGGATACCAGCGGAACGGCCACAAGGCGCACTTGCGCTTCCTCCAGGATGGCCTGGGACGCCGAGTGTGGAGTATGTACATACGGGACCCGGACGCTTCAAGAACTGTCCCCCCCCCGCATTGGAAGCGCCGGCGGAAGATACCGCGGGAGAGAAACCGGGGAGGGGGGGGGAGGGGGGGGGGGAAGGATCCGTGATCCGTGACCTCTTTCGCCGACGACGAGCGGCGCAGCCTGGCGATCCGGACTTCTGACGTGGGGGGCGGCGGGTGCATACCGCAGAGCGAGGCGGGGAGCGAGAAGTGGGGAAGTGGGAGGGGGTTGCGGATCTTCCCCCCCCAACGCCCCCCCCTCGGAAGAGGAGTAAGAGAGCAAGGAAGCGGTTTCTCCTGTCTTTCTTTCCGTCTTCCCCCTGTCGTGTTTTCCCTTGGTGCGTTTCTATTATCTTGGGATAGGATAGGATAGGATAGGATAGGATAGGGCGGTGGGACGGGATGGGGACTTGTACTAGTACATATAGGTAACATCGCCATGATCTATAGGGGTTGCACGAACCGTAGACTTATCCAAGCTCGATGGCCGGTATGAAAGAAAAAAAGAAAAGGAAAAACGTTACAGTAACTATGCACATACATACATACATACATGCATATATATATAGATACATACCTCGTAGTTATATATCCTCCTTAAGTATCTACATCGGTGGATGGATGGATGGATGGATGGATGCCCTTCGCCACTTTCCGTCCCGGGTTGATTGCAACCCGGATCGAGCCCCCTCCCCCATGCCCAACCCCAAACCCGTTATGTCGATACATACATCATACATCATACGTAATCTACAGCCTGGTTTGGTTTCCCTGTGTTCATAACTACAGGGATGCCCTAGCCCTCCCCCAAACACCGCCGCCGAACGGATCTATGTACATGTGTGGCGGCGCTGACTGGGTGCTGTGGAGGCAAGGCGTGAGTGTGGCGACTGCTGGCGGTGTGGAACGCAACGGAGACGCGTCCCATGGCTGCAAACGAAATCACGAGTGCGAGCGGACGCGATGGAACCAGCCACGTTGCGCCCACGCGAACCTCGTGCACCGAGTGGACAAGTGTAGATAGTGGGTTAGGCGGCGTACCACTTCGATTCTGAGCAATTGCCTCCCCCCTTTGATCCCCAAGCAGACAAAACATCCACCCTATTCCCCAGCAACTTGAAATCAGTACAGTGACAGTAGAAAAAGAACCGCGATATCAATGGCGAAAAAAAAAGGCGACAGAAACACAGAAGGAAATTAGAATACAGGACGTGATCATCAGCACAGACCATGTTCTAAGCCGTTCGGATGTTATGTTAAAGGAAAGATCGCACATCTTTCGACAGGTAATCCACCCAAGAAACTAGGCAACACGAGCGACCGAATGACCGACAATCAAGAAAGCTGGAAAACTTGCAAGCCCTTACTCCTCCTCATCATCCTCATCACCAGCGGCCTGCGAGTGGTGATTGGTGTTATTCTCCCGTCTCACAATAGTAGACTCGGCGACTCTGCACTTACCACGTAAGCGGCCTTCTCGTCCTCGTAGCGCTTCTTGTCGGCGGCAGCCTTAGCCTCGTAGGGACCGCGCTGCTTCTCGGAGAGAGCCTTCCAGCGCTCGCCAAGGACCTTGCCAACCTGTCCTGTTCGTGGCGACGGTGGTCAGCGACGTGTACAAATCCGCAAGCGCGCGCAACCGCCGTGACGGCGGGCACAAGGGAGACGATGGCAACATACCGAAGGCGATACCAGGGTTCTCGTTCCTGACATTGTCGCGCTGCTCGTTGGCAAAGAACATGTAGGCGGAAAGACCGCGCTTGGGGGCGTTGGGGTCTGCAGAGAAACAATCGATCAGCAAGGGTGTTCAACAAACGAACGAGCCGCAACCAATCGCGAAGCAGCGACCAATCGATCGATCGCGCAGCGCGGGCGCGGGCGCGATGCAATGCGCCATGACGAGAGATGCTGTCACCGCAGATGGACGATTGGGACGGGGGGTGGGTGAGGGTCAAGACACGTACCCTTCTTCTTCTTGGTTGCCTTGGGCTTGCGGGCTCTCTCAGTCTTAGGCATGATGATGGTTGTGGATGTCGGTTTGTTTGTTGTGTTGACGCGTGTTCGGTTCTGGTGGAGAGATTGTGAGCGGACAATCACAGGACGGAGGGGATGGTGGGTGGTGGCAGTGGAAATGGGAGGCGGATACGTTTGGGGGGGAGAACGAGTGTGGTTGGAGGTTGTAGTGGAGTAGCCGGGTAGTAAAGGAGAGGAGGTGGGAAGCGGTGGTGACGCCAGAAAACGAATGGGTGTACGAAAGAGGTAAAAAAATAAGGGCTCGCGGGAGAAAATGAAAGTTTGCGGGTATTTTTTTTTTAATTTTTTTTTTTTGGAGCGCAAACGATCCGAGAAAAGAAAAAAGAAAGGGAGAAATGAAGAGAATGTAATCAAGCAGCAAAGGGAATTGTTTGCACGAAGCCGGGGGAAGCGCACGCGAAGAACAGGATTGCGAGGACGGATCGCGACGGGACGGTTGTGACGTTGGGATGGCGATGTGGATGACGAGAGTTCGTAAGGGAACACGGGAATTGGGGGTGGGTGGGAAGAGCAGCAGCGGCGGCGGCGGCGGCAGCAGCAGCAGCAGCGGCGGCGAGCGCAATAGGGTAGTGCGGCTCGAGCGTAGAGTGCGTTGGGTACGGGGGGGGAGCGCGAGCAGTCGAGGCGTCAGGCCGAAACCGAGCACGAAGACCAGTTGAAGGGGACGAGGGAAACAACAATGGATCTCAACACAACAGAGAGGGAAGACAAACCTGCGAAGGCGACGAGGAAGACGAGAGGAATCGCGCAGTGATGAGAAGGGAGAGTTCTGTGTTTTTTGGAAAGTGGGTGGAGAAGCAGCAGAGCCAGAGGGCGGGCGTTTTATCTTATCGCGACAAACCCTGAGCGTAGGGGAGGAGATTTTTTTTTGGTGGAGGAGGGCGCAGAAGGGCGGAGGGCGGTAGCAGCAGTAGTAGTAGTAGGGAGAGAGACTTACGGCGGGGGAGTGTGGGAGGGAGCAGTTTATGCCGTGGAGGGTTTGGGTTCGGGGGTGTGGTAGTGAGAGGTGGGTTTTGGGATCTGGGTGGTGGGCAGCGCTGGGCGGTGGTGGGCGGTGGGCGGTGGGGCGGTGGGCGCAGGCAGCGGCAGCAGCAGCGCAGAGAGTCAGTGGTGGTGGACTGCGTGCGTGCGGTAGTGCTGCGTAAGGTAGCGGCATCTGCTGTACTCTACCTAGCGCAGTGGTAGGATGTGGTCCGGGAGGTAGATAGGTAGTTGCTGCTGATCCACACAGCGAGGCAGGCAGGCAGGCAGCAGTGGGCTGGCTGGCTGGCTGGCTTAGCTTGGTTGCTCGCATCCCTCTGCGTACCTCCTCCTGCTTCCCCCACCCCCGTCTTCCCAGCCGTGACGGAGCCAGCGGCGGGCGGCTGCAAGTGGTTCGATGGGACGAGTGGCAGCGTGGCAGCAGCAGCAGCAGCAGAGTCGGTCGTTCGATGCGAATGCGCTACGATGCCACCACAGACCTGCTTGCTGCCATGCTCGGTACATACATACGTAGAGAGAAATCTTTCTGCTAAAACAGTAGAAATTTATCACATACATACATACATACATACATACATACATACATACATACCTACATACCTGTCTCTTGCGCTGCCTGCCTGCCTGCCTGAAAAAGGGCGGGAGGGGCATGCGACGCAAGCCGAGGACAGAGCCCGCTCACACGCACAGGGAGATTTGCCCTGTATCGCCTGTTACGTAAGCAGCAGCAGCAGCAGCACAACGGGGCTCTGTGCACGCAAGCGGGTGTGTCGCCGCAGAAGGAGCGAAGGAACGGAGCATGGGGGATGGATGGATGGATGGATGGATGGATGGATGACGGACGGGTGGATGTGGATCGGTGGATGGCCGGATCGATGGATCGGTGGATGGATGGATGGATGGATGGATGGAACGTCAATTGCAAACACTGCCCTTTCCCTTCCCTCTCCTCTCCCTTCATTTCCGTGCCCCAGCCATCCGTCCGTCCGGCGGGCAGCTGAGGTGCCCGGCACCCACCACCGGACCGCATATGTATGTACATAGCGAGTTCGTCAGCGTGGGAGCCCACCCCGAACCTCGCGCGCACACCCACGCACCGCAAAGTACCCAGCTCCGCATACTTCCTGTCACGGCTGCCGTCTTGCGGCTGCAGGTTCGCGGTTAAGTAAGCCGAGTCGGACCACATTTGGTTAGAGTGCCGAGGCCCCCCGTGCAATTTGGCCGTGCAGGTGTTTCCGACTCCCTCGCACAGCAGCAGCGACAGTGTGCGAGCTAGCAGCCAGCCTGGCCGGGGCATGCACTTCCCCCCAACCGCCCGCCGCTCGCCGCTCCCATCGCGAGAGAGAAAGTCGGAGAGCGGCCACCCCCTCGGAACACCCACTGCCGCGCTCTGCAGCCACAACCCTTGCATCATACCGTACATATCTACATACTACCGTACAGCCATGCTCCGCACATACACACATACCATACCACACTCAGCCGCTGAGAACAACACATACCGTGCCCACCGTACATCTGGGTACATCCTAGGGCGCCGCCTCTCCGATCCGACGCTCCGCCTGCTTGCCGGTGGCTGGCCGTCTTCCTGTCCGCACCGGCGGCCGTCTGTTTGTGCTTGCAGAATATACACACACAAACGCAGGCGGTAGCAGAAACAGTAAGACAGCCGGCAACGGCAACGGCAACAAGAAGACCGGGAGAAGGATTCGGCGCAGAGAACGATTCCCGTCCGCGAAACCGGACAAAGAAATACCCATCTAGGCCGCAGACGGGATATATAGCGAATACTTGACCGCGCGCACTCCCTTCGTACAAAGTGAAGTAACTACGTCGCACTTTGCAACCGTGCCCGCATACATACATAGCAGACGCACAAGGGAAAGAGGTAAGAAAGAAAAGAAAAAAAAGAAAAAAAGGGAGGGAAAAGGAGGGAAAAGAAAAAAAGAAAAGAAAGAAAAATAGGTGGCTGGCATCTAAACCGACCCAGATTGCATCTCCCCGAGAACAGAGTCCACTCCAAGGATCCGCGAAAGCGAGCAGATCGGAGAAGGAGCGGCAAAGACGAACCTTCGCGGACTCAACGCGATTCAACTGCTGTTCGATCGCTTTCGCTCGCAAGACAGAAAAGAACGGAGGATGCTCCAGCGATGAGCAGCTATGACCCTCCACCATGACAGTGCCTTCGGTCCTCCTCCTGGTGGCGATGTCCGTTTTGGCACTGGCGCTGGCGCTGGCTGCCCTGCTGCCGGCGCCAGCACTGCGGCTTCCGGAGGAGTCCCGTCTCCTGTCCGTGGCCGGAGGCGACCAGGCAATGCAGAAACCGGGCGGGGATCGGTCCCGGCTGCTGGCCACAATCCTTTTTTTGTCCGGCGCCGTCCACGTCAGTCTGCTGTTCGTCCCCACCCAACAATCGTCCAGCACTGCTGTCGTGACGAAACAACGCAGCCCCAGCAGGAGAAGCTTCCTCCGCTGTCCCACAGACCCGCAGCGCCCGCCTCCCATGCCACCCCGGCACTGAGTCCCAGTAGAAATATCCCACCACGTCTCTCCGGCGCCGGGAGAGGTGGCATCATCACCAACCACCAGGGTTTCCCTCCGCCACCGCGATTCGAGATTGATCCACCAACTCTATCCTCCCTCACGTCTGTGAGCGAGTCTGACGATTCGGAACGGCTCCGGAATCTCCTCCGCACCCGCTACCCGCTATTTCGCAATCGGCCGACCGTTCTTCCGGGCGCCGACGTGGAAATCCTCGTGCCGAAGGGGGACGCTCTTCGCGATCAACAGAGACTCGCAGCAGCATCCCGTCGACGCCGATTCGTCGACGCCCCGTCTCCCCCCTCCTTCTCCTCCGCCTTCTCCGCCACCGCCTCCGGAATGATAAGACGGCGAGTAGCAACTGGGGAGGAGGTGTTGATCCCTCCCTCGGACCCCACCTCTCCAGTGTTCGAACCAGAAAGGCCGAGCAGCGCCGGCGGCATGAACGGGTTCCGAGACTTCGCGCCGCGGCCGCGAAATGAGTACGTCCCGCCAAAGGCTCCCGACGACAGTGCGCGTAGGGAGCGGGAGCGGGAGCGGGAGCGCCAGAGAGAGGAGGCAGAACTGGCCGAAAAATTGAGGAAAAAGGAGCTCAAGGCCAGCCGAGCCAGCAAGGCGTTTCCAAACATCTTTGGCCGAAAACCGTCGACGCCGGGCAAGGACAAGAATGGCGACGGCGAGTGGCCTTCCCCGAGTCCTGATGGAAAGGTGTCGGAGGAGGCGCGGAGGTCGGGTGGGGCAAAGCCAACCGCCCCTCGCCGAACGTCTAGTTTGAGTTTGAAATCCAACAGGGAGGGTGAGCCGCTTTTCCACGGCGCGCAGAAGAGATCCGGCACGCGCTCGCCTGCCCACACTCGCGACGCCCGCGATGCAATCCGAGAACCGCGGCCGACGTCGGCGGCGTCAGCGACATCCGCGACCAGCGCGTCGAGTGCCGAACGCGAACGACGAAGGACTCTCACATCACCTGGCATTCACAAACACTCGAAGATCCCGTCGTCTGCGAGTCCGTCGGTATCACGGCCCTCGTCACAACAAGACCGTCGCACGGCCTCCACGATCTCGTCCTCCACCGAACGCCGGCCGCTGCGCAACGCTCCGTCGTCGGGCTCCCTCGTCAGCCGCGCATCCGAGTCATCGTCATCGCAGCGCGGTGGCTCTCAACACGGTCGCAGTGAAAGCCATCCTAACCCGTCGCTGCATGTCGAAAAGAGATCAATCCCGAGACCGTCACATGTAACCGGAAGAGGATCACCTGCCTCGTATATGAGGAGATCCGAAAGCGTCCCCTCGACATCATTTCCGAACTCGATGCCAGGACCCAGTGGTTTCGGCCGCACACAGAGCCTCAAGACCGACAAGTCGAGCGAGGGTTCAGAGAAAGCGGGTGGCGTCGACGTCACACCCTCCGAGCTAGGCGACGACGACGACGACGACGACCACCCCGATATGGACTCCCCGTCAATCCGTAAAATGCGCGGCAACTCTATCGATTCTTTCCTTGGAATCAACAACAAGCAGACAACCGCTGCAGCCACAGCTCCTGCACCCGATACGCCTACGCCCATCAACGTCAACGCACGGCCCGCATCCACTTCAGAGGACGCTAAACCCGAGGAACACATTTTGAGCCCCACCATGAGTGACTATGGACTTGCGAGCTCGGGTTCATCCGGATCACCGCTCTACGATCGTTCGACCGGAAAGCCGAAGTCATTCCCGAAGCCCAAAAGTGCGCTCGAAGACGACGAAGACGACCTGCCACCCCTCGACGAATTGCAGCGGAAGGACCGGGAATACCAAGACCTCCTGAATCCAGCAAAGAATGACGATGAAGAGGATACCTACATGCTGCTTGGCGGCAGCAGGCAGTACGAGCCCAATCCAAACCGGCCCGTCCGACCAAAGGCGGAGGCAGCAGCTGGCGACAGGAAGAGGGATCGGGAAAAGAATGCTCACGAGCAGCTCATGAACCGATTGAAGACCCTCCACTTGGAGCTCAGGAGTGCACGCCGGGGTATCGACTACATTGAGCGGCGATTGAATGGTGTCGGATCGAGCGACGAGGGCGAGTGGGTGGACGACGAGGGCGAGACGGAAGATGACAATGCCATCTCGAGTCGTATTAAGGCCGAAGAACTTAGACAACGCCAACGGTTGAGAGCTGAGCAAGCGGAGGTAGCTGCTGCTGCTGCTGCTGCTGCTGCTGCTGGTGATCCCGGGTTGCTGCGCCCGTACGAGCCATCGGTGGTCGTGAAGGTGGGAACAGTAGGGTTCCAGCTCGTCCTGCTGTGGTTCCTGTTGGAGACCTATTTCTTGTGAGTTGGCAAACTAGCCCATTTCCTAGCAGATCATATCAAGCTAACGTGATGAGCAACAGCTACCAAGCGTTCCCGCCGTCCGTCTCGTCCACACCCGTGTACTCGACCTCCATCCCAACATTTGGCTGGCAAGTTTTCGACACGGTGACCGAAAGTGTCGTCTCTGTGTTTCGGGGAGTTTCCACCGGCCCCGCTGCCGCCATCGCCGCGGCCATAAGCTTCATCATGGCCATCATTGTCAAATTCAGTGGTCTCCTTGGTGCAGCAACCTCAATGTGGCAGGGCCGATCATCTTCCACCGCCGAATTCACTATGGGTCCGAGTGCTGTTCCGGCGGGAGCAGAGTTTAGCATCTGATAGTACACAAAGTGAACGAGTAAGAGATGTTGACTGTCAGTATTGTTTTTGGAGTCGGAGTTTATGGCGAGGGTTTCTTGCTTTTTTTTCCTTTTTTTTTTGGTTAAGTGACGCGCACGGAACACACACGGGCTTCGTTTGCAATTGCTCGATTAATCTTGCATTTTTATATATGCTGCGTGCTGTGTGTATTCGCCCCTGCTCTTTTCTTCTTCATTGATACCACAACATTACGTCTTGTACGATTTCCCATTCGGCTTCCTCCTCCTCTGCTTCATACTTTTTTGTCTTATCTCATCACATTACTGCTCTGCTCATGAGTAGGATCGATACTTATTCGTCCGTATCTTCCTCAAATCAAGATGGCCGTTAAGCTATATACATTGTGGAGTAGCACGATACTGTCCGCTAGTGAATCACATGTTGTGTGACTCTCGTCCATACATTCGCACCCAACCTAGAGTATCTACCACGCACACCGCAAACAAACAAACAGACAGACAGACAGACAGACATGTCGAATCCGCAAAACCTCTACGGCGCGCCCCGGCCCAAAAACAAGCCGATCCCGCTCTCGTCCTCCTCGATCCACGTGCTGTCAACCGAGCTCTCGGCCGCGCGCTCGGCGCTCTCCCGCACAGAAAAGTCGACGCCGGCACGCGCGCGCACGAAACAGAGAACCACGCCCAAAACGGCCGCACTCTTCTCGGGGGGCCACAACAAGGGCGTGTCGGAGCGGGCGAAGCGCGATGCATCGGGGGACGGCGGGGGCGCAGGGCATGAGGTTGAGGTTGTGCGAGGGGGGACACAACTCAGCGAGCGCGACCTGCAGCGGAGCAGGAAGAGCCTGCTGGCCAAATCGAAGCGGTACCGACAGCTGCAGCGCGGCGGCGCCGAGGCAGCGGATGCGCTCGTCGACTTCGACCGCAAGTGGGGCGAGGAGGGCAGTGCGTCCTCGTCCGACGCTGAGGACGACAACGGCGACGACGGCGACGGCGACGGCGAGATGGTGGAATACGAAGATGAGTTCGGCCGCACGCGGCGAGGCACCAAGGGCGAGGCCGAGAGGGAGCTGCGGAAACGGGAGATGGCCAGCGCCGCGACCGCGGCCGTCTCCGAGGGCGTGCGCCCGCCGCCGCCCGAGGACGTCATCTGCGGGAACATCATACAGACAAACGCGTTCCGCACGCCGCTGTTCGGCACGGTGCCGACGAGCGAGGAGCTGTTCGCCGCGCGCGCGGAGCGGGAGGAGGCGGACGCCCTGGAGACGCACTACGACGCGAGCAAGGAGGTGCGCACGAAGGGCGTCGGCTTCCACCACTTCAGCACGGGCGCCGAGGCGCGGAAGGCGGAGATGGAAGGCCTCGCGAACGAGAGGCGGCAGACGGAGCTGGGGAGGAAGGAGTGGGAGGGGAGGCGGAAGAGGAAGCGCGAGGAGCTGGAGAAGAGGCGCGAGGAGATCAAAGCGAAGCGCAGGGTGAAAGTGGGCGGGTCATGGCTGGAAAATCAGTTTGGCGATATGCTGGGCGGCGGCCAAGGCGAAGGTGGAGACGAAGGTGCCGCCCGATAAACTACTACTGGCGTTCGTCTGTCTGTCTACATACTTGATCTCACGGAGTTGGGGGAGGGGGCCATCTTCGAAGGCGTTTTTTCTTCCCTTGCATTCGTATCAGACCTCACCGGTTGTAGTATCACGGTCCGAGCCATCCGATCCCACCCGTCACCCAGCTCCATTATTTCGCACCGCAACCTCCTCCACAACCTCCTTCTCCTCCGCAACCTCCTCCGCAGCCACCACTGCCTCCGCAACCTCCATCGCCACTGCACGCCGCACTTCCACCATCCGATCAGCCACGATTCCACGAAGTACCACACAGACACACACTGCAGTGGGGAGAACAAACCCATCCGTAGTTCCCGTCGCACCGGCCCAACCTCCGTCATGCGTATGGCCGCCCCAAGCCGCCGCCGCCGCCGCCGGATGGTTATGCTTCGACGAGGTAGTCTTGGTCTTCATCTTGTTCTTCTTGGAGCCGAAGAGGGAGGAGAGCATCGTTGCGTTCGTCTGTTGTTTTTTTTTGTTTTTTTTGCTTTTCGTTTGGGTGTTGCGAGTTCCCCGTTGGCGTCGAGATCGTGGATGCGTGTTTACGCGCAGGAGAAAGAGGAGGAGGAGGAGGAGGAGGAGCCGAGATGAGATGAGGGATCCTCGTGCTCTTGATAATGGCCAACGATATGGTACTTATACCGTAGATACCCCCTCCACCCCGCGTGACCTGATGCGTGTGGATCACAGAATTCGCGCTCGTGCCGGGGGGAGGGCGCATATGTAGGGTGCCAGTGAGCGCGTTTCGATAGGATAGGCATAGCCCCGGGTGTTGTGTGTTTCTTCATGGGTTCTCACTCCGGGTGCGGTCCGACTCCACATGCTAGATAGATATGTATGTGCGCTTCCGTGCACGGAATTTTGGGACGCCAGGACGGAGAGCAGAGAGCCACAATGAGCTGCGAGGACAGTGGCTAGATAGGTCGCATGCGATTAATGAATAAGTGAAAGAAAAAAGAAAAGAAGAAAAAAAGAAGAAAAAGTCTTGAAATTTGGGACTTCCTCCAGGGCGGGCAGGAAGTGTTTCCCTTTGTAAGGTATTATGTGTCCGCCATGGCCTACAAAGGCTGCACGCGAATTTCAATTGGCGTCCTCTCTGAGATTTCGGAAAGACGAAAGAAGCAGAGTCGTATGGTACCGTCTGTGGAAAGGGCAAAGGCGATGGTGCGGCTTTGGAGGAAAAGTTAGTTGATCATGGAAAACTCATTTCATCGACTCGCACATTCTCGACAATTTTTTAAAACACACGGGGGAAAGACACATCCTTGAATCGATCCTACGGACACAATCCGGCTCAAACTCAGTACTTATGCAGATGCGTGTTAGGTGGCAGAAACAACGATGGGCCAGTCAATTCTCCCTGCCCGCTCCCTCCTAGATCCTCAATCATAATCGTCGGCGAACATATCCTCCGCCTTCGGTCTCTTGCGCTTCGGTCCCGCGCCTGCGGCCGGCCCTCCCATCTTGAATCCCGCCATACCCCCGACTCCGAGAGCGGGAGCAGGGACGGAAAGCCTCTCGTCTTCCCTTTCTGACTCCTTCTTTTCCTCCTTCCCCACCTTATCTTTCGGCTTGTCGACGGCGATTTCTTCCGACGGCTCATAGTGATCTGAATCCTCGACCATAGGTTCACCATCGACATCGTCATCATCCTCCACCATCGGTTCGCCGTCTACATCGTCATCAACCATAGGCTCACCGTCCACATCACCACCATCCGGGGCCGGCCGCGGCTGCGCCTTGGGATCGAATACACTCGGTGCGGCTTCCACTGTTTTCCAACGGCTCTTCGAGGCCGCGGCGGTCTGCAGTGCTGCGGTGGAGACAGCAGTGGGTGTGTGAGAACGTGGTTTCTGTTCTTTGGAAGAACCCGAGTCCTTCCTTTCGGGTCCATTTAGGAAAGCCCCCAGGAATGCGTCGTACGTATCTTGTGGGAATATACACCATTTCTTCGCTGACGTCAGTATTTGGAATGTAAAATGTGGTTTGCTCGAGGGAAACCTACTTCCCAGCCCTCCAGAACACCCTCAACCACCATCCGCCGGAATTTCTCAGCCCTCATGCGACCCCATCCACTCTCGCGGTATATTTCGCCGAGGTGAGAAAACACTTTTTTCTCCCGAAGTGCGGTATCGAATAGTTGGCGATATCGCCACGCAGCGCGGACTCCGAGTGACGAGTTGGAGAGTACATCGGAGATGATCCACAATCCCACAATCTTGGCAGACGATGTATCGGGCTGGCCGTCCTTCTCCTTTTCCGCGCCAGAGTCCTCGGAGTCCGAGTCGCGTTTTGCAGCCTTGGTGAATGCAAGCGGTCTGATCACATTGGAGACGAGGATATCGACTACTTCTTCACCCATGCCGCCTTCTGCATGTTCCATTGCGAACGCCATCACTCGCCCCACGTCGCCCCGGCGGACCTTGCTTGTAGTCGTGGGTACACGGCTGACGAGGTGGACAAGCTTTGCACGCTCGAGCACGCCAAGATAGCCCCTCGCCTTTTTACCTTCGCCGCCAGCAAGGCCAACGGACCGGTCATCACGGTCGTCATCGTCACTGTCATCCTCATCCAGCTCGTCGCTCATAAAATCGTAATCTTCCACCACGTCGTCGAGACTGCCAGCCCATTCATATTTCAACGGCTTCCTCGGCGGCACCCACACGGCATTGGAGGTGTCAAAAATGTCGACGGTGGGGGTGTACGGCTTGTCAATGGAGAACCCTGTGACAATCTCCCATAGCTTCCACCGATAGTAGACACCCGTCGGGCTCCGTGCATCCCATAGCCATGCGAATTTGGGGTCAGTGCGGACTTCATCTTTCGACATCAAGAGCGCCTCGAATTCGGTGCCATGGGTGAGAAGTGCCTCAATCGTGCTGTGAATGAGTCTTAGAACCTTAAGGTCCTCCGGAGGATGCACATGAACCTGCAATTGACCCGACTGCGCTTGCTGTTGGGTTCGGCCTGGGGGTCCAAAGGATGGTGGAGGCGCAAAGCGGCCACGATGGGAACCTCTATGGCCGCCTGGGGCGGGCGGCGGTGCCTTGGCGCCGAATAGATTTGATTGTGAACCAACGGGGATTCCAGTGGCCGCGCTTCCGGCGACTGCGGATGACAGGTGCCGCACGATACCGAGCCAGAAGCCGTAGCCAATGTATTGTCCATTCAACGACGAAACTGCGGCGTCTATGTCGGAGACCGGTGTCTCCTGTGACAGGGTGACGAGTGCGGACGCAGCCTTGCGTACTGACGGTGAGGGCTGCGACGGGCCCGGCGGCGGCGGTGCGGGAATGATGCGGATCGAATCGATCTTCAGCGACGTGGGCGCGAGTAGATCGGTGATAGTGGGCTTGGTGATATTCGGAGGGAGCGAGGAGAGGAGGAGGGTCGGCTTCGGGTGCGGGGCCATTTCTGAATCTATAGACGCAATTAGACACCATGACATAGCCAATGGGCCCCATGGTGCAAACCTGAATCTTCATCCGCGGCGTATCGTTCCTTTCGCTTTGAAGGTCCCGAGTTCTCAAACGCCAACAGGCCCGAACTTCCATCCTTGATTCTTCTTTTCTCGCGGTCCGTCAGTGCTGCTGACGATGATGACGCCGCCGCTGCACCAAATATCCCCCCCTCCTCTTCGTCGCGCTCAAACGCATCATCAAGATTCCGCTTCCTCAGTGGGGGCGGCGGCACACCGCCCAGACCCCCGCGCCCGCCCGAAAAATGTCGCCTCCCCGGCGCGCCGCTGCCTCCCACCCCTCTGAATCCCACTCCGCCGCGTCCGTATCCCCCACGGAACGACGATGAAGGCGCAGGTCCTTCTGGCGGGCCCTCGTCGAACGAGGCGACAAAGTCTTTGTATACCGCGGCGGTCTCGGCTTCCTCGCGTTTACGCTTCTCTTCGGCTTCCAGACGCGCCTTCTCAAACGCGGATTTCTTAGATGGCGCGCTGAGTTTGTCTCGGACATTCGGAAACTGGTGTGGATTCGACATAGTGCGGGCGTGTGGGCGTGCGTGTACGGACGAGGTGGGGTGATGAAGCTAAAGTTTGGAGTGTGGGAGATCTCTTCGTGTCGCGTGTGGCTGTGGTGGCTGGGACTCATGAGATAACACTCGCATATCAATCGCTCGGTAACTTCCATACGCTGCACGCCACCGCCCTCCGGACTTGCGAGGTCCCTAAACTCACCCTAGGTCTGGAAAGCCTATTTGGAGAGGCCTGATTCTTGTGCTTAAATATCAATAGCTGCAGCAAGAGATTGAGTTGAGATGCTGCGTCGCACACTGCCCTTGAATTCCTAGAGCTTAGATTACTCTCTTCGTGAGTTCCTAGCGAGTTTTAGGACTTCTCGGGCCCAGAGAGGCAGATGTTAATCGCCTTTTCCTACTTCAATCTAGGAGTCTCCTCCCGGCTCGCTATGATCCAAACAGGTCGCATGCGAGTATGTAATGAATCAACCATGAGAGAACCGTCACCGCCCTCCACCCCTCACGGGCTACGGAAGAAGAGGATCAATCCGACGGTGAAAGCGACCTCCCAGACCGTCTTACAGCCTTCGACCTGCTCAGAATGATCCTTCACACCTACTTCCGCTGCGATCGTATGCACCGATATCGGGAAGCAATCAGTAGCTGTCACACTTCTTTTTATCAGCGGTAAAAGAGAAAACACGCGAGATGAAGGACGGACCTCAAGGTTCAGATGGCCACGGTGAGTGACCAAATCGACAAGCCCGCCGAGGAGAACCGGACACTCTAAGCGCAAAAGCCAGTGCCAGCGACGCAGCCGCGGCCGTGTATATACCTCCACGGGCAAAGCGGAAACGGACGGGGCTTCAAATCCTGCATCAGCCTGTGGAGAGGGATACCTCCCCCCACATCAGCTCTCATGCACTCGGAGCATGCGGGCGTGGGGGCCAGTCCCACGCAGGGGATGAGACAGATGGAACGAGGTTGAGAGGAAGCGCAAAGGCAAAGGGAAGGAGAAGAGAAGGACGGGAAACAGAAAAGAGGTGAGCATCCTGTCCTGAGCTGATAAAATCGGGGCAGGGACGGCGGGTCGGAAAGGCACTCAAACCAACCCAAAAAGGAGTTGGGAAAGCTGCGTGAGAGCAGCAATGTAGGGAGCGGAACGGGCACGTGGGCCCATATCAGTCTTTACTCTACTACTTTTTTGCTTGTGACGGCGCAGGCCGGGCGGCATATCGTGACGGCATGCTGTCGTTCCACGTCGACATGACCACAGTGGACGGGATTTGTTCTTTATATACAGGCATGGTCTATATGGTCGAACGCTAAGATGATGAAACAAAAAAGATCACCCGACGGCCCTCCTCACTGGTAAACCTCACACCACCGCAGGACCCCAAAGCCAATCACAAGCGAGTGGAAAGCCCCAGGAAAAGCCAAAGTGGGGTGAGAGGAATCGCTGGCGCTGTTTTTTACGACTTTCTTTAACCTCACCGGACCGTGCCACATATCATGGGTCTTTATAGGGGCCTGAATATTGTGGCTGGGGTGTGGTGGCGCAAGCAAAAGTGACACAGATATGTAGGCCTCTGCAGCGAAGGTTCAATGAATTTTGATTCGCGCGCTCGCCTTGTCGTTCTGGCTATTCAACGTTTTGACGGGCGTTGCAGCCGAATTTAAATGTTCTGCTATGTACCTACATAGGTACATCACAGCTCCATGCCGCCACTCCAGATTCTGGAGCATCATCTGCGCTCAACTGCCCACCACCTAGTCTTTGGTATCCGTTGCAGAAATTGCAATTACCTCATGGTAATGCACTCGCCATGAAATGTTACTGAAATGTCATGATACTTCAGAGATCGATAGATATGCAGTCGTTTTTTTTTGGGACGCGGGGGGGCGACCAAGAATACCCTTCGTCGGCGATAGCAACCTGGAGCCAAATATAGTACTGCACATTCGTATAGATGGCTACCTATGTATGTATCTACATACCTACTAAGTACATACTGGCTAAAGCAACGGTAACTTCCTTGTAAACTTGGTCCCAGTCCACGTGGATTCGATATAAGCCACCAACACTCCTGTATAGAATCGAATCACGCTCCTGGGCGCACTCGACCGATGTTGCCGTTGAGGTTAAAGTCGGTCATCCCAGCCACCTCCCTTCTGTCTGGACATCAAGGGAACAACGCACAACTCCGCAGCGAAGTACTGGGCTGCCGGTCTTTGACGAATGAACTTGAAGCGTCGCGAGACCCTTTGCACTGCCCCACAACCTAGGTTTCAGCATTGAAAAGCCTACGCAACACAACAGGTGGGCGCTCGGGGCTTCTGCAAATGTTCAATTATTTTTGTGGTTGGAACGGCGGCACGAATGCCCTTAAATGGCCAAGTCGGGACTCGGGACGCCAGCTTGCACTTGCGGTTTCTGCTGGGCTAACGGTTGAGCGGCGTCTCATCCGGACGGTCCCACAGGTGGCAGAGGGGGACGCTGTAAGAGAGGCGCAAGAGTAGCAGATGAAGGAGAGAGAAACGGAGTGGGCGATTATCCATTATGCTTTCCTATGATCTCGGTGTGACGCTACGCCGGCCACCTGCTGCTTCGGGAGATGAGATGGGAAACATCGCCGCGCACCGATTTTGCTATATGTGTGATCTATGTAGTCAGATCGCACGCAATTCGCGGTTCAACAACAAAGCGAATATTGTATCACATCTCAGACGATCAACAGGGGGACCGCACATAGTCTATCCGCCTGCATATCTACCTCTGATAGCCGCTTCGTATTGCTCCGCCTGCAGCATGATCGACATCTCCGCATCTCCGCATCCACACGAGCACACGTACTCTTCACCCGAATATATATTCGTTCGGGAACGGCCATCTCGAGCCTCCATGGGACTCTGCAAAGCACAATTCCGAATCCGCCGGGAAATAGAGACCGCGTCTGAAGGTCCGGGCCTCCGCCGTGGGATCGTGCTCTTTCTGGCCGTTGTTCGTTTAGGTCGGGGGAGATCGGCATGGTCGAATTGAGCCAGCAAGAAAGAAAGAAAATGAAGAGGCATCGAGCGAAGCAGGAAGCTTTTGCATCCAATCCCTGCTCGTGAGTGACGAACGGAGTTTTCGCCTGGTGCTTTGGATAGGTATCTCGGTTGGTCACTCGAGTTAAGACGCTGAGGAAATAGCCTCTATGCGGTAGTTTAATGCAAACCATGCTGTACATACCTCGGCTGAACTGTGGTGGTCTCAGCAATACCCCTTCCACACCACGGTTGCAGTTTGTGCTTGCCTTCAGGCTCTTGTACAAGCATGGTTTCTGTCGAGAGCGGAGCGGATATCTACGTATATGCACAGGAAATACGCCGCTGCGCTTACAAACATCCATCCATCAATAGACAGTACGCCGAAATCATATGCTCGAGGTCGCCACATGGTGTGTCACTCGGGGAAGTCCAGGTTCGGATCCGCGAGCCAAACCCTGTGGGCCAGGGCAGCGGACGCCCACGTCTGGCATTCGAATGCGCCCCACTGAATTACGAAGGGCCAGTGGCTGGATAACAAAACCACTCGGCGTTGTTGTCGGGTGACACCGGTTTTTTTTTCTCTTGGGGCCAGCAAGGGAATCCAGTGGGTACATGCTTCGGAAGCGGGCGTAAACCTCGCAAACCCCCGTGCGCTCAGATGGTAATGCGGAGTTTATGCTTCGACTCTTCGGCCGCGTCTCCAGTCGTCTCGATATAGTGTACACGAAGTAAATGTCGACTTCCTGCTTAGCTGTCGGAGAAGAACTGCCGTTAGGCTTAACTACCAATTCAGTTGATTGCGAGGTGGGGAATGAAAAGCGATACCGCCGGGTGCAACACAATCCTTTTCCGCTTTCGATAACCCGGGTTTGGCTCGGAGAGCGCAGGCATATATCTGGATACGATACTCTGCATCCTTTGTGCGAGCATGCAAGGCTTCGTTGTGGATGCTATTGCTTACCGGTTTCACCGACACTGCAGTGCCTGGTGTGTAGACGACATACACCTCATAGGGCAGCAGAGCCAATACCTTCCTGGAGCCTTGACGGCTCTGGAAGAACGCCCCGAAATGTTCTCTTGCTTCCTCGTCTGCCGACGCACGGGACAGCAAACTCGACTGATTTTCCCTTGGCATGGTCTGTTTGGTGGATCGCGGAGCATGAGCCTCTCTCTCCAAGCAGCGCTTTCTCGCCTCTTCGTATTGGACAGATTACTTGTGCTTCTTCGCGGAACCAGGAATTGCTCCCGCAGGGGTTTGCTGGCTTTCGTTTCACGTGTCGGTGCCTGCTTGATGCTTGTCCACTCGTCTCGCCCATCCATATGTATCCATGGAAAAGAAAATAGGGAAAAAAATATAGCATCTTAACCCTCCTCGGGCCGCCCCAAAATCAGAATCCACAAACGGGCCTCTGCCTTCGAAACACACGGCGCGGTAAACAATCAGGATCGACAGGAGTGACAGGCTCCGCTCCTTATTCGGTACTATTCCACTTGCCCTCTCCTATCCGTGCCGCGCTCCCCGTTGCACTGCCTCCTCACCGAGATACAGAGATGCTCTGATTCGCCGCGCAGGTTTTTGTTCCCGAGTGTCAGCGTTGGTGGGGTGCACAAGTTTAGCCCTGGAACAGCGGGAGACTGCGGCTGGCAGAAATAGCAAGCAGCGGATGCTGGTGATTTTTGCATTTGCGTCTTCGGCGTGAGTGATGGCGAGTGAGTAGCCCACGACAAGCGGTGAATGCGGGCAACCCCACCAGCTATGGCGATCCCATGGTGAAGTTTGCTGCCCACCGCTGTGCGATCTCCATGGCCGTAAGCGGAGACCTCCCTATCTACATTCCTCACGACAACCCTGGCCTTCGTTCTCCGGATCCGGACGTTTCGGCGGGTCGGTATGTAGCCCCCGTCGCATAGAGTGAGGAGAAGCGGTACAGTCGTCGGGGAGGCGGGGGTGGCGACGGCCACTGGCAGGCACTCCCTTGCGGGGCCTCGAACCGCACCTGCCTGACACACAGTACGACGTCACTGCGGTGAGCTCACGCCAGGCTACAAGACCATCGCTCTCGAGACGCCAAGCGTAGACGCTGTCGAGAACCCGCCTCTGGTTGTGACTCCGGGTAAGGTTTCCACGGAGAGAGAGAGAGCGCCCAAGGTTAAAAGGGCGATATTTGCGAGCTTTGCACACACATGAGCGGACCCCACATGGCAGAGTCGCTGGAGTAATCGTATTCTATCTCCATATTATGTGCACCGATCATGGGTCTCCACTTCGTCGGTAATCATGGACCATGGCCGCCTCGTCGGGAGAGAACCACCGGCTGAATGTCTGCACGGGTGGATTCTGGATTTTTTTGCGGCCGCCTCTTCACGCGTTTGCTGGTTAGGTAGCGTCTCTTGCGAAACGACAGAAAATGATGCCTGGAAAAACACCCCGGAAACTCACGCGGCTGGATAGTGGAGGGACTCTCCCCATGTATGGGCAGCTTCCCCTCCTCTATGTAGCATGTCGGTCAATTGTCCGCTTTCTGTTCCCTTATTCTGTCGATCATTTATCGCTCGAATGTATCTATGTAAGCTATGGAGGATTGCATTGGGGTATTATCGATTTGACTTTTCTGAATGGTGGAGAGTCTCCAAGTGTTTTCTTCTCTGCCTGCCCGTCTCCTTTGATGGTAACTGCAAGTTAACTAGTTAACTAGTGGCTTCTCTGTTCCTTAGAGTTCCCGTGCGACTCGCACTCTCAACTGAACTCCCCCTTCACACCACCGCGCCCACTGCCCCAGCTACCAACCCGGACCCGACCAACCAAAACCACCGACGTCTGCCACCACCAAACTCGCCCTTCTCTCCTCGAATATCCCACTTCACCTGCGCTCTCCGTTCCCGTCACTCACGCACCGCGACGCACCCGTGCAACTCATACTTCGCTTCACCCTCCTCTGCGCTCTCCGGTTGATCCGTCGTGGTCGCGGTGCTGTTGGACGACTTGACCCTAGGCGAACAGTACTTCGTCCCTGACCTCGGGGGTCAACTGGCAACTGACCGCTCGCCCCACGATGGAGAATCGATTACGCCTGAGCCTTGATACCGTCGAAGACGAGTATCGCAGGCACTCGTTTGCTTCTTCCGTGGTCCCGCAGCGAGGCTCCGTCGTGCCTGCTCTGTCCCGCGACTTCACTTCACTTACAACCAGCATACAAGAGTCCGAAAATGTGTTCGACACACCGCCAGGCACGCCAACTGTTGTCGGACGAGACGATGTTTTCGCGACACCAACACACTCGCAACTTAATTCCGCCAACGTTTCGCTTGTTGACTTAAGTGACTTCTCCACTCGCGCACCATCGGAAGTACGTCGAAGCTCAATATCGTCGGAGCCGAGGTCTTTTTCTTCTCTAGCAATAGCGGATGGAGGATGGTCATATGGATTTGAGGGGCATCGTCGATCGGTATCGCTACCGCGCTCAATAACGCCCTCTTTGTCAGTCACAAGTGTAACAAGCGACTTGCATCGGTCCAACACCGCTACTTCTCACGGAACAAGTAATTCTTCGACCCTCTATTCGATACCGTCGAATATTTCGGGGATATCGTCGCCACCTAGCCCAAGGCAAGTGGTGGCGCCTGTCCGGCCTCAGTTCGATTATGGTGGCCATCAGCAGACGCTGTCCATCAACGGCTCAGAGGTGGACGAACCCGATCCGTTTGGCGACGGATTCGAGATACCGGTTGGCGATGGATTTCGGCCACACACGCATAGGCAAATTCACAATATCACCCAACGGCCTCCAACTTCGTCGGCTGTCAGCCACAACGGCAGTTTTGGCAGCCTACCGCCCCCTTACACAGAATACACGCTTACCGCATCGCCAAAACCGGAGGACGACGAGATTGACCTCAACGTGGTCGTGAACCCTGTTGCGACAAATTCGGACCCCGGTATTTCTATGGGAGATGGAGACGTTCGGCGAAGGAGCAGAAGGAACCCAGGTGTTGCGTTAGCAGCGGTGGTAGGGGTGGGGCATACGGGGGGTGCCGACGGCGGCGAAGATACCAGCGGCGCTACGAAGGAATGGCGTGAAAAACGGATATTTGGGAGTAGATTGTGGCTGATTGTTCTTTCGGGAGCCGTTGCACTATTGGTGGGGATTGCTGTGGGGTTGGGTGTTGGCCTGGGGATCGGTGCTGCAAAATCGAAGGAGTAAGTAGTCCATCTGAGTCATTGCGGAGGATCAATCTGACTGCTGAAGTTCCTCTGGATCTGGTGCTATAATTACTACAGCGACTAACTATCGGCCATCGCCCGAAGAAACTAGTCCCCCTAAGTCGGATCCCAACAATGAGTACCCCGATATTCCGACAGGTAAAAGCATGATATCGCCCATTGCACTCAAGGACTTTCATGGAGGATGCAACGTCGCTAGTGGCAGTACTCCATCACCGCAATATTTCAGCCAAGGATCGAATGGACTTTGGTCATGCAACTTACCGGAGCAGAGACCACTTCTGTGGGATATCGAGCAGTGGCCGATGGAATTTGTTGACGCCGAGCTGAGCAAGCTTGGCACTGTCCCGGACACCATTGTGTGCGCGGAATTCGAATATGCCAAGTGGGGAGGGTACCTGATTACTAGTCAGGAGGGTGAATTCAACGAGGAGCGGAAGAATACTGTGTTCGTTTCGCCCAACGGTGAAAGTATCCAGTACGCACCTGGGGGCGGTTTCAGGGAGGGCATGCAAGCTCCGGCCTTTTACAACCAACCACTCGCTTTCATGAACATTACGTGGTTTCCGGACGATTCGGTTGTCGCGAAGAGGGAAGCGGGACCCATCACTACGTATTCATACAAGTTCGCAATGCTCTACAACAAAACGGTGATCTTGAAGGAGACAACCATGATTGAGACATTCAATTCTGCTGGAGCCAGCCCGCAGCGCTACGGAAATGGAACCGAATTGGTGGCGGGGGAGAAGGTGTGGATGTGCACATGGGACAAGACGCTTCTCGAGGTGGAATTGATGGTTGACGAATACTCGAGGGCAGCACTGGAGAAGCAATCAAGGAAGCACGCTCTAGGGAGTAGCGACAACGACAAAGAGAACGGTACCGATAACGGTGACACCAAAACGACTATCACTATTACAGACGTTCTCCCCATATCGTCGACAACGGTGCCGCCATCTTCCACGAATGAGCGTCCGCCGCGTCCTCCTGGCTTCCATCATGGGAAGCCATCCCCACCACCTCCACCGCCACCGACGAGCACGTCCACGCCAACCGATCCTGACGACTTCGTTTTTATCGAGCGCCTTGTTAAACGCGGTAGCAGCAAACCTCACCGATATTCGCGGAAAGTTATCATCAAGGAGTACCGGCCCACTCGGGATCGGTTACGGAGGGTGTTGGGGATCGACAGAACGGACGTGGACCGCGAGAGCCAAGCGGTGCCGGGTGCAGTACATTGTCGCAAGATGATCGTGCAGGCGGATCGCGGACTGCGAGAGTACAACTCAGAAGCCGAGCTAGTCAAGGTGACGATGCGGGAAGTCGACGCGGAAGCGAAGCTGAAGCCGCGGCACGCCGAAAGTAGCGACATCGATAGCGACGATGAGAACGACGGTTGTGGGTGTAAATGGGAGTCATAGTTTGGTTGGGTGGGCGAGTGATAAAAATGGGGGGTGCACATGCTTTTTTTCGTTTTTTTTATTTCATTTTCATTCTTCTGGTTGGGGCCGTTGCGGGTATGGTGCAGGGTTGCTGCTTGGCTTTTGGCTTTGGCTTGGGGCGTTTTTTTGGGGTTTTTTTTTGCAATTGTAAACATTTTTCTTTTATGGTGCTCTATTCCAATCTGTTGGGTTCTTCCTTTTCCATGGGTTTTTTTTTTTTGGTTTCGACTATTTTTACTTTCTCTTTCTCATTTGCGAGGCAGTACTCTGGACGGACGGACGGGACGGGCCGAGGGAGGGAGGAGGGTTTTGGTAAAGCGGGAAAGTAAATATTATCGTATTCACTTAACAGGTGCATGTCCTCCCTCCCTTCCTCCTTCACTCTCTCCAGTGGACGTTGTGCTGTGCTGCTGTGCTGTGCTTTGTATGGGGGATATGCTTCCGCGGTGGAGGCTTAGACTGATGGCTGGGACCGGGAAACGGCTGCCGGGCAGAAGCGAAAGGCTATCATAGTTAAGCATCTAGAATATGATTGATTGATTGATTGATTCATCGATTTGAGTTTGTATGGCAGCCTACTATTGAGACTATGACGAACGCAGTAACAAAAGAAACATTTCCTGCCCGCCCCAGCAGCCCACGTACCAGTCCGCTGCAGCACGTTTCTGCCAAGCAAGTGGAAATAGCACTCGGCAAAATGAAAACTGCCCACTTCTTCTCACCCGCCATGGCCATACCGTCCACACACAACCCGTACACGCACACCCCAATCGGACGGGGAGGGCCGCCACTCCCTTTCTACCGTGCCCTTCTCCGCGGTCTTGCGGCCCACATCCGTGGTAGAGCCGTAAACTTGGGACTGCATGTGGCCTACATAGGTCACGGCAAGATATGTGTCATACATAAGTACTTGTTCCGGTTCGCGTCCACTGTCCAACCCCCCTCCCCCCCCCCCCCCCCCCCAACCTCGACCAGCTCGTTGTGGTCCTAAGGATGTAGAGCGCACCAAAATAAAAAATTAAAAAATAATAGATAGAGAGGACCAAAGAAAACAGCTGATTCCTCTTCTGCCCGAGACCATGGGGGAGGGCGTGGGAGGGAGAACTGCAGCCGTTCCTTCAAGCCCCTGGTTCCTTTGCCTCTTGCCTCCTCTCCTCCGCTCGTCAGTAATCTGCCCTTAACTGGTAGAACCTCGAGGCGAGCCGCTTGTTCGCCCCAGCTAGTATCGAGCCCGGCTTCTGGTAGGACTTCCGGTACTTCTTTTGGCGAGCATCTAGAGTACTTTTTTTTTGTTGCTTCATCAATCGCATGCGCCCCATCTAGGTCATGGTGATGTGCCATCGAGCATCTGAGTAGGTACGTGCGCGCATGCTCGGCGAACCGCGTACGCAACCATCATAATCGAGTGATACACCATGACCAAAACTCGCACCCGAGGAGATAGTGCCTCTCGGAACCCACCCGCTTGCTGTCGGGTACATGTATGACTGGAGTCAGGAGAGTTCGTACGGTATATAGATAAAATTAACAAATCGGTAGTCAATGTAAAACTAAAAAAAACAGAAAAATAAAGAAATAGAAGAAGCACCCCAGGATTCCACCACCCGCTACCATCCATCCATACCAATCCCTTCCCCTTTCCCAACCAAAAAAATCCCAAATCCCAAGGTCAAATGTGTAAAAAAAAAAAGAAAAAGAAAACAAACAAGTGAAAAGATAGATGACGAGGGAATAGGCACTTGGTTAGGTGGGGTTTGCCATCCGTTCCCGCCCGCCTCGCAGCCATTTAATCCTACCCCCTCTCCTTTACCCTCCACCTTCCTTGTTCCATCCCTATACCATCCCATTGTACTCACATGCTCCCTGAGACCCAACCAAACAAAACCATGAAAACAAAAGGGAGAAAAAGACATGCAAACAAGCAAACAAGCAAACAAATCCAGCCCCATTGCACGTAAAGTACGGGTCTAGGTTTAAAAGCCCCGTCTCGGGAAAAGGACCTGCAATGTTGTCAAGCCCTTTCCGTCAAGAATCAAAGTCGAAGACGTTAAACATGCGAAGTAGAAAGAAAAAAGCCAGTAAAACAGCCAGCAGGCGAAAAAGAAAAAGATGACAGGAAAGCAACCCTCAAAAATGACGGTTGCCATTAAAGCACTCATTGTACACGTGGCGAAGTGGAAGGATGCGAGCAATTGTCCCTTTTTCTACAATTCCTCCTCCTCCATGGCGACCAGGGGTGCACTCAGCAATCCTCCGAAACCGGGGCCGCCCCTCTCCGGCGGTCCGCCAAAGTTCAAACCACGGGTCGGGGCGGTTGGACTCTTGGCGTCGTCTCCACTGTTCTTTCTCTTTTTGGCGGGAGTCTCGGGCTCCTTCTCGGGGAGTCGTCCGGGCGTAAAGGCGGTGGGACTGAAAATGCTCGGGATCGTGTCGGTAGGCTGCGCCGGGGGTGTCTCGGGACCCTCCGACTTGAGCGACGAGATGGAATGGGACCTCTTGAGCTTGACGCGGCTGATCTGTGCCGCCAATTGGTCCTCCATCCGCACTTCCTCCTCGGTCTTCATACGTTCCCTCGCCATGTCCTGAGGATCACGGTTGAGGTCGTCTCCCATCAGAGGATCGTCGTCATCGTTGTAACCGTTGAGACGTTTGCCGTTGGATTTATCCTTCACGGGTTCCGGTAGCGAGTCACGGAAATCGCCGAAGCTGTTGCCACCCTTGTAGAGGTCGGCACCCTTGGGAATGAGCTCGCCGGTTGGTGATCCCAGGAGGGATGAGAAGTCAGCTTGCTTCGGCTTGGCCGGGGTGTTCTGGACCGAGCTTGCTCGGGCAGGGAGAGTCGGCGGCTTGACCAGACCAATCTTTTTCAGCTGGTGTTCCGAGCGATAGAGGAAAACGAAGCTAGCAAAGACAACTCCGTCGGCATCGAGATGGCTGACGGACTGGGTGGAAACGGTCTCCTTGTCTAGGGGCTTCGGGTCAGAGAAGCTGTGATTGTTAGTAGTGAATGGACAAACATTTAAGGCGGACACAATAGAGATGAATACCCAGCAGTGTGGCTAACATCAACGCTGCCACCGATATTGCCCTCGGGATTGCCGCCGTTTGCCAGATGTTCTTTGAACATGTCTCCCCACACGCCCCTCCGAACCGGACCCTCACACCTCACGCGGAAAAGATCGACGCGGATCTGACCGGCTGATTCTTTCAGCTTCTGGGCCTTAGGCTCGGCTTCGTCCTCCATACTGCCGGCACCAGACGCGGGCACGCTGTGCCTATGATTCAGGGTGGCAGCATCGGACTCCAACTTCTCCTTCGAAATGTCCAACGTGTTGAAGAAATTCTCGAGTCCGACTTCGCGGAAGACGAACTCGCGTTCCGCGAGCTGTCCTTCGGCGACCTCGATCCATCTGCTGGAGATCCAAGTTTCGACCCCACGCCGCAAAAGGGTGGCAGTTTCCTCCTTGCTCTTGCCGTCGAAGTAAACGTAGGCAGCCAAAGACTCCCGATCATCCCCTTTGACCTTAGGCTCGTAGGAATCTAGGATCGTTATCGAAACGGCGAACGGACAGTTGGTCACCGCAGGAATGTAGGAGGTGATTTTCGGGGTGTGACGGAGCTTGTGAGTGCCGTGTTCGGAGACGGCCCCGTGCTGGACGTGGGCCCAGTTGAAATTCTCCACATCGGTGGGCGGGTCCTTAGGACAGTGGATCTCGACAGTAACACCTTTAAATGTCGGCATGATAAGTACGCGTAATTGTGGTAGTTATCGGAGTGGTTGTGGCGAGTGAAATGGAGAGGAGCGAGATCGTTGTTGTTTATGTTGCAGTTGCAGTTTGTGTTCTCGCGACTGCGGCTGTTGCAGTGGCTGTAGTTATTGTGGTTGATGTGGTGGAGAAGAACTATGGGATCGAATAACGTGTGAGTGGGAAGTTTCGTGGTAGGAAGGGTTGGGAGGCATCTAGACGCACTTGCGGGAGCTGGGGCAGCAAACCAAGGGGAGCTAGAAACTCGAAGCGATCGAGATGATTCCGAAATGTGCAACGATACTAGTGCCGATAGCGACCACGAAGGCGATGGAGGTGACGACGAGACGACGTCCAGGTTACGTTGCTGGCCCTGGAAGGAGGAGGAAGAAAAGGAGAAGACTGTGGTTGTTGGCAGAGTACCTTTCTCTCCGAGGGGCGTCGTCTGAGCGAACCCTATGTGTGTTCAGCTCAACTTAGCTCAGCAACTTCAAAAAAAAACCGACGTCAAACGCCCGCTTCGCGCTCGGGGAGAGAGAACGAGTGCATTCAACGCGGCCCGCCGAGAGGTAAGGGACAGGGAAAGGGGAGAGAGAGAAGGAGCGGGCGGCGGCAGGAAAAGCGGGGTTGCCCGCAGCAGTAGCAGCATCAGCCATGGCCACATGCCCAGGAACCGAGTCCGTCGCCAGCGAGCCCGCCAAACTCCCATCACCATCGCGACACGACCACCACCACCACCACCACCGCCACCGCCACCGCCACCGCCGTCTCCAGCAGCCGTTTCTCCGCCACGCTTCTCGCCTCAGGAGCAGGTACCGAGCAACGGCACTCAAGCGAGCTCCTATGGCTCCTCCCCACAGCGGCAATGGAATCAGGAAAGAGTTGGAACCTACTCCCGAGTGACGATAGTGCAGCTGGAAGTAAATTATCCGCAGTCGATAAAGGCTCCTGGACTGTGAGGGTTGAGGTGGTTGAGGTGGTGTAGGTGGAAAGTGAAGGTGGTGGAGGTGGGAAGTGAAGGTGGTGGTGATGGGTGGTAGGGTTGGAGGCGGAGAGAGGAGGGCGTTCGGGTTCGTTCGAGGTAGTCAATGGTGAGGGACGAACGTCACCCCTGCTCTCTCACTTTTGCCCAGCCAGCTAGCCAGTCAACACGCAGTTCCCCTCAATCGTCAAGCTTCGGGGATCAGCCAGAGGTCCTCAACTATTAACGTTCCACCTGTACGAAGAAAAGAACAGTGGCTCCGGTAAGTAGAAGTATCTGTCTAGTGCTACCGTCTAGCAGTAGAAATGGTATGACGAATTTCTCCACGGAATGCTGACAGAAAAAAAAGGACGCAACGAGCTCAATTCAGAAGTATCCGGCCACACGAGCGCTCGATGGAGCAGGAAATCCAGAACGGAAGCAATCCAATCGAGTGGGAATTGTCGGGCGCCAATCACAGTCCAGCCGTCTCCATTCTGCTCATTCCGAATACCGAACACCGTGCAGTCATTCCGGAATCCAGATGTCAATATAGAGCCAGTGGAGTAGAGCAAAGTAAACCCCGTCAGCCCATCAAAACATCGCTTCTCCGCTCCACTCATTAGACAGGTTTCTGCATGCTTTCTTTTACTTTTCCCGCCCCCTCTCGGCGTTTGTGAGACAGAGCGAGAAGAGCGAGAGAGGAGCGTAAACTTAAGGACCCCCCCCCCCTTTTCCTCCCATCATAAGATGCTCTCTCTCGCGCCCCATCCCGCCCCATCTCCACTCTCGCGCCATAATACCATGACAATGCCCACTCACTCACTCGCTGGATTTTCCCACAGCCGCTTCTGGCCCCGCCCCTCCCTTGTATATAATGAAGTCTCTCTCTCTCTCCCCCCCCCCTCCCTTGTATATACCTCTGTCTCCTCTTTGGAAGAAAAGGAGAAGAAGAAGAAAAAAAGAGGAGCCCGTGTTGTTGCGTACCTGCGCTACGAGTAGAGTAGAGTCCCGCCCGCAACTACATACTCTACTTTTTTTCCCGGAAGTTGTGTCGTGAGCTCATTGGCCGCCCTTCCCTCCCCCACCACCACCCCCGTGCGGACTGCGGCTCTCGCTCCCGCAACGAAGAAGAAGAACCGGCAGAAAAGCAGATGCAGGAAGCACGAAGCAGAAGTAGTGGCAGGTGTGTGTGCGTGCGCGCGCGTCGAAGGGACTCCATCTGGCTATATGGCTGAGAGACACCGCAAACCATACGTACGTAACCTGCCGACTGCTGGAGTCGGTTGGTCGATGCACGTACGCACATAATACATCCTGGAGTACGAGTAGAGCAGGTGGGTACTGCCACCCACCTCCACTATTTGCCTGCGAGGCATGGACATGCCCGCCTCTGGCTGCATAACAGGTGGAGAGAAGGAGGAGAAGGGGAAAAAAATCGATAACGAAGAAAGCCTGCAGCTCGGCGTTCAAAGGGAGTGGGAGGGAGCATGGCGACTCCCCCGGGGGGTGAGGAGATGACGATAACAATGTGGTCGGGTCCGACGATTCTCGACTCGAAAGGCAGCCTCCCGACTCTACTCCATGCTGCCCTTGACTACTGGTACCACGGGTGAACATTCAACTCGCTGCTAGGCCCGTCTTGCGAGGGGCCAGACTCAACAGTGCATCCTCATCCTGGGACACTTCAGACGAACGGAAACGACGGATCTCCTACCGGAAGCCACCCCACCGCAGACGACCATCATCACCGATGAAGCCACAGTCAAGCGGAAAGCGGAGGGCCTGGGCTATTCATCTTCAGGGACGTCTCTCGGATGGACTCGGGGGCGGTCGGCTACGCGGTCACCTGGTGCAGGGGAGAACAGTGGAAAGGCCACAATTTGTATGGGCTGCTACCAAGCACCCTATGGCGCTGAGTGTGCAGCTATTGTCCAAACACTGAAAAGGGCCGGTGCCGTCCTAGGGCGGGTGACAATCTTCATGGACGACGAGGTGGAACAGACGAGCCCGGCCCCAGCCAGGTGCGGGCCTTGGAGGCCAGAAAGCACACCGCCACTCTCCACCAGAGGGGGTCGGCGGTGACAATCGAACTCCGGTGGTGCCCTGCCCACAAGGGGTGCCCAGGAACGAGAAGGCAAACGAGTGGACCAAGCTGGCGACGGGCGAGCCCGGCGCCCACGGGAGTGGAAACCCTCGGGCATGGCGACCGGCACGAGAAAAGACGCCTCCCTCCCAGGTCCCTCGCCCACCTGAAGCGCTCGATCACCGAGACCAAATGGAAGGAAGCGAAGGCGTGGGTGGACGTGAAAGTCACCCACGGGATACCGGTACAGCCGGAAGGTAGGAGAGAAGACGGATTCCGTCCTACCCAACGCCAACAAGCGGCTCGCCTCGAGGTTCTACCTGTTGAATACGGGACATTATCTCACTGGTCAGTAACTCTCGTGGGCGAAGAGCCGGACCACCGCCAAGTGCTGGTGGTTCCAGTACAAGGCCCAGACGCAGGAGCACCTTCAAGAACTGCCCGCAAGTGGGAGCGTCAGCAGAAGAACCTGTGGGCGGAGCTGAGGAGGGAGACCGGGAGGGGCAAGGATCGCTTTAAGGTCCAGGATCTCTTCACGGACGAGAGGTGCAGCCAGACAGTCGTGGACTTCCTCACCACCGCTGACGTGGGGCGGCGGTTATCGGAAATGGCTGAGGAGGACACCCAGAGTGAGGCATCAGATTGGGGAGTTAGTGAGTGGGAAGAGAGGAGAAGAGAGGAGGCTGGAGGCTGGAGACTGAGTAGTATTTAGGAGTTGAGGCTGAGGAACGATTGTAGTTCTTTCCCGCGCCCTCCTTCATGGCCTCAGCAGAAGAGGTTAAGGACGCGATTTCTTTGCCCTTTTATTTTGTCTTTCCTTTGTTATTTCCTTGGTGCGCTCTACAACCTTGGGACAGGCCGAGGCGGAGGGCAGAGCGAGCCACAACCAGCCGTAAGGACAGTGGACAGGAACCGGGAAAATGTACATATATTTTGCAATTAGGTACTGATTAAGCAAAAAAAACAAAAAAACATCTGCGAACAGCAGCGATTCTTAGATCCGTTGTCCGGTGGTGCTCCGTGGGAGCACGCGAACTTGTCACGGGACTTCAAAAGCGTTCGGGCGCGGTAATGAGGACTAATTAGTGACGCAGGCTGCTCAGCATCGTTGACAACACTGCCAAGGTTTCCTTTGTTGGACTTCATGCACGGCGCTAGTAACTAGAGAGTGCGTCCGGGATTCGAATGTCCCAGTCATACGAATGCCGAGACGCTAAGAGGCTTAGCGCCACTTAGTGTGCTACTAGCGTCGCTTGGCATGAGTGATCGTGGGTGATGCTCTGCGGTCACGCGCCACCATAGGAATACCGTCTACGTACCTGAATCGCCGTAACATCCCAAAATGACACAAGTAAGATTTTGAAACGATCCTCAGCTTATGCAATTGCAGCCATTAAAGTAGATTTCCGGAACGAAGTCCCAAAAAGGCCACCTCCAGAATTAAATAGAATACATACCTATATAATTTCAAAAACTAGAATCTAACTCCTCCCAATCAGACTCATTCTCATCACCACTTCCATCTTCTCTTTCACTCTCACTTCCCTCTCCTAGCTCTTGCCCCAAATCATGTATATCCTACCTTGTCTTTTGCAGGCGGTCTCCTTTTGTGTATCAGATCTCCATGTTGTCGGAAGTTTCCAAAGCGCGATGCTTCTTCCCCTTTACATAGAGCTCTCGTATTCGAACATGCTTACTTGACTGCACCCTCTTTGGACTTCGCTTGCCATCAGAGTGCTGTTGTATTCTGCCTTATCGCGAAAAAAAGGAAAGAAAAACAATTTTCAAATAGCGCCTTGGCATTCGCACGCCTGGCACATTCGAATGCCGAGGCGCTAGCTATGGCGCTAGTGGAAATCGGGTGATATGTGCTTTCTTTTTCTCAGGGGTATCTAATGCTAGAGAGTTTTATGAGTTCCTGGCCTCCAAATTGCTGTGCAGCCATCTTTGTACTCAGTGGCGTTATCTTCAGAGAACAAAGGCTACATAACCTCACCAGTTTCTGAAGCTGGGCCACCAGCGCATCCTGACACTGCTGAAGTCCTCTAATATCGTCATCGCTAGGTACCGTGAGCTACATACTAGATACATAATCATATGTACTATACGAGGGTATTTGGGGCCCACCCCCCATAGGTAGCCGCCGGTCGTCGCTTGGCAGTCAGGGGTTGATGTCGTGAATGAGATAGGTAGCAAACTTCGTCCGTTTCCCATTCACATTGTCCGCCGTCCACTGTCCACCCGCCATCACGTGTCCTCCGGTTGTTACGTTACGCGAAAAACTCGTTCATTGCTCGAAGCCATGAAGCAAAAAGGACGACGCGAGAATCCACCGATAGGGGTCAAACACAGAGAGGCTACCCGAGACGAGCGAATGCGGATTATCACATTGTATGATGATGCCAAATGGAACTGGTCACAGATAGCCAGGACCTTGAACACCGATCGAAGGACATGTGCGGAAATCTACAAGCGCTGGAGGCACAACAACACACCGTCAAACCGAAGCAGAACCGGCAGACCCCCGATTTTGGATGCAGAAGAGAGAGCCCGCCTTGAAGCCTTTGTTACCCGTGACGCCCATACTCG
>Ga0307516_10000760_pt1 | contig 43901 bp, 66 predicted proteins | sample 19_EM_MG_FD_203310 | JGI IMG/M metagenome (GOLD analysis project Ga0307516, IMG submission 203310) | Populus trichocarpa ectomycorrhiza microbial communities from riparian zone in the Pacific Northwest, United States - 19_EM | ecosystem: Host-associated > Plants > Roots > Unclassified | place... | reverse complement strand
TTAATGGGGCGGACAACACACACTGGGGCTCTTAATAAACAAATGAGGCAAAACCCTGGGTTTTTTTTTTCCCCCCCATCTAAATAATTTTATTGCCACCCCCCCCCCCCCCCCCCCGTTCGCCCCCATGTCAGAACAGTCGGCTGTCACTTATACATGTAGATCCTCCCCCCTAATGTCGAGGAAATCCAACTAGGCAATTACTGTAATATCGGCTTGTAGTATAAACGTCAGGTTTTCACTCCGCAACATATAGTTTAAGACGTAATTGAACCTTTTATTTCTCACTCCACCACCACCACTTCCTCCATGGCATCCAAGGTAGGCCCCTTCCTCCATGCCTTTCGTATTTGACTCAGCCAGAGCCCGTAGTCCCCATCTCTTATTCCAGCTGGCTATAGCTTCTTTCGCCATGACACCTTGATATCTGACAAGGGACGAGAAATACTCCAGGATCTACTCAAAAAAGCGGCGAACAGGAATCCGGATGCATTTGACATGTATATCTACAACGGTAAAAAGATCGCGACGCGTTTTTGCCAATCAGACGCGTCTCTCGGCTGACACCTCCTATATAGACTTCTACCCATATGCCCTCCTCGATTTGATAGACAAAACACTCAGTGGGATCAACACCAAAATCTCCAAAAAAGCTTATGACGACGCGTTCTATCTCCTCGAAGCTCTCACCGTGTTTTTTGATTGCGAGTCTGCATGGGCCAGTAAGTCAAGGGTTCTGGTTCATCGACGGCGCTCTCACGCTTGTCTTTGCAGTGTGTGACGACGGAGACCGAACGAAAGCCACCAATAATGCCTATGGCGCATTGATCGTAGCTTTGTTGACGGGCCTGCAGAAAGAAGGAAGTCTGGACAAAGCCCACTTCCCCGCTCTGGAATCCTTTTTGAAAAGGGCGGCGGAATGGGGCAGCTCGATGAGGGGACTGAGTTGCGAATCAGACTATGATCTCGTCTGCAAAGCCCTCGGCGAGAAGTTGTTCAAGGACAAGTCACCAGAGGACTTGGCGACGGAAAAGGCTCAGGTGGAGGAATGGATACGCACTCTCCCAGCTGACACACAACAGGAAGTGAGAGAGGAGATGGAGGAAGACGCAGACGATGATTCAGACGAAGAAGTGTGGTTCGCTGGTGGCAAGGACGTCTCGTCCAGTATGGGCCTGACGCGCATCTGGAAGGAGTACAAACAATATTTGGCCAAGGTAACGAAGGGGCCGATGCGTGGCCCTGGCAATTGGGATATCAGCACATGGAGTGCTAATGACAAGAAGGAATTTGCTTTCGGGGATTCTGACGAGGAACTGGATGACGCTTGACGAGGAATTGACTAAGACATGTGCGTGAGCACTGAACTTTACTAAAAGGGCCTTGAACTATAGTAGTTCGAATCCAGGATACACTGTTGTTATTTCCATCATGTATATGTTACTGCTAATCGACCGACAATGTAGTCTTCTGTGTTGATAGGTGGGTATTTAGCTTCTTTTCCACAGTTAGGCAGGCATGAAATCTCAGCGCTGAAGTTCGGGTTACAGAAGAATGCGATGGATTGCCGAGGGGGTGTTATGGTGTCGGGATCGTTGACTCGCTTTGCGGGAGGGGCGACAACTCTGTGGAGTGTAGAGCGAAGAACGTCGTTGCTCCAACGAGCAAGAAGGTCCCCCACATTGACGACAATCGTCCCTGGCTATAGCACATTGACAAGAAATCGTTACGTGGGATATGAATGCACAGAATGATGCAGAACGCACGATGGGCGTCGCAGGAATAAAAGCACCAGTATGACGATTCTGCACTTCGAGACCACCGACCTAAGCATTGTCAATCGGGATGAATGTTATGAAAAGACGATCAGGTACCAAATCCTGGAAGAGCAGCGTCAGAGTACCATAGTCTGCAACATTTATATGCATCAGTATCCCACCTCCGTCTTCGAGCATTTAAACCTTACCACTGTGCACTCCAGCACGTGCTTGACCGTCGCTTTGTAGAGCCGCCGTCTTGATAGGAGGGTAGGAGAGAAGCCGCAAATTATGGGTTTTCTCGTCAATCTTGGAATCGAAAAATCCTTCTTCCAAATCCAAGCCAAGGGCGATGGATCGCATGACGAGGACATGAAGCTCATGACAAGTCTGGGAAGCCAAAAAAAATGTGGGACGGCGGGGACGCGATCAAGAGGTGCGAATGCTTGCCTGATAGAAGTCCAGCATGGTCTGTTTGAACAGAGGTGCATCGGCTTCGATAGGCCATCGATTTTTCCAGACGGGATCCCAGTCTCGGCCTATCTCCATCGTTTCTTTATAATCGGGAGCCTTTGCACGAAGCGCCGCAATTTCCACTGGGTCCGAAGATTGGGTCACCTGTTCGCGCCCGACCTTGACGTAGCCTCGATTGGCACGAGGATCTTCCCATGCAAGCAAATCCTATGGACCATTTCTCAGTCATGGCTCAAAATACGACGAAAGCAGGTATACCTTGGCATCCGAGGGTAGGCGAAAGAAGTCAGCGCTCTAATGATCCCGGCAGTGGTGAGTCGGTGGTAAACGGGAGTATTAGACGTTGTTGACCTTTTCGAAGACGTTCTTGACGGTGGCTGAAGGATCATAAAACCAAAGTGAAAGAATCAACACGGCGTCGCTCACATGTAGGTATCCCATGGCCTGCCAAGTAAATGAAACCACTCTCCTTGAATGCAGAAATGATTTCATTGGCTGTGTGTTTCCGCTCAGATGGTGCAGTCGTCTGCCTGAATGTAGTAAAGTCGACCACAGGGATGCGAAAGGTTTGAGCTGATGTGGCCAAAAGCCTCTTGCATGAACCAGTCGACACTGGGAAAGGGGAACGTGAAAGTCTGAGCAACAACATGATGGTCGATGCTGCCTAGCCCAGCGTTGATGCATTGATAACATTATTGTTCAGACAAGACATGTGTGTGAAAACCTTTCTGTGTGCAGTAAGTTATGTATATTCTCAGTAAATCGTTACAGATATCCATGCTAAATAATTTTGGGAACAGCCTCAGTTCAGCGCCTGCGGTGCACGAAGGCGACGGAAGATACTCATCAACGTCTTACCACCATCAGAACCCCACCTGTGACAAAGATAATCAGTCTAATGCACGACTCTCCATGAAAGAACAACGTACTCTCCCGCTGCTACCTCTTGGCAGCACTGTTCAAATTCTTCGGAGACAGATACCTCGTCCCATTTCTCAACAACATAATCCTTTCAATCTGCTTAACAAAAGTCTGTCATGATCATACAACGAAATAACGTACCTCCACAAGTAGATGAAGCTCTTCCCATGTCGATGTTGCGAGTAGCAACGCAAAACAGGACCGAGGCGTGATGGTGGACATCATATGCTCCAACGCCAGCAAAGCCAAACCCGGCATGGCATATCGGTGAGCAATTTGGTACATGGACAACGCAGAGGCAGGCTTGGGAGCAGGTGTAGGATGAGGATGAGGGTCTGGTACTGAGGCACTTGACGGATGTTGCCTTCCTGTACGGGGGGACAACGGGTATACTTGACGCGATGGAGGGGCAAAATGAGGGGTGGTAATCGGTGCCGCGACGGATTTGGGTCGAGGAAGACTGGATGAATTGCTGGAAGGTGTAACAGCGGAAGGCGCGCCGTGGATGATTCGCCGAGCAGTGGTGGCGGTACTTTGAGAAGGCGGAGAGCTTTGGGTTGGGGGTGGCCTCGAGTCTGAGGGGATCGGTTTGGGCGCAGAGGGGCTACCAGGAACTGACGTCGGGTTGGAAGCCTGGAGCGTTTCGTGTTTCTTGGTCGATCCTTTCGACTCGACGGCAGAAAGACGACTGTCTGCGCTAGCCACGCTCTTCGTATCACTATCATCTTTCTGACACGTTTTCCAATCCCATTCTCCACCTCGCAGACTTGACCACTTCAAATTCCAGCCAGCACCGATACCGTCCATGGCGATGCGTGGGTCATCATTCTCTCTGAAGAGCAACCAGTTGGCATAGCAAAACTTGAGTAACCAGTATATCGTTTCAAAGTCAGCTTCCTCCACAACAATGGTGTAAATCTTCCTTTCTCCTGCCGCAGGGGATAGGCCTTCGGAAAATGAGGATGCAAGCATATTAGCAAAGTAGTCGGACCTTCTGGTCAATATGTCGGAATGAGCGTAGATGATCCGCTTGCGAGCCGTTGTACGAGTGGCGAAAGAGGAACATGAGGACGTTTGTGATAATGAACGGATGTTTGCCGGTGAAGATGGATCCGGATTCTGACTCAAAGGAGAGATGGGTGTTTCGGCGCTCAATCTCTCCAAGCAGACGAAACGAATGTCACCAGTGTCTACAGGACGAAGAGAGTTTCGGTAATGTCAAGTGAGTTAATTCAACATGTAGAACTACGTACTCGCGTTGTCAAGTGAGGCTTCTAGTCCGTCCAAGAGGTCTCGCGGCACAGATTGCACAGAAGGTTGCTGGGGAAAAGTAGGCCCAGACGGGCAGTGAATCTGGACGCAGATGACCAGAGAGTCGGTTTCCTTGATTCTCGCGTTCCCCAGAAGCGCAGAAAGCGGTGGCAGATGACATTCTGAATAGAAACGAGCGATCAGACGCGCTTCCTTGATACACGAACGCGCAATTGAACGTACCCCAGACTTCATGTTCTTGCCGAAACACCCAGTTTGGCTGCCAGAAGTCCCATACCCATTCTGCGGGGTAACCTCGCTCCCCCGCACGGTCAGCCTGACATTTGATGCCTGCCATAACGGAGGCGGACAACTCGTAATCGGGCTGGGCAAAGTCCACCATGAGAGAAGTCACATAAAGGGACAGGGTCTGCTTGGCAGGGGGGTCGGGCGAACTTTCGCGAGTTGGTGTGAAAGCTATATTCGCACAGCACATGTCATAACGAACGCGAGGGCGTAGTGAACCTTACTGGACATACCGATTTCTAGCTTGAACTTGTTATCCCCTAGCATTGGAGATTGTTTGAGAATCTCAAAGTCGGGATTCTCAACTTCGACTGCATCGACCCCCTCCACAAGATCCCTCAATCTGTGGACGTCGCGAACCAGCCATTCGAACCCCTGAGGCGCTTGTGTCAAGGCGGTGCAACGAATATGATAAACGAGCTTTGGAACATACGATGAATGACCATTGCCTGGTGGAATCCTCCTGGAAATTTTTGCTCATGGGCCCCATGTTTGGAACCGTGGTGAGTCGAGAATTTGGTTCAGAGTGCCGGATAGTATTCGCAGAAATGGAGCTAGAGCACGCACGGTGGCCAGTACTCGTGGGCCGTGGCGAAGCCGAAGCTGAATTTCTGTAATCGACGAAGCTCGTCGAAGAGCTTGACGAGCGCAAGGAAGACGGCTGCCATGGCCATGTGGGTCTCGCTAATCTGGCGGAGCGGCCCGGAGAAGATGGCGCAGGCGACGCCATTCGATCTGACATTGTGAGGAAGTGCGTCACACGTCACAATTGAGTCTCATGAAGGACGGCCATCTCGACAACATATTCGACGTCTTGGATGCACACTCTCATCCCTCCATCATCATGGGTCGTTTCGCATTAGGATGGATGGGAACAGAAGTTTTCCCGGAACAAGTCAGCCCTCACATTGTTCAACGTGCTCTAAAGCTCGGGAGTAAAGGAGCAATTATTGCGCATGAAACTAGCGGGAACACTCAGACTCTCGAGCATGGAAATGGTGGTGAAAAGTAGAATCGTTGAACAAGTTGGAATCATATAGATAGTGCTACAAACTATGGAAAACGAAAATCATAGTTCTGACCATAATCTAATATGTCTCCCAGTACACATCCGGTAAGACTTGCCTCATCACTAGATGTAAAGTAAGCGCAAGATCCTAGAACCAAATTCGAATACATACGTTTCCAGTGCACCTGGCCCTGTTCCCTTTGAAGCTTTACAAGCGGGTTGTGCGAGTCCGTTAGGAGATACTGGCTGTTGAACCCATCTTTCGACGGGTCTCTGAGAAGGTCGACATTCACCTCTCGCGTCGGCAGTGAACTCAACATGTGACGTCGCAACGGAGACCCGAGATAATCCGCCTTCAGAGCTTCTCGGAAAGTAAGTGGAGGCTCAGAGGATGTACAAAAGAAAACCTTTTGCATCAGGGTAAGACGGATTCTCAAAAACGCGCATATCATGGATGACTCACGATGTTCATGAATTCAGAACCAGACTCGGCATCTGGGGTATGTTCGAGATCATGAAAGGCGCGACATTGTCGAAAGCTTTTTTCTAATGTCGATACGACCATTCTAGTGTCGTCGCTTTTGAGCGTTCCCGCGAAATTCTTTCATGATAGGGTCGATAAGTCAAAATCCATAATTGCTCCCGATCTGCTTACCACCACGAGTACACCCTCTGGATGCATGACGGACTTGAGGTCTTCCCAGAACTCAAGAGTAAAAATGTGTCCAGGAACGCCTCCACCGGAGAAACAGTCATGCACAACGATATCATAGATCGAATGCTTGTCGCTCCTTCCTCTCTCGTTTGCAACCCATTGTCTTGCATCTTGGAGGTAAACCTTTTCAGGCCCGGGGTCGGGTAGACCAAAGAACGTTCTTGCCGCGTCATACACAGCTGGATCAATCTCGACAATTGTGGTCGAGATGCCATGCCGCAGAAATGCAGTCGCCGAGGTACCAATGCCAAGCCCACTTAAGCCCTCTTTCTTGGTTTAAAAGTCCAAGGATGGCAAGGAACAGTAGCTCACATTATAAGGGCGTTTTCCAACAATCCAGCTTGACCTCGCTCTGTGCTGTTGACCAACCGCGCGGCTTCTTGCAATACAAAGGTGCCATATACCGAGTCGCCGAGGGCAACGCCAAAGGAATCATTTAGTGGGGGTTCACCGTCCATCATTTGAATCATGTTCCCCGTCCAGACGCCTCCAAGCAAAGAATGAGACGCACGCAAGTAGCGGAGCGGCGGTATTAGTTCCTGAGCACCGTCAAGGGCAGGCAGAGCTTCTCCTACAACAATCAATCCAGTGGTAGACTGTACCGAGGAAAGGATCTGCAGAGGTATTTTGGGATGTGTGTATGCCTGTCGAAGTGGATGTGGCAGCACTGGAGACGATAGGTGTGGATGAAAGGTCCACCAGAAAGCAATGAAAGCCATCAAAAGGATTGCTCGGAGTTGTTTGGTCTTCAACGAGCTGGTTTCTCGCCGGGAGAGAAAGAGAAGGGGCTGGTACAGGATCCACAGGCTCCACATAATACCAGCTAACACAAGGAACTCGAGTGATCATCAGCCCGAACAGAACAAGCACGACACGGCGGTCGTACCATGGAGCTTTCAGAAACGTTGTTGAGAGAGGACACTCTTTTCCAGAGCGTTGAGGGTAGAATCAGTCCGGATGCGACGCGAAAGCCTAGCGCCAGGCTCGAATAGATGGGCGAGCCACCGGACCCAGCCTGGCTGTGTGGTGTCGCCTTTATTGAAGACCTGTCAGGCAAGGCAAGCATAAAAACTGGGACACTCACATTTGATTTCAAAGCCAACGTCGTCACAGACAGTAGTAGAGGAGCGAGAACTGCGAGATGAGTGATGACTGTTCCTTGGATTGGATTTCCTCTCCTCGACGTCGTGACAGCAACCCAGTAAATGGTATTGGGCGCCAATGATAGACACAGAGCAGGCAAATAAAACCAAGTTGGCGACGAGCTTGATGGTATGAATTCTGCAACGAGGATCGTGGCTAGAATGATCTCCTGGAGAAGAAAGGTCGTAGGGCCTGAGCCATAAAGGGGAACTAATGCACGTTCATAAAGAAAGACAACAAGAGATATGCTGGCAGCTGCAACGAGTGTCCTTAGAACAGGATTTAACCCTGGGTTGTGCTCCCCTTTGGCTCCGGTGCGAGGCGACATTGGTGTGGACTTGCATTGCGGCATCCGCGTTCAAGCAGAAGGTTGAACTTTGCATACTTATGTCATTCCCATTTAGGCATTCCTCCGAAAATAGTATCCTACTGCCATAATGAGATGTTGAATTCTTTCCTCCGAAAATAGTATAAATATAGTAATAATGGGTTGGGCACAAGTTACATTTTCAAGTGGTGGGGCAGGCGGTCTGACGAAATGCCGCCGTGATCCCACCCTTGTGATTAAGGATACACGGATATATCCTAGGATGCAAATGAAGTCCATGGCTAAATGTGTTGAAACAGGTCCGAAATGAGTGTGCAATGTATGTATGGGGAGAGCAGCGAATCACCATGCAGTGTACAGTTGACTGATGGGCGACCGGAACGTCTGCCAGGGACCACCTGCACGATGGCCCACTGTTTGGACGCTGGAGTCCAAAAAGGCCAGGGATAACGGAGAAGACGCATCATCCTGCGTCATGCTCTGGCGTATGGTTGGTCGGATGTATGAATAAGTTTGGTGTATAGTCCAAAGAAGGTGGAGGGGGTGCGGCAAGAGACGGAAGCCCATGAGCAGGAGCTTCCATATAAGAAGGGGGTCGCGGAAGGTAAGGAGGGGCAGGCTCTTGAAGGAGGAACGCCATCACTGGCCGTGGAGGTCTGCGCCGCAATTCTTCTATTTCCACCTGTAGTTGGTGTCGTTGGACAATGTCAGATATTCGATCGCGGGGTGGTGTTCTCCTGTAGGAGTTGCAACAGCGCAGTAAACCGAGGCAGAGAACCAGCCCGGCGAGGCCGCTTAAGACCTCGAAAAATATGAGTATTGGAGTCTGGCCGGTGCGGTTGCGGTCGTGATGTGTCCTAGGTTCGGGAAGTAGAGTAGGGACCGCAAAGGGTGCTACTGACCGTGTGGTGGGAACGGTACCCGCAGCAATGGTCCTTGTGTTGAGGGTATGGGTGTTGTTATGAGAATAGCTTGGGGTGTGGTAGGGTGGAGGTGGATGGGTGGAGGTGTGGGAGACAGAAAACAAAGTCGGATAAAGGATAGCTTCGTGTGTGACGTTGGTGGGATATGCAAGAAAACTTGGAAAGAGTGAGTTCAAGACTTTCGGTTCTGGAACGGACACACCTTGGAACGATATACAAGAGAACGACTGCGCGCATAGTCTGATTCAGCTCATTCCATCCTGGCTGATGTCGACGAAGTCCTGTTGGGATGGTGATGTAGAACGAGTCACGTGCTAATAGCCGGAGATGGCGCATGCAACTAATCCGGACTTGGGTAATGTCAGAATGTCCTTTATAATCTCCCGTCCCAACTCTGTCCCGCACAACAATGCAGTCCCCTACCACTGAACTCCTCCCAGACTCTCTCCCCCAACGCAAGACGGCCTTCGCCCCCCGCGATGCCGCCCTCGACCCTCTCCTTCTCGCTGCCGTCGCAGCGTCCGGACCAAAGCTCACCCGAAACCATTACCATCATGATTTCTTTCCTTCGGGAATCCTCCCACAATCCAAAACTTCCTGGGACTTGACCATGTTTACCTCCGACGACGGAGAGCCCAAGAATCTCACTTATATGAGTAGACAAGCACCCCGCAGGGTCCGTCTTGCCGGAGGAAAACAGAATAATCCCTCCGAATACACCCAGATAATGAAGACCCTGAAAGAGGGAGACGATGCCCCCCATGAGTCCAAAAAGCGCCGCTTGTCTCCCCAGCCCGAGCCCTTGGCCGATGCTTTCTGCTCACCCGACTCCGTAAAGTCCTCGGAACCTGTCAAGCCTAATGTCCAGGTCAAGTGCATGGCGCGCACTCGCATACCGACTCCACACGGCCCCGCATTTTTGCATCTTTACCATAACACCCACGATAGCAAAGAGCACCTCGCCATCGTTATAGATCCTGCTCAATTTTCGGAAGCATCCACGCCAACGCTCGTGTCACCCATCCGCTCCCAGACTCTGGATGCAGTGTGGAGTAAAACCGAGACCGAGATGGATCGCATTACCCGGGGTGCTTATGTCGGCCGACTCTCCCCGACATCCCAGCGGGCTTCCGATCCTACATCACTGCCACACCGAATCCTTACCGCTAGCATTCCAGCACCCCTCGTTCGCGTTCACTCAGAGTGCTTTACGGGAGAAACCGTCGGAAGCATGCGGTGTGATTGTGGAGAGCAGCTTGACGAGGCCATCCGGCGTATTTCTCAACCCATCACTATCCCCGGTAATCTACCCGATGACAGCCCAATTACGATCCCTGGGCGCGGTGCTGTCGTCTATCTCCGGCAGGAAGGCAGGGGTATCGGACTGTTATCCAAAATCCGTGCGTACAACCTTCAAGACCTTGGCCATGATACCGTGACCGCCAACTTGATGCTGGGTCATCAGGCTGACGAGCGCGGTTATGAAATTGCCGGCGCCATCTTGCGCGACCTCGGTCTTGGAGGTGATAGTGATGGTGAGAGTGTGCGGGTGCTCACCAACAACCCGGACAAGGTAGATGCCCTGCAAAAGGAGGGCATAAGAGTCGTGGAACAAGTTTCCATGATTCCTCGCAGCTGGCAATGCAAGCAAATGCAGTCTCCAGTTGGTACACCAGTAGGTGAAGCCGCCCAGGAGAACATCCCGGGGGCTACTATGATTGGCGGGAAGGCCGTCTATGGAGATGACCTCGACAAATACTTGCGGACAAAGATCACCAGGATGGGCCATATGCTACCTCTTTGGATGGATGAGCATAAGGCATCGTAGCAGATCTGAGTGACGATCACAGGGGAACCTATTTAGGCTCATATTTTATGCTTATTAGGATAGGATAGGATGGGATTATTCATGACGATCGCAAGTCCAGCAGCGTCTAAATAACTTTCAATGTACCGACTGCGAATCTCTATAATACGCGTCCGGCAGTGTCCAAGTGGCATCTAATGTACCGACTGCGAATCTCTAATAACCTTCGCTCGCTGATAAGCCAGGAGAAAAGTAGCCGTGAAGCAACCGCGTGCTGAGAATCAGCACGACAGTCCGCGGGTGGAGCGTGGACCGCTTGCTTAGCACTGCGCCACCTAAAGGGAAGTTGGATCTTACATAACATCCAACGCGCCCACCCCACACTTTGCACTCGAACATGTACGAAGACCCTCTAAGCTCGACTGCATCGATATTTGCCGCACAGGACGAATCACCGTGGCAGGCAAACCCTCACTCGGCCAATCCTTCGTCTCCCAATCTTGAGCGGGCCTCGACATCTTCCCTACCATCCTCGGACGACGGTCCAACCCCAGGACTATATGGCAAGGAGCCAAAAATATATGGAAAGCCGGAACTTGGGCTCATCTCTCCCCGAGAGACAGTGGGGTCCAACGGAACCACGTTTGAGAAACCAGAGCCATACCTCAGAGTGCGGGTAACTGGGCTGGACCGGAACAGAAGGGATATTTTGGTCCGGTTGGATGCACAGGTGAGCACAGTTGTTGCATTCCTGAACTTGGCACCTACAAAGCCATAAGACCAACCTCTCCAACTTCACTGGGACTACATATCGGAATGTATCACGCTCCTACGTCGAGTTTCAGCAATTCTACGATTCCATCATCCACAGCAACCCCCACACCATTGTTCCCGCTCTGCCGCTGCCCCAAACTTCAGCCCCAACAGATGAGGAGGATGATCGTCTAGTCAAGATCATGCTTCAGAGATGGATTACCAGAGTCTGCGAAGACCCCATTTTGGTGTATGACGAGGACTTACGCTCCTTCATCGAGAGCGACTTTGGCTATCAACCCACACCCCGTCCTCGGCGCAAAACCTCGACAGGATTTGGCATCTTGAGGCGAGTACCTGACGAGGACGAGGAACTCCAGCGCGCGCGGTTCGACCTGACGAAGATGGAGGGTCAATGTTTTGATACCGCAAAAGCGGTGGATAGGCTTGCCCTTGCCCGACGATGTTTGTATCTGCTTTAATGTCCTGCCACTCCTCAGTTGACATTTAGTCCTACGTAGCCCTTTCGTCAGCCCATATCGAGATGGGGAACAAGCTTATCAATGTTGCCACAACGGAAGCACACCCGCCGCTGGGAAATGCGTTGCGGAAGATCGGCCGAGCCTGGCATAGTCTTGCTGATCTTGGGCATGCGCAGGCAATCAGTGAAAGTGTTGTTGTTGGGGACTCCCTAGGTTATCAAGGGATGAACGCAAGATCTGCAAAAGAGACGCTTTTGATGCGGACAGGTGTTCTCGAGGAGTACCAAGGGGCTGTGAAGACTACCATATCCAAGCGTCGACAGATCGAGCGTCTTAAAGCCAGTTCCAACATACGGTCAGAGCGGGTGGATGATGCGATAGAGGATATGGAAGAGGTGAATTCTTTTGTGCATCATGCATTGCAAGCCTTTCCAACTGATCCGTTTCAGGCGAACAGATACGAACAAGTGTTGGCTAAGCGTGCGGAGGGGATATCGCAGAACTTACACAAAGCTCTACAGACCCACGATCGCTACGTGCATGATGATGTCACGACCGCATTAATTGAGCATGCTCGGTCTTCTATCATGTACGAGCGGCAACTTCTACGAGAGCTCGAGGCTCTTCGGGTCGACGTCAGCAATGCCGCACAAAAGGTTGTTGCAGGTCCAGCAAGTATCCCAAAACCGACCATCATACCACCGCTAGAAGATTTTAGCGTGCGCCCTCCGCCCCTTCCGCGTTCCAACCCACCCGCCTCCGCGCATAATGGGGTCCAACGTCCCTCCGACCTACGCAGCCCACCACTACCTCCTACCGAAGGTCCACCACAATTGAATCCTCAGGTATCACCCAGCCCTGTATCCCCGCCGTCTAAATCATTTAGTGAGCCGCTATTGGCTTCGCGACATGATCCGCTATCTTCCACGCCAATTCAAGGTGCCGTTGCAGGTCCCTCCTCTCTTGCACCAACGCAGCGCCGTTTCGCCCAGCCTATCGACGAACCTCCCTTGGGGGGTCGATTTGTCGATGGATCAAAGTCGATGTTCATTAAACCCACGCAGCCTCCACACGCGCCACCACTAGCTGCCTCATCATCGACGACGTTCACTCCACGTCCACAGAGAGATGATCCTCTTCAGGCAGGCCCTGTTTCGAGGCCAACTTACGATCCTTCTGCCAGTATGATTGGTCAGGCATCCCATGGAGGGAACGGCATCGATCCCTTGGGTCATATCCAGTACCAAAATATGTCACATTCTGTCCGTGTACAGCCGACTCGACCGCGGTTGGACCCGAGGGAGGCTGCAAGCAAGCTTGCTAATATGTTCTAGGGAATGCTACCGATATGGAACCCTTTTTTCCCGGCGCTACGGTATATATATGCGTAGATGCTCGAGATTGTACGAAAGTTACCTATTCCCATCGCTGTTATATGTGGAAAAAATCATACCGTGCCTTGGTGGATCCAAAGCTGGTTGAACAACTGGAACTTGGAACTTGAGAACCATCCTGGCACGTGATCAGTGAATTACAGTCGCAGGTCGACTCCAAGTTCCAACCAATCGCGACCTTAAATATGTCTGACGAAAATTCGTCGAGCGCCGCGACACTCCCTTCTCCTCCTAATCCTTCTACCTCAGCTCCAGAGACGGCAACTCCTTCCCCGTCTTCGACCGCCCAGGACCGAGGAGAATTTCTTTCACGCGCACGCAATTTCCTTTCATCACCACAAGTTGCCCAGCAAGACACGGCAGAGAAACGCAGATTCCTTGTTGAAAAGGGTCTCAATGAATCAGAGATCGACAGTCTTATGCGAGAGCTGGCAAGGGTTATCATTATGCCAGTGCGCTCATCTGCCTATTTATGACGCTATGTAGCCCCTTCAGAAACCAGCAATCCCCCCTCGCAGTTATCCACAAACTCCCCCTTCCAATTTGCCTATCCTTCTCCTAGGCGTTATCCGACTTTCTTCCTGGATCGCTGGGGCTTCTGTCATCCTTGCATTCCTTTATCATGTCCGTAAGAGCCCATCCTCCTGTAATAGACACCTGGTTTATGTTTTACATAGCGATTGGTTCTCCCTCGTATTCTCCGTACTACCCTGGCAAGGCAATCTCTCAAGTCGCATCACGTCTCACTGCTGCGGCGACTCAATACATCTCTGGCTTCACTGAAAGAATCACAAGCAGAGATGTCCAAGGTCTTGCCTCAGCATGATCCATATAAAGAACCACCCGAATTCCAGAAGTGCCGCTCCGTCGTTGATGTTCTTGCAGTACTGGACCAACGAGCTCCGAATGTTGAGATTGTCCCGCCGGTCACACTTCTCCGATGTGGACTAGTGGATTTCGCGAAAGAGAAGGAGGGAGATCTCGCAAAACCTACAACGGTGGAACTATTACAGGATCTGGAGAACCAGATCGTGTGGTTGACATCAGACGAGGGTCGGAAATACAGCGTGAAAGCTTCTTGCAAAGGTTTTCCCTCTGCATCTTGTTGATATACTCGCATCTCTAGGAAAAGCTTCTGCAGACACTTGAAACCTGTCCTCTGTTCAAAACGATATCTTCGTCAGCATCAGAAGGCGCCTCCGCGATGGATGAACAATGTAACATTTGGATGTTTGTTCCTCCCGTTCCTCGAGAACCCTCACCCGTCGTCAAGTCTCTCAACGCTTTGGAGAATTCGTTGCCGAAAAAGCCAGCGACAAAGCAAAGCCCGGCTGTGCATACTCTGCAAGCTCTTTCTGACTTCACTGGGTACCTCACGACTCAGATTTACATGCCTTACCGTGCGCCTTCAAGTGTCGGGAATTATATTAATACGGGAAACGTACTGAGCCCTGGTGGAGAAGAATTCAAAAAGGAAGTCAGAGCGCTGAAGAGTTTGGTATTGAATCGGTAAGGCCTGGATTTCTTCAAAACATTTCGTGAATATTTATGCGTGTACAGCCGATCATTTATGTCACCAGTTCCTCAGGTTGTAGTCCATACGCCCTGAAATGTTTTTCGTGTATAGCTTTCTTCAATACACTGCTATCTGGCGATATCTCAGTATCGACCCTGAAATGTCCGTGAGATAACGTCATAGACCGGGTGGGCGAAAAAGTGGAGATGTTTCCTTCCGACTCTACCCTCACTATAGAGCTCTTGTACTTCCATCATGCCTACGCAGCCTTTAGATCCCAGGATTCTCCTCGATCTTGATCCCTATCTCAGGCCAAATGTGCCTGCTATCTTGCATAGGCACAACAACTTTAGGATGTGGAAGGATAATATTGAAAAGCATGAGGGCGGTTATGAAAAGTTCACGAAGGGATATCTCAAGCTCGGCTTCAATGTCGCACCGGATAATAGTGTTGTGTATCGAGAATGGGCGCCGAACGCAACCGCCGCTAACCTGATTGGCGATTTTAGTGAGATCTCCCTGCTGCTTAGCCTTTCGTTGAACCCTCTCACCTTTGGATGCTCAATACGTCAGATCAATGGGACAGAACTTCTCAACCCATGAAAAAGGACGACTACGGGGTCTGGGAGATCACAGTACCGCCCACCTCCCCAGGAGTGTGCGCAATTCTTCATGATTCAAAGGTCAAGGTATGTGGACGATCTAGTGACTTCTACACGTTGATGATCGACTATGCTGGACACCAGATTTCCATGCTGATTCCATCCGGGGAAAGGATTGAACGGCTTCCAGCGTGGATTACGCGGGTCACGCAGGACTTGAAGGTATCTCCTGTTTACGACGGACGGTTCTGGAATCCTCCTGCGTCCCAAACGTACAAATTCACCCACCCGCGCCCACCGCGGGTGAACAACATTAGGATATATGAGGCTCACGTCGGCATTTCGACCTCGGAGCCCCGAGTAGGTACCTACAAAGAGTTCACCAAAAATATTCTGCCCAGGATAAAGAATCTCGGATACAATGCCATCCAGCTCATGGCTATCATGGAACACCCTTATTATGCATGTACGTTTATAGTCCTTTAGCATTCACAAAAGGAATATAACTGTCCACACATCCAGCGTTTGGCTACCAAGTCACCAGCTTTTTTGCAGCTAGCTCTCGCTATGGCAGTCCCGAGGATTTGAAAGAACTCATTGATACCGCTCATGGCATGGGTTTGACGATACTTCTCGACGTCGTTCACTCGCACGCCTGCAAAAATGTCCTTGATGGGCTAAACCAATTCGATGGTACCGACCACCAATATTTCCACGAAGGCGGAAAAGGGTGTCACGAACTCTGGGATAGTCGCCTGTTTAATTACAACCACCACGAAGTTCTGAGGTTCCTGCTGAGTAACTTGAGGTTCTACATGGAAGTATTCCAATTCGATGGCTTCCGATTTGACGGCGTAACAAGCATGATGTATAAACACCATGGAATTGGGACAGGTTTTTCTGGTCATTATGACGAGTACTTCGGGGACACAACTGACTTGGAGGCGGTCGTATACCTCATGCTTGTGCGTCTCGTTTTTCTTCGACTTTTTAACTCAATCATCTTTCCGCGCCTCAGGCCAACGATGCGCTCCATAGTCTCTACCCGACCGCTATCACGATTGCGGAGGATGTATCTGGAATGCCTCTTCTCTGTATCCCTGTTGATAAAGGAGGTGTTGGCTTCGACTATCGTCTGTCCATGGCTCTTCCCGACATGTGGATTAAGCTTTTCAAGCATAAACGTGACGACCAATGGGACATTCATGACATTGTTCATACTCTGACCAATAGACGCTACGGAGAAAAGAGCATCGCATACTGCGAGAGCCATGATCAAGCACTGGTGGGTGACAAGAGTCTGGCTTTCTGGCTCATGGACAAAGAAATGTGTGAGTTGACAACAATCATTTTCTCCAATCGGGAATGTTTACATGTTGCATGCAAGATACCCATATGTCCGATCTAACCGAGATGACACCAATCATCGCGCGCGGACTGGCTTTGCACAAGATGATCCGGTAGGCTTCTTGGTTTACTCTCGTGTTATCTCTGCAATAATTTTTATAGGCTCCTTACCCATTCTCTTGGTGGCGAAGGCTACCTTAATTTTGAAGGGAATGAATTCGGTCATCCTGAAGCATGTTCATCAATATGTTTCTCAGACAGTTTTTTTCTAACTTGTGTGCTCGTAGTGGCTTGATTTTCCCAGGGAAGGGAATCGAAACTCGTACCATTATGCTCGTCGTCAATGGAATATAGTGGACGACCCTATCCTTCGCTACCGGTACCTCAACAACTTCGATGCCGCCATGAATCATGCAGCTGCGAAATACGGCTGGCTTGAGGCCTCCCCAGTAAAAATCCCATCAGATATGGGTCGTTTAGGTCCATCTCACCGTCATCTTCCTAGGCCTATGTGTCTCTCAAGCACGAAGTAGATAAAGTCATTGTCTACGAACGCGCTGGACTATTGTTCATCTTCAACTTCCACTCTACGCAGAGCTTCACTGATTACAGGGTGGGCGTCGAGGAAGCAGGGGTGTATAGGATTGTGTTGAGCAGCGATGCGAAAGAGTTTGGAGGTTTTGGGAATATCAGTCCCGAGGGTAAATACTTCACGACTCCGATGGAATGGAATGGGAGGAAGAACTGGTTGCAGGTTTGTCGTCTATTTTTCTTCTTACGTGTCTTATTCACGTTTATGGATAGGTGTATATCCCGTCGAGGACATGTATCGCCCTTGCGAAGTGAGGTGCTTCCCACATCATTGGGTACCCCCCAAGTAGCTGGTGTACTACATAACACCTTCGCTCAATAGTATTCGTGCTTCGCGTGTTTGTATACAGCCGGACAATCAAATGTCATGTTTGCGAGGTAGGAAGCCAGGGTTACATCCAAATGAAAGGGGGGGGTGAAAACTCCCGCGAGCTCGCCCCAAACATTGTTATACGTGAGACTAAGTGAATCCATTGTATTGTATCCTACGGGACAGTTTTGGCCCATCTTCTTATAGCTCATAAGAGTTCCTTCAGTACTTGCAAAATGTGATCCCCAATTTCCTTTGTACAGATTTTTCCGCCCAAATCAGCGGTTCGAAGCCCGAGTCCTCCCTGCTCGGGGGTGTCCAAAACCTTTCGAACGGCATCTTCAATTGCTTTAGCTGGTTTTTCCAGTCCAAGCGAATAACGAAGGAGCATGGCAGCACTGAGGATCGTGCCAATGGGATTGGCGATACCTTGGCCTGCAATGTCAGGGGCGGAACCATGAATTGGCTCGTAGAGGCCAGAGGTAGGTTTGAAGTCAGCAGACGGAAGAGAAGGTGCAGCTGCGAGAGACGCGGAAGGAAGGAGGCCAAGAGAGCCGGGGATGACGCTGCTCTGATCGGAAAGACTAGGAAATATTCAGTCAATGTAAGTGTGCCTCCTGGTGGAAGGTACTGACATGTCTCCGAACAGGTTTTCTGTCAAAATCACACCGTTCAATTTTCTAGGATTGGAAGTGATGAACATGGCAGCCGAGTCAACGAGTTGGTGATGGAATTTTATTTGAGGGTACTCTTTTGTGAGAGTTTCTGAAACGACCTTCCTCCACAATCTGGAAGTGGCAAGGACATTAGCCTTGTCGATGGAATGGATATCCAAAGGGGGGTTCGCCGTGATGGCGATTTGAGCAGCCACTCGGGTAATCCTCTTGACTTCCTCGACGCTGTAGATCATAGTGTCCCAGGCTGTATCAAGATCGGGAGCGACTCCTTGTTCCTTTCGCGTTCCAAAGTAGACGCCACCGATGAGTTCTCGCACAACGATCAGGTTTACGCCTTTTGCGATTTCGGGGCGCAGCGGGGTGTAATCGAGCAATGAATCGGACGCGAGATTTGCAGGGCGGATGTTGGCATAGAGTCCCAGCGTTTTACGAAGCTTCAGCAATCCAGGTTCTGGACGCACTTTGGCATCGACGCCCCATTTCGGGCCACCGATGGAACCTGGAAGACGTTAGCGATAGTGCTTTTTCACGGGACCAGGGACACAGATACCCATAAGGATGGCGTCTGCTTCCTGGCACGCCTTCAAAGTGGAATCAGGCAGGGGTTCGCCGACTGCATCAATGGCACATCCGCCGAAGAGATGGGATTCAAGCTTGAGGTCGAAATCCGAAGAAGATGCCGACACGAGTTCCAAGACTCGTACGGCCTGATCGACGACTTCGGGTCCTGCATCGTGCATCAAGATGAGTGTTCTGTGTGAAGTGCTCGGAGGCACAGACCGATCCCGTCACCAGGCAGGACTGCGATGCGATATCTGTCGGATGGTACATAAGGCGAGGTGGACGAAATACGAACGAGCTCACGATCGCGGGGCCATCTTGGGTCTTGGCCCTTGGGTGGGTTGAAGAAATCTCGTGGCACGTGACAGTTTTTATCTCATCTATATGTCCTCTCGCTGTAAAACGCTCGTCCTCGACGCCGGCCCCCTTCTCTCATTATCACCACTTCGTGGCCTGGCTGAAACATATGTCACAGTACCACAGGTCCTTGCCGAGTTAAAAGACGTCCGGGCGAGACAGCATTTCGAACAGCTCGGCTTGATCTCTGGCGTCAACATCAGAATACAATCCCCTGATGCTTCAAGTCTGGCCCATGGTGTGTTTTTCATACTGTTCTTCCTTTTCAGATTGCCGATAACGGACGTTCGAAAAGTGATTCAATGGGCCAAAAAGACGGGAGATTATAGCGTTCTTTCGCACGTGGATCTCTGCATCCTAGCCCTAACTTATGCACTCCACGAGCAAGGGAAGCGGGAGGATGAAAAGAACGGCGATGAAGCAAGTCCTCGACAAGTTTATAACATCCTGATGCCTAACTTGACTCTCATAGTAGACGGGGAACACAAAAGATGCAGAGGTTGATCGAGCTCCCGAGGTAACACCAACTGTGGAAGGAATCTCATCTGCCTTGGAAAATCTACCGCTGCAAGATCGTCCCCCAGCATCGGAGGATAACAATGACACTCAATCCAGAGAAGTCTCGATTGATACTCAGGACGATTCAGAAGAAGAGCCTCTGGAACCACTAGAGGTCCAGCTTCAACCCCTTCAAGAGGACGGAACACGACCTGAACCAACTCCTTTCCCAGTTGCATCACAGTCGTCTGAGCCCATATTCGACGACCCTTCGGACTCTGATGATAGTGAAGGCGAATGGATAACACCTAGTAATGTTGGCCTGCATAAATCTCGCGCGTTGAATTTACTCCCGGATGCTGGTTCGAGAGAGAAGCGCAAGGGACCTGAAGTGATCCACGCGGGCTGTATGACAGCTGACTTTGCTATGCAAAACGTCCTGTTGCAGATGGGGCTCCACCTTGTTGGCCTGGAAGGGAAAACAATAGAGAAGGTGAAGAGCTGGGTATTGCGATGTCACGCTTGCTTCAAGTGAGTTTTGAATTGGGGGTGCGAGAAGAACTCAAATGACCTTTGCACAGGATCTGCAAAGACAATTCGAAAAAGTTTTGTCCTTCGTGTGGAAATCCCACACTTCTCAGAGCATCCGTCACGGTTTCGGCACCGGGGGCATCTGCTGATACACCTGCGATGCAAGTTCACCTGAAGCCGAACTTTCAGTACAAGATTCGCGGCACGAAATACACCATTCCTGCTCCCAAGCCAGGATCAGCAAAGACAGGTGCGGGGAAGAATGTGATCTTGCGAGAAGATCAGCCAGAGTACATGAGAGCGAAGAAGCAGGTGGAAGGAAAAAGAGAACGTGAAGAGGTCAAGATGCTGAAAGGAATTCTCAACAGAGGTGTCGATGGCGCTGCGGGAGTTGGAAACTGGATGGATCCAGATTGGATACCGGAAATGGTCAGCGTCGGGGCTGGTGGAAAGGGGAGAACGACTAGGTCGGCAGGCATGGATGGGGATCTGCCACAGATTGGTTATGGAAAGAAAAACTCCAACGAGAGGCGGAGGCGTAAATAGTCACTGGTCCTTGATTTACGTTCTGATAGAATGGAGTTCTTTCGTCGTAATTGCCGTGTCCTGTATATTCTACAATCGCGTGAATCAATTACCTAGACTTCTGTTCATAAATCGTCTCTTCTGGAAAGACATCCACCATTTGCTGGGCTTTCCAGTTCCGTCAGCATACAAACGCTCCACAAGCCGAGCGGCCAACTCTTGTCGGACTTGTATGAGGTACTGCCGTAGGTATTCTGGGAAGAGATTAAAGTCACCTCCCACAATGATTCGAATTGTGCTTACCGCTATCAGATCGGCTGCCCGGTGGAGCATAATGTGCATTCAGAGGAAAGTTGGCATCCCCGGGAATAGGAAAGCTCTCCACGGACAAAGTATTAAGTGACTTTGATGCTTCGATCTGGGTCGGTACTGTCCGTGCGCTCCCTATCTTGGCCAAGCAATCGGAGATGTAAAGAATGAGAACGATGAGGGTGCGGTCCGCAGGTCCTTTGATCTCGAAGTTGCGAAAGAGCGAATTCGCGCGAAATAAATCGAGGGTCTCGTCGATTATATCTACCTGAGATGCGTCGGCTGATTCCATAAATCAACTGTCTGGCGCCCCGGGACATTCTCATTAACTCTCACCGACAGGTGCGGGGCCTCTGATTCGGGTTTTGATCGGCAAAATAGACATATTTCCGACTTGCCTGACATCTGGTTCCTCGTTAAAGGAGGAATGGTATGCCTGGGTGTTGTCGTAAGTATGTGGGAATCGATGGGCATAGCAATGGCGGCATTTACGGGCATCTTCGTCGCAGAAAGTCTCGTCGAAGTGTTATTTGTGTGTCTTTGGCAAGACCTTTGCTATTATAATTAGTTGCGTCCCTGATTGAACAGTGCACCTGTCAACTTAGACCATGCCACAGGCTTCGGACAACGGAGCATTGGAAACTGCACCGTTGGTTGCAGTGCCAATCAAGAAGCCTTCTCCAGATACTTTGACGAGTATGTGTTGAGCTCTCTTTTGAACGAACCTTCAACCTGTCTGAATTCATTCGTAGAACTTGTGAAACGGCTGCGCGCTCTGACCCTCGCTTTACTTCCAGTAGAAGTTAACCCTCACAACATCAATGAACCCACAGGATCGATCATTACCCCCCAAGTGATATCTGCATACATTGCAGCTGCGGGCGATTTCGTCGATGCGGTAGGTGGCATGTTCAAGTTGGCATTTATGTTAGGGGCCGAATGTCTCATTTTTCTGGTACAAGCTTCCGTATTGCCTTATTCGTGCGCGGGTAGAGTTCATGTGGGATGCCAACCACAACCCCGCTGATTACGGCGAAAACTATGGACGAGGTATGATACAACTTTTTCAGCCTCTCAATCATATTCATGTCCAATCCTCACAGCTACCGCCTGCGAAGTCTTGGCGCGAAGAATTGTTCATATATCGCCACCAGAACGCCTGCCTATAATAATGTCGTCGCGCTTCCAGCACCGCCAAGTCGATGGAGATGTAAGCGACATGTCAAGCACATTGGAAATGGCAATCGACTCGAGTTGGTTAGCATCAAAGCCTCTTTCTCCCGAACGACTCGGATTAATCCTTTTTTTTCTCTCCAAATTTCAGCATCATATTTCTATCCTCCAATGAGGCCCAACAAGGTTCGCACCACCACCACCACTGTGTCCATATCGACGTTAATAATCTGATCAATAGTGGTGAACGCCCTGTGGAGAGGAGACCTCATCCAGAAAAACATTGACGGTCATGAGATCGACTGTCAGTAGCATCTTCTTCGATCAAGTTATGCGTATTAAAATTCGTTCAGATGTGCCTTACGCTGATACCCGCGAACACTCGTTTCTGGGCCATCTGGATCCGGCAAGACTCACAGTTCCAAGGTCTCTCTGCGTTTCTATCCCTGTCAGTTTAGATTGACCATTCTTTAGATATCAGAACATTTTCCGCATCCTTATCTGGCTTTTGTTTCTCGTTGTATATTCGCAAGCAGGTAGGTACGATTGCCTTTCAAAAAATATATACTGAATAAGACTCAAGTCCGCGAGCCACTCGAGCGGCTTGGTATTTCCAATACCTCATTTGAATCTTGGGAAATAGTCCTCTATGTCATGTCACTTTCATTCATTATTGAAGGCGCGTCTTCTATTTTGATCGTCAAACAATATTTGACCTATACATCGCCTTAGATGCACACAAGGTATTTGAGGGTCTCTCTGAAATCCCAGAACTATTGTCATTGCATTCACAGGTCTTCTTGCTACTTCGCTATTCAAGTTGGCGGGCTGTTACCTTCTGGAATATTATCGCATTGATCACAGACTCTCTCCTTCTCGCCGCCTTCATATTGCGTGTCGTCGGCATTGTGATGGGCGGAGACTCTGTTAACATGCGATTAACGAGTTTCCAAGTGTTGAGTTTTGTTGCACCCTTTATATGGTGCGTACTATCACAATGTACCGTTTCCAAAGTTCACCAATATCACTAGGATGAGTATGTCTTTTTGATTCATGGTTGTCCATAAGGAGCTTAGCGTCTACCCCAGAGGTCATAACGATCTTTGACGGATTTAAGTGCGCACAGGTTTCCAACAACTTTATTTCCGCTTAATGTTGAATAATCAAACTTAGGTACATGGGCACCATGCAGATCTGTGTTGCGCGGATGCTTAAAGAGTCGGGCATTTTCTTCGCAGTCAGTCCATTGAAGCCTTGTGGCTGAATCTTCAACCTCATCACAGCAACGATGCAGCTACTTTCTGTGCTTGGGATTGGCTTCGCTCAGGGGTTGTATGCCTTGGACGCGGCTGATGGATCTACAGAAGACCCATCTGTGGTATCAGCTTATCACTCACCTGCTCTTGGCTGCAGGATTCACCTGTTCTCTTTCTAGACCATCAATATGCTCATTAGGGCTCTGTTGGGGTAATTTTTTGGCTATCCTTGCTTTTGCCGTGCTTATATTACCCCAGTGACGCCAATTTCGCCAAGTATTCAGGAAGGTGCTCAAAAATTTGTCCGTTTCTATGCTTCGAATACTGACATCCACAGCCCTGGACTTGTGCTGTACTACTTGTAAGTCGATCAGTTCGACGGCCATTTATCTTGTCTGACAGAGAATAGTTGGAATATGGTGACCGCTATCGTCCTGCTCAATGTCCTGATTTCCTTGTTCGCTTCTGCCTACTCCGATGTTTGTTCCACCGTCACGCTACGTTCCCTCCTTTTTGTCTCATTCGCTATTCTAGGTTGTTGAAGAAGCGGAAGCGCAATATCTTGCATTCTTCGCAGGCAAGACCGTCAGCATGATTAGGGCCCCAGATTCCTATGTTTACCCCGCCCCTTTCAACCTCATTGAGACCATATTTATCGCACCCCTGGAGTACGTCGCCTTCTTGTCGAATTCTTTTATGATATCAAGTGCATTTCCAGGCATCTTCCGGGATTTTTGCGAGTCAACCCGAGATCATATGCAAAAGTAAGTAGTATTTCTTCTCAAGCAGTACAGTCCAACCCTAACATTGGCCTCAGGTCAACCGATACGTCATGAGTATCGTGTTCTTCTTGCCTCTTTCCTTGATTGCATTCTATGAAGCGACTCGTGAAGGGCACAAGAATACCTGGATGACTAAGTGGTTAAGTGGTGATGATCAGGGTGAAGAGGATTATCCAGAGACGATGGATCCTGAAGTCAACGAATCTGATGGACTCAAGATAACAAAGGTGCCATTTGCAGAATTGATCAAGGTGTTCCCGAATACGCAGCAGGTTCGTCTATCTGTCATCCGCGGCGTTACAAGCTTTGACAATTGTGTCCAGTCGGGACATACATACATCATGCACGAGATTGGCGAATTGAAAGGACAGTTGTCGTTAATTCTGAAGAAATTGGATGGATAAAGCAAGAAAATGGAAGTTGTTCATGGGATGTTTGCAGTCGCATGTTCTGGACTGTTCGTTTCATTTATGTATTTCCAATGTGAACAATTCTTTGGCTTGCTCAGGTCCCTGCTCCAATATAATCTGACCCCCGCGAGGTCCCGATCATCGAGGATGTTCTCCGTTGCCAATTGAGCAAGGTCTGATCAGATCACTACTAGTATTTCCGTGCTCGGGTTCCGAAGTAACGGTACTCTGCTTTTCGCCCGCTCTCCTTGAGAACAAGACCCACTGAGTCCGTAATACACCCAAAATGTAGGCTGTGGCTGTGGTTATATGTCAATATGCAGGATGGTGGGCAATTGCCAAGAAAACGACCGGAATTACTCCCACACCAGCACAGCGGATGGATCGAAAGTACGGCCTTCCTCAGCAACGCGAAGGGGGTCCTTAAAGTTGACTCCACACGCCGGTGTACTGGTTTCATTCCTCCCCTCCCCACGGCTGATGTCAACTCCTCCCTTCCCCTCCCTAATATCCCCTCGGACCGTCAAAGGGCAGACGTTTGTGGAGCGCCTGGAGGCAGCATCTTCGACCGTGCTGCATCATTTATTAAAACATTGGGGAGTGGGCATCATCTGTGCTGTAGCTTACTTTGACCCGTGAGTGGCCGTATCTGGAGAGCTTGGATGAAGGCAATAATGCTCGACATCTGTCATCAGGGGAAATTGGGCGGTCGATCTACAAGCTGGTTCCCAATCCGGGTACTGGCTGCTGTTCGTTGTGCTTTTATCAGGCATCTTTGCAGTGTTTCTTCAGGTCAGTTTCTTCGTGACCCTTTATTCATGGAGTCATGTTCTAATCCTTCGTTGTCACCGTAGATTCTTGCTAGCCGGCTTGGTTGTGTTACTGGACTCGGTTCGTTCGTCTTCCTCTTGTATTACGGACTTCGCTCACTCGTCCCACATTCCAGATCTAGCCTCGCATTGTCGTCTCCTCCTCTTCAATCGGCCGAAGCATCCACTTCTCTTCCGTTGGCTTGGCCTTTACCCTCTCTATGCTCTGTCAGAGATCGCTATCATCGCCACTGACTTGGCGGAACTCCTTGGCTCCGCCATTGCCCTGAATATGTTGTTTCCAAGATTGCAGCTCTGGCACGGGGTGCTTATTACTGCGTGCGATGTCTTGATCTTGCTCGCGTTTCGAGATCCACTGCGTGGTAAACCCGTAAGGGCATTTGAACTAATCATTGCTGCTTTGGTACGTGCATCCGCCAGATTCTCTTGCAAAACTTGGCTGATCACAGTTGAAGGTTATTACAGTATTAATATGTATGGCGATCATCATCTCGAAAGTCGGCGTGGAATGGGGAACCGCTATCCATGGCTACGTACCATCAAGATACATCTTTTCGTCAGGCGCTTTATATACCTGTACGTGCTTGCTTTCTTTGAAGGACCAGTGTCTCCAACGCATGGACAGCCGTCGGTATTATTGGTGCGACAGTCATGCCCCACGGCCTGTTTTTGGGGTCTGCCCTTGCAACTCAAGATCGATTGTCGGTATCACCTCCAAAGGCTCAATGCGGTGAAAAGGAGTTCGAAGGGGATAAGAGTGCCCCTGCCCAGTCTGCCCCTGCCCAGTCTTACCACTTCAGACCGACTCGCGTTATCGTCGCGCTGAAAGAGTCAATATGCGCCCTATTCCGTAGGCCTCCGCCGAGCGAGTATTCCACCGCTGCAAACAGTCATGCCGATCACGAAAATCACCCATACGCGTTCGTCAAGGCACACGTCTACCATGGGACCGTAGATCTCGTGATAAACCTCATGCTTATCGCTGTCTCCATAAATTCAATGTCGGTATTTTATGGTTGTCGCTCCACCAACTTATCATTAAAATCATAACAGGATCCTGATAATGGCCGGCGCTGTGTTTTATTACGGTCCTAATTCGAGTAAATGGCGTGATCACGGTGCAAGTTTGTTTGATGCATTCGATGTCATTAAAGACATTATCGGAAAATGTACAGTTCTTTCTTCTTGGATGCGACGACATTGAACATAGTTGCTCTCTGCAGGGGCAGCGATCTTGTTCGCCATTGCACTGTTAGCAGCGGGACAGGTGGGGTTACCTTCCATTTTTCTCAAGACCTTGAACTCAACGTTGTCCCAGAGTGCATCCATTATAGCCACCGTAGCGGGTCAAGCGGTATCAGAAGGATTTCTTCGATGGCGTGTATCCGTGCGTCTTCTTCCTGGTTCGAAAACACACTGTCAATCTCATTTGCCTGTACAGCCCGTGGTTCGCCGTTTGATGACGCGTCTTCTTGCTATAATCCCATCAACCATAGTGGCCGTGGTGGCCGGTCGAACAGGCATCGACATCCTCCTCGTTGCATCGCAAGTCATTCTGTCGATCGTTCTCCCCTTCATTGTGATTCCTCTCGTCTATCTGACTTCTTCGAAATCCATCATGAGCGTGCGGCGGCAGCGCAGGCCTACCTTACAAGGAGAAGCTACACCGCAGGAGCTGGAGAATGCTGCCGAATATGAAATGGTTGATTTCAGCAGTGGCAAGGTCGTCACAGCGATCGGGTCATTGATATGCCTGGTCATCATCCTGGCCAACGTATATGTCATTATAAGTTTGGGGATTAATAGTTGACAAGTCGACTGGAGATGGAGGGGATACAAGGTGTGTGTGATAGCAGGTTGTAGCTCGTGGATGAATGTAAATATAATCAATGAAATAGAGCATTCAGGGAATTTATGCCGCAGATGTTGACGGTTCACGAAACAGCTGTGTCATGAGACTCATGGACTGAACGAAGAAAGGTCGAATTTCGTTGATCTCCATTGAACACAGATTCGGGAGCTGACGGCTTGAAATCAGCAGGTGGATAGGTTGAAACTTTTTAGAACATACACTGAGTTCACTGTAATCCAGTGTCTTGAGACCTTCCCGACTTTTTGCTTGCCTTGCTTCACGAAGATCCTTCAGCAATGAACGCAGCTTGTCAGAATTTTCCAGGTCGTCTGAAGCACTGAAATGCAAAATGTCAGGCGAGTCCGCGTCCGGGGGGCTGAGGTAACATACACATCAAGCAGGACTTTAGATACTTCAGTAAAATGGAAAGGTAGGTCGCTGAAACCGGGCTCGGATGTTTCACGGTTTAAGCGGTCTTGAAGATGATCTGATGATGGTGAATAAGATGCGAAAAGGAACAGATAAGTGACCTTACCGACGTTTAGCCAGGAAGGTGCGACGATATGACATTTCTTTTTGGTTTTCAAATTCACGGCCATCCATAGTGGCACTTTGGCCTTGTTCGGAGGCCGTAGCGGGCCATACGCGCCCTGAAAGTCTTGAGCTGGAGCTGGGGTGTTGCACGCAGGCGCAGACCCACAGAGATGAAGGCCGTCCTTTCCATAGATATGAGGGGGATGATCTCGATGAGCTGCTGGGACGAGATGAGCTCGAGCTCTGGAGGCGTGATCGAGACGCGTAGCGATTGGGGCAGAGCCATGTCTGTTTTAGTCACGTGATAAAACGCGTCTTCAACTTGTTGGCAGCCGCCATGCTCGGCGCGCGCACGAAGCAGGTCTACTCCTATGGCAAGCGCAACCACCGCATAGTCAATGCTACAGAACAGCCAAAGACCTTTATCAATATCTTCGATGATGTCGATGCACCGCCGCAGTGGACGCCCCTAGTGTCCAGGATGAAGAAGCGCGAAAACACCGTACCGGAGGTTTCCCCGAAGAAGGTACACGTTCACAAGAAGAAGCATGTCTCATCTACGCGCAAATCCCCCACCAAGGGATCTCGGCTAACTGAAGCCAACGGGCAGAAACAAGATTCGCGCATCGTGAAGGTCAAGAATCAAGAAAAGAAACTCGCTCGTGCTCCCTTGTCTCCCTTTTCTCGCAACATTCCTCGATCACCCAGAGTTCCCGCTCAAGGTCGCCGAGGCAGAATATCGTCCACCAATGGCGTCTCCCTCAAGCATAATAAACCTCTTTCGCCCTTGATTGACGTCGACATCATCATCCTTGACGATGATGGTAATACCGTTGCCAAAGAAAGGAGAACCTCGCGTACAGGCGTACAAGTCAACCCCATAAACCAAGTCGCGAATCAGCCGAGAAGCATCGGTTCCGTCCAACACATGGATGGATTTACAGAGGATGCTCCAGACCCACAGCCAAAGCGTCCTGCTAAACGTGTAGTCATAACGGTATACTCAGACGATTCCGAAAGTGAAGAGGAATCGTCATCATTGCCGCCTCCCAAGTTGCATCCTCGGACGGAGGTCCCATCCACTGTTGTCCCAAAGATCGCCCTACGGAAGACTGTGGTAGAGGTCGCTGTCGCCCCACCATCATACCCGATACGCTCTGACTCCAAAAGGAAAGTAGCTCCTGGTCCACAAAAACCGGTTGTTCCATCTTTCTCTGAACCAACCCTGCCTGTTGTTGTGGCTCCTCATCAAACATACCAATACATTCCATCACCCGTAGCTCGGCCCCGTCAATTAACACCCATTCGACGAGGCCCCGGCATGAAGCAGGCCTTCCTGCCTTCCCCGTCATCGACCGACTATGACCTTTCCCTCGATCTCGAGGAGCTCAGTCTCGAGGCTGCATCACTTGATGTTACGCACCACTCCCGCTCCGATCATGAAATTCCAGCTTATCTTAAACCTCTTCTGGAGGAGTGCCGCCAAATAGCAAATGGACCTGCAGATTTCTCCTCTTTTATCGAAACATTTGCATTTGACCCAATCCTTCAGTCATGGGATAAACGACCTCGCGATTTGAGCTTTAGGAAGATCGGAGAGGCCAGTTATTCTGAAGTATTCGGGATCGGAGATGTCGTCCTCAAAATCATTCCCTTAAGGGATGAAACTACTGAAGGGCACATGGAATATTCCGATGTCCCGTTTCCTAGTGACGCTAAGGACGTTCTGAGGGAGATCATTGTAACTCGCGCGATGGGAGAGATATGCCAAGGCTTTGTAGAATTGCTGAAGACGTATATCGTCAGAGGGAAATACCCAGAGGTCTTATTACGATTGTGGGACGAATACCACGAAGCCAAAGGCTCGGAGAGTATTCGACCAGGTTGGTCCATAATAACACCTCTGCGGGTTTTACTTACCAGCCCCATAACAGATAGCTTTTTGGTCTCACAGTGCTACGCAATCATTGTGCTTCCTAACGGCGGACCAGACTTGGAGGCCTATAAATTTATCAATCCTACCAAGGTGGGCTGGCGACAGGCATCCTCTTTATTTTGGCAAGTTGCCAAGTCACTTTCCCTCGCAGAACAGTTAGTATCCTTTGAAGTAGGCCTTACTCCCCATTTTCTTGAAAAACAATAAACACGGATTGACGCTGGTTCTTCCATCAGCATCGGGACCTTCACTGGGGCCAGATTTTGGTGAAGAACTTGCCGGTGACTGCTGTACCTCCGCTCCGGCAAAAGGACCGGAATTCTAAAGCAGAGGCAAGATCAGCCCGCCTTCCAATGGATCATCCAAATCACGGCGTTAGCGCGACACTCATCGATCTTGGTCTGGCCAGGATGGATGCAGGCGATGGGGCGGGTGGGGAAACGGTCCACTGGACGCCTTTCGAAGATGAAGTATTTATGGGTGAAGGTACGCTTGGTTTATTGACTTCCTTTATGGCTGCATTACAAGTTGAATTCCGCTTTCGTGCAGGTGATTATCAGTTCGATATATATCGCATAATGAAGCACTACACCAAGGGTGACTGGGAGGCATTCTCACCGCTTACGAATGTCATGGTGCGCCCACTTTCGATGGAGAATAGAGACCTTCTGACAATCTTCAACTTAGTGGCTCCATTACTTATCAACCAAGTTTCTTCAGTGCAAAGGCCTCAAATCCCCGTCGTCGAAATCATCGTCATCTTCGCTTCCCGAAGGAGCATTCACGGAGAAGGATTGCTATGATTGCCTCGTCGATGTCGAGCGGTGGTTAGGGAGCTGTGTTGCGGCCGTGTCGCCTACCCCGAGCAAGAAACGCCCAAAGGCTGGAAGACCCAACAAAACTCAACCACATCTGCGTGTCCAGAGCGAAACCTCGATCGGCCCTTCATGTGCGGGTGAAATCGTAGCCTACGCAGTCAAGAAGGGATGGGTTCTTCCGCCTTCGTGACAAATATATTGTTCTGGTATCTTACTATCTTGCATCTTCCTTGTATCTTACAGATCTATCATACTCTATCTTGTCTTTGGGGCCATTTTTCGGTCGTGGTAACAACGAACGGGTCGCATCGCGCAATGCTTACTTGTCTAGATTCGATTAATACGTATATAACGTATATTTGGACAGGTCGGACATACGCGAGACAGTACTTCTGAAATTGTTTTACGACCCCCGCCTCAAAGCCCTAGAGAGCTCGCAATCGAACCCATCAAAATAACTTATGCGTTCACACCTTGTTTCCACACCTCCACAGCTGCTGGTTCAGAATATAAATCTGCCGCCGCTGAAGAAAAATAAGCCAAGTTCAAGCTCAGAGATCAATTACGCACTATCTTTGAACGGAAATTCCAACAGAGATGGATCACCTAGACCAGGACAGTTAATAACTTGAGGGCAAGGAAGATAAGACAAACAATGCACCGTGACCAGACAGCAGCGCCCTCCCATAAGCTCTTTGTGTCTCGAAATCTGCATTGTTCCAATCAAAGTGAACCTGGACACTGTAAGAGGAGTTGGTTGGATTATCCTCTACAACTTCTTGACTGAACCCAGTGTCAACGACAGGCTGTTGGTCTCTCGCCTCTCGTTGGCCATTTTGGACCATCCGAATCACGGTGTTACTAGTGCGACACTCGTCGATCTTGGTTTGGCCAGGGTGGACGCCTTTCGAAGATGAGGAATCTATGGGTGAAGGTACGCTTGGCTCATGACTTCCTTTCCAGCTGCATTAACTCCGCTTTCGTGCAGGCGATTACCAGTTCGATATAACATCGCATCATGAAGCATTACATCAAGGGTGACTGGGAGGCATTCTCACCGCTTACGAATGTCGTGGTGCGTCGACTTTCGATGGAGGATAGAGACTTTCCGACAACCTCCAACTCAGTGGCTCCACTACTTATCAAACAAGCTTCTTCAGTGCAAAGGCCTCAAACCCCTGTTGTCGAAATCATCGTCATCTTCTCTTCCCGAAGGAGCATTCACGGAGAAGGATTGCTATGATTACCTCGTCGATGTCGAGCGGTGGTATGTAGTTGTGTTGCGGCCGTGTCGCCTACTCCGATCAAAAAAGGCCCGAAGGCCCAACAATTGAACAAAACTCTGCGTGTCCTGGTCCAGGGCGAAACATCAATCGCCCCTTCATGTGAAATCGTAGCCTAGTATGCGGTCAAGAAGGGATGGGTTTCGTAACAGATATATTTGTTCTGCTATCTCGTTATCCGCATCTTGCGTTGCACCCCACATCTAAGGATCTATCGTACTCCATCTGATCTTGTCTTTTTTTCTTTTTTCTTTTGGGAGGGGGGCGTCCTATCCATGCTGTTCTTGCAGAAACATTCTTTCCTACATCGCGTGTGCGGCGATCTCGATTTCTTAAGAACAAGGGTGGCAACTTAGCCTGAAACAACGTCACATGGCGGATTGCAAGGACCTTGTAGGTTGTATGTCTAATATATAGTGATGTACAGCGGGGTCCGTGATGAGTGGTTGCGGCAAAGCTGTCCCAAAAAACAAGAAAGCAATAGAGATATTAACAGCCATAAGAGACTGATAAAAACGAACAAAACAGAAAGGCGAGGGTTCAACAAGATCCTAGGAAGGAATTCTTGGGAAATGGGTGGTCATAATCGGCGACCCACATCGTGAGGTTGGGGTTCGTATATGCCTCGATATGCCTGATAGAGTGGAAAGGGTAAAGATTTCTTAGGACCGTCTCTGGAACTATTCGATGAACGAACCGTGAAATATAAGCCTCCGTCGGAAAGTTTGAAGGATCACATCCAATGTTGATCGCATGGGGGGGTTGATATACTCGGATGTAATCAACTCGCATATGATTAGGAAACGTCAGATGCTCAAAATCAATATACCCAAAATTCTTGGACATTCCGAGGTTGATGATCATATACTGTCAGGAATGAAATATTGAAAGCCTTAAAAAATCACGAAGGACAGACCATCGGCTCCTGGGATACTCCTCGTGCAGAAATCTCAACCGCTGGATCAGGCCCTAAGCCAGCTACCTGGAGCGTCCAGGCACTTTTGTTATTCGACACCCAGTGAATATACTGGAACGTGCGATAAGTCTGTGAAAATAGCATGAAGATCAAGAAGATTTCACCGCGTCGTCGTATCCTATTAATCGAGGCGTTTAAGAGCCAGATTGAGGTATCGATGTTTACCACACTTACCTGGTTTATACTAAAGCTTTCGGCTGAGGAGGAAAGAAGTGTGATGCAAAAGATCATACCTCAAAGCCATATACAGAATAGCAACCTTCGCCGAGCTCATAGCAGCCTGGGTCGGTGGTCGTGACCATCGAAGTTGCTTGCTGGGTTGCACTCCCAACGAACGTATTCAACTGAGAGATCGATGGGTCCGTGATGATCATGTTCTCGGTCGTGTTCTGCCACACCCATGCGCGGTTAAAAGGCTAAAATCAAACGTTGTCGAAGTTGTTGCGTCGGAGACCTTTGTTCGACATACCGCCCATTGACCTGATTGCGATACCTGTCCAGTCAAAGGATCTCCAGTCACCTTAGCTACTGATGAGCTAATGCAGTTGATTAGGATGTAATATCAGTTTACCTGCGCTTCGAACACATCAATCTCGGGGGCAGACCGACCGACATATGTCCCGTCGGCATGAAGAGGCCCTGGATGATCTTCGCCCGGGCACGTACACCTCGACAATCTTTGTCCTGGCAGATAGGAGAGCGAATATCCATAGCTAGGATCGCCGTCGATGGTAGCAGCATAAGGAAGACCGTCTCGAAGTTGATGTGGCGCAGTGCCGACATCGCACGAATCGTATGTGTATGGCCACTTGTATGCGCGTTTGTCAATGCTTTGGCCAAGGCTGCTGCAAACGGCTTACGGTTCCCTCAAGACTGGCGCCATATCCTGCGCGCCCGAGGTTGCCCATTGTCCATATCGCGGGCCACATACCCACGACATTATGGGTACCAGGAAGTTGAACAGATGCTTCTATCAAACCTCCGGTGAAGCAAAATTTGTTCCTAAAAGGCATCACCCAGTCAAGGAAGAAAAATATAGAGGGTATTTAATTTTACCAAGATGTCATGAGGCCTTTTAAGAGGATTGTGAATGATAAGCAGGGGCGTGTAATTGTTGACATACCAACCTCCTTGGTAGTGTAGATCGTGTGTTTCCTTCTCAGAGAATGTAATAACTAGAAATCCATTTGCGGTGGTGATGGCTTCTGGATCGTACCATTCCAGATTATTGGTAGCCTAGTTGTATGCAAGTTTATAAATTTTGGGAGCGGTCGGTTATGCTTAAAGAAGCAAACCCAGTAGTGGAGGTCCACCGCTTCCCAGTAAGGATCATCTCCAGGATAAAAGGAACGACCGTCTGTGTTGAATTCGTCTGAAAAAACAAGTCGCCAGTTGTCACCGTCTTTGTAGGATTTTTTGAAGTAGGCATGCTTGGGGGTGTCAAGGTCAATGAGGCCGTAATTTCCCTGCGGCACCTGAGGAACGGACTCGTGATGAGCGACTGCTGTTGTCAAAAGCGGGGGAGGAAAACCTGGGTAGTCGAATGAGGGCCTCCTAGACTGTATGATGGATCAAAATAGTCTCTCCTGCGGGCATAGCTGATGACTGGGTAACCGATGCTAAAAGCCATGTAAGGTTCTGTCTACAATTTATTTGGCATACAACCGACAAGAGGATCAGGAAGCCAGCGGATAAAGCCATTAAACAACCGAGGTTCGCAAGTCCGCGTCTCGAAAACGATAGGTCGCGATCTCTTAAGAACTCTCCCGTTTTAACATCGGGGTTGTGAAGCGCGTCATCGGATTCGACGAGATCTGGTGATAAATCAAAGCCCCATGTGCGTGGATCGGGAGCCAGTGAGTACTGACCACGAGGCGTTTGTCAAGGTTAGCAAGGATGAATTGGGTTGGGAGTACCTTGTCGGAGAGCGTGCTAAGTCGCGAGCCATGGAAGGAGTACGGGGTCTCTGAACCAGTCTGATTTTTCGGAGTGGGCTGGGGCGGCAGGGGCTGGGGAGAAGGGGACGTACCCAGCTTTCTCGGAAGAGCTTTCCAGACGACGGGGAGTGAACGAGGCTCAGGGTTGGGGTCGAAGGAAGACTGGGCGACTCTCGGGGGGGATGGGGGGACATTGGGGGAGGAGGAGAAGAGCTTCAAGAAGGACAGCGGCGGCAACATTCTGGAAGCAACGCGCGAAGCGTAAGGTCGAGCCGCGGAAATTGTTTATGTGACGTAATGTGAAGTAGGATGACGTAACCAGCCGCATGTTGTTCTTTGAATGTCTTCCCGTCGAGCTCATCGCGGATGTCCTGGGTGAACTCGACCTCGAATCGCTCGTCAAAGTCGCTCACCTCTCAAAGCGTCTCTATGCCATCGCGTCAGACTCGTCGCTGAACCCCTGGAGACGTCCCATTCTCCGCAACCTCTGCTCACAGTGCTATGAACCTTCCCTCAAAAACCTCAGCGTCTACAGTGCCGTTCCGCGACAGAATTGGATCGAAATTCTAGCTCTCGCACACCCAGAATTCATCCTGTATGCAGCCACTCTCCCCAATCTCAAAGGTATCGAATGGGAAGAATGCTTCAATCGTCGATTCCTGCCGGGCTGGCGAAAGTGGAAGAAAGACGGATTCTGGAAAGAGGCTTACCTAAAGTCAGTTGTTGACTTGGCCCAGGAACGAGCATTCTAATCCCCTCCCCCCAGGATGTTATATCGAGTTTCTCATCGGAACACTACGTCTTGCACGGCCGACGAAGCCTGGACAAAGTTGGTACACATGACGCTACACATGACGTCCTAGCCGCTGACCTTCCAAGATATATCGTCTTGAATCGTAATGGCTCTGCCAATCAACTCGAAATCACGTCCCGTGGTGTTAATCCCCTTGCCGTATTCAATGAGTACAAGTGCGTCAGCTACCAACGTGATCTCCACTCCGATGCACCAGTCTCAATCCTCCCAGGCTTCAGAACAATCTTTCCCATCTCGAGACTCGCATTAGGGTTCGTATATAACCGTCTAACGCTTTTAATTCTTCCATCGAACCCACAGCTCGTCGTGGAATTTGCCGACGTCAGAATCTTGGCATTTGGTACTTTGAATCGACCCCGTAGCAACTTGACCGTCAATCCAAACGCCCACATATTCCTCCATCCCCCGGGTGTGACCCATGGTCATGCAACATCTAGATTGAACAATGTCATCGAAGATCATGGGGTCTACCCCGTCCAAGATTCGGCATTGCCGCAATACTGTACGTTGCACCACACTCGTGCTATTTCCTCTCCTTGACTGCTCCTTTTTCCTAGCGTTTGGCGCTTCCTCCACCGCATATACCAAGCTGATTTATCCTACCCCTGCCCCATCTCATGCAAAATACCCTTTTTATACCGCCGGTGGAGGCGATAAACGTTGGTTGATGTCCGGCGAGGAGGAAGAGGAAGGCCTTTTCTGGGTGGGCGGCCTCATGTACGTGCCGTTGCGTTTCGAGCCTGCCCAAGGCCTATCACCTTGGTCATCTGACTGTTATATAGGGTCATGGCCCAACTGCTCGGCCGACACGTTCACGATCCGTCTGGCGACTGGCATCCCCTTCAAGATCTGGGTCTGGTAATCGGCCCTGGTCGACAACAATATGCGTCTTTTACTTGGGTCGATTTGTGGGCTATCGCGCCATGGATGGAAGAGAGAATCACCAAGAAAATTCAAGGTCCTGGTCTAGGTATCTAATGATCTAGTAAATCTTTTCCTCGGGTACAATTGATAATAAGACTACTCTCTTTCTTCGATTTTTATGATGAGCACTTTCACTTTTCCCTCCCCCCACCTCCTCCCCCTTGTTGAATTTTCGCGGACTTGAATTAGGCGACTTTGAAGCCACGTGGGGAAAACAAGATCGGTATGTCGGGGTTTCCTTCCTTTGTCCGTCATTGATGGGAGATCTTGCAAGGTGTGACAAACGACTGAGCTGGTAGAACTCATTGCAAATTCTCGTCTCCCCGGGCACAGGCAACAAAGATATTTGCACAGGTTTATGAGATTCAAAGGGCTTTCATCATCTCGCTTTCTTTGCTTGCAAGCCAAGACAATAGGATTTTTAGGCTTGACTACTTTCTTTCAAACACGGGGCGCGGCGGCCTATATAAGAGGCACCCTCGAGCTCCGGAGGGACCATCTATTCCCCCAACTTTCCCATTCACTTCCTGACCCACATTCCTTTACTATCTGGCATTGCAGGGCAACTGCTGTTTTAATTTACTCATACCATTTATCTTACTAATAACTGAACATGCCTTCGATGGTAAGTCGCGCATCTGGCTTAACAAGACACTTGATATTTTTTACTGAATAACCTTGTAGTCGATGTGCGGAGTCTGCTTCAGCACTTTTTCACGCAAGGGAGACCTTAAGCGCCACAGCCACCTCCACACCGGTTTCAAGTATGACTTATATATTCTTGCTGGAGAGGTCGCGACTGATTTAATATCCGTCAGACCGCACAGGTGCCCCGATTGTGGAAAGAGGTTTACACAATCTTCAGCCTTGAAGACGCACTCTAATGTGCAGTACGTCGTTGGATTCATTTGCGCTACCTCGACTCACTCTTGGATTTCTGACAGCACTGGAGAAAGACCGTACGCATGCGAGATAGGTGATTGTGAAGCTGTATTTAACGATCCGTCTTCTCGTGCTCGGCATCGCAAGGAGAAACATCGAGTCCTCGGGGCCTATCACTGTCCAATTGCAGGTTGCACATCGAGGTAACCACACCATACTTCGCGGTATAGCATGAGCTGAGTTTCGTTTTTAGTATTAAGCGTCTTTCAGCGTTCACGAGTCATCTCAAGAAGAAGCACGGTGTTGACCCCTCGACTGTCGATCTGAAGGAACTGGCGCCGGATATCCTACCTCAGCCGACCCTTAAACGGAAGCCACCGCCTACAAAATGCATAGCAGATATTTCTAATGCCGTACACAGCGACGATGGTGCTGATGTCTTTTGTGAGTCCTTAAGGTCGTATACGATGCTCAAGGTCTGAAGTAAATATAGACGCCTCTGATACGAATATCCCTTACTACTCCAGCACACAACCTCCTTCAACCACCCGTGATTGGTTCACCGTATTTATGGAACAGTTGAACGTTCCTTCTCCTCAACTTTACACAATGGAGTCGCCACCGCCTGACCTCGTCTATTCAGCATCTCCTTCCCCTTCTCCTTCACGCGACCTGGACGCCCTGCGCGCTCCCAGCGATATGAAGAGCTTGACGCCGCTATCGTCGCCACCCCAGAGTCATGACCCCTCCCCTCTCTCGCAAGTGCGAACAGCAGAATTATTTTTTCCTGTGCCAGCAAAGGTTCAGACGCCACCTTCTTGGGACTTTATTTTTGAAGATTGGGCATCCCGCGAGTATTTATGATACCTGTAGTACTTGTGTACCCTTACTCATAATAGGCGCTAATTCGGATGTTGATGAACAAACATCTCTGATGCAAACAAGCAGAATGCTTTGATTCCTGAAAGTTGTTGTACATTCAATCGCCCTGTCTTCCAACCCAAACTCTCCGTTACGGTGCCGTCTGAAACTTTTTCTAGGCATACCGCACAGCGACCTTTCGGGTCGCCAAAAATGATGCTTGTTTCGCCACTTCTGCCCGCGCCACCGATTTTCTCGTCGAATAGTGAGGAATCGCCGCTGCAGTATCGACCAGCACTCGACAGAGAGACCTTCAACAGTCTTCTCCCTCCACCCGTGAATTTTGTCGAAGGGTCCTCGTCCGGCGCGCTCGCTGTGCCCCCCGGCAAATACGATCCCATAAACGCATCTCCAAAACTATCCAAACCTGACGTAGGTCTTGGATCTCGCGTGCCCTCGTCTCCTCAGCCGACACCCTCGTCCCAGCGCTCAGATCCACCAAAGCCAGCCGCGCCCAGCCCGGTCAAGCATTCACCCACCGCCGCACCACATCCAAAAACTCTCTCTCTGTATACCCACAGCATCGACTCCACATGGCCGGAAGCTTGGAATCGCGGCAGCGGCCTCTACAACAATGGAAATACCTGTTTTCTCAACAGTACGCTCCAATGCCTCCTTCACACTCCACCTCTCCTCCGGATGTTGATTGCCCATAGTAAAGACTCATGTATGATTTTTTGTTTTTCACATCTTGTTTTCGTATCTGAATTTCCCATACAGGTCGCGTAGAAAATGGGTTCTGCATGTCCTGCAGCATGAAGGGGGTCCTCTTTAAATCATATCGGGAAAAGAGTACCTTTTCTCCGACCATGATCACAGCTAAACTCCAAGGTACTCCTCGTTCAACTGTGGCTCATAATTTTCATCTCATTCATGACATAGTTATCGCGAAAAACATGCGGAGAGGCAGACAAGAAGATTCACATGAGTTCCTGCGTTATGCTATCGACGCTCTTCAAAAGTCGTGTTTAGCTGGTTACCCACCGTGCGGTCTAAACAGCATGTGTTCATTTTTGTTTCACTAACCGCAGCACACAGGAAAATCGACACCAAACTTGCGGAAACGACATGGGTGCACAAGATATTCGGTGGCCAGCTGCGGTCTCGGGTTACTTGCCACAGTTGCGGCTACCACAGCGACACGTTCGACCGGATACTGGATCTTAGCGTTGATATACATCAATGCGAAACGTTGAAGGATGCCTTGTGGAAATTCGTCGCGGTTGATCATCTCAAAGGTGCTGACAAGTACAAGTGTGAGAAGTCGGTATCATTGTCGTTTCAACATCGCTACGCTGCTAATGTCTTTCGAACCTAGGTGCAAAAAACACGTCATTGCGGAGAAGCAATTTACTATCCACGACGCGCCTTTAGTTCTCACAGTGCATTTCAAACGATTCACACCTCTGGGCAGGAAAATCGGCCACCATGTCCAGTATGGCGAACACCTGACATTACAACCGTATATGAGCGAGGGTCAGTACGGACCGTCCTATTCCTTGTACGGAGTCGTCTGCCATCTGGGAGGAGGACCGAACTCGGGGCACTATTTTGCTTTCGTCAAGAGCAAAGACGGTCGCTGGTGGGAAATGAACGATGACGCTGTCTCGATGATCGGAGGTCCGCCACTGGATAGAAAGCAGGCGTATATGTTGTTTTATCTTCGTAAGAAGGGTCAAGATCTGGAGGCTGCAGTCAACGCGTCGACACAGCGGATAAAACCGAGTTTAATCGGGGGAATGAAGAAAAGGAAGGAGAAGGAGCCAGAAGCGGAGGCGACGCCGGATGGAGAGGATACCGGGACAAAGGTTATAGCACCCTTCATCGGTCCACTCCTTCCATCTCCAGTACAGCAAGCTGACACTCCAGATCCGACACGTCCGACGGTGAATGGAATAGATCCCCAGGCAGCCTCGGTCAAGAAAAAGATTGAAGCTGTCGTAGCCAGGGGTTCTCTGAAAAGTTTAGATGCATACGAGTCGGACAATGACCAGACACCACCGAAAGTAAACGAGAAGCTGGCTGGTCCAGAATCGTCTCCGGCCGCACCAGCTGAAGTCTCCTCCTCACCTTCGAGCTTGCCACAACTTTCTTCTTCTGTAACTCCTGAAACCTTCTACGCGACACCCAACCCGAGGAAACGGAAAGCGCATGATGATGATTCAGATACACAGCACCGACCACCCATGCAATCTCGATCGAGCGGCTACACTTCGAGTTTGAACCCTTACAGCCGGATGTCAAGTAATTACAACAGGCGGCGTGCAGGTAGACCTAGAGGCGTTTGAATCCATGGACTCTGAGTACTGTGACCCAACTGCTTATATCGTTGAAGTGTAATCTTTGTAAATTGCTGAGATGACACGATAAGTACTGTATACCATTATCGGCTATAATTTCGCCTTGACTTTATCCGTGAAAGATGTAACCTTTGCGCTCTCCTCCTTTCCTTCCTCCCACCATACCACCGTGACTGTGATATCATCCCTGTACCGTCTAGAATATGGAGCAGGTATACTAAGCATTTTCCGCAGATGTTTCTCATCCCCTCCACCAAAGGCATTGCGGATCAGATGTGCGCTGATGTTGTCGTCAGTAAAGGCCCACGAACCACTGTCTACCTGTTTCTTCTTGTCCTTGCCTTCGACGGTGGGAGAACCCGAAGAGGTTGGTACAAGTGTTGGAAGATCTGACTTGGACACGTTCCCTTTCAAACCGGCGAGGTGGCCACCGACTAGACTGACAACTTCCTCTGAGCTAAGTGTCAACGAAATAAGAATGCTGATCCAATTTGCAAATCACATAATGTTCACCTGAGCTGGTCCCATAGGCCATCTGTGGCAAGCACGACGAAACGAAGAGATTGTCCGGATGAAGCATCGCCTTCATTTTCAGAGAACGAAAGTTTGCGATGCGTGACGACGGGGCGAGCAGTGACATAGGGCGGGGTTTTGAGGAGAGAAGGAGGGGGTCGGAGTGGCCGACCATTACCGGTGAGGAATGCCTGGGACAGTCTTTGTTCATTGTTATGAGTAATTAGTCACCGAAGAAACCGTGACGACATACGTTTCTTGGATTTTGCGAGGCCATTTATACCTGGCATCTCCAAAAGCCCGAGACGGTTCTAGTCCACCAAGGATGCGACCGTCGCGTATAACATGGTCTGCTTCGTCTGGGGGGTGTTCAGACTGGAGCCTGAGACTCGTCCACATTTTAGCGTTCGTGGAAAAGGGTGCATCTCGTACCGGCGTAGTTCATTGGGATTTCTACCAGTCTGATCTTCGCTGAGGACCTCGACTCTCCATTGCCCTCCACCACCGGTGGTTTCCTCCCAGACGCCTGCAACGGCGCGGCTGTCGCCAGTGCATGCAATGTAGAGATCACGATGAGCTGTATCGAATATAGCCATTAAAGCACAGCTACCTGGACATCGATAGGGTCTTTAGACGATGACTTGCGAGTTGCAAAGAAGAATGAGGAACTGACCAGAAATAGCTGGAAGCATGGAAGGAAGAGCTAATGGATGTTGGCTGAGGTCGGGGATTACCTTGTTTTTGCGAGCCTCGGCGTCTAGGTTATTGACAAGTATCTGCATGGGTGCGTTCAAAAGCTCTGTGTCCAACTTGATAAAGGCGTCTTCTATCGCGCGAGACACGCGTTGGGGTTGCGCGTCGAGTATGGCTGGGGTAGGTTGAGAAGAGGGTGGCCAAAGTTGAGATCTGATGCTCTGAAGTAGGCCTGGGCTTGGTGTTGAGTTGGGCTTTGAGATAAGGTCATTCAACTCGAGCACTACTGCGTTGATGAGGACCCGAGAGAGGAGTTGGGATGTTTCTCGTCCACCATGGCCGTCCATGACAGCAAAAAACAGATAATCTCCGGGGGCAGAGGGGTCAGCCTCGTCCCTCTGGATGACTTGCTGCGCATTTGCATCTTCAATGGGATCATTCGAGGCCAAGGTGGCCGTGGTGTACCTCCAATTGAAACCGCCTGGGGTAGTAAAATGGGAATTCACGGTTGCGTTCTCCGTGATGCGTGGATCGAGGGTGCTCATGGGGAGGAGAGGCAGGGTTCTCGTTGCCACTTCAGGTCTTCCGTCGGGGCCTTTGACTTTGACAGGGAGGTCGAATGACTGGTGGTGCTGGGACTTTGACGCGTAGTAGAAGTAGGCGGGTGTACCGACCACTGCAGCAGCGGCAACGGGCTTCCACGCCTGACGCAACATCGCCGATGGACGCGAACGACGGGAAGTCACGTGAGCCATGCACCCTTTGTTTACTGATCGACCACACGTTTGTGAAAAAGGCGAACAAAGGGAATTGAAGACCGTCCAACGTTCATCATTCATCAGCCACCGTCCCACCAAAGGACAAGCGAGCAAACATCGTTTCTTTTGGGGCTTTGGTTGGATCTCGGCGAGCGCAGGAGGAGTCTGCCATTCGGGCAACCACCAGGGTCGCCTAATAGGTCACGCACCTGCACCGCCTCTGAGTACAAGTTGGTCATGTCTCCGCCTGTAAGTCAAGCAAACGGTGTGGAACTGGATTCTGGAGGATATTCTAATACGAACATGACATATTCAAAGTCTTCATCGCAAGCGGTACCCATCGCGTCCTCTTCCAAGCCACCTTCAACTGCACGACAAGTCCACGAACCTCAATCCCAATCGCATGCAGACACGTTGGCCAGGCATGGCATCAAAGTCAGAGATTTTGCCTATGAAAGCAAGTTGCCACCGATCAGTTCCTGGTTCCAACGCCAGATCCAGCCAATGCCACCACTGAAGCGCCCGAACGCAGATGGAGAGGATGGTGATGATGAGTGCCATTTGCGTGATAAGGGTTCGATGGCTTCAAAGAAGACGAAGTTGGAAAGGGAACCGACTGAACCTGACATCCAGGACTCCTCTGCCACTGCACCGGTGCCGAGGCGTGGTCAGCGAGTGTTTACAAACCTTCTGCACGAGTATGAACTCGATCAAGATTCGCAATCCTCAGAACACTCTCGACAATGGCCTCCATGTTCTGACTCGCAGCCATATGTCGCCACTCCTCTCGTAACGCCTAACGGCTCTTTCCGTCGCGCCATACCAGCTTCACAGCTCGATGCCTCGACCTCTCAACCACCAACGCTGAACCCTGCCAAGCTTGCACTCCATCATTCAAAGGATCAAACCGGTCTATTGGGGGATCTAAGCCCCATGTCGTCACTGTCATCACTTCTTTCCGATGTTTCTCCTTCACCCCTACCTGCCCCCAAGGGTCGCAAACTTCGTGTTGTTTTGCGAAACCCAAAGGCCGACATACTCCTGCGATCGTCGCCCCTCAAGTCGTCACCTTCATTGCCGGGGCCCAGCAAGACCCCGCCTCAGGCGTCGCGGTATTACCTGCGAAAGCGACCAACGGCGAAGTCTCTGACGCAGGTACCTTGCACTGGGCGGACTCGTTTCGCTCCTCATACACCTACACGTTCTGTGCAATCTTCGCAAT
>Ga0307516_10000759_pt1 | contig 43921 bp, 56 predicted proteins | sample 19_EM_MG_FD_203310 | JGI IMG/M metagenome (GOLD analysis project Ga0307516, IMG submission 203310) | Populus trichocarpa ectomycorrhiza microbial communities from riparian zone in the Pacific Northwest, United States - 19_EM | ecosystem: Host-associated > Plants > Roots > Unclassified | place... | reverse complement strand
AATTTAAATCCCCCCCAACCCCCCCCCCCACACCCCCCCCCACCCCCCCCGCCCGTTTTTCCCCCCCCCCCCCCCCCCCCCCCCCCCACGCACGCACAGATGAAACGCGCGATCCCGACAACGTAGTCTATTCCACCGCGATCGGGAGCGAAGAAGAGAGAGAGAGAGAATATGTGTGGGGGGGGGGAGAGGAAGAAGTACTGCGATGAGCATGGGTGATTCCGAGCTGAAGGGGGGGGGGGGGGGGGGGTGGTGGTGGGCCGGACAAGTCCCTCGAGCGTGTTGGTTGGGCGGTGGCGTCCTGGCCGATGCGGAACCTTTTACCGTTGCGTACCGTCTAGTACATAAGTATCTACTGGCGCTGTTTGTCTGCTTCTTCTTTTTTTTTCCTTTTTTTTTCCTTCCTTTTTTATTCTTTCTTTTTCTGTGGGTGTGTTTGTGGAAATTATTGCGTATGTAGATAGGAGAGATCGGAGAATATCCATCGTGGTAAGGTACTACAATTGTAGATAACTACATATATACAACATAAGTACATAAGTACATACTAACTACCGTACATACCTCATACTCCATACATCCTCTCGCCCCTGCAGCTGTAGGACGTGTGGGGGGGTTTTTTAATTTTAATTTTTTCGCATACGACCTGTACCTATGCAGCTAAGATGATGGCGAGGATATATATGTGCTTAGATATGCACGTTGGATATGTATGTATGCACAATCCGTTTCCTGTCCGCAGTCCGCGCGTGGCGGCTCGTTGCAAGCTCCCCTTTGCCCTCGGGACGTGTATGCAGGACTTGGTGTACATAATCTACCTACGAGATCGGATCGGCCGGCCGCAGAACTGATTAGTTACATACATACATAATGTATGACACATACTGCATACAGTATGTACCGACCTGACAAGCAGGACAGAGAGCTTTTGCGCTGACTATCTATCTATCGTTCATACATATCAGAACGCCATGTCTGCAGTGCGCGCGTCGAAATACCTACATACGGCGATTACGGCGATTACGTCGGTGGCGGTCGGTCGGTTGGCTGGCTGGCTGGCTGGCTGTTACACGCCGGATGGACGTGGCCGCTCGTGGCGACCGGCGCGCGGAAACGGTCCAACTGGCTGCGAACTGTCGCCGTGTGAGAGCGCGTGCTTCTTATTCGGGCCAGATTTCCGGGCCCCACGTCCGGAGTGCGGGCAGTTATCTACGGCGGAGAATATTGGGCCCGCTCCTTCTTGCCGGTCGGCGAGATAGGTACATACATACATAGAGCACATGGGCCTGGGCTTTGGGGGTGGACGGTGGGGAAAGTCGGAGTTTTGCACTGGCGAGATGGTACATAAGGTTATCCACTGACTGGCATCGAACTGTGAGTGGCACTGTGGTTGCGGTTGGCACAGAACAGGACAAGAAAAAAACAAAAAAGGAGAGCGCCATTCCACATGAATCTCGTAAAAATGACATCTAACGGGAAAGGAAAGAAAAAAAAAAAACCGAAATGAAGGGGAAAAAACAATGAACAAGCCTTTCCGTTGAGGATTACAAAAATGAAGTACGTATGTGTAGAAAAAACTACTCCCTCCCATGCACCACCAGATCCCCCCACCCAAGTTCTGCCCAGTAAGCACACAAGGAAAATGAAAAGGTAATGCGAGAAAATAGAGACAAGAAAAAGAAAACCCGCAAAAAACCAAAACGAATACGCCGTGGAAAAAACACCGTCCCAAATACCTGTACCGATAGTAGTAGTAATACATGCTGCCTATCTAAAAATAATATGCCCACATCCAGAGACCCAACAACCGTCTCTCACTTCTTCTTCTTGGCGGGGGCCGCCCTCCGTTTCTTGATCGGCTTGTCAGCAGCATCTATGCTGCTCTTTCTCTTCTTCTTCGGCGTGTTGGGCGACGGCCGGTCTCCATCCTCGCTCACGCCCGGCGTGTCTCCCCTCGCGTAGTCCAGACCGTCTCCGTCCTCGCCCTCGGCGGCAAGCTTGAACTCGCTGTCCACGCTCAGCATCTCCAGGAACTGACGGCACTGCTCCATCATGTCGTCGCTGGTTTCTAGTCCCTGCGCCGTGTCCTCGACCTGCTCCCAGACCGCCTGCATGTTGACGTTCGGGTTGCGGCCGGGCACCTTATTCATGGTCGGGTCATTCGCCTTCATCTTGCCGATCTTGTAGTCGCGGAGCTTGTTCTCGTTGATCCCGAATGCCTTGCGCAGGTACGTCCTGGTTGCCCACACCATCATCAAGATCGCTGCTCCGGTCGATAGCACCTTCAAACGTTGCGGATGGACCGTCTTGTCTGCGGGTTCCTGGCCATTCTCCAACTTGATGAAAAATATTTCCGTCTCGATCGAGTGCGCTACCATCACGCCCGTGCTCGCCACCACCTTCTCCATCGTCGTGATGACTTGATAAACCTCATCTGTGGTGGCGTAATCCAGGAACGCCAGATTTCCGATGACGAACCGCGCGTATTCGAGATGGGTCGGAGTATTGTCAACGTTGAGTTTTGCGGGATCGAAATCGATGCTTCGGATGATATTGTCGAGCAACTTCTTCTTGACTTTCCTGGTTCCGTCCTTGACGATCTCGTAGAGCGGTCGAAGTTTGGCGATATACGGCTCGGTAGTGGCGCCAGCTCCACTGCCCACGATGTTCCGTTGATAGGTGAAGCACATGCGCACGCCGTCCATGTAGCCACGTTCCACGATCGTTTCGTGCTTCGAGTGCAGCGTCTTGTGCTCCCGGTAGGCGATCTGGTTGATCTGCGACGCCGTCGACGTCTCAAGAGCAACCAGGGCAGGGACAAGCTAACGAACCCAATCAGCACTCAAACCGTCGCGACTATCCACCAAGGGCAATGAGTACCTCTTTCGGGTGAACGAGTCCCTGTCTCAAGATGCTTGCAATGACCTCCGTAGCAACGACAGCATAGGTATCCTGGCTGCCCAGTGCGACTTCCGTGATCTCCTTCAGATACCTCTGGGCTAGACTGGTACTGACACCGTCGTTCTGGTTGATGTATGCGGCTTGTGTCAGACGTCCCGGTTCATCTGGATGTTCCCTTTTCTTATGTTTCTGGTCAGCGCCTTCTTCGCGTGCGAATTCGCTCCGAGATTCTTCCAACACGAGAAAGCCTTTAATACCAGACAGCACGAGCTTCATCAGGTCTTTCTCTTGTTCTTTGAAAACCCGGTCGAATATGTCCAGAACCCGTGGCATCAAGAAGTGGACGGCGTGCGTCTGACACACGTGACCCAAGCTCTCGATCGCGGCCTTTCGGACGGAAGGCCCCGCATCAGGTGCGCAGAACGGAACAATTGTTTCGGTGATGAAGCCAGATATTGAGCTTAATTCCCGATCTGGGCAAGACGATTTGAATTGCGCGGTGTGGTTTTCGAAGTCGCAGTAGTGTCCGAAAAGACCCAGAATGTATAAAGTCCGAACCATTCTTCTCTCCTGGGCCTGATCGGTAATTGGCTTGTCAGTGGCCTTCTGGACGTTGTTGATGCATGATAGGGTAACCCGAATCAGACGCCCTGGGTCGCCGGTAATGCCCGCAATCGTCCACAGACAGCTGACAACTTCGCGCAGCTCCTGGGACGGCAGCCGCGTCAGATTTTTAAGCAGATTCGATTGCACCTCCAGCAGAAACGCATTTTGTCGGCTTGTGATGATGTGCAAGGCGTGTTTGTAAATCACTATTACACTTCTAAACAAGTGTAAATCGTTCGAGGTCAAGTTTTCGGTGTACGGCTGAAGCATCACCAGTTGAGCGGGTGTGAACAGCTTGGGGTCGGCCCTCGCGAAAACGGTCAACGTTTGAATTGTGCTTTGTCGGGTTCCCTGAATTCACGCAGTTAGCGTGGGCCTCTCCAAGCCGATGGCGAATTCTACCTTGTCGGAATCGCCCTGAAGGTTCAACAGATCATCGAACATCGATCCAATCATCAGCTTGCACACTCGGTAGTTTTGCTCCGAGTTCTTGCCATCCTGCTGGAGCAGCTGTAACAGTATTAGTATCCTCCATCTTGTTGCTTGCTTCGCTAGGGAGAGCTTACGCTTTTGATGACATCGTGCAGGGCGGAAAGCATGATTTCCTTTTGCACAACTTGAATTATCACAGCCACTCGTTCGCTGGCAACAAGCTTCATCTGGGGAGTGATATCGACTGGTGAATCAGACTCGTCCTCGGGAATCAGTGAGTAAAATGGTGCGATCCATATTTCCTCGAATGTCTTGCGAGCCTGCTCCGCGACTCCGGCATCACTGTCCTTGATTCTCAGCACCAGAGCTTCCGCAATCATCACCTTGAGATCCTCCTTCTTTGAATGCAGATATATATCCTTCAGGATTTTCATCGAGCGTTTCCGCACAGCGACACCAGTATCCACGGCCCTCTCAATTATGGTCTTGCACACCAGACTCTCGATCTCGGGCTTGATTGCGATGCACTTTCCGAGAAGATCCACGGCAGAATCGCGTACCAGTGGGCTGGCATCTTGTGCTTTCTTCATGATGAACGGGATGACCTGGGTACGGTTCAGGATTGTTGGGTCCTTTCCGAGCAGCTGGGTGATTGACTTCAAAGCCTTGCTTCTCGACTGCGCCTGGTGGTCATCCATGCATCGAAGCAGCCGGTTGAATAGTTGTTCGAAAAATTGGCAAAACGGCATATTGAGCACGGTAAGAGTGTATGCTTGCCGGATCTGAAATGGTGTGAATGAACTCATGTCCATATCATCATCCCATATGCCATGGATGGTCATCTGTCTCAGACTCGACGCACACCTTGGCACATCGATCTCGGTGTCATCAGCGTCCTCAGCTATCTTGTCCCACAGCGCGCAAACCCTGGAGCTCCAAACGGTAAGATAGTATCCGCAAGCGCTCTGAAGGGTATTGTCCTGTGTGCGAGCCTCGATCAGGTGTTCGAGAGCAATCCTGAATGGGCCTTCGCAGTCCAACAACTCCTCCTCCAGGGCAGCCACGGCAGCGGCGCGATTGGAACCGGTGTCGATCTCAAGATATTTATCGATGAGCTGCGACATCTGAGAATCTCCTCCTTCCCAGTACCGACGCCCCTCCCGCAGATTGACGACAAGATCGCATATGCCACTCCCCATCACTCCCAACATATCTAGAGCCATCGTCTTTGCAGTGACGGGCTGTTTGTCCCCGTCAATGATATTGCATATGCTACGTGCCAAGCTGCGAAGGAGAAGCTCTGCGGCTGGCCATTCCGAAGATCCCAATACAGCCAGGAAATCCTCTGTGAAAATATCCAGCAGATGTCTGTAGGGCTGATCTCCGGCCTTTGTGGTATTCATAGCCTTTGAAACCAGATAATTGACAATCGAGGTGGAAGTTTTCTGCGCATCATCAAGAAGGGGGCTGCAGAGATGATGCAGCTTCGTCACTATTTCCTCTGGACTTCGGTCTTCGTGGTTAATGTCCAGTTCTTCCTCAGCTTGGTTTTCATTCCCGTTCGATTGCAGGCCACGGTTCTTCTTCCGACGCTGATATGTACCACCAGTTTGAACAAGCCTCATGATCAGAGCACTAACCAGCTGAATGTTCTTACCCCCTTCAACCAATTTGAATTGTCTCGCTGTGGCACGGTTGACGGGTAACTTTTCCAAGTTGGCAAGGATCTGCTCGAAGATGATGTTTGATCGTTGCTCCGGATAGCGGGCGAAGATCTTCGCCAGGATATCCATGGCGGCCATCCGAAACATCTCAACCCTCTGAATACCGAACAGTGAGTCTTTCTCGTTACTCGCGTTTTCCACGAACACTATAGCAGCCGCCATGTACAGCGCAGAGTTGATGGCAGATTCCGTAGCTTCTTCGTTGGCGACTAATTGTGAAAACAGGGTAATGACATTCGTGACTTCATGCAGGAGGCCGCCCAATATCTTCTTGTGGGGGACCGCAAGTTTGAAGGGCTCCGATTTTTCGCCTCCGGATCTCATCTCGATCAATGGGTTAAGTACTCCTTCAATCAGGGTTTTGACGAGGAGAAGCACACTAGCCAACAGCTCTTCGGAATATAGTTGCTTCTCTTCCCTCCCCCCAACCATTATCCGTAGAACCGTCTTAGCGGTTTTCAACCCATTGTCCACGCATGCAATCCGTGCTAACCAATCATCAAGATCAAAGTCGGCCGGATCTTCCGGCGGCTTAATATCTTCTGCGTCGGCCCTCTTCAATGCGTTTTCGCAGAGTTTTTCAATCCTCATGAGATCGTCAACAGGAACCCGGGCGAACCGATTGACCGAGATGACTTTCTGTATTACCCCCTCGAGTTTGGCTTGGATGGCTGTTGAGAGACACGGTTCCGCCGTATTGGCCACCCAGAACCTGGAGGACTCATGTGCTTCCACATATCTACCCGATGTATCTCCTTGAAGGTTGTCCTCTGCTTGGAAAATGGAGCTGACAAGGCTCATCAGCGCCGACAACGAGCCATCTGCCTTAGCACGTTCGTTTAGTCCTATGACTATGGGATTACTGTCGCCATCGGAGGAGGAGTCATCCCGCCTTCGCTTCCGCGTCTTTTGTGTAGAGCCTGTCGCGGAAGGTTTCGACTGCTTCAACTTTTGATCTAGCTTTTCGTACTTTGCGTACTCGGAGCGGTCGATATGTGGCGATGGCTGGAGAACGACAGCTTCGACAACACGACTGGCAGTGCCGGGTGTTGGCACCGAACCATAAACACCGTTTGGGGGAGTCTGTCTAGATTGGACCGGAGTCACGACCGGTATCTGAACCTGAAATGTTTGGTATCCATTCGAAGGCGCCAGATGCAGACTTGATTGAGGTGGCTGTAAATAAGCTTTCGCAGACGAATTCCCGTAGCTGTAATTCTTCGGTGTAATCGTTGCAGGCAGGACTTGGGGAGTAGAAGGTTGTGTGTGGGCGGGAGAGTCAGCCTGCTTTGTCACTAATGCCATAGAGTTGACATTTGTTTCTTGTTGCACCAACTGTGTGGCTGTAAAGCCGACATTAGACCGTCCGAGTACCAATTCAGCAAATTTGCCTGCGCCGGCATTGCGCAGCATTTCCACCGCTGTCTGGTTCGAGCTATCAACATGATCCGTGCGGTGCGATGCAGACTTGAAACGACTGACTCGGACAACGGCATTAGCAATTTGATACATATTTAACTTCAACCTGCATGGACTCACTATGCTGTGCGGTTGGCTGGAAGCTGCGATGAAATGTCTTGTACGAATTTCCCGACAAACTTCGGATTGGGGTTCTCTTCGAATTTGCGATTGAGGAGATCAAGCGCTTGCCGAGAGTTCTCTTGTTCGGCGTCCGAGTGATAGAAAGACAATCCAGAGATCGTAGAGATGGTCGGTATGGGGATCATGTCTACAACATGTGTTAGCAAACTCTAGACCAGATCGGTTCTCCAGCCATCCGACACATACCCGGAGTGAGCGGAACAATGGATGACAGTGGCGTATATTGCAAAGCATCATCAACGTCTACGGGAGGTATCTGGTGCAGCGTGGCATATTGATTGTCGGATCCGTTCATTTTGGACGTAGCGCGGAGGACACGACAGCAGTAAAACTGACTCGCAACCGAGAAAGACCGAATATTCTCTGGAGCTGGCGAAGGGGCGATTCTTCCTTTCTTTATTATTCCTCAGCTGGAACCCAAGCCTCCATATCCTCAGGCGAGGAATCAACACTACGTCAGACCCAGCAGCAGGAGATACTGCACACTTAGTCTTAGTGGGGAGCGTTGAGTTTGGGTACGAAGGAAGACCGAAATGTGTACTCTGTATCTCTGCGGGTTTTGTAAAGTGGTCTCGATGTTGGAGTTCGAGGGTCGGTGATCGGTGGTGGTCGGGATGTTCGTGGATGGCGGGCGGACGCGATTGATGGATTTCAATAAGTTGTGGTGTGGGCGCGACGAGAGGTTCCTAACGTAGTTAAAGCAATTTAGCTGTACATACCACGTGACGGATCGACGGCGCGCCACTCATGAAAGATCACTTGGATAACCGTATTTCAAGTAGCGCCATTAGTGGTACGTGAAGTCACAATGGGCCTTCGCGCTCCTCAGATAGTTCAGAGTCAACCAGGCAAGTATTTGTAGCAGTATTCATTGCAAAGGCAGTCCGTTCCATAAATTTCTCCTTACGATTACATAAATACCTATCTCGATTGCTGTTTCACTTCTCCTTGAGTTTGGAAAGGACAGTCTGCCACAACTCGCTCTCCTCGCCCACGAAGTACGTCAACTCCACATCAGCAAACCCTATCTCTTCCTCTCCAGCCATATTCTCCAGCTGACTAATGACATTCTGCAGTAGCATTGCCTTCCCTACAGCTTGTCCGCCTCCGCCATCGTGCGAAATCGCAGCGGCGTGGATGTGGAAATGGTAGTAAGAGGGTTGGTCTGGAATTCTATTAGTAAGCGCTCTTATATTGGTGATCAGTACAGAAAATCTCACAGTGAATGTAGAGTCGAATTTGATCGGCTTCGATCCCGGAATACTTGTCACAGATTCCTCTTAGGATCTTCTCCTGAAGTCTGCGTAGCCAAGGGACGTCTTTCTTCCTTAGGTCTCGGACCGAGGCGATGTCCCTCCTAAGAACTAGTGCCATCGTGTATAAAGCACTCATGGTTCTCCTATCCCACTTTCTGCCTCACCGTTAGCAAATATCTGGCAGACAAAATCAGCCAGCCAGTTTCAACGTACAGATCCGGAAGTAACATGAACCCCTCCTGCTCGTCGGTATCCTCGAGGATGATGCTTTCGCTCTCCCTCTTCTTCTCGAGAATATTGTAAACCCAATTCAACCGTCCGCTCTCTCTCCCCGAATTGATGTACGGCAAGACATGCTCTCGATATATCTCCGGAGTCTCTGTTACCATTCTGAGGCTCTGGGATGAATACTTTCGGATATGCGTTTCCGTCGCGGGGAATATCAGCGTTAGTTTCGCCTCCGCATGCCGTGGCAGCTCCCCAGACGTTTGCGAGGCCAAGAACCAGTGGTATATATCGTTTCGCTCGATTAGAGACAGAGCCGATAGGTGACTAAGCTGTGAGAAGACCTTGAGAAACTCTGGCTCCGCAATGAAGGCTGTCTTCTCGGCGATAATAATGGCAGGCTGAGAATCAATGGCTCCGAGAAGATTCACAGTTTTGGCGCGTGTGTCTACGGTGTTTGTTTAGTTGTGCTTGAAATTTTTGACGGACAGAAAAGGAGTTCACCCTGGTTGAGAATACGCTCAAAAACAAAACTTCTCAACAATTTCTCTTCGGGAAACGCCATGATGATTGATCTGATAGATTTGTTTTCGCTGTTGGCAACGGTGGGGCAGGCTTGGCCGACCATTCCAACATAATGTACTTTATGTACCTGGTAGTTACCCGGCTTATTACTAGTTAACCAGAGGCAATTGCTCACTCCAGTTCTTGCATCTCCGACCGTACACCTCGACATACAATGGCGGTCCCACAACGCTGCGCCGTCTGCTCGACGAAACTCCTCGTGTCATTTGTGGCAGGATGTGGAGCTCGAATCCGCTCGTCGGCGTTGGTTCCACCCGGAAGGCATCTACCCAGGGCCAAAATGTTGCTTCCGAGAGGATTTCACCATACACGGTCGCAGTTGGAGACTGCGCTGCCCGGATCTAGGATAGAGAAGTCTGTAGAGCAGACTGAACATCCGATGCAAACTTCCGAGGAAGAGGATTCTACCGCAGCCAACAAGTCTTCTCCGGAAACAACAGCACAATCGGAAAACGAATCAGCGCCTGACAAGCCCGACGGAAGTCCCAGGGAAGCGCAATTGAGGTCGGAAGTACCTAGCACGTTCCCCATCGGTTCCTCCGCCTCCGCCGAAGCTCGGCTGGAAACCAATACAATGCTACTCGAGCCCGCCAATGCCCCTACCAAAGAGGTTGTATCACCGCCCGCAGCTGAGCGGCTAGCAAACACCGCTCCAAAAATAGGGGACTCGGTGCCATGGTTCCTCCGGGTCGAGACACCGAAGGCTCCCCGCCATCCGCTTGTCGAGAAACAGGTCCTGCCTGAACTTCCCGCAGATTCGCCGCCGGAACTCTCTGAAGTGCTCGATCAGCTCTTCGAAGAACACGGAATTGCAAACCTAGAGATTCTCGATTTACGACCGCTTGATCCGCCGCCAGCCATTGGCGCCACGCTGATGATCGTCGGAACAGCTCGCTCGATCCGGCATTTACATGCCACGGCAGATAAACTTTGCCGATTTATGCGTTCGCAGTACAAGTGGATGCCGTATGCAGATGGATTACTTGGACGAAACGAGTTAAGACTTATCAATCGCAGGAAACAAAGAAGGGGCAAGGTGGTGTCTACGCAGATGGGAGAGGTTGATGAGGCTGGGAGCGCGGGCTGGGTATGTGTTAGCGGCGGAAACCAGCAGCTCGTGGTGCAGCTGTTCGTCCAGTCCAAACGGGAAGAGATGGACATTGAAGGATTGTGGCGGCCGATCTTGGGCAGGGCTGAGCGCCATCGGATTGCAGAAGCTGCTCGGAGAGCCGAACGGGAAAGGATATGGGCAGAGGAAGATGAGCAAAGAACTCTAGCTGAAGAACAAGGGGAGGAGCATGAATTTAGACCAGTTCATACCCAGTACACCACCCTGCCCCCCGTCACCACCTCTGTCAGTGGCCCTGTGGTTTGTAAGAGGTCACTACACAATTGGTGGTCTCTGGCTTCGGACCCTGAAGTGGCTGCTAAAATTGATGTTACCAATCATCCAACCTTCCCAGAGTTTCTGAATACTGGCGATCTTAGCAAATATCTCTCAACTCTGCCACCACCGTCCGAAGATGCTCACTGTTCCATCACCCTCCAAGCTCACGTCAATGCACTGAAATCTCCACTCATTTCAGCGCCAGCCCTGCTAGGAACTGGTTTCGACGACCAGTCATCTACACCATTCCTTCGGACGTTTTACCAGACCCTCGCTGCTGCGAGCCCTGCCCTCCAGACCAAATCGGAGCTCGAACTCAAGATTCTAGGCAACATTCACAAGCCGCAATCCTATCCCATCCGGTCATTCCAGCATTTCCTCAAATCGCTTCGGACCGCTGGCAAGCCGGTGCTTCCCGAACATTACTACAAACTCTTCTCGTACCTCGCTGTCTGCGCCGAACTTCGCCCGGAAGTCACCCATGGTTGGCAGTCTGTTGCCGATAAACGCGTCTCTATGATCGAGGCCTACCTCGACCGTCTCTCTCCCCACATCCCACCCTCTGAATCCTCCGGGTTCAACGATCGCCCCGAATTCCGCTACGCCATTTTCCTAGCCCTCATGAAAGAGCCTATCACCCCCATCCGCCAGTCTATTATCACCCACGACTCACGGACACCATTACAGCTCCCTTTCTCTCCAGAAACCTTCACCTTCCACCCGAGAGTCTGGTCCGGCAAGGGTTGCGGCTCCCTTGCGGACCCTCCGTATACATACACGCTCAAGCAGTACCATCTGGATTACCTTACGTCTCTCGGCATCGCCGGGAAATGGAATCGCCTCTGGAACGTATGGAAGCGGCTTCCTCTCTACGGTGTGGCCCGAACTGCAGATTACTACAAACTCGTCTTCGGCCTCATCCCAATCACTGGTAACCAGAAGGAGGCGGTGTACTGCGCCCGTCAGCTGGGAATGGAGGCGATGGCGAGGGAGGAGCCGAGAGTTTCTTTGGAGATGGGTTTAGCCCCGGCGTTCAAGAAGGTGGTGGAAATGGCGGACGCGGGTGAGGGGGGCGCGGAGTGGAGGAATCTGATGGGCATCTGCGATGAGCGGGACAGGGGCTTTTGATGTACTATCCGGGCTGCCAGGTATCTACTTATAAGTACATAGGTGGGTACCTACTTGGGTGCTTCTGTATGCACATACCAAAATACCTTCTTGAAGTGAAGAAATGTACTTCGGTGTTTCCGTCAGTGTACATACTACATACATACCTTGTAGTTGTAACATCGTAATTATTGTTTTTCTTCTGCGGCCCCCAGCGTAGCCCTAGGTAGGAAACAACGCATAAATGGTAGGTACTTTGTGGCTCTTCAATAACTCGCGATGTTTAAGATAGTTAATTGTTTGTCACCCCGAAGAGCAAATAGGGATTTCATAACTTAATTAGGAAATTTTGAGCTTCAAGCTTCGTTCTAGATATCTAGGTATATAAGCATCTATTCGCTCGCACTTATTCCGAGCCAAGGTGTGTGTAACACGGAATATACCGTCCGAGTCTCTAGATAGTAGGTCTCGCGAGTTTGTTGATACTATGTATCTGCTACAAAGGTGCCCTGCGAGTGATGATGAGAGCCAATCTGGCCAGCGATGTTCATCTCCAAGTGTAAAATGTTCGGCGCCAAGTCTACGCTAGTTATTTTCATATGTAATTTGTTGCGTGCATCGAGGCTTACATTCAGGCTGCATGAAATGCGAAAGCTACCCGGCCTGTACGGTATTTGGGACCCGACTTTATGCTCCGTCCTTGTACAAGCTTCTCTGTCGCTCAAAAACATTCCAGACATTGATCCTTGAACTCACCCATCTTCCCCCAGGACAGAGCACAAAAAAAAAACAGACAGCGAGAGAGACAAGAGAGACATCGCATCCGAAAGTTCCGTCCCCCTCGAGGCTAAGCTTGATTCCTCCCCACCCCCCGCTACAAGAATCGACCAAAAACACGGCCAGCTCCCTTTCGTCCCGGCTTTCTTGATTATATACTCAAGAAGGAGCTCCTTCTACGGGCCCCTGCCTACCAGCGTCCTCCGCGACTTGTATGCGTTCAACGGTCCCGCGATGATGCCCAGGCATTCTCACGCCCATTCTAATGGGCACGCGTACGCTCCCAGCAATACCTTTTCTATTTCCCCGCATAGGTCTGAATTTCTACTTCATTCGCTATACTTTCGGTAAGGGGATGTGTATGGCTAACGCGATCGGACGGCCAGATTTCAACCTAGAACACGACCAGCATTACGATGGCGACGACAATTGATACTCAAAATCGGAGGAATGGCCTTCATTTCCGCCGTCATTCTTCTCCTCATATTCCCTTCCTTCCGGGACATCATCCTGCCGTCGCTAGGCCTTGGTTTCATCCTACGAGACGACCCGCTGCTCCGCACCGTTAGACACTACGATCTCGGTGATGTTCAGGGTACCGCGCGTGGATGGGAGAAGGGAGAGCGGATCCTGTTCTGTGTTCCTCTCCGTGATGCGGAGGCGCATATCCCTATGTTCTTTGCGCACATGCGCAACTTCACGTATCCTCACCACCTGATCGATCTTGCATTTCTAGTGTCAGATTCCAAGGACAACACGTTGAAAAACCTGACCTATCATCTCGAGGCGCTCCAGAACGACCCAGACGACAAGATTCCCTACGGCGAGATATCGCTTATCGAGAAGGACTTCGGACAGAAGGTCAAGCAAGATGTCGAGAATAGACACGGGTTCGCGGCCCAGGCTAGCAGGAGAAAGACCATGGCCCAAGCTCGAAACTGGCTGTTGAGCGCTGCGTTGAGGCCGCATCATTCTTGGGTTTACTGGAGGGATGCCGACGTGGAGACTGCTCCTCCGACCATCCTGGAGGATCTTATGAGGCATAATAAAGATGTCATCGTACCAAGTAGGTCTCATCCGAACAGACCCTATTGCACCTTACGCGTTTGCAACAATCTCCCTGTTTATGCGAGTTACTGACACGGTTCGGAAAGATGTCTGGCGTCCTCTTCCTGACTGGCTTGGCGGCGAGCAACCTTACGATTTGAACTCATGGCAAGAATCCGAAACCGCACTTGCCCTTGCCGACACTCTCGACGAGGATGCAGTTATCGTCGAAGGCTATGCCGAGTACGCCACCTGGCGTCCTCACTTGGCGTACCTCCGCGATCCCTACGGCGACCCAGACGTTGAGATGGAAATCGACGGAGTCGGTGGAGTAAGTATCTTGGCCAAGGCAAAGGTCTTCAGAGCAGGCGTCCACTTCCCCGCCTTCTCGTTCGAGAAACACGCGGAAACGGAAGGTTTTGGCAAAGTATGACATGCGCGCATCCTTCCGTCCGTCCGTCGTCGGAACTAACGCAGCGTTGCGACCTCTAGATGGCGAAGCGCATGCGCTTCTCGGTCGTCGGGCTCCCGCATTACACCATCTGGCATCTTTACGAGCCCTCGGCCGATGACCTCAAGCACATGGAGCGCATGGAAGAGGAGCGTAAGACCAAAGAGGCTGCCGAAAAGGCTGAGAAGGAACGCCTATCCAAGCTCCTAGAGAACTACGACATTCCTAAAGACCAGTGGGAAGAGGATAAGCGCAAGATCGACGAAGCCAAGAAGGCGGCGGAACTTAAGGGGCCCGAGAAGCCCCTTGTTGGAGGCGCTGCAGGGCCACACGCTCACGCGGGCGAGGGTGAGGCCGTTGCCCCGCTGCAGGGTGCGCCTGTGGGGGCTAATCCCAAGGTTCGTTGAACCCCATTACCTACCGGCCCTGGACCGGGAATACGCAGCTAACGGCCAACTGCAGCCAAACGAAAACGGCATTGTCGACACTGCCGGAAATAACGTGGAAAAGAAGGTGGCGGCGTAAGATAGAGTGCGGCGATTTTTTTCGGTTCGATCCATACATCATATGTTTCATTGCTTTTCCTCCCACCACCTCTCTTTTGGAATTGGATTTATAATCACAAACGACCATAGCACTATCTGGGGCCGGGGCTAGCGGGGCATCCTACTATTAGACAGTAGGTAGATGGATCATGCGCGGGTGGGTTGGTGCTGTACATTTTCGTGACTTTGCTGCTAAATGCGGGTTCTATGTGGGATGTGTCCGTTTTTGCGGTACCTATTGGTCAGATAGATGCTTTCTTGTCTTCTAGATTTTTGTCTTCACTGGTAGGCTGCATTCCTCGGCGGCAGGTGCACAGCTTAAGCAAGCGACCCACTTTTCCCCTCCCGCAAGTGGGGCAATTGAGAGTAAAAGCGCGGGCAAAAAGGCACGAGAAACTCACGGCTAGTTGTTGATCGCAAGGTGCGACTCAAGACGGGGAGAGCCATCACGAGTGATATCTCATGCACCAGCCATGAAGCAACGATGTGCTTAAGTATTCGTTGATGGTACACACCCTCCTAATCCCTACTACTGCCTCTGATACGTAACTTTGACAATATTGTCCCCAAGCACCATGCCACCCATGCCTTCCTTCGCCGAGATAGCGCCTTCCAACGTCTCGAACTCGACGAACGCGATCCCTCTCCTTCCAGGCACCATGCGCACCTCTTTGAAGGCGTCGAAGCGCGAGAAGAGGCCGACCAACGTCTCCTCCTCCGTGTCATCCGGCAGGTCGCGAAGAAACAGCGTTGTGTTGGGCGGTAGGTACTCGTCGGGGATCTGTGGCGCGGCGGCGGGTGCCGTGGACTTGAGCCCTGCCGGTTTCTTCGGTGCCGCGGTAGGCGCCGCGGGCGCAGCGGCCGCACGCGATGATTCCAGGGCTGCTTGCGCTTGCTTTCGTTCTGGCCGTTTCCACACACACACACACACACACAGTCAGCACTACTTCTTATTCCACGTTTCCACTCCGGCCTTCTCTCTCAGAGAGAAACGGGGGGAGGGGGAGGGGGAGGAAAATGAACCCTTCTCCGCCAACCTCCGCCGCTTGTGCGCCTCGAACTCTTTACTCTCCTCGCCGCCGTCCGCCTCGTGCTCGCGCTTCACCGTGGCATCGCTCCGCGTCCGCGCGAACGCCAGTACCATCGGCTTGTCGAACAGAGGGAACGCCTGGACCTCGCGGATGGCGTTCTCGGCCGACGAGACGCTGTCGAAGACGACGAACGCTTGTCCTTTCGCCTTGAGCGACTTCTTGGCCACGATCTCGAGGACGTTGCCATACTGGCTAAACAGCGCGTGCAGCGACTGCTTGAGCGGTTTGAGCTTGATACTTTCTTCGAGATTGCGGACGTAGACGCTGCGAGGGTTAGTCAGTGGTCAGTGGGGAGTGCGGGGAGGGGGCGGATTACGTGCAGCCTGGCGGACCGGAGGCGAGGGCGGTTGCGGGCGTGGGGGCGGCCATTGCGGTGCAGCGTGTGTGTGTTGGTTGGTAGGTATCTTGGTTTAGTTGGGGGACGCGAGCAAATAAGGTTCCAGTTGCTGGGGGGCGGGTAAGTTCCGTTTCCTTCTTGGGCCTCAATCTCGCGAGTGAGAGCACGTGAAGCGAGGTCATAGTTGGCTACCAGCCAGCAGGGAGCGATGATTACAAGTCTAATAACGCCCAAATGCTATCCGCCACGATCCGCCATCCTCACCGTCTAGTTCCCGCCAATCATCCTGCTCAGTCCCTCTTCCTCGCCCTCCGTATCCTCGATCGCGTCTTGCTGCGCGATGCACCTCAACACCGTCTTCTTACTCGTCTCCTGCATTTCTCCGGCGAGCAGTAGCTCGTCGAGGATGAAATACGCCTTCTGGAAGTTGAAGATGATATCCAGCTCGCATACATTTCCGTAGTACTTATCCATCTGCTCCACGTAGCGGTGCACGATCTCGAGCGTGATCAGCTCATTGTCGGTGGCATCGATGCCGGCGATGAAGAAGAGGGACGCGTAGCGACGGTAAACGACCTTGCTATCTGTGGAGAGGGTTGCGGGTCAGACGCGTTGCAAGAGGGGTAGGAGGAAGGAAACCCTTGTATTCGAGGAAGTTGCACATGCGAGTCCGACGCGAGAGAACGAGTGCTGTGACGTCCTTGACGATCTTGGCTTTGTCTTTGGGGCTGAGAGTCGAGAACCATTTCGCAAGGCGCTGTGGTGGGGGTGAGCGAGCAACGAGAGGCGATGAGCGGATGGAAACGAACCACCTTGCCCTGTCGCGACAGAAGGATCAGATATCTAGATCCGATCAGCGATCTTCGTCCTGTCGGCGCTGCATGGGACGGAAGACCTACTTGAAAGCCATAGTGGGGGCGGGGATGGTGCGAGTGTGAACGTTGGGCTGAACTCAATGCTCGAGGACTCCACCGCGCCGCGAACTGTCCGGCAGCTTGGCGTGTTGCCCCGTGCATCCCTGCTGCCTGCCCCGCCAAGCCTTCTGCGCCGGCAATTTGATTACATATCTAGAGCAAAAACAGGAAATTGGATCAGAAAGTGTATCGGGCGACGGATTGGATTGTCATAGATATCTACATACACATGCTTGTGCAGATATCTATCTAGCTGGCACCCAACCAAAATCCATGCAATCGATCGCCTGGAAAAAAGAAACCACACCCCAAACCGCTTCTTAACCGCCGCACGCCCTGCTGCCTCTGTTTCTGTTCCCGTCCTGTCTTGTGGGTGGCTATTGCTCCCCGCGGCCGACCGATCGGCAGACCCGACAGCAAGACGAAGACGAAACCTTCCCCCGCAAAAAGGCCACGCCAGAACAGCTCGCTGCCTCCCCGCCAGCCCGCTAGCTGATGCTCGTCCGCGCCGGCGGCCCCACTACCAAGCCATGCCACCTGCGCCAATCCGCCGCAACCCTCCGCCGCATGACGCCTCGCCATTCCTGACCGTGATGGCGGTGCTCGCCTTCTTCGGCACGTGTTTCCTCCTCGTCGTGGCCTGGGTCCGCTGTGTCTCGCGCCCACCGCGACGAGGCCATCAGCGCAGCCGGCGACGGCGACGGAGCAGGAGGACGAAGCGGGTTGGGTTTCAGGGTAGCCATTCCTGCGGGCACGAGATGCGAGGGCGACTCTAATGGGGCGTGACATCATCCAGAATGGTGCCATCGGAGACAACGCGCGCACTCTGTCTCCGTCGCGACCAGTCCTCAGATCGAGCCGGTGTTTACGTTCTCGCCCGTACTCCGGCCGGGGTCCGCGCAGTCGCCGCTGTTGGCATCGCCGATCTCGCCCACGAGCGGCGCCGGGGCCTACTTCACGTTCTTTCCCGCCCCGCCGCCGCTCAGCGCGAGCTCTTCGTCGGCGTCGTCCGAGGAAGCCGCCACCGCCCCGTCCCGGCCCGACCCGGCGACGGGACAACGCTCCAAGCGCCAGCCGCGGCGGAGTATCTCCCTGCCGCCCACCATATCCTCCTCGCCATCCCCCTACGCACGCAGCAGAGCCCACTCCTCACCGCCCTCGGTCTCGCGCCGAGAGAACAAAAAATCCGTGCGAAGGAAATCGACCGGGAGCTCGGGCGCGCAGAAGGAATGGGCTGGACCGGGCATGGGGATACCAATGCCCCTGAGCCTGGGCATTGGGTACGAGCTTCCCTACCACCAGCAACAGCAGAGAGGCCTGGACGTGGTCGTCGAAGAGGTGGGCACCACGCCGCAGTGAGGTGGAACCCAGCGAAACGATACGAGTTATGAACATATGGGTGGCTGCTTCTTTTTTTTGTTGGAATTGCATTGTATTTTGCTGCGTAGGTATCCGCTCGGGCTGTTGGATCCGGAGTTGCTTTTCTTTTTCTTTGTTGGTACGTACGTGATTGCAATGGATCCGGGGCCCCAGTGCAAAATGCCAAATCCTCGTGCTTGGCGCGCACGCGGCTCCTACATAGAGCCCTGGTCTGACGTAATCCCCCATTCGGTGGCGCGGGAAGCCACCGAGTGATATCGCATGCCTGTCACCTGATAGGTGAGGCACTTCTCAGCACCTGCTAGAGCGGTAAACACGTTGCGGATAGGAAGTCACTCGCGCCCAGAAGAACAATGGTTTCGGACGTATCTAGATGTAGCGGGAGATGCCCCACCACGCAGCCATGAGGATTCGCACTTGGTGAGTATATCCACGTAAACACAATAGTTTTGCATTGCATGGAGAGCCTACAGATGGAAGTATCGCGAATAGATTGAACGATATGTGGAGCATTCACACGTGCGCAGACACCTATGAGCAAAGATACATTGCACTGCTGTGGCCGGAGGGGAAGTCGAGTTTCTTCTGTTGATGCTACATATGTAGTTCTTCATGATGGATACTGATGTAGTTAGATAGTTACGGACGGCTAGATCCTACACGACGATACCTACTTAGGTACTTGCTTACTTACACAGGTAACCACATACACTCGTCGAATACAGGATTGACAGTCTGCCTCCGGACTACACACATCAAACAACCAAGGGCGTATATTAGATGACTACAATCTTTATCGTTCTTTCCGGTGCGTTGGATGCCGAGTCGGGTACGGCGGGGCTACATTTGTTTGGAAGGGGAACAGGTGGGTAGACGCGACGAGAGGCGACCTCCGCTCCACTCCGCTTTCCCACGGGAAGTAGCAGATACGGAGAGCAGAGAGGGCACAGTTCATTTCCGTCCGCCCCTGGTGGAGGGTGGACCTGTCTCAACACCCATCACTCGTCTCCGTCCACAATCACGTGAGCAGTGGCTTAGTTACAGTCCCCTAAATAACTGTTTGTACAGAGTAGTTATTTCGAACTCCGCTTCAGCCACAGCTCCACCAAGCGAGCGAAGCAGCAGAACCAACGTCAACGTCAACGCCGACCCATACAACGCTTCCTCACTTGTCCTCCACGATTACCCCTCTTACCCGCCGTTGCCTCTGATCCGCCATCGTTAGCCGTAAATATGTCAGGAACAGGAGTGAGTCCTGCTGTTCCCGGAAGGTGGAGGGAGAGAGAAGGACACTGAGCTAATGGCACACTCACCCCGCACCTAGAATCGCGACGCCGTATTCGCGACCAGGCAGTCGCTGGGCCTGATGAAGTCGAAGCTGAAGGGGGCCGAAATTGGTATCCATCTCACTCTTTATCTCTCTCTCTCTCTCTCCCACTCTCCTGCTCTCCCGCTTACCTGGGAGGGGGATCGTAGGACACTCTCTGCTCAAGCGCAAGTCGGAAGCGCTGACGAAGCGATTCCGCGACATAACGCGACGCATCGACGAGGCGAAGCGGAAGATGGGGCGAGTGATGCAGATCGCGGCCTTCTCGCTCGCGGAGGTGACGTACGCGACCGGCGGCGGCAACATCGCGTATGAGATCACGCAGTCCGTGCGGACTGCGCGGTTCCGACTGCGCACGCGACAGGAGAACGTGTCCGGAGTGCTGCTGCCGGCGTTCGAGTCCTTCATCGTCGAGGGCGACAAAGGCGCCGCGGGCGGAGACTTCGCGCTCACGGGACTGGGCAGGGGCGGACAACAGGTCGCGAGAGCTAGGGACGTCTACGGGAAGGCCGTCGAGACCCTCGTCGAACTCGCCAGCCTGCAGACCGCCTTCGTCATCCTCGACGACGTCATCAAGGTCGTCAATCGCCGAGTTAACGCTATCGAACACGTCATCATCCCCAGGACCGAGAATACTATCAAGTACATCAATAGCGAGCTCGACGAGTTGGACAGGGAGGAATTCTACAGGCTCAAGAAGGTCCAGGGGAAGAAGCAGAGGGACAGCGAGGAGAACGATAAGGCTACCGCCAAGAGACGGCTCGAGCTGGCGGAGAAGGGCCATGGTGATGCCGAGGGTGGAGATGACGTGCTCGGGGATGCGAAGGATGAGGATGTTATCTTCTAGTCGACGATGGTGATGATTGTGCTGGACGGGAACGGACTGTTCACCTTTTTTTTCTTCGGATGGTTCTTTTTTCTTTCTTCCTTTCTTCTTTCTTGTAATTACTGTAAGATACACTTCTTATACCCGGTATGATTCCGTGCGCGTTGGGGTTCACGAACAATATTCACTGCATGTGTACCATTTCACCGAGTGATATCGTGTTCCATCCATTCTTTCGAGCTGGGCCGAGACCAGCAGCTTCAAAATGCCCACTGCTTGAGGAGCAGCATCAGTCCAACCAATACCCGCATCACCGAGAGGTACGTACAATGAAGTAATCGAAGCGGGACATCGCTTACCCCACATCCACCGCCCTTCGTCGTTCCCTCCCTCGCCAATTCTAAACTACAAAATTTCCTTCCTCTCATCCTTCCTCTCATCCTTCCTCGCCTCCCCAGCGGATGAAAAGAAACCAGTACACATAAACATTAGATGGAAAATGCAATGAAAACGACGAATGAGCTTGGAAAAGAAGAGGGGAAGAAGGCCTCCCCCGTACTCACAAGACCTAATGAAAAACGAATGGGATGAATAAAACGTGGATACAACGATGCAATCGGAGAGGGAGAGCAGAGCAAAAGAAGGAAAAAGAAAGAAATTCGCGATACAGTGGAATGAAATGGGAATAGGCAGAGAAACCAGAAAGGAAACAGGCCAACGACAGCACCATGATATTATCATAAGATGACGCAGCGACATCCCCGCGACGCACTTGTTCCTCCTCCACCTCCGGCGCCACCGAACGCGCCCTTCGCGCTCCGCTGTGTGGCGTCGTCGTCGCCTGCCTCCACAGGTCGTATTGCCATGTGGATCACGTTCGAGGAGTCGGTGTTTAGTCGACATTCTTGTCCACGTCAGCCTTGCGCAAGCAGACGGCAGCGGGGAGGGCTAACCTTTTAGCGGGTTCGCATCCTGAAGATACGCGCCATAATGTATCAACCTGATGAACAATGCGCTTGCCGGTCGTTGTTCCCAATCTATCCCATCGATCGTCAGCCGTCGCCTCCTCTCGTCCCCTCTTGCCTCGACCAGAAAGTCTTCTTCCTACCATCCCTCCAGTCCTTCCAGATGCATTCCTTCAGCTGGGCCACCGTCATCTCCATCGGGTCGATAATCATCTCCTTCGAGGTCATGGACTTGACGATATGGCGCTCGAGGTACCCACGGTCCAGCATGAAAGTGTGGCGGATGCCGGATTGGACCAGCACGGTGATGGAGAGGGCCGTGGACGTGGGCATGATCTGCTTGGACTCGGTCTCCGCCTGTGTTTCCGCTGCCGGTGAAGGTTCGGCAGCAGTAGTGGCAGTGACAGGGGATGCCGAGGACGACGGATCCGTCGACAACGACGTGGGAGTCGGCTTCGGATCTTCTTGGGACGACAACGGGGACTCGGTGGCGGCCTCAGTGGCGGGGACGGCGGTGGTAGTGGGTTCAGCTATTGGCGCGGTTGCGACCACCGGCTCGAATGTGGACGCGGGCACGGTGGTTGTCGTGTTCTCCATAGCGGCGTCGGATGATTGTGAACAATTAGATTACTCGTGTCGTTTTCGTCGCAAAGAGGCGACGACGGGCGACGGGCGGAGGAGGAGGAGGGAGGACGACGACGAGGAGGAGATGAAAGGGCTAGTAAAGATTTCTGTGAGCTGAGTGAGAGGGTTGAAATATCGATGGCTATTTTCACCCCGTAACGATCCAGCTGGGTTTCGGTTTCGGTTTCCGTTTTTTTGGTCCTTTTCCCTTCCTTCCGAGCAGTCCTATCCTCCTCTCGTTCCTTTGCGTATTTTTTTCTTTCTTTCCTCACGACCAAATAGGGCGGTCGGTCGTTTCGTTGCGTATGAAAGGGGCGCAGCTCAGCGTGCGGCCCTGCCGCGGTTGCGTGTGGTGGTGGTTTGTAGGAAGTGTTGAGGTGATGAACCCCCCGAAGCCTGGAGCTATGTAATTGGCTTGATTTGAGGTTTGATTGTCGCTAGTTGGAGTGGTGCGTGTGTGTTGGGCGACTGTCGGTGTCGAGGGGGGCGAAATGTTAAGGAGTGAGTGAGTGCTGAGGACGAGATGGGGGGGAGTTCCAGCCTGCTGCTGCTGGGGAACTTGGAGGGATCGGAAAACGGGAACAGAATGCGGGAACTAGCTAGAAGAGTGAGAACGAGAGAAGGAGAGAGAGGGAAGAGGGTACAAGAGAGAAGAGGTCTCTCCCCGCCACTTCACCTCGCTATATCGGAGTAAGTAAGTAAATAAGTATCTGGGTACCCACTCTATTTACACTAGATAGTTATGTGACTATCTACGTAGTACATGGCTGCACCCCTGGGCAATCATGTAGGCTTCTCTTCTCCACCAACCCGACGCGCTGTGGCTGCAGAATGTATCTAGTAGACACTGTCTATTGTGGAAGAAGGTCTTACATATACGGATCTCTGCTGCTTCCACGCGCCCTGCGTACAGCGGCAGCCGCAGCGGGCGAGATTGGGAGCTTTATCTACCGGCCCATAAACATACGATACTCCGTCGAGTAGGGGGATGGGACTGTTAGATGGAGGAGGTCATGATGGCATACTCGACCTCGAGCATAGATTTCACCGACTAAATATCTAACGAATCGTGACGAATAGTTCTAGAGCTCACCAGCGGCTAGCCATTCTCCATCTAGATGTAGTCAGTCTATGATATGTACAGAAGCAACTTCTATCCTTCCTTCCTCCTCTCACCACCACCGCCCACAAATAGGTATTCTACACATATATAGTACACGCTTGTGACGAAAAATCAAAAATGCAATTGCAAAATCCCCGTTACACTCCAAAAAGATATGATACACCGCAAAAAAATTTAAAAAAAATACCGCTTTTTGGGCTTTAAGGAAGATCATGAGAAGAAGTATTGACTGTCCTTGAGAACCGTGACGTCGAATTCTCCCTGTCGAATCACTTAGTATTCAGCCTGAAAATGGGAGAAAGAGAGAGAGAGAGAGAGAGAGAGAGAGAGAGAGAGATGTAGAGACGTACCTTCGGAGGCAAGTCCGGGAACTTCAGCGGCATCCAGACATGTACCATAGGAATCGATCCCTTCGACTTCTTCACCTTCTTCTTCGTCTTCTTCTCCTCCTCACCTTCGTGAGCCCCCTCCTCCGCCTCTTCCTCCTCCTGCACCTCATGCGCGGCTTCTTCGCTATCAAGCTCCATATGTCCCGCCTCTGAGTCCGTTACTACATCAACCGACTCCGTCTCCGGACCGCAGAGGGCCAGATCGCTCTCTTCGCCACCAAAGACATCTCCGGTGATTTCTTGCGCATCCGTCTCGTCAATATCGTCGTTTGGGGGCGTCACGTCAACGGCGCCCAACTCTGCACCGAGATATTCCTTGGCCTCGATCTCAGCGGCGCCGCCGGCGCGGTTGAGGATTACTGACGGTGTGATCATGTTCTCGCCCTTTTCGACTCTTTTGGGATCTTCGGATGCGAGGAGTTGATCGCGCTTCAGTTCCCACTGTAGATCTTCGACCGCTGAAAGGGAGGAATTGCGATACTCGGAGGATTTACGATGCTCGGGGGATTTGCGGCGGAGCACGGAGGCGTACTCCTTCCGTGCGGCTTTGATGAGTGCGGCGGTTGGAGTGCACGCCGGAATGCTGACAAGATACTTGTATCCTTTGTACCGCGTCTCGAACTCCTGTTTGAGCTTCCGCATGATGTCGACGGAGTGGAGATCGATGAATGCATCGCGGAGGATGCGGTTGAGATCATCGATGTCGCTGGGATGCGTCCAGAAGGAGTCATGGACAGCGGCAAAGGTGATGCCATTCGCCGCACACTCCATGGCACTCATGAGCATGTGGGTTGCGTCAAGAGAGTGGATGAAATTCGGCGGGAAGGCGGTCATTTGCTTGCGGGAGTTGACTTGGTCAATTGCTGCCGGGTCCGATATGTAGATCTTTTGCAGGTTGGTTTGGACTATCACGCTGCTTTCGTGGCGGTACGGCTGCACGACCGGCATTTTGAGCGGGGTCGTCCACACGACTGAAGTCATGAATTCGACCTTGCCTTTACGCCGGATGTGAGCGTTGTTGGAGTCCTTCACCAGCCCATTGTCGTGATCGTCGAGGTACTGGTACTGTGATGGACTGACGGACCGAGAAATCATACGGGCACTCAACGCGAGCCAGTGCTGGATCTTCGTAGCGCCCGTGAACACCTCCTTGATACTGGCAAAGACAAGACGAGTCACATATGAGGCGCATCGGTGCTTCTCTTCACGGGGAATCGCATCAATGTTGTCTAGCTGTTTCCGGATTTGCTCTCGAGCACCAACAAAAGTGACACCGTAGACGTTTGTCATGACCGACTGCTTGACGACCTTCCTGGTGATGTGCCCATGAAGGAGCGCCGCGGTGGGGTTGCCCTGGGCCATGTCTTTCGCGACCTGTGCCTTGACTAGCTCAGCGACACCGGTGTAGACGTCTTGAGGTCTGTCACTTGGCTGCAGATTGACCTGTTTCGCACCCTCCTTGTCACCACCAAGTGCTGCGTAGTGTTGCAATCCATTGCAGGTACCATCTTGGGCGACGACTGTCTGGCATTTGTATTTAGTTGGGTCGGGGCTCCTCAGTGCTTCCGTGATGGAAATACAAGTGGCAAGACACTGCCATTGATCTTCTGCGTTAAGCCACCACCTATTACCCTCCAGAGGCCTATCCGCACTGTCGAACACATTCTCGAGGTTGTCATCGATGAACTGCTCGCGCTCGGCGAAACTGGCCTTGTCGTAACCAGCCAGGTTGGCACAGTGAATCTTGAGCCACTTGAGGCCGTTCTTGCCGAGTTCCTTGCCTTCCGCGAACATGAGAATTCCACGAGACAAATCGTCACCTATGTGGTTCAAGTTCGGTGGAATTGGGTATGCTCGACCACGGAAATCGACACTGTGGGGGAAGTAGAACTTCTCGAACAGGAACTGTTACATGTGAGCAGGTAACCGATGATAGCTACAAGGATTGGGGGGAGGCCACTTACAGCACGAGCGATTTCTAACTTCAGGTTGATGGTACATCTTTGCGAATGGTTGTTTTTCTCGTTATTTTGAATCTCGCGCACAAGCTTCACCCACTCAATCCGGACCCTCGGATCGTTGTCTGGAGCCGGCTCCGGCGGAATCGCGACATTGAGATCTTTGGGAGGAATGTCGGCAAGCGCCTTGTCCTCGTTCCAAACCTCCAAGATCACATCGAAGACCCTCTTGTTGACCCGCCAGGCGGTCCGGCCAAGGACATCCAATCCTTCGAAAAGTTGGTCCAAATCCCCACGATTCGATGCCGCTTGAACGTAGATGTCCTGCTCTTTACTCTGCTTCGTTCGAACAACCCGCGAGTTGGAGTAGTAGTATCCACCACGGTTCCACGCTACCCATGGTAGCGGAGGAACAAGCATGGGGAGATTCCGTCCCAATGAAGTGCCCTGAAGTGGCTCGGCGCCCAGCTTTGCCACGAGATCCGGGTGCAGCTTGATGACGCCCAATCTCCGTCCTCGAACGTACTCGTAGGCGTGCTGGAATGCCGGCTGATACTGAGTTACATCCTCGCCATTCGCCTTCAGGTTCCACTTGGTGATGGATAACTTGGTGACGGATACCTTGGCGCAATGAAGCACCATCGAAATCAAAACAGCTCCGAGCTTGGCCCTGACGGCCGGAGGCCACTCGAGCATCACGCTTGTCGAATCGCTGGGTAGTTCCTGCATCTTTTGCCGAGCTTGCCGGACCCGATGTCGGAAGGCAATCCGGTCGCTGAAAAGCTCCTTCAAGCCGTCCTTCTCCAGCACGCCGAAAAGATCGCGGTTCTTCTTGTTGGCTACCTCCTGAGCGTAATACTCCTGCTCCAGTATGCCACCGATAGCCATGACCGCGAACGCAGACTTCGTTCCTTCGCCGCTCAACTGCGAGTTCTGCATCCTTATCATCTCCAACACCACAATAGCCGCGACCTTCTCAGGCGACATTAAACGCAGGAACGGTCCGTACAGGCAGCGATCGCAGTTGCTTTGGTATGATGGGTCCTCCTCTGCTTCGCTAACTCGTTGCAGCTCTTGCTTGATCAACGGAACCATAGATTGGTGCCAGGTCCATAGGAGAGAACTGATGCCGCCTCTCAGCGGAGCCGCTCCCCTGGCAACGAGCTCCTCGTGATTCTTCCTCCACCGCTCTTGAGCGCTCTGGATAGCATGTTCCTCTAGCACCTTCTGTCTGGCGATATAGAAGGCCTCCTCGTCTTCGCCGTACTTGCGGCGACTGAGCATCGCATCGGGATCAGTCAGGGACACGAGCGACTGTTTGAGCGCGAACAAACTGTTGCCTTTGACATTCGACGAGAACACCTCCGGAAAGTTTGTGACACTCTGGTCTGAATGCGGTTCGTCTCGGAGGAAGAGTTCTTTGTGTTTCTCGGCGAGTTCTTCCGGGTCTAGTCCACAGGCCTGATGATGCGGTTAGCGTTGACGCCCCATCAGCACTCTCCCCCACTCCCCACCACCACCACCACCACCACCGTGGAAGAGCCATACCTGAGACGCAAGGATCACTTGCTCATCCGTCAAAACCGGTTGTGCAAACACATCCTTGATGGACACGCCACGATCTTTCCAGTGATTTACATACTTCCGGATATACCGCTTGCTCACTTGAGGTTCCTTCACGGCTAGACTACCCTCCAGCAGCAATGCGTACGTCATGGCATCCCCGAGAATCTCCAGGTCGCGCTTCATCGTATCCTCATACCAGGCAAAAAACACCCTCAAGCTATCCTGGTTATTCTCCGCCAGCGCTCGCTGCAGCAGCGCTCTCAGGAAGGTATTGTGGGCGCCGATTAGCAGAGGCGAATCGCGGTCCAAAATGTGGGTGATCATGTTGAGAATCAATTGCGCTCTAGCGATGCGTCCGACCTTGACACAGGCGTCGAAGGTCGCCAGTGCTTCGTGCTTGTCCTCCGAGATCCCCTGGATGATCCTGGGTTTCCGGCGGGCGGTGATCGGCAGCTGCGGCGTGTCCACGATCACCAGTGATGGTGTTTCCGTCGCTCGCCCGGGGAGGAATCCGGCCCGGCCCATGTGCCCGGCCCCGGTCCGCATGTACACCCCCTCGAGGGACGGGATCCCTTCGGGAATCGGTATGCCCAAGTGCGTAGAGTATGACCGCTCTCGGCTCGATGGACCCGATTGCGTCGTCCCCACCGCCGGCGTGGCGATGCCGGCTGGAGCAGCGGCGGCCTTGGACGTCGAGGCATATCGGAACCATGCCGGCGTGTTGTAGGAGGGCGGGTACAGGAACGGCAGAAGGCCGGAACGTGCCGGCGAGGAGTTCAGTGGTCGAATATTGTTTCTCTGAGTAGCAGTGTATTGGGATATCCGGGAGGAGGTGGCACGAAGCATTTTCCGTGCGGCGGGGAATCGGATTGGTTTCGTTCAGACTTTGAAGACCGCGGGGTTGAAGTCGTTAATGAGCGAGGAGGGAGAGGACGTTTATGGCGAGTATTCGAGCACCGAGTGATTAAAAATTTCGAATGTGAGGCGGCTTCTTGCGGGCGACGACCACATGGGTTTGGGAGGAAGTGGGAGGTAAATTCAGAGTTTTGAAGATTTTCTCTTTAGGTTCGTTATGGCCAGACGTTCTACGGATAGAACTTTTTTTCCTCCAGCTGTGCGTGCGCCAAGACAAAACTTTTTTGTCCACAGACTAACCAATAGTGGTGTTACACAAGGTCTTACTTTCGGACCCTTCTTTCTAGAAAGGGATCGAGCGCAAGGCGATAACTATTATGGTCAAGGTCAAATTCATATTGCAACCGTCTTCTCACAGGCAGTTATGAGGGTGAACTAACATACCTAGTATTCGACCGGCCGATATCACCCTCATCTTCCATCACATCGATAGATAGCCGACGAGATCTCAGGTAGTAATCGCCACGGATTCCGTCCCAAAAACCCGAACAGTAGACGTAGAACAAGTAGTATTCCGCGGAGTATTTACATACGGATACAAAAACATGCTTCCTTTTTTTCAGCTCTCCGGAAAGAAGGATCCGAATGATACCCTAACTGGGTATACCCAAAACACTTACAAAGCACACACGCACACACGCCCCCCCGCCACCTTGAGAAGAAAGAAGAGAAAAGAGAAAACACCACCCCCGAAACCCCCGTCGTCAAAATCATTTACAAAACACAAGCAAGTAGCACGAACTAGCGCTTGGGAGTAGATGGAGGCGAGTGATTATCCGAGCTGGCGCCATGATGCATGCTAAACGGAGCCTTTACGTTGAGTTGCAGTCAGAAGAAAGGTTGACAGATGTGGGGAAACAGAAGTACTGCTTACCAAGACCTTGCGGGCATTGCATATTCTCCAGCCGAGCCTTCGTACGTTGCCGTCGGCCTTTACGACGCTAGGGGCGAGGTCGACGCCGAACCTGCGGCACAGCTGGGTTAGGGGGGGGTATCGGTTATAGGAGCGGAGGAGGATGCATACATTTCTTTGATCGCATAGACGATCCTACGACTACAGGTATCGTCGACGACGCCCCCGAAGATCTCATCGACGTCGATCGGGGCGAGTTCCTGATCATCGAAGCACTTCTGGACGACGGGCATGAGATGCCTCTCCACGGTATTCCGGGCAGATCCGCCGCGGATATCGTCGTCGTCGAAGCCAACCTTCTCAACGCAGATCTCGAACGGCCGGCTGATAGCCATGACCGAGTGCTTTCCATCGTGGTGATACCGGAATTCGAAGACACCATTCTTCCAGTAACTCTTGTCACCGCGGAATTCCACCTTGCCTACGACGGAGTCTGGAATGCTGTCGTTCTTCTCGTCGGAGGAGATGATTCCCTCATCGGCGGATTTGATGTCGTATTCGTCCTTGCAAACGGCGATCCAGCGGCCCATGGAAGCGATGCTAGAAACGTCACGCGAATTGTTTTCGCCAACCTTGTACAATCCAATCCAATCCTTGCTCGAGTGGTTGGCGGGCGCAGTCCACGTGACACGTATCGCATCGCCGAAAGGCACTGCCAATGTCTCGATGCCCTCCTGGGGCACAGCGTTGTCAATACTGAGCGAATACTTCTCGATATCGTGAACGACGGCGGCGCTATCCCGATCGGACAGCAACTCGATAGCAAGCCTTGCGGGGGTGAATCTGGCCTGGGTGTCCTTCATGACGCCCATGACGGCCTTAGAGAAACGAGGCCCGGATCGCTCGAGCAGCTCCTCGACGAACTCAGCAGCCTCGGCAACGATCTTATCGACGCTGCCCTGGAACATGCGGACCTGGTTGGCAACGGGAGGAGGCATGGCCTTACGGATGGTCTTGGCGACGCCGGCCTCGTGACGGATTTGACTTCCATACAACTTCCGCATGTGCGGTCCTTCGACCAAGTTAAGGAACAAAAGCGCGCAGACATGCGAGAACAGTCCAAGCAGGAAGATGGGAGACGACGATGCCATCAGGACGATACCCCAGATGCCGGCACAGCCGATGAGCCGCTCGGGGTTGTTGAGGTATCTGTAGATTCCAGAGTAGGTCAAGTGAGGGCTGGGAAGGTCGAAGAAGAAGTCGCCGTAGAACCATCCAAACTCGCCAAGCGACTCGTAGATCGAGAATGCGGTCCACACCTGAAGCGCAACCAGCATGATTCCGACGGTGTGCCTGAAGAGTGCCATGCGCTCGTCGGGCGAAGGAAGCTGGTACATCTTCCAGGCGGCAGCCACGAACGAAGCGTGCGTCATGGAAAGGGACACGAAGTAAACACCTTTCCACTGCCTCCAGGCGTCCTCGCGGGTCTCGCCGAACTTCAGGAAATGGCGCACATAGCTTTTGTTCTTGCTCTGCCCAGCGAGAACAGCTCCAATCCCTATGGTGTACCAAAGTCTCCAGAGCAAGGCGTGGGTGACGAACAAGGCCTGGTAGATGGGAGTGCTGGGCATCAAAAGCGCCAACACACCAAGGTAGAAAACGAGAAGCATGCTCGAGAAATGGACGCTGTTCCAAGGATCCAGGGGCTGCACGAGCGGGCGGTCGGTCGAGCCTTGGTCGATGTCGGTGAAGACTGATCCAGCCATCGAAGAGGCATCATCGTCCAGCTGAGGGGCCTCCTGCAACTGGGATTTTCTGCGCGGTGCCGGTGGGTTGTATGTCTTTTCGATGTGGGGGTTCTCCACGAAAGTCAAGAAGGCGAACTGGGCGGCATGGGCAGCGAGCGACACGAAGAGAACGGTGTAGGACGCGGCGAAGAGCGAAATGCCCTGGCATATCTAGAAGTCAGAATCGCATCCAAGACGCAAGGGGTTCCCCGCCCATCCTCCGAATCCGTCACTCACGTAATAGCCAGCGTAGCCCACCGAGTACATCGGGTGAGGCGCAATCTCGTAGACACCATCGAAGGTGAGGTTCTGGTCGATCAGGTAGAAGAAGTCACCCCAGTCTGCGGGGTGGACGGAGATGGTTAGCTACTGCTACATGTAGGCGTCGGACATGGCGAGGAGGAAAGCACGACGGGGAACATGTGGCGGGAAACATATGACGGGAAAAACAGCACTTACACCAAGCATAATCCTTGACGACGCGGTGCGCATCGAGTTTAACCCACAGGTTGAACAGGAAGAGGACAGCACCGCCCGCCCATCTCCCGACGGTAAAGTACCATTCCTCGTTCACTGGTTGGGTGGCGCAGGACATGGCCATCAACACGTAGCTCACGAAGTCACTCATCAGGATCAAGTCTACGAGTCTCCGGAACACGAGCCAGGTATTGTATTCAATGGGAGCATCGTCGAACGCGTAGTCTCCGCTCTCCACCTCGTGCTGGACCTTGGACTCGATGTCCTCGCGGATGTACGAGTAGAAGGGCGACTCGGGGTCAAAGATCGCGTACTTCTTGGCCCAATACACCAACTGGCCATACTTCGACTGTGCGCGCAGGAGATATCCCAATCCGACGTTGTACGAAGCCCGCCAGAATAGAAACAGGAGGAGCAGCACGGGTGTTCGGAGCGCCGTCGGCAGGGCGAAGTAGAGGCCGATGTGTACGGCCAGCACGCCGAGGATGAGCAGGTCTATGGCTTTCTTTGGTGTTGAGGGCGACAGCAGAGTCGAGACCATGTCATGGGTCTGTGGAACAACAAAGACTGGAGCGTTTCTTCCGGTTAATACCCGGGGTTTCTCTTCAAGCAGCAGCAACCCCCATCCACCCACAAAGCCCAACGCAGGACAGGAACACCACTTACGACGGCCGTTATGCACGATGCGACCAAAGGTCTTTCGCGGTTTCGACGGGTCTTCTTGCGGCGGCGGCAGACAGTCTGGCGGTTCAACCGCTGCCATCATCACTTCCGACGTAGTGCTGGTGCGTGCCCGTAACAAGGCATCGCCGTGCTCTGCGAGGGCTGCCATGGCAGGTGTTCGCTATCTTCGACAGTCGTGGTGGAGCACGTTTCGAGATAGCAGGAACGATAGGGGTTGTGGATGGGGAGTGGTTTCGGTGCGTGCTCCTGTTGAAGGAGAGCTCAATTGGAGGGAGGGTGGAGTGAGGGTTGGAACTGTTGTCTGTGTGCGATGGAGAGAGTGCGAGGGAGCAATACTATATCTAAAGGAAGAGTACAGATCACCAGGAAAAAGTACGACGACGCCTAGGATTTTAAGGCTAGCGGCCAGGTTTCGATAACCAGGAAAGGGTACCCTGAGCCACTTGGTATTCTCGTCGTTGGGAAGGGATTTGAGGGCGCGGATGCGAAAATGTGGCATCCTAGGGGGGTTGCGTAGCCGAGTTGTGGATGGGTTGCAGCCAGTAGACACAACAGGAACCCGTTGGGGATTTGTGACGACAGGGCAGACCATTCACACTTGGAGCTGTGTCTGGATAGTGTGCATAGATAGACTATGGTAATAGATAGAATAGTGCCCATCGGAATTTCTCTGCACCCCCTTGGCTGGCCACTCTAGGTATGTAAGACACCTCTGCGTACATAGAAACAATTCATCCACTTGGTTGTGCTTTTTGGCTCGCGAACCTTTTGCACCCGCCAACAGACCAGCTCACACGTAAAGACGCCCAGCGATCGACGACCGGCGACCAGAAGAATACCGTGGAGCACTCACACATGTAAGCACAACTGCAAGATAGACGGGACTTTGCATCAATCACACTCTCAGCTGTTGCGAGTAGCCCTTCCCCCTGGCCACCATGTACGGGGTTTATTGCATCGGCAAATAACTATGCTTAATTATGTTTCTAGACGCATAGATATATCTACACACACATCTCTACCAGCCCTTATCGCGCATGTCTATCGATAGATGATAGGCGAGAAGGGAGAGCCGTGTGACATCTCATATCAAACGCCGGACGACAATCGTGAGGATACGTAGAAAGATGGATACGAGCAAACAAACGACTATCTACATACTTAGTCACTTTAGATCGCAAAAAAAAGAAGAAAAAAACTGTCTTTTTTTTTTGTATGTGGGTAGGTATGCATCAGTGGGGTGCTTCTGGAGGAGCAAGAATAAGGCTGACAACGCATCCCGATGTAGGAATACGGCGCGTGTCCGCAGCGGCGGCAGCCCCGTCGGGTACATATACTCAACGTTCTCAAACGATGGCGTTCCGGGGGGGGGCGGCGGACTGCCTGACGCACACACGATTGAGAACCATTTAGGGCGCACGGCCGCGAACAACCGGAATGGCCTGGTGATCATGAGGCCGGGGAGTGCTACATTCGGTTGGTTGGGTGTCACTCACAACCCGTTTCACTTCACTGTCCATCACTCGAGCTGTCTTCTCGCACGACCGCAACGGGGGGTCAGCCGACCAAATGGGGTTGTCTGTCTTCGATCCCGAGGCTGACTATATTCCTGGTCTCAGTGGCCGCCGATATGGCCCATCCGAGTTGCACATGAGCCGGCGTTCACAGACGGCATTTGCAGCGGGAGCACCGCATATGCGTTGGGAGACTTCTATGTAACCTGATCGTACACAAATTGTCACCCAAGCAAACAGGGCTGAAGGTGTCGTAACATCAGCCAGCGTCTTTGATAGCCCGCTCCCTGGCCGCCATCGACCTCCCCTTGAACCGGGAGCCCGGAAGCTGTTTTGGCATCAATGACGAAAGGTCTTCATCCGAATCCAGTAAGAGCGGCGTCTTTGGCGGCGGCGGCGGCGGCGGTCGCGCTGCGGCCTCCACACTCCGTTCCAGCTCCCACGCACGAACAGCCGGGGGTCTCGTGGAGGCTGGCGGTGGCATGGGAGCTGGCCGGCGAGGGGAAGCCACAAAGCGCCTCCTATGTCTCATCACCGGTGCATCAAGGTCGTCATCCGAATCCAGCGACAGGGCTACCTTCGGGCTTGCAAGCGCCAGGGCGGAGGTGGGCTGGCGGGAGCGATTCCTGGAATGTCTCCCGTGGCTCGCCACCGGTGCGTCGAGATCGTCGCCGTAATCGTCTTCATCGGTCGAAGTGGCCGAAGCAGGCGCGGCATAAACGGGCTTGCGCACCGCAGCCATCCCGCTCGACTTGGCGAGCACCGCGGGCTCCGCATTCTGCTGGTTGTGGATTGACGCAAGGCTTCGCTTGTGGCTAGACACCTGGGAATCAGTGTATCCAGCCGCCGCCCTGGTCGCGACTTTTTTCTGGGGCATGAGCATGCTCAGCGACGCCTGCGAGCCGGTCTCCGCACGCATCAGCATCATGAGGTCCGATTTCCCGCGGCCGGTCTTCGAACCAACTCCGCCTTCCTCCTCCTCCTCCTCCTCCTCCTCCGAGGAGCCGTCCAACGCCGACCTGGAAAGCGCCCGCCCCCGCACGCCCGCCCCCGAGAGCACCGCCTTCCCCGTCACCGGCCGCTGGATGCTGGAAATCTTGCCGGCGTTCTTCGATGCCGCCTCGAGCTGCAGACGCTGGTATTCCTGCCGGTGCACCGACCGCGTGTAGAGCTGCGCCGTGGAAAGGAACTCGTCCTCCACCATGATCCAGTCGTCGTCGGAGGAGCGCATGTATCTGCCCATGCGCCGAGGCGACCAGTCAGTCGGGAGCGCCACGGACAAACACCGGAGAGAATTGTGCGCACGCACTCGATTTTCGCTAGCGGGTCGTCATCCGGCGCATCGGTGGGCTGTGTTCGTTGACGCTTTGCGGCCGGCGGTCCGATAGGAGTGGCCGGTCTGGCGGGTATGGGCTTCGCGACCGCGACGGAAGGGCCGGCTTTTGTGTTGCTGTTGTTGCTAAGCCATGGGATTCTGCGTGGCATGCCGCCGGGGAAGGAGCGGGGCCTTTGGACTGTTCGCTGGACGATGGTGAGCGCGATTCTCGAGCCGGCGTGACGTTCGGTGGATGCCGCCCCAATGTGAACTAGATATTATAGCGGTGCCAGACAACGGTTCGTCTTGGCACAAACAGCTCTCATCCATTCGCCCCCGGAAGACATGCAGTGATTTTGAACATGACAATCTAAAATCTGCACATAAGTGATGGCTAGTAACAATTATCTACAAACTTCGGTCTCTGTTGCTTCCAATGTGTTTGTCCCCTCTGAACACCATCGGTCACTCATCTCTCAACTCTGAGCAATTCCAACGGATAGCCCTTCGCGCTTCTCACCCCGTCGGGACAGGAAAACGTTATGTACGCCATCGTTGCTTACTCCCACTACAACTGGCGAGGCAGCTCCGAATTCCCAGACTGCGATGTATATATACAACCTGATCGGACCGAAAGGGATCGAATTGACAAAGGTAAAGGTAACCAACACAGAAAAACTTCTGGCCTCCCTTTTGGTGCAACCGCCGAGATGGGGCTGTTCTTGCAAATCCATACCGTGTATACTACTACGACTGGACGGTTTTTGTCACGTGTTCACGCATCATCACTCGAACCAATTTTTACCAAGTGTGTGTGCTATCAAAGGGAGCCACAGTGAGGCCTGGGCGGAGGTCAAAGGGGAGTTTGCAACGAGCCGCCTTCGCGCGGACCGCGGACGGGAAGCGGACAGTTTGTTTTCGCCACGATCTAGCTAGGTCCCATGCGAGTAATGAATAAATAAAAAAAAAAGAGGGAACTACGATGGGCCATAAGGGTAATTGATGGCCAGGATCAGGATAATCGCATGCGATCAATGAAGAGAGATAAAAAAAAAATTAAAAAAAAGTGCCAGATCGGTTGAGTGGCGTATGTCGCAAGCCATCACGTGGCCACTTCCCTCAATCGATGTTCTCAACGAGCGCCACGAGCGAGAAATCCAACCTGCTGCTGTTCTCCCTCTCGATGAAGGACTGGACGACATTCCTGGCCTCCTCGCAGAGCAGATCTCCGTTGCCAATGTGACCGCGGTCCAGCGGGCCCTTCCTGCGTCCATCGAGCTCGTAGAGATGGTTATCCTTGACGCTCTTGACGAAACACACGTAGTGCAGGTCGACCTCCTCGCTGGCGCTGGGCGCGACGGTGGCGCCCTTCGAGGCCGCCTCCAGGTGAGCGGTTGCGAGCGCCTGGCTGTTCTCCAGGACACGGGCACGCTCCGCCATCGGCAGGGGCAGTGCAGTCGCCAGGAAGCCAGCGAGATGTGAATCCGGCACTGCCACGCACACATGCACACACGCACATCAGCCACGGATCCCCTCTGGCGGAAGGAGAAGGACCGTACCGATCCTGGCACGAGCCTCGCCGTTGGCGACCGCGTGGAGCACCCCGATCAGGCCGCACGCGTTCGGGATCGTCTGCTTGAACCAGACTGGGTCCTCGCCCGCGCCGTGGGCGGTGTAGTGGTCGGGCCTCGTGGCGTCTTCGCGCTGGCGGAAGCTCTCGTAGGTCTCGGAGACCGGGAAGACGAGCAGCAGCGCGAGCACCGGGCGCGGAACGAAGGCCAGCAGCTCGGGCTCCGTCAGGGAGTACACGTCCACGAATGACAGCGGGGGTGGCATGCCTAGCCCGCGGATGAGCGTGGTCATCAGCTCGGGGTTGCATCTGATGAGGAAGGTTAGCCGTCGCAGGTGGGGGCGGAGAGCTGGGGGGGGGCGGTGGGCCGTACTCTAGGGGGATGAAAGACTTTTTGGCGGTCGCTCCGGGCGCAGTGCTGGCGGTGGTCGACATCATTGGGCGTGGTGTGTTGTGCGTTGTGTTGTGTTTGGGGGAAGGAGATGGTATCTGGTGTATGAGTTAGTAGCTCCCCGCCCTTAGACGCTAGCGCGAGATCGCTTAAGTAACGTAGATATGTAAGATACACGGATATGATCCCCGCACTTGAGTTTACCTTGGCACATGGGCACGTGCCGTCTTCTTTGGGTATTGTTCGCCCACATCACCATTCCGAAAGCAGCATGGACATGCGGCCGAGACGACAGCATCGAGATACATACTCTATCTACAACCCGGCTCCAACTGGGTCCTCCTGTCTTCTGCAACGCACTAGATCACATGTGTGCTCGGACAAAGGGGAGGCTCTGTTCTCTCTAAGGCTCTCAGCCTATCCGCGATACGACACGGAGGACGAGTTCAGTCTTGGGGATATGGGTGAGAGGTTGCCCAATAGGTGGCTTCATTTTTTTTTGTTTAACCGGTGGTCACATGCGACCTAGGTCGATATCTAATCACGGCAATCATAGATAGCCACTCGATACAGTCGAGCGGAGCGACACGAAGTGGGATGTATCGGCGCATGTAGCGCAACCGTGTCTTTCTCCGGTGGGTGCGTGTTCTCGTAGATGTGTATGCGGAGTACATACATAATGGCTCGTCGGCTCGACTGCTGGGCTGTTGAGTTGTCACTGGAGGGCTGTGGCTGGTTGAGCTGTCCGGCATGAGGGTGACGCAGCTGGCTGCGCACTGCAGCCAGCCTGTCTCGACGTGGTAGCACACGATTGACGAGCCATGATCTGGAGCAGCATCCATCTCGGCGAGAGCTGCGACCAGTTGTTTTGCGTCGCTGGCCGGATTGTTTGGCTTGGCCGTGGGCAATGGGCGGGTGGGCACGGACCACTGCTTCCGATGACCCCCACCTCGCGCCATCCCCATCCTTTCGCCCACCACACCCACCACCAACCAACCAACCACACCCACTCACACACTCACACACTCACACACTCACACACACCCACACACTCACACACACTCACACACTCACACGATGGCCACACACTCACACACTCACACACTCACACACTCACACACTCACACACTCACACACTCACACGATGGCCACACACAACACGTCGCTTATTTTCCCATGGCTTGTATGCACTCCACGGGGCCGCAGACCGCATGCATCTGTCCTTGAAGGGGAGGGAGGGGGGAGACGAGAGATTGGCGTGTGCTCCTCAACAGATCGATATAGAGTATCTACATACGTACAGCGGTGTGCGCTGCGAGGGGCGAGTCATGCTGGTCTGGAGGACGGGGAGGAAACGGCCCACCCGACGGTGGCGGAGGTGATTCCGAATCATCTGACTCGCTCCCCCGTCCTCCTCCTCCTCCTCTCCCTCTCGCCCGCACCGCTCATCTGCCCGCTCTCGGTGTCTCGCGCACGCACCACGCTGAGCCCCCACCCACCGAAGCAAGAAAAAAATGGAGAAAAAAATAGGGAAAAAATAACGAAAAAACGAAGAAGAAGGAAACCCCGGACGCCGCTGACGGTGATCGTCGCGACCTGGATATATAGGGAGATGTACATAGATATGTGCTCTGGATATAGGGGCTATCTATGTAGATATGTACGACACAAGCGAGATTAAATATCCGGCGCCACGGCTGGACGCAATGACCACCCAACTCCCTCCTCCCCGGAACCAGTGCGGGAGCGACAGAGGAGGGGTGCGATACTCTGCACGCTACATATCTACGCGACGGAAAGTAGATTGCGAGAGAGCAGGAGGGATTGCGGATGTCTGATCGATGGCGATGCTGGCGAGCGGGGGGGGCATACAGAAAAGGCAGAGGCAGAGGCAGAGGCTCGATGTACAGCTGTCACTCTCCCCGTCGCGGTCAACGAGCCAGACGAACACTAGACATTGTAGGTATGTATCTGCACCACAGCCGGAGAGGATCGCTCCCTCTTTGTCCGTCCATCCATCCTCCATCCTCCATCCATCCTCCATCCTCCATCCTCCATCCTCCCATCCTGCATCCTCCCCACACGGCGCGAAAAGGGCTGGTGGCAGAGCAGAGTCGCCCATCCACGCAGTCCGCCAAAGGCATCCACACCCGGAGAAGGTGGTTTGAGAGTGCCAGCACATAGATACAGCAGCAGCAGCAGCAGCACCACGTCTGTCCTCCCGCCGGCCGCCGCCACTGCTGGATTCTTTGATTCCGCCTTGATGGATGGTGGATGATGGATGGTGGATGGTGGATGGCGGATGGCGGATGGTGGATGGTGGATGGTGGATGGTGGATGGTGGGGGGATGTCAAGGATACCTGGAGTAAAGGCTCGCGAACAACTTCTTCACTCGACCTGTCGACGCGGCCAGCAGGTTCTTTTCTTCTTCTTTCCTTTCCTTTCCTTTTTTTTTTCTTTGTGGAGAGTGACTGTGCCTGTGGACCGGCGAGCGGCGGTGTGCGATGGCGACGACGACGAGCGGGGTCAGCAAACAAAGGGCGAGCGAAAAGGCTGAAGCTGGAGCTGTGGCTTTGTGTTGGGACAATCGCTGCTAACTATCGTGCCTCCGCGAATCTCGACTTGCGGAATGCACATGCACTCGGTATCTACGTGCGCAAGTCCTCTCTGCTTTCTGGCGCGGAAGCGAAAGCAACAAGTGCACTGGACGCTTCCGGCCATCGCAAAAGAGGGAACGAGAGCGGGGAGGAAGCCCAACCTGAGCGGAATTGCATCCGATCGCGAACATCTCCACTCAACTTCCCGCTTTTTGCCTCCGGCCAATGCCCCCATCTCGATCCCACGGATCGTACGAGTTGGCGGCGAGCACGGAACGGAGCAAACATCGCTCCGGTGGACTCCATGCGACCACGCCAGAGGGGCATTCAACTGCTGCCCGCCTGGAATGGGGCCAATAGCCGATCAATCGATGCGGCCGCCAACAGTCTCCAATCCGGATGTGGAAGTGACCTGCATGGGAACGACAGTGTGCACATAACCGTGCGACATAGTGGCAGAAGTGGGGCGGGGCGTGTACATAACCGGAAGGGCGTGAAACTCGGGAACTCTGATGTGCACTAGAGTATATCTAGATGTCTATATCTGCATATCTAGATCAGTGTCTACATATCTGGATGTCTGTATGTATCTACACATCTAGATGTCTGTATCTAGATGTCTACATCTACACATCTAGATACGTACGTCTACGTACGAAGGGATCTCTGGCCCGTGAGTGCATGCTCGTTAGCGCGCCGCGGCAAAGCAGAGCAAGCCCCGTCCTCCCGGAAGCCTCCGACCGTCCCCGCCGCAGCGCAGCCGGAAAGGATCCGAGTGGGGCGTGGTGCAGTGCAGACGGTGCAGCGCAGTGGCGGGTGTGTCTGTGAGTGTCTGTCTGTGTGGCGTGGTTGGATCCCATTATTGGCTGCCGCTGGTCGCTGGAGAGTGTGTTCCCTCCCTCCATCCTGTCCAGATGGCACTCCGCAGGGTCCGTTCCGGCTACCCGCGGGTGTCCAGTGCGATTGCCGTTCGGATACGTTTCCTTCGCGTGGGCAGCTGTCTCGCCGTTTGAACTCTGGAGTGCGCAATCGCCAGCCTCGCCGTTCGCAGCCTGCCAGTGCCAGCGAGCGCAGGCTGCAAGTGCGGCGAGCGTCCTAGTGGTGCGGCCACTCTGCTCTCGAGCATTCTCGCGCATCCCCCACTCACGGCGCGAACGGCATATGTGAGTAGATTGTAGTTGCAAGCGCCGTTCGTTCGCTCGCGCGCGAGAAAAGTAACCGTCTGTGTGTGTAGGTAGGTGCCCAGCCATCTGGTTAATTTTTTCCGTCTATGAACAGTACACACATGTGCGTACGCCACGGGATTTGCTTTTTTTTTCTTATTTGTTTTCTGTCCGTTGATCTCGCACATCTCTCTGCATCTCATCTATCCGACCGCCCACCCAACTGCTATCTATCTATCTCGCAGAGCCGAAGCTTTTCGTCGGCGAGCAGCCCGGGCTCTCTGCTTTCCGGGTTTCTTTTTTTTCCGTCGCTGGGAGCGCCTTGTCCGGCGTGGCTGCTGACAACGCCGGCGCAACAGCGAGCATGGCGATCAGGCGGCGGCTGCTGGCTGCTGGGTTGGTTGGTGAGCGCAGCCCGGGGTGGGGGGGACACATGACGGTGATGGTGATGGCGGTGGTGGTGATGCCGGCGGGGGGGGCGTGACGTTCTCGCCACGGTCGAGGGATGCATCTGGGGAGTGGTCGCTGCCGAAATGAGCATCGCCGAGGACGGACGGACGGGGCAGTCCGCTCGCTGTGCTGCGGACGGGGCAAGTTGGAGGAGCGGCGGAGCGAATGCCCGTCGCAAAGAGCGAGCGTTGTCGGCATGGACGGACGCTGACGGGTCGGATTTGCTGCTGCGCAATTTGCGCGGACACAACGGATCCCGGCACGGCTTGCGCGACGAGTGAGTTGCGTTGGACGGGGCGGGCGGGTGTAGACGCTCTGGTGGGATGCGTCCGGCGTTTGGAGGGTGATGATCTTCGTGTTGTTGTTGTTGCTGCTGCTGCTGCTGTTGCTGTTTTCCCTCTGCTCTCGGCGCCGCGAATCACGGGGCGGGACCGCAACCCCACACATCACACACATCAGGATTGTTGCCTATGGTGTGTTCGGTTTATTTTCGCGCCCGCCACCCACGCTGGACATGTACCCCCATGGCTTTCCCAAAACCGACATCACCGTCCTCAAACACCCCCAACAATTCTTCTTCTTTTTTTTTGAGAAAAATGTGACTGCGGCTATCTATAGCAACATGCTCCCCTGGCCACTGGCCACTGGGCACGAGTTGCGGCTTCGAACCAGATCGTGTATGGCACCTCTCTCGTCGACAGCGATTGCTCGGTGGACATCTCCTATCCGCGGGCAGGATAGCCAGCCGAACGTAGGGCTGGATGAGGCCGACATCATTCGTGCTGGACCGGGAGAAGCGGAACGAGAGAAGAGGAACCCGTTCCGGGGCCGCATGTGTGCCTTTGCGGACGGACTGGACCGAGCCTTGTTTCTTCCGCACGACGGCGGACCCGCGGACGCAGGACGACTGCGGTGCGTGCAGAATGCCCGCGCCAGCGCCACAGCTCTCGCTCTCCGCAGCGTCGCTGGACAGACAGACGGATGGAGACGGAGACGGAGACGGAGACGGAGACACGCACATCCGGAAGCGGGAGTGGAATCGCCCAGCGGCGTGTGCGAGACACGCCCGTCCGGCGCGCAGCTGCAGTCGTGCGTGTGCGTGTGCCTGTGCTGCCCGATCGCCGCCGCCGTCTGCGGTGAAGTGGCGGCGCATCTATCTATGTACCCACGCTCCGTCCGCACCTCGCAGCGACGTCCCCATTCGCTCTCCTGCCCCAGCCTGTCGGTCTGCTGCTGCTGCTGCTGCTGCTCGCTCACCCATTCGTGTCCCTCCTCCCCCGGCCGGCCACAACGCACCTGAGCTGCGCAGCACTCGCTCCCACAGCAGTCTCGTCCGGTGGCTGGAGAGCGGGCTGCGCTTCGAGGAGGAGCATCGGTCTTCCTTGTTGCGACGGCTCTGCTGTGCGCTCTGCCCCACAGCACCTCTTCCTCTTTCAGCTCCCTCCGCTCCTCGTCTCTCTTCGCGCCTCTCCTCCGTCGATCACTCTTCGCTCTTCCTTATCCCGCAGCTATTACATACGCCTCCCTCCTCCCTCGTCCGTCCTCCGTCCTCCTCCGTCCTCCTTCCTCCTCCGTCGTCCTCCCTCCTCCGTCCTCCTCCGCCCCCGCCCCCCTCTTCTCTCCCTTCCTCTCCTCTCCGCCCCCTCTTCCTCTTGGGGATTCACTCGCCCTCTTGCTCCTATCTCAAGTTATCGTTCTCCGCCCTCTCCCCCACACATCTGCCTCCCCTCTCGCCGGCGCGCAGCGACTCCATTCTATTGCACTGTACTGTACGTGCTCTCCAACGCGGATCGTGAGAACGGCAACGCACTCGATCCGTAATCCGCGTATCCATCCGCCTGCGCAGCCGTCTGCCGTCGCTGTCTCCGCCTCTCCTCCGACCCCGACGACCGGAACGGAAAGAAAAGGGAAAAAAAAATCTCCTCCTCTGTCCGGCCGGCCGATCCGTTTCACCCTTTCCGCCCGCAGCAGCCCGTAAAATTATTGTTTTCCATCTGTACGGCCCGGCACAGCCGCGAGATTGTTTTTGAGGGAGGGTGGTTCGAATCTTATTCTAGCGAACAACTGCACTTTGCGACCCGCGCGCCCGCTCCGCTTTGCTGCCACCGCCGCCTGTTTGTAAAGTGACGGAATGGTAGCTGCCAGGGTTCGTCTACGCTAAAGACACGCACATACGCACAACAACAACAACAAGCCGCCTCGTCCTCCTCCGAAAAAGCCGGCCTGCAGGGCGCCAAAGAAGAAGAATAATAATAATTCCGACTAAAAAAAAAAAAAAAAAAAAAAAAAAAGAACCGAACCCATACATACATACTTATCTAACCGGGAAGCAGGGTGCGGGAAGAAGTAACAAAAAACTACATAGGCCCTGGTTCGAGACAAGGGCTCGCCGACGTACTTACACACAATCCACTACTCGTGCTCTACGCTCTGTGCCAGTCTGTGCAAGGACAAGCAGCAGCGCCGGCGGAGTCTCAAAAACCGGCCGGATCCTTTTCCTACACCATCTCCGTAAATCCACCACGGTGGCCTGCCCATCCGACGGCGTTCGAGCAGCACAGATCCGCATCACACCACCTCCGCCCCCCGTTTCGAATCAGCATATCCATCCCCGACACCAAGGAGACCGGGACCAACTAGCACAGAAATCAAGGAGGAGGAGACGAGGAAGACGGTTACGGAGGACAGGACGAACAACAAGGAGTGCGCTCGCATCTCTGGGGAAGGCTAGCGAGCGAAGCGGAGAAGCAAGGAAACGAAGCAATACCGGTGCGGAAGCTGAGTTTCTGCGCCACGCGGTTGGGTGGTTATGCAACCGGAGGGCCCTGCAGGCGCCACAGGAAGCAAATGGACGGACGATCCGGTGTACGGGCTGAGAAGGATGACACTGAGCGACGAGAATGAGGGCAAGCCAGCGTTGACGGACGACCAACTCTACATCCTGCGCTCGATAGCCCTGACAGCTGCGAGTATGTCAATGGTGAGCGGATTGTTGGTCGGGTTCTGGTTTATTCGAATGAAGAGGAGTTTCCGACATCAGTATGCGCCTTGCCGCCACC
>Ga0307516_10000758_pt1 | contig 43931 bp, 45 predicted proteins | sample 19_EM_MG_FD_203310 | JGI IMG/M metagenome (GOLD analysis project Ga0307516, IMG submission 203310) | Populus trichocarpa ectomycorrhiza microbial communities from riparian zone in the Pacific Northwest, United States - 19_EM | ecosystem: Host-associated > Plants > Roots > Unclassified | place... | reverse complement strand
CGCTGGTCTGCGTGGCGCTGGCGCTGCTGTGGCCGGCGTCCGAGCCGCCCTATGCGGCGCACACGCTGGTCGACCAGGCGGTGGCCTGCGCCAACCGCTGGCTGCCCAAGAGCGCCGGTTTCGTCAACGCGGTGCTGCGGCGCTTCTTGCGTGAACGCGAAACCCTGGTGGCCAGCGTGATGGACCAGGACCTGGTGGCGCGCCACAACCACCCGCGCTGGTGGATCGACACCGTGCGCAGCGAATGGCCGCAGCACTGGGAGGCCATCCTGGCCGAGGCCAACCGGCGCCCGCCGATGACCCTGCGGGTCAATGCCCGCCACGGCACGGTGACGGACTACCTGCCGCGCCTGGCCGAAGCCGGCCTGCCGGCGCGTGCCCTGGCCGGGCAGGCCGTGGTGCTGGAGCAGCCCTGCCCGGTGGGCGAACTGCCGGGCTTCGCGCAAGGCGATGTCTCGGTCCAGGACTCGTCGGCCCAGCTCGCCGCGTCACTGCTGCTGGGCGAAGGCAGCGACCGCCTGCCCGCCGGCGCGCGCGTGCTGGACGCCTGCTCCGCGCCCGGCGGCAAGACCGCGCACCTGCTGGAACTGGCCGACCTGGACCTGTGGGCGCTCGACCGCGACGCCACCCGCCTGGAGCGGGTGGCGCAGACCCTGGACCGCCTGGGGGGCCTGCGCGCCCACCTGCTGGCGGCCGATGCGGCGGAGCCGGCCGCGTGGTGGGACGGGCGGCCGTTCGATGCCGTGCTCCTTGATGCGCCCTGCACGGCCTCCGGTATCGTGCGCCGCCACCCGGACATCCGCTGGCTGCGCCGGCCGCAAGATGTGACGGCCCTGGCGCAAACCCAGCGCCGCCTGCTCGATGCCCTGTGGCCGCTGCTCAAGCCGGGCGGCCGTCTCGTCTATGCCACGTGTTCGGTCTTCCGGGCCGAGGGGGAACGACAGATTGAGGCGTTTTTGCAACGCCAACCCGGCGCGATCCGCCGGGCCGCGCCGGGCCACGTGCTGCCCCTGGACAATCCTGCGGATCGGGCCGCAGTCGTCCCTGACGGTTTTTTCTACGCCCGGCTGGACCAACCTTTTTGAGCCTCCCTTGCCCTCCCTGCCCCGTTGGCCCGCATCGCGTGACCCTGGAACACGCGCTGCCCACCTCCCTGCCCCGCCGCGCCCGGCCGCCTGGCGCTGGCTGCGCGCCATGCTGCTGGCCTGGTTCACGGCCCTGGCGGTGCCGGGGACGGGGGCCGAGCCGTTAGAGTTGGTGCAGTTGGAGGTGCTGAACACGGACCAAGGCCTGTTGATCGATTTCGACACCCGCTTCGAACTGCCCAATGGCGTGGAAGACGCCTTGCAGAAAGGCGTGGCGCTGCATTTCGTGGCGGAAGCGGTCGTGCTCAAGGAGCGCTGGTACTGGCGCGACCGCCGCGTGGCCCAGGCCACGCGCACATGGCGCGTGGCCTACCAGCCGCTCACCTTCAGCTACCGCGTCAACTTCGGCGGGCTGGGCCAGACCTACCCCACGCTGGGCGAGGCGCTGCGCACCATCCAGCGCAGCACCAGCTGGCGCGTGGCGGACCCCATCGCCCCCAACGACGACGGCAAGTACCGCGTCGAGTTCAGCTACCGGCTCGACCGCGACCAGTTGCCCCGGCCCCTGCAGATCGGCGTGGGCAACGCGCCCGAATGGAACCTGCAGGTCGAGCGCACCGTGCCGGTTTCGGCGCGCTGAGCCCCGCCGCGCACCCAGCCTGAAGCCACGATCATGGGGACACGCCGCTCCTCCCTGCGCTGGGCCCTCATCGTCTCGGCCGTGGCGGCTGCCGGCGCGGCCCTGGTGCTGGCGTTCCTGCTGTCCGTCACCACCAACAAGAGCAGCTTCTACGAGCGCCACTACACCTGGCTGCTATGGGTCAACGTGGGCGTGGCCGCCGTGCTGGGGCTGGTCATCGCGCTGGCCACCGCGCAGCTCAGCCTGCGCATGTGGCGCGGCAAGTTCGGCAGCCGGCTGCTGTTCAAGCTCGCGGCCATCTTTGCGCTGGTGGGGGTGCTGCCCGGCGCGCTGATCTACACCGTGTCGTTCCAGTTCGTCTCGCGCAGCATCCAGAGCTGGTTCGACGTGGAGGTGGAAGGCGCCTTGAGCGCCGGCCTGAACCTGGGCCGCTCCACCTTGCAGGTGTTTGCCAACGAACTGGCCTCCCAGGCGCGCGTGGCCGCCTTGCGCGCGGCCGACTCGCCCGAGCGCGTGCAGCCCCTGGCGCTGGAGCGGCTGCGCGAGCAGTTGGGCGCGCAAAGCGTGGCGCTGCTGGGCGCCAACGGCCAGATCCTGGCGGTGGCCCGCGACACGCTGGGCACCGAATGGAGCATGGCCGAGCGGCCCACGGCCGCGTTGCTGCGCCAGGCGCACAGCACCCAGGTCACCTCGCTGCTGGAAGGCCTGGACCAGGACCCGCCGGGCGTGTCGTCCACCGGCGCATCGGCGCCGCGCGCACGCGCGCTGGCCTGGATCCCCAGCAGCGACTTCACGCTCGGCCGCGGCGACCGCTACCTGCAGGTGACGCAACTGCTGCCCTCGTCACTGGCGGCCGACGCGCTGGCGGTGCAGGCCGCGCACAACGAGTACCAGCAGCGCGCGCTCGGCCGCGAGGGCTTGCGCAAGATGTACATCGGCACCCTCACCTTGACGCTGATCCTGGCGGTCTTCAGCGCCTTGCTCATGGCCGCCACGCTGGGCCAGCAGATCGCCCGGCCGCTGCTGGTGCTGGCCGCCGGCGTGGCGCAGGTGGCGCGCGGCGACCTGCGGCCCACCGAGATCTTTGCCTCGCGCGACGAACTGGGCGGCCTGACCCGATCGTTCGCGCAGATGACCCAGCAGCTGGCCGATGCCCGCGCGCTGGTGCAGCGCAGCCTGGGCGAGGTGGAGAGCGCCAAGACCCACCTGCAAAGCATCCTCGACAACCTGACCGCCGGCGTGATCCTGTTCGACCACGCCGGCCGCATCAACACCGTCAACCCGGGGGCCACACGCATCCTGCGCGTGTCCATGGCCGCCCTGACCGGCCATTCGCTGGCCGAGGTGCCCGGCCTGCCCGGCTTTGCCCACACCGTGCAGCAACGCTTCGACAGCCACACTGCCGAGCCGGAGGCGGGCGAGCGGGGCCACTGGCAAGAGTCCATGGAGTTGCAAGCCGGCCCCGCCCACGCGCCGGTGATGCTGCTGGTGCGCGGCGCCGAACTGCCCGACGGCGCCCGGCTGGTGGTGTTCGACGACATCACCGAGGTCGTCTCCGCGCAGCGCAGCGTGGCATGGGCCGAGGTGGCGCGGCGGCTGGCGCATGAGATCAAGAACCCGCTCACGCCCATCCAGCTCTCGGCCGAGCGCCTGCTGCTGAAGCTGGCGCCGCGCCTGCAAGGCACCGACCAGCAGATGCTGGCCAAGTCGGTGGACACCATCGTCAACCAGGTGCAGTCGATGAAGCTCCTGGTCAACGAGTTCCGCGACTACGCCCGCCTGGCCGCCGCCAAGCTGGTGCCGCTGGACCTGAACGCCCTGGTGCACGAGGTGCTGAGCCTGTACGGCGCGGCGCAGGAAAGCGGCCAGCTGGAGGCGCGCTGTGTGAAGGGCCTGCCGCTGGTGATGGGCGACGCCACCCAGCTGCGGCAGGTGATCCACAACCTGGTCCAGAACGCGCTGGAGGCCGTAGCCGAGCGCGAAGGCGGCTTGGTCAGCGTGCGGACCGAGGTCGTGCGCGGCGACGGCGATGCCGTGCGCCTGGTGCGCCTGCGCGTGGTGGACAACGGCCCCGGTTTCCCGGACAAGGTGCTCAAGCGTGCCTTCGAACCCTACGTGACCACCAAGCCGCGCGGCACCGGCCTGGGCCTGGCGGTGGTGCAGAAGATCGTGGAGGAGCATGGGGCGCGGGTGCGCGCCACCAACCTCTACGACGACCCGGCGCCCTCCACCGTGGCCGCGCTGCTGGAGACCACCCACGGCCTGCTCGACACCACGCAGGCCATGCCGCTGGAGCTGCCGCCGCGGCCGGTGCGTGGTGCGCAAGTTTCTATATCATTCGCCACCTTGGCGAGCGCGGAAAGCGCTGCACCCGCCCGTCCCCTGGACGCAAGACCCGATCGCGCCCTCAACGCACCCGACGATTTGCGCGCTTCCTGAACCCATGGCCACCATTCTTGTCGTCGACGATGAACTGGGGATCCGTGCTCTGCTGTCGGACATCCTGACCGACGAAGGGCACACGGTGGAGGTGGCCGAAAACGCCGCGCAGGCCCGCGCCTACCGCGAGCACAGCCGGCCCGACCTTGTGCTGCTGGACATCTGGATGCCAGACGTGGACGGCATCACCTTGCTCAAGGAGTGGGGGGGCAACGCGCAACTGGGCATGCCGGTGATCATGATGTCCGGCCACGGCACCATCGACACGGCCGTGGAGGCCACCAAGTACGGTGCCATGGCGTTCCTGGAAAAGCCCATCACGCTGCAGAAGCTGCTGCGCGCCGTGGAGCAGGCGCTCATCAAGGCCATCCCGCGCCCACCCCCGCCCGCGGTGACCGTGTCCATGCTGCGCGTGGAGCGTGACGTGACGGTGGAGTCGGTGATGACCGGCAGCACCCTGCCCGCGCCGCTGCCCCTGGCGCTGGGGCCGCAGCCCGAGCAGTCCTTCGCCCTGGACCGCCCGCTGCGCGAAGCGCGCGACGCATTCGAGAAGGCGTACTTCGAGTTCCACCTGGCACGCGAAAACGGCAGCATGACCCGCGTGGCCGAGCGGACCGGGCTGGAGCGCACGCACCTGTACCGCAAGCTCAAGCAACTGGGCGTGGACTTGTCGCGCAACAAGCGCGGGGGCAACTGAGCGGGGTTCCCCGAACCTCTATAATCCGCCTCCCCAAGGCCAGGTAGCTCAGTTGGTAGAGCAGCGGATTGAAAATCCGCGTGTCGGTGGTTCGATTCCGCCCCTGGCCACCAGGACTCCAAAAACCAATCGTTCTCGGTTGGTTTTTTTTCGCCCGGAGCGCCAGTGTTGGCGCGGGTCCGGGCGAATGTCTCTTGAGCGGCACCGTCCCGGCGGCCCTCGGCTGGGGGCGGTTTTGGTCGGAATTTGCTCTCTGTTCTCTGGTTGTCTCTTGAGCGGTCAAGACACCGGGGCCAGCATTGGCGCGGGTTTGCGGGCGGTGGGTTGTGGTTGGAGATTGGTCGGGAGGGGCGACTGAGTGCGGAAGTTCGGAGCACCAAGAGCGCCGTCTTGGCACCGCGTGTCGGGGCGATGACCCTCCTCCCCTGATTGGCAGCAGCCCGTGGATGCGGCAAACAAGCCCCACGCGGCGGCTCGGGTAGCGGACAGTGGTGTGGGGCGCGTGGACCGCCCTGGGCGTGGCGCGGACCGTGCCCGGTTGGGCTGTGCGGTACGGGCTGGGTTGGCCGCCCCTTCGTACAGGGCGCCGAAAACGCCGGCATGCTTGTCGCCCCCTCTAGTCGATTGAAAGTAGTCCGCGCACCTGCTTGTCCAGATCTTCGAGCTCTATGTCAGAAGGTGTTCCGCCCCGAGCAGTGACGTGCATCGCGACTTCAGCCATCGACTGCATTCGCGTATCAGATGCATTGAAGAGAGGTATGCGCAGATACTCCGCAACGCTCGCGCCGAGGCTGAGTTGAGCCGCATAGGCAGACACGGCGCCGGCAATCACCGGTGCGTTGAGGAAGGCCGTCAGGTAAGCCGCTTCGCTCTCAGTGTCGACAGGAATGAAATAGAGCTTGTGATCCGGGATAACAACTTTGCCTTCGCCGCTGCCCATGGGCGCGCTGCTGGCATAGGCAGCAGCGAACGTTTGACCCATCTCCCGCCAAAGGACCTTGAAAGGCGAGAATGTGTATTCACCCGTACTCCAAAGCGAATAGAACGGCTTGTCCTTCTGGAACCGCTTGAGGCTTGACCGCTGTTCTAGATGCGTCCGGAAACGGTTCAGGAACTTGAACGTCTTCGGCGAATTGACAGGAAGATCGGGGTCGCCATGCATGCCGCGCTGCGGCACGACGATCCGCAAGTCTTCATCCGGCACTGCGCTGAATGGAAGGACACCTCTCCCGCGCAACAGTGGGAACAGATGTTCGGATTCAACTGCGGCCTTGATTTCGGGAATACCTTTTGTCTTCCCAATGCCTGCAGCATTCCGCACTTCCACAAGGCCAGGTCCCGCATCGCCCATCTCATGCACCCAGAAGATGCCGTTCCGGTCGGTAGTCACGCCTTTGCGGGCCTTGTACTCTGGCCCCGCGCTCCCGGCAAAAACCCTTCTGAAAATCTCCTGCGCCTCCGCCGACCCCACCAGCCACGGACGCGAGCCGCTGCCGCCAGGAACGGGGATTGCCAACTCGTCAATGCACGTTGCGGTTGCCTTGAAATGGGCTGCGCACGAAAACTTCCGCACCTTTGCCTCGCTACTACCAGCCAATGTCCACATGCGATACGGAACGGGAAAGGCCATTGCCGCATCCCTCTCAAGTACCAAGAACGTAGGATGGTTGCTGACCCCGTCGAACGGTCGGATATCCTGATAGTCCTCGACAAGAAGAACTCTGCACAAGAGTTGTCCGCCGTTGATCGAGAAGGCCCGAAAACCTGCGCTCGACTCCGTGGTAAAAACCGATCCGGGAAGGAAGAATCCCAAGCGCCCCATAGGCGCAAGGTAGTGTTTGATCGCCTGGAAAGTGACTACCGTCGAGATGTCGGCCTCAATGCCGCCAACCCAGCTATCGGCGCTGAAGACCCCTAGATCCCGACATCGCTGACGCATGGATTGTGCATACTCCGCCGGCAGATTGCTCCACTTCACCCATGGCGGATTGCCGCACACGTAGGCAGATGGAGCAATTGCGCCCGCAGCGAACCGATCCGCGAGGATCGAACACCAGATCCCGTTCCAGCCTTGCTGATGCAGGGTAGCCAGATTTCCAATGGTGGCGTCGACCACGCCAGCATCGGAAGCATCGAGGCCGGCCGCGGCGAGGTCTGGCCTGACTGCCTGGGAGATCTTCACCCCGGGCAGATCAGCGTCTATCAGCGAGCGGATGCTGGAAAAAACCTTGAAGAAGCTCTCATGTTCGATGAGCCGCTTTGGAACTGCAAACTCTTTCGGCCCAAGCTCAGTCCTGAGAACGTAGCTGAAGTTGGAAAAGAGATCGACAGACGCTGGATGAATAGCATCCGCCAGATAGACCGGGAGCCTGATCGGATCTTGTGGATTGAGGTGTGGTGAGAGGAAGACCGCAAGCGACCCCTTTGCCGCGAGCACAGCCAACGGGTTGAGATCGATCCCGTGTATACCCCGCAGAAGCTCCTTGGCTCCAGCGCCGGGATAGAGCTTGCGCCGCCTGCGGATGGCCTCCAGCAAGAAAGTGCCTGAGCCGCAGGCCGGATCCGTCAATGGCGAATCCACATTCCAGCCAAGCAGGTCCATTCCATGCTCGGCAAGCCAGTCGGGCGTATAGAACTCGCCGAGTGCGTGCCGGATCTCACGCGGAATAAAGCGTTCGTAGATCCCCTTGAAAAGATCACGGGTCGTATCGGCATGCTTGCGCGTGACTGTGAAGTCGACCGCAGCCAAGCGGGACAGCAACGCGGCCAAGGCAGGCTTGAATCGAGCCCAGTGCGCATCATCCAGGTACCAAGAGAAGAAATCGCCGCTCAGCATGTTCAGGATGCCGGCATGCTCGAAGAGGTCTCCGCTCTCAATCGCATACAGCCGATCCTCAATAGGCACCGCGGCGTCGAGAACGTCTTGGCTTGCGCTGGGAAGCGCCGCCGCGGCGACGACTTTGGCGATGATCGCGATGTACGTGTTGAGCGCAAATAGATACGCTGCCGGGTTCTCCTGGTACGGCTGGTCATGCGAGATTTCCTGGCGCGCGAGCAGCTTCTTCATGTGATCGGGTTGGAAGCCGACCACTTGGCTAAACAGCCTTCGCCACTCTGTGAACAGCATCTTCGTCTTCGTAGTCGCAGAGTCGGCCTCTGCGTGCCGGATGCTGTCGTAGAGTTCTGGAATCAGCTCAGCGCCATGCTCGGAATCAGGCCCGGCGAGCGCTTGCAACAGTTGGGGATGGACGAGCGGGCGCCCATCGGACCTGAGCGCTTCGAGCAGGCGGATAGCGGCTCCCTTGTCAAAAGGGACAACCTCCTCCCATGCTGCGGCGCCGCCAATGAACGAACCGAAAGTTATGTGCGCTCCGTCCCACGCGATCAACACATACTCATCAAGGTTCCGCCCTTCTTCTTCAGAGATCAGCTGCGCATATTCTTCGGCTTGGCTCCGAGCATGGACCGCTATTGCGCGAGTCCTGCCCCTAAACGACTTGGGCGGCTCGTATTCAATGATGACGGCACCATGGGCAACATCGGCAAACTTGGTTGATCCGCCGTGGCCCTTGACCGCACGCTCCAGTTGGAAAGGCACCCAGGGTATGCCCTCCGCGTTGCAAGCAGCGTGGAGGGCATTCTCAAGCTCATGACGCAGCTGCGCTTCATTTCGCGCCGCCTCGGCTGCGGAAAGAGCGACGCCAACAAGAGCCCCCGCAGCCTTCATGCAGGTGTCGCGGAACATTGGGTTTTGCCAGCCGCAGCGCTACTGCTCTTCCTGAGGCTGGCAGCATGCAAAAGTCCCGCACCGCTGAACAGATGAGCGAAGATTGCCTGCGCCAGTCTTGGTGGCACGGCGTTTCCGATCTGGGTGAATTTCGACTCGGTATCTCCAACAGGCACGAACTTGGAAGGAAAGCTCTGGATGCGGGCACATTCACGCCAGGAAAGCCGCCTAGGCTTTTCCAACTTGAGCCGCGACGGATCCGCCTCTAGATGCTCGTACTGATCCGAGAAATCCCACCTCTGCTTCCATCCATCAGCCAAGTTGGACCAGGTCAGGGTCATCACCGGACTGGCCGGATGCAGCGTGATATGCCGCCAATTGGCAACCACGGTGAAGGCCGGATCCGCCCATTTCGCCTTGCGGTTGCGTGACATGTAGTACCACGAGAAGTGGCCTTCTGGATCGTGGGGCCGCTCGTAAAATTCTCCCTCCGGCCACAGCGGTAGCCCCTTGATCGCATCTCCATGCGACGCATATGGTTTCAGCGGCCCGGTCTTCTTCGTGGCCTTCCCATGGGTCGGGGGAGGAAAGGCGAAGATCTGGCCCAAGTCTCGCCTCACGCCGACAATAACAAGCCGCTTGCGGGATTGCGGCACGCCATAGTCGCGGGCGTTCAGCACCTGGTAGCTGACTGCATAGCCCGCTTCGCCATATGCGGTAATCTGCTCCTTCAGGAAAGAGCCGCTCTTCAACTGCTGGAGACCTGACACATTCTCCGCAACGAAATACTTGGGACGGATGAGTTTGATGGCCCGCAGGAATTGCTTGTATAGGCTCGTCCGCTCATCTTTCTCCGGATCGCGATTGCCAGCCATGGAAAACGACTGGCAAGGATAGCCGCCCACGACAACATCGGCCTCCGGGAAGGCCGTGATCTTCGCGATGTCCTCGCGCCGGATTTCCGAGTCTGAGAAGTACTTCTCCAGCGTCTTGCAGGCATCAGCGAGGATGTCGTTGGAGAAGACTACGCTGCCGCCGGCAGCCTCCACGCCGAAATCCATGCCGCCGCAGCCGGAAAACAGCGAGACGACCCTGATCTCTTCGCCATTCCGTTCAAAAACTTGGCTCACTTTGCTCGCTTCTATGGCTAGGCATCTTTGGCATCAGCGCCTTGCGGAAGAAGTGGCCATTTGGCGCGCAGGTAGTCGTCAATCGCATCCCGCACGACCCACGCAAACGAAACCTTTTTTTCCGCTGCTATCTGCTCCAAGACCTGATACTGCCGCTCCGGAAAGCTGATCGATGCGCGGATCGTGCGCTCTGGTGTGCTTCGATCCGCAGGTTTGGAGTGTGCAGCCATATCTTCCGCTAGCGATGAACTTTCGTCACCATCTTACACCGTAGTGGTGAACTGATCTCGCCCACGAGCGACTGTCCCGCCGGTGATCCCGCTACGAGCCCAGGAATGCTCTAAGCCTTTGCTCCGTTGCAGCAAGGTCCTTGATCTCGCACTCCCATAGCTCCAGCACTGACCAGCCCAGCCGCGCCAGTTCAGCGGCATTGCGTGCATCGCGCTGGCGATTGGCAGCGATCTTAGGAGCCCAATATCCCTGGTTGGACTTCGGATTCGATGCAAGCCTGCATGCATGCCCGTGCCAGAAGCAGCCGTGAACCATCACGATCTTGCTGTGCTTCGGCAGCACGATATCGGGCCGCCCAGGTAGCTCTTTTCGATGTAGCCGGAACCGGTAGCCCAACGCATGCAGCAGAGATCGCACAGACATCTCCGGCTTCGTATCCTTGTACCGGATGCGACTCATCAATCGCGAGCGCTGGGGAGGTGTCAATGTGTCCATAGCGCAGCCAAATTGAGGTGTATTGGCAACCACGCACAGAGGTGGCCAATGCCTGGTCGGCCCTCGAAGGCCCTGCAGTTTTGTCGTGCGAGCACACGCCAGTGGACGTGTCTCGGCACGTACCAAGCAAGACAGCTACGGTACCGCGGATTTTGTGGCCCTTGGCGCGTATACCGACTGCCCGTTCACCTGCAGGCAGTGCGCAAGGCCGGAGGGGTGGGTTGGCCCGCAGCAGAAGTGATGGTACGAGATTGCCAGGGGCAGCGCCTGGACCGCCGCGGCGATGTGCCGCACGTGCAGGCGAAATGAACAGGCCCGCAAGACAGCAGCCCGCACAGGTCATCTTGAGGGCCTGTGCCGGAAGAAGAGGCCAGCCAACCTGGAGGGCCGGCGCGTCTGGTCTCGAGAGACCCTCCCGCTGGGCCTGCCAAAGCGGCCGGCCGGCGATCGACCCGTGACTTGGGAACACTGTGAAGGGCGGCCGTTGTCAAATTCCACACAAAGCGGCATGGAGCCCAGCTTTCCCACTAGTTTGCACTCCGGCATGATGGGTGCCGCCCGTGCGGACAGTGCGGCCAAAGCAACGGGACCGAACCCTGCGGACCGCGCAGGGTCGTAGGCATCCTGGCCTCAACCACTTCGGAGATGCTCATGGCCCCTGAATCCATTCTTCTGGCCGCCGCCGCTGTGCTGGGCACCAAGACGGTCGAGGAGTCGACCAAGCACGCGGTGGCGGACCTGTGGTCAGCGCTGAAGGCCGCGATCAAGAGCAGGCGAGGTGCGAACAGTTCCGAGATGCAGGTGCTGGCCGACGTCGAGCAGCTGCCTGCAGACCAGTCGCCCTCGCCTGCGCTGGCCACCCGCGTCTCGGCGCTGCGCCTAGCCGATGACCCGGAGGTGGCTGCGCTGCTGCTGCGGGTCGAGTCCCTGCTCGCGCAGCGAGCGCCAGAGGTCATCGAGAACAAGAGGTACATCTTCAAGGACAACACGTTCCACAAGACGACGTTCAACTGATTGGGTGCCATTGTCTTGAACGTCCCTGCCTCTTCCGACGCAGTCCCCTCGACCGACCGGGCGCCATCCCAGGTGCAGGATGGCGAGGCCGCTATCGCGATAGCCGATACAGGCGGACCGCGCAGGCCCGCGGCCACGTTGGGCGCGGCGGGCAAGGGTTCCGACGCCAGCAGGACAAGCCGCCCGCCCCCGCGCGGCGACCGGGAAGAAGCGCCCGAAAAGCTCGGCCGCCGCAGCGAGGGGCACAGCTACACGTTCTTCGGCAACACGTTCAATGAGACCAGCTTTTCTGGCGCGCGCCACGGCGAACAGCGCGCAACCTGGGCCACGGCGCTGAGCTGGATCGAGCGCAGCGACTGCGAGTTCGGCCCGGCTGGCCCCGACCCCGTCTTCGATGCAGCCTGCCAAGCATGGACGGAGCAATCCATCATCGTGCTGCGCCACCAGCAAGGTGCGATGGACCGCGCCGAGCGGCTACTGCACCGCCTCGCTCACTGGGCCACTGGGCAGGAGGCTACGCTCAGGCTGCTGGGCGTCGCCAACGACGTCGTGCCGCCGCTGGGCGACCTGGCGGCCGACGAGGCGTGGCCTGCGGATTCCCACGGAACGTTGCTGCTCGTGCAGCGGCGGCAGGACCAGAAGACGACGATGTTCCTCAGTTCAAACAACGGCGTCGGCGTGAAGGCCCTGCGTGAGCGGCTGCGCACGCGCAAGTCGCGGCTGCTGATCTCGGTGGCAGCGGAATGGGATGCCGGCGAAGGGCGGCTGGATCCGTTCGACAAATCGGTGAAGACCCTTGAGGTCACAGGTGCGGCCCACCGCACGGCGGCACCGCGCGTCGACGAGCAGGAGTCGCCCTTCGATGCTGTTCCGCGCATCGTCGCTTCGTTGTTCGGATGCCTGGGCGTTCCCGAATTCAAGGCGCTGGTCGACGACCTGCTGACCGGCATCGCCCCACCGCAGCCACCGGCGGCGGCGCCAGGCACGAGTGCGCCCGCTGCGTCGCTCCCCGCCAAACCAACTCGGCACGAACGCTGGCTGGCCGGTCACGTCGACCAGGTGCTGAGTGAATTGGGCGTGCGCTACCTCGTCTCGGTCGCGGACGCTAGTCCGCTGTCGGGCACAACCCGCGGCGCCGGGTACAGCTTGTCCGACCCTGCCAGCCCCTACGCCGAGTCCGGCTGGGTGATCGCTCACCACCCCGCGCTGCTGGCCGGCCGCACGGACAGCCTACTCGACCGTTACCTAATCGACGACCAGGCATCGGCGCGCTACCGAGAGTCCTTCCTTGGCACCCTGGCCCGGTTGGACGCCGCGGGTGTGCGCAGCGTGTCGGCAGAGTGGCTGATGGAGGCCTGGCAGCGCGCGGTGGCACGCCACGCCGGCCCCGGCGTGATCGGCGAACGGCTGTACGCGCTGGTCGAATACTTGTCGTCGGACAGCCAGGAGGCTGAGCCGCGGCTGCCCATGTCGGTGATCGACGCGCTGGCAGGCGCAGTGGTCGGCTGCGAGTTGCGCTTTCAGGTCGAACAGGGGCTGCAGCCGCTGCGCACCGTGTTCGCGGCAGCGAACCAGGACGCGTCCGCCGAGACACGGGACTTCTGGACGCAGCTGCGCGAGACCACCGCGGCAGGGCCGGCGATACAGGAACTGGAACGGTGCCAGCTCACGTCGCTGTGGGCCCTGCTGCTGCTGGCGCGCCGCTGGCCGCGGGCGGTTGCCGCGGCACTCGCGCGCGTGCTGGACGAGACCACCGCCACCGCGGCCCCTTGGGGCCAGGCCGCGGCCGAACTGCCTGGCCTGCACGGCGTGCCGCGCTATGCCGCGCTGGCGCTGCACTATCTGATGGCCCTGGCGGCGGCCGAGGCACCCCCGGTGTGGACGGCGGTCGCAGGCGGCGTCGTCCAGGCCCGCGAAGCCGACGTGCGCGCGGGCTTCGCCGCCGCCGCCAACCTGCGCGCCAAGGCGCCGCTGTGCGGCATTCAGGGCCAGCGTCTGGCCTTCCTGTGCCTGGAAGCGCTGGCACCGCAACTCGACCCCGACGGCCGGGCAGGCAGTGTGCTGGCACGGCTGGAGCTGCTGCCGGTGCACGATGTCCACAGCGCTGGCGACGCCGGCATGATCGGGCGCCTTCTGGCCATGGCGCACCTGGAAGTGGGAGAAGAGCCCAGGCTCGGTGTCGCCGGCGCAGGCGTGCTGCCGGTGGCAGACATCGTGCGCTTCCTGCGCACCGTGGCGCTGGACCTGCAGGCCGACGACGAAGTGGACGCAGCGCAGGCCGCAGGCGCGCTCGCGCGCATCGCCGCGGGCGTACGTGCGGTGCTGCCGCTGCAGCATCGCCGCGGCCTGATCGGACAGGGCCGCGAGTCGCTGGCCGCGCAGCAGGCCACGCGCGAGGCTTTCGAAGCCGACGACGACATCGACATGGTCCGCCGGATGCGGCGCCGCATCCGCGCCACGCAATTGGTGTTGCGATGCCTGTCCGCCGCCTGAAGGTACCACGGCCATGCGCGCTGCATACGTCAGAAAACAGTCCAGGAGAGTGCCATGACGGAACATGTGATCGACGAGCTGGTGCGCGTGGTGAATGCCGAGTCGTTCAGCGAGCAGGCTCACGGCGCGGGGCACCGGGTCGTGTTCGCGGACAAGCGCGCCGGACCGTACAGAAAGACCCTCTTGGGGGGTCTGATCGGCCGCCGTGGCGAGGTCCACTACTTCGTTAAGCAGTTCACGGTGCCCAAGCAGGTCCAGGACTGGAAATTCCGCTGGTCCGAAGGCACCAACGCGGTCGATCTGGACTTCGACGCCTCGTTCGTAATTCAAGCCAACGAGGACATGCAGGCGTACCGGCTCGTCGAGACCTTGTCCGGGGCGCCCAGTCCCGGCGAGGTGCTCTACCAGCTCATCAGCGGCGCGCTGAACGACGAGATGACCATGCTTCGCGAGCAGCTCAAGCGTGACGACAATCTGTTGGACATCTTCCAACGCACCTCCACGGGCATCGGCGAGTCCGTAGATCTCGACAAGGGCGTGAGCGAACGAGTGCGCCGCGCGCTGGGCGGCGCACACTTCCGCATCGGGCTGCAGTTGCGCAACGTACCACCGTTGCAGGTGGAGGTCAGCCGCACAGCGCCCAATGCCGACCATTTCACGCTCGCCGACAGCAGCCGTGACCGCATGGCCGAGACCACCGCCTTGCTGCGGCTGGCTAATTACCAGGCCTACAGGAAGAGCGGGTTGAATGGCGATGCCGAGGTGCGCGCCGCGATGTCGCGCGCCATCGGCGAGGCCGTCAAGGAGTTGCTGTTCGCGCGCCGCTACTACGACGTGGTGCAGCACTTCTCGCGTGGCGAAGACTCCATCGAGAAGCAGATGCGCCAGCGCATCGAGGACGAGGCGCGCACGATCGGCTTTAAGGTACAGATGTTTCAGAGCCTGCCCGACATCGCGGCGCTGAAGCTGCTGGAGCCGGTGCGCGTGGACATTGGCGCCGACCAGCAGAAGTACGAGCTGAAGAACGCCGTCGGTCAGGTGCAGTTCGCGATCTCGCTGCAGACCCGGCTGGGGCCTAACGTCTCCCGGCTGCACCTGTTGGTCGTGCCCGATGCGCTGGACGTGCAACAGCCTATCGCAGACCGCGTCAGGCAGATTTGCCGCGACGTGGTGCAGCGCTTCGACCATCAGGACTTCAATCTGCACTTCGAGGACAAGGTCAAGCCGGCGCTCGAGGATGCCATCGTCAAGCGGCTGGCCGACTACGGCTTGAACTCGGAAATCGTCAACATCCGGCAGGCACCGACCGAGGATGCGCTGCGCTTCAAGGCGCTGCGCGGCCAGACTGTCGACTTCCAAGCCGATATCAAGCCGCAGTACAACCGCGGCGAGGCCGACATCGTGCCTATCGCCGGCACGATCGAGGTGGTCGACATGACGGCGGCCGGCTGGGAACAGTTCGAGAGCAAGGACTTCGGCTATCGCAGCGAGTCGACACTGACCGAGACGCGCATGCGCGTGATGGCCACGCGACTGGAAGTGCAGGTGCCCGCAGGCGCGTGGTCTGCCGAGGAACGGCGCAGCATCGCCATCGCGCTCGAGCTGGCAGACATCCGGCAGCGCGTGAAGAATGTGCTGGAAGGTCGCATGGCGATGGGCCCCGATCTGGCGCAGCACTGGACCAGCGCTTCCAACGATACGCAGATCGTCGCGTGGGCCGAGCGCCTGGCCGGCGACGCGATACGCAAGGAGTTCGGCCTGTCGATCGAGGTACGGGCCTTGCGCAGGCTGGACACCGACGCCGACATCACCGCGCTGGCAACGCGCAAGGCCAAGCACTTGGTCGTGCGCGATGCCGCGCTCGACGAGGCCCGGCTTGCGCTCGAGCACGAGCGCAAGGAGCGCGAGGCGCTTGACGGCAACCGCATCGCGCTCATCAAGAGCCTGGGTGCGCGCGAGCGCGATGCGCTGGACGACCCGGAGAGCGACGAAGGCAGGGAGGTGGCCAAAACTCTGCGCCAAGATCTGGGCACGCGCATGCCGCGACTGTCTGCCGAACGTGCTTCGTCGGCCCTTGCGCCGAAGACGGTACCGGCGACGCGCGACGACCTGCCCTGGCTGCCGGCGCCCGATAACGCACGGACGTCCCACGGTGATGCGGACGAGACCCCGGCGCCGTCCGGCGGCCGGCGCTGAACGGCCGCCTGCCCGCCGCCAGCCGGTCTTCAGACATTGGGGCTGCGGACGTTCCCGCCCGGCACCCGTGGCACGGTGGCGCCGAGTTCGGTGACCCAGCGGTCCATGTCGGGCGACTTACCCTTCAGCAGTTCTTCCAGGTGCCGGCTCAGCACGGGCAGCGTGTCGGCCTGCTGCTTGAAGCGCCGCTCGCGCAGGTCCACAGCCAGGCGGTCGGCCGTCGCCAGCACCGTCCGCGGCGGCAGCGCCTTGAGTTCCTGCACTGCGCGCAGGTAGGCCTCGCGGGCGCGGACCAGGTTGTCCGCGGCGGAGCGTTGCTGGCGCCGCATTTCCTCGAAGCGGGCATTGTCGCTGCGGAATTCGGACAGCAGCCTTTCCATCGTCTCGATCTTGACCACCAAGCCGGCGATGTCCGCGGCGATGCGCGAAGCCGACAGCAGCGACTGCTCCAGTACGACACGGCCCCCGGGATCGGCGGCCGGCGGCGCGATCACAACCGTGTGGCTGGGCCGCCCCAGCACGTTGTCGAGCACGACTGAGAAGTGGCGCTCGTCCCTGCGCAGGTTGCCGTCGCGTAGGACCGGAATGTGGATCTCCAGCTGATCCTGTCCCCGCGGGAAATCGAGGGTGGACGCCGGGGCGAGGTAGTCCACGCCGGACCGCGCGCTGCCATCGACGAAACGCGCCTGCAGGCGCGCGGGCGTCTGCGAGCCGCCGCCGCGGCGCAGCGAGACCACTACCTCGCTGGCCGTGTCCGCCACCGTCGTGCGGCTGGCCACGAAACCGATGTCCTCCAGCGGTGGTGGGAACACGACTGTGCGCAGCAGCACGGCAGCTCCCGCGCACAGGCCTGCCGCGGCGACGCTCGCGACCACCCACAAGGGCCGGCGGTTGTCCGCCCGCCCCGTCTGCAGCGCGGCACCGCAGCCCAGGCGGTCGGCGTCGCCCCGACAGGTGCCGTTCCAGCGGTCGAACTGCGCCTGGCTGAACAGCGCATCGCCGAGCGCATGCGGGCAGCGTGCAGGGACGTTGGTGCAGCAGTATCGCCGCCTGATACCCCAGGCCACCTCAGCGCCCCATCAGGAGGATCACCGCCGCGTGCAGCAGCTGGTTGTACTGATTCACTTCTTGCGAATGCCACGCCAGCTTGTCTGCCGCGACCGGCGCAGACGCCGTCCTGTCCGCCGCCGCGCTCCGAGCGGCGGCGCGCGCGGCCCGGCTCGCTTCTAGCGTCTTCTGCAGCCGCGCCAGTTCGGCGTCCGCCAGCTTGCGCTGGCCCATCAGATCCAGCAGCCGGGCGTCGAGCGCGTCGTTCTCGCCCAGCGCGCTGGCAAGCGATGCCTGTAGGGTCTGCGCCTCGGACCCGAGTTGCGACTGGCGGGCTATCAATTCGGCGCTCCGCTGCTTCTCCTGGCCCAGCTCACGCTGTGCGGCCGTACGCTGGGCCTCCAGCGCTCGCTGCCGCGCCATCGCCTGCTGTTCGTTCCAGCCCAGCAGGCCGCCTTTGCGCGGATCGCCGGTGGTTTGGCAAGCCGCCAGCGTGGCGGCGCACAGCACGGCAGCGGCAATGCGCAGCAGCCCAGACGGATGGCAATGTGTCATGGGTCCCCTCGCTCAGAACGCGCGGTTCGAATCGAGCAACGCCAACTGCGCCTTGGCACGTTCCAGAGCGCGCTCCTGTGACCGCAGATCGTCCACGCCGGCCCCGACCAAGCGCAGTGCTGGCGGCGACGGCGCCTCCGGCGCTGCGCGTGCCATCTCGACGTCGCGCTGTAGTGCCTGCTGCTGCCTGCCGATCTCCTGCCGCACTGCAACCAGTTGCTGCTCGACCTTCGCGTTGGACTGCTTCAACTGCTGCCGGCTCGCCTGGGCCAGCTTAGTGCGACGACGGGCGTCCATGCGCTGGCCTTTCAGGCGCTTGACGGCGTCGTCCAACACCACGATGTCGCGCCGGAGGCTCTCGTTGGCCAAACGGGCCTGGCGCGTGGTCTCCTGGGCCTGCTGGATCGCAAGCTTCAGCGCATCCTCCCTCTCGGCGTACTGCTGCTTCTTCTTCGCCTGCTGATCACCGAAGACCGCGCCGCCGCCGGCACCGATGACAGCGCCGATGGCGGCACCGTCGCGCCCGCCGATGGCACCACCGATCGCTGCGCCGATGACCGCGCCGATCCCGGCGCCTTCGGCGCGCGTCCGCTGCTGGTCGTTGGCGCAGCCGGCTAGGTTGACCAGCATCAGCAGCGGGAGGAGGCCCGCCGCGGGGATCCTGCGATGCGCTGCACGAGGGAATGTCGCCGGTGTATGCGCCAGTTGCATGATCGTGACGGACTCGCTGGACTGTGTCGATCAAGGCCAATGGTACGACCTATAACTGTCCGCCGAATCAGCGGACGCAGTGATCAAGGCGCCAAAATTCACGTACTTGGAGCTTCACGTGCAGGCCAGTCAAGCAAGCTTGTCTTGGGCTTTGCCGAGGGCGTTGGAGCTTCCTATACCCAGATCTGACCGTCACGAACGGCGTGAGCCCCGTTGGTCGAGTCTTGCCTGCACGGGATCATGCGCCGACCGGTCGAGAGCGTCACCTACCCGCTACGAGCGGGCGCGTGTTCTGCCGGAACTGCGATCTGCTTGGGGAAGCTGAAGATGATGTGACGTCTATACGCTCAATGTCACCGCGATCATCTCCTGCTGTGCCGCCCAAAGCGTCGGCAGCTTACGACGGACAAACGGTTCCAGAGAGAGCGCGTGGGGCCCACGTGCCACACAAACCTCGACCAGCTTTGGCGCCAGCCGCGCCAGTTGCGCCACTCGGCTGGCCTGCCCCAGGTCCATGCCTTCGGCTGCGGCGATCTCGGTGATCGTCCGGTACCGCCCCTCGTCGAGCAGCCGCTGCCAGTGATGCGCCAGCCCCAGCGCCCGCACCAGCGCGGAGTCCTGCGCTACGACCCGGGCCTCATGCTCCCGGCTCGCTTCCACCGCAAACTCCTGCGGAGCATCCAGCGGCGTGATGACCTCCCGCCTCACTCCGCGCCTGACCATCGTCCACGGGATGAAGGTCTCCAGACGCACCCCTCCCGCAGGTGTCGGGATCTCGTGAGACACGGGGTGTGCTGTCTGCACGCCATAGTGCTTCTTGGACATGCCGCTTCCTATTTGAAGATCTCAAGCATCTGGCGCTGCTCGGCCCAAAGCGCCGGAATGTCGTGACGCATCAGCCATAGCAGGGTGACTCGCCGAGGCTGGCTGCCCGCCATGAACTGCTCGATGATGTCTGGGGCCAGCCTTGCCAACCGCAGCAGCCTGCCGACCGTCGTTGGCATCAACCCTTCAGCACGCGCGATTTCGGCCACACCGTTGAACGCACCGGAGTCCAGGAGTGAGTACCAGTGCAGTGCACGGGCAACGGCCTCGAGGATCCGGACGTCGTGCACGGATGTCCCCGAATCGGCCAGCCATTGCCCCTTCTTTCGCTTGAACTGCAGGGGCACAAAGGTTTCGAGCGAGGTGTCCATCAACCCTCCACTTCCAGCAGTTCCGCGCCGATCCCCCGCGGCACGAACTCGCCGATCAGGGCGTCCCAGCCCAGTTCCTGCCACGTCACCTTGATGCCTTGTGCCTCGCCGTCATGGACCAGGTCGACCCGCTCGATCATCAGGTTGGCAATGCGGTGGCGCTCGACCGGGAACAACTGGTCCCACACGTCGTTGAGCCGGCTCATCGCCATCACGGTGGTGGCCTCGTCGACCGGGGCGCCATCGCGCTGGATGTGGCGCACCACCGCGGCGATGGCCTCCGGGCTGCCCAGCACCGTCCGGATCTGCGCGATCACCGCCGCCTCGATTTCAGGGGCCGGCAGGCGCTCATAGCCCTTGCCCGGCGCGCCGAACCGGCTCTCGGACTTGGACACGTAGTAGCGGTACTTGCGCCCGTTCTTGTTCGTGTAGGTCGGATACATGCGCTCCCCCGAGGGCTCGTAGAGCAGGCCCCGGAGCAAGGCGTCCGTGCGCGACCGGATCTTGGTGTCGGCCGAGCGGGCGTGGCCGTCCCGGGCCAGCACGGCGTGCACCCGGTCCCACAGGTCCTGGCCGATGATGGCCGCGTGCGCGCCGGGGTACCAGGCCCCCTTGTGCGCAATCTCCCCCAGGTAGACGCGGTTGCGCAGCAGCTTGTGCAGGAACTTCTTGTCGATGCGCCCGCCGAGCCGGTGCTGGCCGTCCTGGGTGGTCCACGCCTTGGTCGTGATCCCCTCGGCGGTGAGGCCGGCCGCGATCTGCGTGGGCGATCCCAGGGTCAGCATTTCCTCGAAGATGCGCCGCACCACCGCCGCCTCGGCGTCGTTTGCGATCAGGATGCGATCCCGCACGTCGTAGCCGAGTGGCGGCATGCCGCCCATCCACATCCCCTTGCGCTTGCTGGCGGCGATCTTGTCGCGGATGCGCTCGCCGGTGACCTCCCGCTCGAACTGCGCAAACGACAGCAGCACGTTGAGCACCAGCCGGCCCATCGAGGTGGTGGTGTTGAACTGCTGGGTGACCGACACGAACGACACCCTCTGGCGCTCGAACACCTCCACCATCTTGGAGAAGTCGCCCAGGCTGCGTGTCAGGCGGTCGATCTTGTAGACCACCACGATGTCGACCAAGCCGCGCTCGATGTCGGCCAGCAGCCGCTTGAGCGCCGGACGTTCGGTGTTGCCGCCGGAGAAGCCAGGGTCGTCGTAGTCGTCCGCGACCGAAATCCAGCCTTCGGCCCGCTGGCTGGCCACGTAGGCATGGCCAGCCTCTTTCTGGGCATCGATGGAGTTGAACTCCTGGTCCAGCCGCTCGTCCGAGGACACCCGGCAATAGACCGCGCAGCGCTTGCGCGGCTTGCTGAGGACGCTCTCTTTGGTGAGCCCGCTCATGCCGCCCCCCGCGCGCCGCGCAGGCCAAAGAACAAGGGCCCGTTCCACTGCGTGCCGGTGATGTGCCGCGCCACGGCGGTCAGGCTCTTGAACGAGCGGCCCTCGTAGTCGAACAGCCCTTCGGCGGTGACTGCCACCCGGTGCTCCCGCTCACCCCATTCGCGCAGCAGGACGGTCCCCGGCGCGAAACTGATCTCGCGCGGCTTGGCACGCACCTTGATCTTGGAATGCTTCGCGCCGATGGCCTCCAGGCGCCGGCGCGTCTCGGCCGCCAGGCCGCCGAAGGCCTGCTCCTGCAGCTTGTAGGCGATGCGCGCGGCCAGGAAGTCGCGGTTTGGCCGCTCCGGCCGGCGCGAGAAGTAGCGGTCCCACAGCACCCACAGTTCCTGCATCGGCAGGTGCGGCAGGCCCGCCACCTGGGCAGCGATCGACGCCTGCAGGTCGTTCGTCTTGAGATCGTTCAGCACAACGGCTCCGGTTGAGAAGGGGTTGTATGAACGCGCTGGTTGGCCGAAAAGCCAAGGCCAACCGCCTCTTTGCGGCAAGTGGCCGCGCCGGCCTCCGGCGTGCCGTCCGGTGCCACCAGGGTCCGCACGATGGCGCGGGCCAGGATGGCCATGATCTCGGCGGCGCGTGCGCCGGCCGGCATCTCGGCGGGGGCATCGAGTTCGATGTTCATCGGGACAGATCCGGGGAATTGCAACGGGCAGGATGCTCGGCCGGAATCCCTGAACAGGATGGCAACGCAGGGCAATCGGCACCGAAGCCGGTGAGCCGCACGCCCGGACGGCACCCCACGCAGTGCCTGTTGACAGCACACCTGTATATTTATACAGTTCTCTCCGTTCACTAATCACGCAACGAGGTCATCGCATGGGATTCGGCTCATACATCCGGCAGAAGCGGGACGCCAAGGGCATCGCGATGAACGACTTCGCCCGGCGCCTGGACATCTCGCCCGCGTACTGGTCACGCATCGAGCGCGAGATGGAAAAGCCCCCCAAGGACGACCTGATCCGCAATGCGGCCGAGATCCTGGGCGAGGACCCGGACGAGGCGTTCATCGAGGCCCGGCGCCTGCCGCCGGACATGCAGCAGGACGTGGGTGCCGTGGTTCGCATGTACCGCCGCCAGAGCGCTGGGGGCCAGTGAATGCCGGTGCTGACCCTGGACTACCGGTGCTGCGACCGCAAGCTGCCCCGGTACCTGAAGCATTCTGAAGTGGAGCGCGTCGCGGCGCAGGCCCGCCTGCAGCTCGTCACGGCACAGACCGATGCGATCCCGCTGGCCACCCTGAAGGGCCTGGACGGCCTGCGGATCAACGGCATCGCCTTCGATCTGTGGGTGGACACCGAGCACCCGGTCACTGACGAACAAGGCCAGCCGGTGCTGGGCGTGTGCGAGTTCGATCCCCACGCCGGGACGGACGCCGCCGTGCTGGCCATCTCGCCGGTGGCGACGGAATCCGGCGACGCGCTGATGCTCAGCACCTTCGCGCACGAACTGGGGCATGCCATCTTCGATGCCCCGGGTTGGATTGCCGCCGCGGCGCGCGGGCCCGGCTTGTTCGACGACGTGGATCCCCGGGCGCATAAGGCCTACCGCACCACGACGCGTGATGCCGATCATCTGGCAGCAGCGGCCGCGCCTGGGCTTCAGATCCCGCGCGAGGTCCACTTTGCCGAACTACGCGCCAACGAGTTCATGGGCTCCCTGCTCGTGCCGCGACTGGCCCTGCGGCGCGCGATCGAGGACCTGGCCGCGGCGCACGGGGTGCAGATCCAGCACAGCCCTTCACTGGATCCGGACCTGCCGGGTGCGTCATTGCAGCTGACTGCCGAGGGTCAGGCCGGTGCCGTGGAGGCCTTGCAAAAGGCCCTGGCGCCGCGCTTCGGCGTGCACCGGCGCTTCATCGAAGTCCGCATGGAGCGCTACGGCTACCTGCCACCCTCCGCACCGCGCAACGACGCTCGCCGCTGACCCCAGTTCACTGAATCCCCGCCGGCCGCGTGCCGGCATTTCTTTCGCTCGACTGTTAACCACTCGCGCAATCGCGCATTCAATCTGAAAGGTAGCACTGCATGCCGACCACGGCCGCCTCCGTCGAACAACAACAACTCCCCGCGGCGGCGCCGCTGATGCCTGAGACTGAGAAGAAGGCGCGGGCCCGCACCCGTGACGAGGGGCCGGATCGGCTGGCCCACATGGAGCACTTCGTCAAGCTGGTACGCCGGGCGCGGCGCCCTGCCCTGCTGCAAACCCTGCTGGAGCATGCCACCGGCAGTCCGGCCTCGGTGGCACCGCTGGTCGAGGCCGTCGGCCCGCTTGCCGTCGCTTCGCGCAATGCCGTGTTCGCGGCGGTCGCGGATTTCTCAATCGCCATCCAGGCCCGCCTGGAGCGTGCAGCCGAACGCATCGTGCTGCTGTGCGACGAATCCGGCGCGCTGGCCATGGGTGAGGTGCTGGACGACGCCGGCCCCGCTGCCACGGACAGCGGCGCCAGCATCCCGGTGCCTGACGACAAGTTCACCCTGGCCCTGTGGCTGTACCTGGGTCAGGAGTGCATCGCCGGATCCAAGGACCGCTGCTTCGACCATGCCGAGACCCGCCAGGAGATGCTGCGCCAGGCGCAGGCCGGCAAGTACTCCAGCCACTACCTCGGTCCCAAGGACGTGCAACCGCTGCTGGACGACGACACGCAGGCGGCACTGCGGGCGGGCCTGGTGGCGATGTTTCCTCAGATCGATCCGGAGGACATCGTGATCGAAGCGTTCGTGCGCCGCGATGCGGCCCAGCCTGGCGAGCCGGTCACGCTCTACACGCTCAGCGCCTTGTTCAACGGCAAGCGGGTGCACTACCAGCAGTTGGATGACGGCGAGGTGATCGAGCGGGACGAACCGGCCGTGACCCAGGTCCGTTTCGCCTGGCAGCCTGGGCAAGGCGCGCTCGGCATCTTCTGCGACGACAAGGCCAGTCGGCCGGCGCTGGCGGCGCTGTTCCGTGACGTGGTGCTGGGCGGCAGCGGCGACATCCGCACCATGCCGATGCGCGAATTCGAACTGATCGGCTTCTCAGACGCGGGCATGCTGGCGCGCCTCAAGACCCACCGCATCGATGGCATCGAAGACATCGCGATCCAGCATCTCGTCGTGTCCAGGTCGCACACCCGGGAGGTCCCGTTCCGCGGCCACTCGATGACTCGCATCGTGCAGAGCGACCTGCGCATCCGGCGGCATCGCGATGAAGAGCGCAGTGTCTACGACGTGGCGCGCGAGGACTACGGGCTTGCAGACTTCGTCGGCTATGACATCCTGGAGGTCAAGCTGTCCTTGCGTCTTGCGCGCCAGGCCCAGCGCCGGGCGCGCACCGTCACGGTGGAGGTCCGCGCACCGAACGGGCTGAGCGACCGCTGCAAGACCGAGGCAGACCGGGACCTGGTCTTCGCGCAGCTCGTCCGGCTGGGGTGCGCATGGGAGTACTGAGGCGGCAGATGCCCTCGGGCGTGATGCAGCCGGGCTGCCTGTTTGAGCAGTTCCTGTCCACGATGGAGCGGGTGCGCAGCCCGCAGGAGCGGATCTGCGCGCCCCAGTTGCTCAGCCGGGCGCAGCCATTCCTGCAGCGGCGCTGGATTGTTCCGCATGGCCACCTGTCGCACATCCCGGTACCGCTGTTTGACGACGAGATCGACGTGGAAGTCGAGATCGACGAAGAGGCCGGCACGTTCAGCTACACGGCACCAGGCTATCGGCCCTGCAGGCTCACGCAAGCGCTGGAGGAGATCGCGGTCTACTCGTTCAACGTGCAGGCCTGGCTGGACGATCTGGCGGACTGGATCGGCATCGAGCGGCGCGACCGCTCTCGACAGCCGGCTCGGGTACCGGACCACCTGTGGCACTTGGGCGCGGCCCGCGTCGCCGGGAGCGACGACTGGGTCCCGGTGTTCGTGGCCCGGCTGTGGGCGCGGGCGCCGGTGGAGGCACTCCGAGCGGTCCTGAATGACCCGATCTGGCCGTGCGGCGGGATCGTCCTGCTCCTACGGGCGGTCGCCGCCGAACCATGGCATGTCCATGCGCCGCGCGTGCTGAACGACTTCATCGGCCTGGACGACCAGGGCCAGGCTCGGTTCGATGCGCCAGCGTTCGAGCGGGTTCTGCGCAGCCGGGTGGCGTCCAGTGTTCCCGAGCCTGAGCAGTTCCTGCAGGGCCTGCGCCTGAGACTGCCCCACTTCAAGCAGTCGCGCGAGTTGTCGCCCGAGCGGGCCAAGATCGTCAAGACGATGTGGGGTGTGGAAAACAAGGCGCCGCCGGAACTGTCGTGGGCCGAGGTCAACGCGCTGGCCAACACCGGCTACCAGTCGTTCGACGATGCCTTCGGCGGCGTGGCCGCTCGCGAAGATGTGATCGAGAAGGCCCAGCGGGCGCGGTACAGGGTGCGCCGCAAACCATGACCAGCAGGACCATCCCCTGCTGTTACCTCACCCGTGGAACACGTGCTGCTTCGGCTGCTTCGGCTGCGTCGCCGGACGCCAGATCCTCACGCACGCGGGACATGCGCGCCACGGAGAATTGCGGCAGGTGTTCGTCGTTGCAGGGGCAGGCACCGAGCGCGGCGCGAGGTACTGCCAAGCACTTCGTCGGCATCCGTGGCTACGGAGCGCCCTCAAAGGGCACGAGGGCTTTCTTGCACGCGCCCGTGCTGTTGTAGAGACACACGCGGCACTTGCGCAAGTTTTTAGATGGAATCGCCGCACGTTCACCTCTCCAGTACTGCGCGAAGAACGCCAACTCGCGCTTGGCCTTTCGCCGGTCATACCGAAAGATGCGCAACCGCACCCAGAACCCATCGGACAACGCCAGCTTCTTGACGTACCAGTTCTCCCGCTCCGGCTCGCCATCGACGACGGCGCGAGCATGGTGGTGCACCGTCACCGCCAAGTCTTGACGCTCGACCTCGTTAAGTTTCTCGAAGGCGACCGCGCTCGCGCTGGGCACAAGCACGCTGACCATCAGGGCATCGGACAACTTAAAGCTGGACTCTTGCAACAGCCAGCCGTACAGCCACAACTGCACGCGGTGGCTCATCTGCAACTGGTTCGAGTCGGTGACCTTGTAGTCGAGAACGCAGCGCGCCACTGCCTGCTCGAAGTGCACCGCATCAGGTATCCCGGTGATGGGAAAACCCTCGAACAGGGCCTGCAGCGGCGACTCGACCAACACCACCGACGGCTCTGACCGAAGGACCTTGCGAAGCGTGGTCTGAGTGACAGGCCGGGAAAGCGCGGCGGCTTGCGCGTGGAAGGTGAGCCCCGCGTCTGCGGCGTGCCGCAGGGCAAGTGCCGGGCCCCCGAGCATCTCCTTCTCACGCGGAATCGACACCATCGAACTCGGCTTCTTCAGCCACAGGTGCACCCGCTGTTCGCAGTAGCACTGCTCGGCGATGTAGGTCACCGGCAGGACATCCAGGGCGAAGCGTTCCCAGGGCGTTTTGGTTGGGGCACGGCCCTGCGATCCGCGTGGTTCGATTGAAGTGACGGATGGCGTTCGCACAGCGGAAGTTTGCCCGAGACCGCGCCAATAAGTCGCACCGTTCAGCAGTCCGAGTCGAACAGCCACGCCGCAAACCGAGGGCTGCGGCAGAACCATAAATGGCCCCATAAACGAACCACAAACGGACCACAAATCCGTGCGGAGACTTCGATGTGCCCTATTCATCAAGGAGGCACATCGAAATGCAAGTCCAAGTCCCGATTCACAAACCTGCACGGCATGCCCAGCAGCGCCCGCAAGCAGAGCCCGCGCGCCTGGCCCTCGACGAAACCGAACTCGCCACCCGCTGGGGGCTCTCGGTCAAGACCCTGCGCCGCTGGCGCCAAGAACAGCTCGGCCCGGTCTTCTGCAAGCTCGGCGCCCGTGTCACCTACCTGATCTCCGAGGTCGAAGCCTTCGAGCGGCGCGTTGCGCGCTACTCGACCTTCACCCGGGCGTACTCGTGAGGCAGGCGGCGATGAGCAACCCAACCCCCTACGACCTGAGCGTTCTGCCCGCTGAGCTGGGCCTCAACCTCGCGGAGCTGTCCGTGAGCCAACTGGCAAAGCTGGCGCCCGAGCACAAGTGCGCCATTGATGCCCACCTCGACGCCGCCCAGGCCACGCTCAAGAAAACCCGGACCAAGTTCGACGCAGCGCTCGAGCAGTGCTACGGCGAGCAGGCCCGCACCGCGCTGCGCGAGTCCGGCCGCGACTTCGGCACCGCACACGTCAACGACGGCCCGTTGCGCGTCAAGTTCGAGCAGCCCAAGAAGGTCAGCTGGGACCAGAAGCAACTGGGCGAGATCGCCCAGCGCATCGTCGCGTCCGGCGAGCCGATCGAGTCCTACCTCGACGTCAAACTCTCGGTGCCCGAATCGAAGTACACGAACTGGCCGCCAGTGCTGCAGCAGCAGTTCGCCGGTGCGCGCACGGTGGAACCCGGCAAGGCGGCCATCACGCTGACATTCGATTGGACCGACGCATGAGCCGGCTTCCCATCGTGTCTGCGGCCCAGCGCATGGCTGAGCGCAAAGGCGTGAAGCTGCTGTTGCTGGGCAAGTCCGGCATCGGCAAGACCTCGCGCCTGAAGGACCTCGACCCCGCCACCACGCTGTTCCTCGACATCGAGGCTGGCGACCTGGCCGTGGCCGACTGGCCGGGCGACACCATCCGCCCGGCGTCCTGGCCCGAGAGCCGCGACTTCTTTGTCTTCCTCGCAGGCCCGGACCGCTCGCTATCGCCCGCGAGCAGCTTCTCGCAGGCGCACTACGACCACGTCGTGGAGAAGTTCGGCGACCCGGCCCAGCTCGAGCACTACCAGACCTTCTTCCTGGACTCGATCACGCAGTTGTCGCGCCAGTGCTTCGCGTGGTGCAAGGCGCAGCCCGGCGCGGTCAGCGACCGCACCGGCAAGCTCGACTTGCGCGCCGCCTACGGGCTGCTGGGCCAGGAGATGGTCGGCGCCCTGACGCATCTGCAGCACGCCCGCGGCAAGAACGTCATCTTCGTCTGCATCCTGGACGAACGCCTGGACGACTTCAACCGCAAGGTGTTCGTGCCGCAGATCGAGGGCAGCAAGACCAGCCTGGAACTGCCCGGCATCGTCGACGAGGTCGTGACCTTGGCCGAGATCCGGGCCGAGGACGACAGCACGTACCGAGCCTTCGTCACCCACACGGTCAATCCGTTTGGCTTCCCGGCCAAGGACCGCAGCGGCCGGCTTGAGCTGCTGGAGCCGCCCGACCTGGGGGCACTGATCGCGAAGTGCGCCAGCGCCATGACGCCGGTCCACCAGGCCAAGAACACCACCCCTGACACCACCCACACCCACGACTTCACGGAGCAATCGCAATGACCAACAACGCCTGGCAAGACTTCAACGACGCCGAACAACAGCAAGGCTTCGACCTCATCCCGCGCGGCACCCTGGTGCCGGTGCGCATGACCTTGAAGCCCGGTGGCTGCGACGTGCCCGAGAACGGCTGGGAAGGCGGCTACGCCACCGAGTCCTTCGAGACCGGCTCGATCTATCTGGCGGCCGAGTTCGTGATCACCGCCGGCCCGCACGCCAAGCGCAAGATGTGGAGCAACATCGGCCTGCACTCCGAGAAGGGCCCGACCTGGGGCCAGATGGGGCGCAGCTTCATTCGCGCGGCGCTCAACAGCGCGCGCAACGTCCATCCGCAGGACCACTCGCCGCAGGCAGTGGCCTCGCGCCGCATCGAAGGCTTCCACGAGCTCGACGGCCTGGAGTTCCTGGCTCGCGTGGACGTGGAGAAGGATGGGCGGGGCCAGGATCGCAACGTCGTGAAGTTCGCGGTGGAGCCTGACCACCCCGACTACGCCAAGCTGTCCGGCCTGCCGGCCCCGGCCCCTGCGGGCGGCAACCGCCCCACCGGATCCGCCGCCGCGTCCAGCGCCTCGCCCAGGGCCGCCACACGCCCGGCCGCCGCGCCAGCCGCGCAGCCCTCTCAACAACGCGCCAAGGTGACGGGCAAGCCGTCCTGGGCGCAGTGAGGGGAGACCGTGAAATGCTGGGTCTGCAAACGGCAGGCCCGGGGATTCGGCCACACCGACCCGCGGTACGGGGTCGGCGATCCCCGGCGCTACCCCATCGACTGGGTGTTCTGCTCGCGCCGCTGCCAGGACGCGTTCCACATGCTGTGCGGCCGCGCGCTGGCGCAGGACGAGGACACCGGCATCAGGGAGGTCGCCATGTTCGACCCCTCTGAGATCGAGCTGGGCGCGATGCGCCGGTGCCTCAAGTCTTTCGGCGAGGCCGCCGGCGAGATCGGCTTCGACAAGCCGCTGGGCGCGTACTCGGAGGCCGAGGCGCTGCGTGTCATCGACGCCATCGTTACCGGCTACACGCTGGCGATGGTCGAGCACCACGAGACCACCAAGGTCTCGCCGGTGCGGGGCGGCACGGCTACGCCGGACCCGATGGCGCCCAAGCCCAGCGCTGGGGCCGCCCACGCCTTCGCCGACATGCCCGATGACCTGCCGTGGGAGAGCGCCCGATGATGGACTTCAACTCCGCATCGAGCGTCTCCGCCCAGATCACCGCCCTGGTTGACGAAGGACTGCAGCGGGCCCGCGCCCAGGAGACTCCGCGCGAGTACCTGGGCGCCTCGCGCCTGGGCGTGGCCTGCGAGCGGGCGCTGCAGTACGAGTACGCCCAGGCCCCGGTCGATCCCGGCCGGGATTTCCAGGGCCGGCTGTTGCGCATCTTCGAGCGCGGCCACGTCATGGAGGACTGCCTGGTCGCGTGGCTGAGGGACGCAGGTTTCGACTTGCGCACCCGCAGGGGCGAAGGCGGGCAGTACGGCTTCTCCGTGGCCGGCGGCCGCCTGCGTGGCCACATCGACGGCGTGATCGTCGGCGGCCCGGAGGGCTTCAAGTACCCGGCGCTGTGGGAAGCCAAGTGCCTGGGCTCGAAGGCCTGGCGCGAACTTCACAAGAGCGGCCTGGCCGTGGCCAAGCCGGTCTACGCCGCCCAACTGGCGACCTACCAGGCCTACCTCGATCTGCACGAACACCCGGCGCTCTTCACCGCGCTGAACGCCGACACCATGGAGATCTACATCGAACTCGTCCCCTTCGACGCAGCACTGGCGCAGCGCATGTCCGATCGCGCCGTCAAGGTCATCACCGCCACCGAGGCGGGCGATCTGCTGCCGCGCAGCTTCACCGATGCCACCCACTTCGAGTGCCGCATGTGCGCGTGGCAGGACCGCTGCTGGAAGTCACAAGCATGAACAAGCCCATGAACACCCCACCCACTTCCACCCCTCCGCTGGAGCCCATGATCGATGCCAGGGAAGCGGCGGTCGCCCTGCGCCTGCCCTACTACTGGTTCGCCGACCACAAGATGCGCGCCAAGTACCGCATCCCGCATTACCTCATGGGAGGCCTGCTGCGCTTTCGTCGCGACGAACTGCACGCATGGGCTGCCAGCAACCCGGCACCCCAGGCCGCGCACGACCGCCAGGCCGGCGCCAGCCAGGAAGACGGAGGTGCCGAGTGATCGACTTCAACGACACCCCGATCGTGAAACCGCACGGCGACACCCGGCGCGAGGAGATCCGCGCCGAGCTGATCGCGCGGCTGGACTCCGTGCTGGCCAACCTGTTCCCGGCCGGCAAGAAGCGGCGGGGCAAGTTCTGCATCGGCGACATCCTCGGCAGCCCGGGCGACAGCCTGGAGATCGTGCTGGACGGCGAGAAGGCCGGGCTGTGGACCGACCGCGCCCAGGGCGACGGCGGCGATGTTTTCGCGCTGATCGCCGGCCACTTCGGCATCGACGTGCATGGCGACTTCCCTGCCGTGCTGGGCCAGGCCGAGGACCTGCTGGGCCGTGCCCGCGCGGCACCAGTGCGCAAGACACGGCTGAAGAAGGACGCCCCGGTGGACGACCTCGGCCCGGCCACCGCCAAGTGGGATTACCACGACGCAGCCGGCGCGCTGATCGCGGTCGTCTACCGCCACGACCCGCCAGGCCGAAAAAAGGAGTTCCGGCCCTGGGACGTCAAACGCCGCAAGATGGCGCCGCCCGATCCGCGGCCGCTGTACAACCAGCCGGGACTGATCGCCGCCAGCCTGGTGGTCCTGGTCGAAGGTGAAAAGTGCGCCAAGGCGCTGATCGACACCGGCGTGGCCGCCACCACGGCGATGCACGGCGCCAACGCGCCGGTGGACAAGACCGACTGGAGCCCGCTGGCCGGCAAGGCGGTGCTGATCTGGCCGGACAAGGACAAGCCGGGCTGGGAGTACGCCGACCGGGCTTCGCAGGCGGTGCTCGCGGCCGGCGCAACCCGCTGCCACATCCTGTACCCGCCCACTGATCGCCCCGAGGGCTGGGATGCCGCTGACGCCCTCGACCAGGGGTTTGACGTCGCCGACTTCATCGCCAACGGGCCGCGCATGGCGGTGTATCCGCCGTCGGACGACATCGATGCGCCGCAGGACAGCGCGATGGATGAACACGACAGCGAGGAGACCGTCTGGGGCACCGACGACGCCCTGGCGCTGACCTTCACGCGGCGCTATCAGCGCGACTGGCGCTACGTGGCCGGCTGGGGCAAGTGGCTGATGTGGGATGGCCAGCGCTGGCGCTCCGAGGACACGCTCGCGGCCAGCGACTTGGTGCGCCACGTCTGCCGGCATGCCTCGCTCAAGGCCACAAGCATCAAGACCGCGGCGAAGCTGGCCGGCTCGGGCACGGTCAGTGGCGTGGAACGCCTGGCCCGGGCCGATCGCCGGCACGCCGGCACCACCGAGGAGTGGGACGCCGACCCGTGGCTGCTCAACACGCCGGGTGGCGTGGTGGACCTGCGCACGGGCGGGATGCGGCCGCATGATCGCGCCGACCGCATGACCAAGGTGACCACGGCCACCCTGACCCCGGGCGCCCAGTGCCCGAACTGGATGCAGTTCCTCGACCAGGCCACGGGCGGCGACCCGCAGCTGCTCGGGTACTTGCAACGGGTGTTCGGCTACTGCCTGACCGGCAGTACGCAAGAGCACGCCTTGTTCTTCCTGTACGGCACCGGCGCCAACGGCAAGAGCGTGTTCGTCAATACCTTGTTCACGATCGTCGGCGACTACGCAGCCAACGCGCCGATGGACACGTTCATGGAGACCCGCGGCGACCGGCACCCGACCGACCTGGCCGGGCTGCGCGGCGCCCGCTTCGTGGCCGCCACCGAGACCGAGCAGGGCCGGCGCTGGAACGAGTCCAAGATCAAGGAGATCACCGGTGGCGACCGGGTGTCGGCGCGCTTCATGCGGCAGGACTTCTTCACTTACGTGCCGCAGTTCAAGCTGGTGATCGCGGGCAACCACAAGCCGGCGATCCGCAACATCGATGAGGCGATGCGCCGGCGCCTGCACCTGGTGCCGTTCACGATCACCGTGCCGCCCGAGCGCCGGGACAAGCAGTTGCAGACCAAGCTCCTGACCGAGCGCCACGCCATCTTCGAGTGGGGCGTGCAGGGGTGCCTGGCGTGGCAGCGCAGTGGCCTGACGCCTCCGCAGCCGGTGCAGGACGCTACCGACGAGTACTTCGAGTCGGAGGACGCCCTGGGCCGGTGGCTGGAGGAGCGCTGCGTGCGCACAGCCGGCGCCAGGTCGCTGACGTCCGAGCTCTTCAACGACTGGAAGCAGTGGGCCGAGGCTGCCGGTGAATTCGTCGGTGTGCAGCGCCGCTTCTCCGACCTGCTGCTGTCCCGCGGCCTGCAGAAGTGGCGGAACTCCGCAGGCGTGCGGGGCTATCAGGGGGTCGGGCTGAAGGAGCCTCCTCGGCCTGCCTACACCCCGTACGCGGACAACTGATGCCATGAACCGATCGGACCGACGCAGTTGACGCAGCGACTGATTTGTCTCCCATGCACGTGCCCATCTATCGGTGCAGAGACACATCCGCCGTTCGCGTCGGCTGTGTCAACCCCACCAAAACCAGGACCGGACTGACGCAGTTGACGTAGCCAAGGATTTACTTCTCACGCGTGCGCGCGCACACACAGGTGTAGAGAAGTTTCCGTCGCGAACGTCGGCTGCGTCAGTCCCCGCACCCCAAGGACTGATTCGATGAACACCACCACCCTTGCCCTCGACCTGGGCACCCACACCGGCTGGGCACTGCGCCAGCAGGACGGCAGCATCACCAGCGGCTCCGAGCCGTTCTCGCCCCGTCGCTTCGAAGGCGGCGGCATGCGCTACCTGCGCTTCAAGCACTGGCTGCAGGAACTGCACCGCACGGCAGGCGAGCTGCACGCCGTGTACTTCGAGGAGGTGCGGCGCCACGCGGGCGTGGATGCCGCGCACGCCTACGGCGGCTTCCTGGCGCACCTGAGTGCCTGGTGTGAGCACCACCGCATCCCCTACCAAGGCGTGCCGGTGGGCACGATCAAGAAGCACGCCACCGGCAAGGGCAACGCCAACAAGGACGCCATGGTGGCGGCCATGCGTGCCCTCGGCCACCAGCCCGTCGATGACAACGAAGCCGACGCCCTGGCGCTGCTGCATTGGGCCATCGCGCAGGAAGGATGAAGACCATGAAGACTTTGACACCCCCGTACCGCTGCGCGCTTGCCCGTGTGCAGCCGGAGACCGTGGACCTGGACGCGATGAAGCAACGCGGCTGGCGCGACCAGCGCATCCTAGTCGTCGACGCCACCGATGAGCGCTTGGACTTCGTGGAGCGAGAGATCGTGCGCCGCATCGGCGAGCGGCTGTATGGCCTGGGAGGCAAGCGCCGTGGTTGATCGCAAGCCTGAGTGGACCATCGAGGACGTCGCGCTGCGCTTCCAGGAAGCGGCCGACACCGGGCAGCGCCTGCCGCCTGTGCGGGTGCAGGGCTACTTCAACACCTGGCCCGTCGTGCTGCGCAACGAGTGGGAGTCGTTCTCGGCCGATGAGAAGGTGCACCGGCCCTTCCCGCCCGAGCCCAAGGCGATTGATCGCATGCTGGAGGTGATGCGCTGGGTGCAGTGGCTGGAGGTCGAGCAGCGCCACCTCGTGTGGATGCGGGCCAAGCGCCGTGGCTGGCGGGACATCACGATCCGCTTTGCCTGCGACCGGACCACGGCATGGCGGCGCTGGCAGAAGGCGTTGCTGGTGGTGGCTGAGCGGTTGAACGCACCGGCACAGGCGACGCCCGGCCGGTGAGCAGCGAGGGCCGTGGCACCACTGCGACGGCCCTTCTGAATGAAATGGCAACGTAGGGTAATGCGTCCAGCGTTTGTCCCCCGTTTTGGCCCGTTGTCCTTTTTGGCGCTCACGGGCACTGCAACAGATTGGGGGGTTTGGCCGTAGTATTTGGTCTATCTTCTGGCAAGTGGCGACAGCGAGGACCGGGCCCCCGGCAAAAGGGGTCCTTCCTGGCCATATCGCCATGCGGGCGTCCACAGCGCGACATTGCCCTAGCGTCAGATTGCAAACCAAGGTTTGCAGGGGTTTGCGGGTTGCAGTGGTTTGCACCTCGTGCTCCCCGTCCCGCAAACCTGATCCCTTCCTGAGCCCGCCCACGGCCTGACCGTCGGCGGGCTCATTCACTTCAACACCACACCGCCGTTCGCGGTCCGCTCCGGGTTCACGCCGTCCCCGGGCGGGCCGCTGCTTTTGGGACACCCAAACGAACATGCTCCACGTCGAGTACCGCAAGGTCGAGGCGCTGATTCCCTACGCCCGCAATCCGCGCACCCACACCGACGCGCAGGTGGCCAAGATCGCCGCCAGCATCGTCGAGTATGGGTGGACGAACCCGTTGCTGGTCGATGGCGCCAACGGCCTGATCGCCGGTCACGGTCGGCTGGCTGCGGCGCGCAAGCTGGGGCTGGACGAAGTGCCGGTGATCGAACTGGGGCACTTGTCGCCCACGCAGAAGCGCGCCTACGTCATCTCGGACAACCGTCTGGCACTCGACGCGGGGTGGGACGATGAACTGCTGGCGCTTGAACTTGCCGAGCTGTCGCAGGCCGGCTACGACCTGGCGCTCACCGGTTTCGAGGACGCCGAGATCGACGCCCTGCTGGCCGATGACGTGGCGGGTGGTGACGGCGACGTGGAGCAGGACGAAGACTCCGAGGCCGCTGACGATGTCCCGCCGGCTCCTGCCGTGCCAGTGTCCCGCGCGGGCGATGTCTGGGTGCTCGGATCGCACCGCCTGGTCTGCGGCGATGCCTGCGACCCTGCCGTGGTCGCCGCGCTGATGCAGGGCGAACAGGCCCGGCTGTGTTTCACGTCGCCGCCCTACGGCAAACAACGCGACTACACCACCGGTGGTGCCGGCGACTGGGACACCCTGATGCGTGGTGTGTTCGCCGCCGTACCGATGGCAGACGACGGCCAGGTGCTGGTCAACCTCGGCCTGATCCACCGCGACAACGAGGTGATCCCGTACTGGGACGGCTGGCTCGGCTGGATGCGCGCACAGGACTGGCGGCGCTTCGCCTGGTACGTCTGGGACCAGGGGCCGGGGATGCCGGGCGATTGGCAAGGCCGCCTGGCACCGAGCTTCGAGTTCATCTTCCACTTCAACCGGCACACTCGCAAGCCACACAAGACCGTGCCCTGCAAGCACGCGGGCCAGGAATCGCACCTGCGCGCCGATGGTTCGTCCACGGCGATGCGCAGCAAAGATGGCACGGTCAACGGATGGGCCCACAAGGGCCAGCCCACGCAGGACATGCGCATCCCCGACTCGGTGATCCGCGTGATGCGCCACAAGGGAAAGATCGGCCAGGACATCGACCACCCAGCGGTGTTCCCTGTCGCGCTGCCCGAGTTCATCATCGATGCGTACTCGGACTCAGGCGACGTGGTGTTTGAGCCATTCGGCGGCAGCGGCACCACGATGCTGGCCGCTCAGCGCACCGGCCGCGCGTGCCGTGCGATGGAAATCGCACCGGAGTACGTGGACGTTGCCATCAAGCGCTTCCAGCAGAACTTCCCCGGCGTGCCGGTGACGCTTCAGGGCACGGGTCAGGACTTCGAGGCGGTGGCGGCGCGGCGCCAGCAGGCGAAGGAGGCCGCGCCATGACGGTCTCCTGGCTGGCCGGCAAGATTGAGCAGTGGCCCATCACCAGGCTGCTGCCCTACGCCAGGAACGCCCGCACCCACTCGGTCGAGCAGATCGCCCAGATCGCAGCCTCGATTGTCGAATTCGGTTTTACCAATCCGATCCTGGCCGGTGCCGACGGCGTGATCGTGGCCGGCCACGGGCGCCTGGCCGCCGCACAGAAGCTCGGGCTGGACCTTGTGCCGGTGGTGGTGCTGGAGCACCTGAGCCCCACGCAGCGCCGGGCACTGGTGATCGCGGACAACCGCATCGCCGAAAACGCTGGCTGGGACGATGCGCTGCTGCGTGTTGAGCTGGCGGCCCTGCAGGACGACGACTACGACCTCTCGCTCACCGGCTTCGATGCCGATGCACTGGCCGACTTGCTGGCTGACGACGGCGCAGCCGAGGGCCGGACGGATGAGGACGCCGTACCGGAAGTGGCCGATGAACAGACCCCGGTGATCTCGCGTCCTGGCGACGTCTGGGTGCTGGGCCCACACCGCCTGCTCTGCGGCGACTCGACGCAGGCTGAGAGCTACGAGCGCTTGCTCGGAGACGAGCAGGTGGACATGGTCTTTACGGATCCACCCTACAACGTGAACTACGCCAACACGCCCAAGGACAAGTTGGGCGGCAAGAACCGCGCGATCCTGAACGACAACCTGGGCAATGGGTTCGAGCAGTTCCTGACCGACGCGCTGAGCCCGGCGCTGGCCAGCTGCGACGGGGCGGTGTACGTGGCGATGAGTTCGAGCGAGCTGGACACCCTGCAGTCCGCGTTCCGTGCGGCCGGCGGCAAGTGGTCCACCTTCATCATCTGGGCCAAGAACACGTTCACGCTCGGCCGCGCCGACTATCAGCGCCAGTACGAGCCGATCCTCTACGGCTGGCGCGAAGGCGCCAGCCGGCACTGGTGCGGCGACCGCGACCAGGGCGACGTGTGGCACATCAAGAAGCCGCACAAGAACGATCTGCATCCAACGATGAAGCCGGTCGAACTGGTGGAGCGGGCAATCCGCAATTCCAGCCGGCCCGGCGACACCGTGCTGGACTGCTTCGGTGGTTCGGGCACCACCTTGATCGCGGCAGAGAAGACCGGCCGCCGCGCCCGGTTGATGGAGTTGGATCCGAAGTACGCCGATGTGATCGTGCGCCGGTGGGAGGACTTCACCGGCAAGAAGGCTACCCGCGAGGCGGCAGACCTGGAGGTGACCGCCAGTTGAGTTTGGGCACGGCGGGTTGTTTGCCATCCTCTTCTTCGGCGATACGACGCAGCAGTTGCATCGTTGCGAGATCGCGGGGCAGCACCGCGCACACCACGCGCACCGCCTGCTCGATGGAGACATCCTGACGCCGGTTGGCAATCAGCCAACGCAGCGCCTGTTCGCGTTCGGTTGCGGAGTTGTTCATCAGGCGCTCCGTGTCGAGGATCAGGCTGCCAGCTCTTCGTTGATCTCGCCGTGGATCACAAAGCCCGTCAGGTAGGGCATGCCAGGCGGGATGCCGTACTGCTTGCTGGTCTGGCGTCCGATCTTCCAGTCCATCCACTGCCGGATGGTGGCGCGGATCGCGTCAGCCAGCGCCTGGCCTCCATGCTGCCGGCCCAGGACTTCGTCCGCAAAGTGCCGTCCGTGGCGGCTGTCGAGGAAGATCCGGACGGACGCCAGGGTCTCGCCGGTGGCGTCGGAGATCGCGGTCATTGCGATCGGCCAGGCGGTTGCAGCCTGTTCGTTCATGCCACCAAAGAAGCCCCACTCGGTGTTCTGCGTGGCGGGGATGTGCGGGTGGTTGGTCATTGGTGCTCCTGGGCGTTGATGGTTGCGATGCTTGTAGTAACGCGCTGTTCGATGAGGAAGCCAAGTCGTTCTTGGCTTCCTGTCCTGGCGGCGCCGGCCGTCAGGACAAATCCAGGTCTCAGCGGCGCTTCGTGACGTTGTCGAGCTTGGCGCGTGCAACCTCTGCCTCCCAGCCGCAGGGGCCGGCACCGCGCGCGGCTTCGGCATCCCAGCGCGCCAGGATTTCTTCGTCAGTCCAGTCCTTGGCGTGCAGGTAGGCGTAGTCGGCGGCGTTGAAGTTGGTGTGGTTGGCGATGCGCTGGTTCATGGTGAGGGTCCGTTCGTGGATCGTTGCGGCAGCAGTAGTAACGCGCTGTTCGATCACGAAGCCAAGGCCTTGCGGGCCTCGTGATCGACTCTTTTAATCAGCCGAGCCTTGAGACATACCGCGCGTAGTCCGAGCCCTCGGGGTTGACGTAGAGGTAGGGCCGGCCCGGCGCGGTGATCTCGACGCAGAGGTAGCCGTCCGCCACGCTGCCGCCCTTGCCGCGCAGCCAGTCGCGCGAGACCAGCAGGTTGCGCGAGAAGGCGTCGAACTCGTCGGGAGTGAGTGCGTGGGTTTCGGTGACGTAGATCCTGATCGGCCCATAGCCGCCGACCTCGCTGAGGGTCACGGGCTCGCGGGAAAAGGGTAGACGTACGCCCAGTTCCTCGACCTCGAGAACGGCGGCGCCGAAGGTGAGGGTGCGGGGGGTACGTTCGATGGTGAGGGTCATGGTGCTCATGCGAGGCTTCTCGTGGTGGGTGTTGTCAATCGCGACACGTGTATGAACGCGCTGTTCGGCATGGAAGCCAAGCGTCGCGGGTGTCTATCGGCGGGTGCTTGGTGAGGCGTGGGTCGCCGCGCCAGCCATGGGCCTCAGTTCATCGCTGCGCGGCGCAACTGAGCGAGCCGTTCGAGGACGTCGCTGCCCAGATCGAAGCCGTCGGATCGGCCCATGCCTTCTCTCTCGAGGATGCGCCAGCGGGCCGCATCGCTGGGGGCGCGCTGCAGCTCGTCGCCGAGATGGTGGAGGTACAGGTTCTCCTCGTCGGTGAGCCGGCGCGGCTGGCGCCGGAGGCTCTCCAGGATGGTGATGAGTCTCAGCATGGTGAGCCGCTCCGGTCAGGCGATGCGGTAGGCGCTCACGCCTTCCGGGTTCCTGGCCGAGACGACAGTCAATCCAAGCCGCTTGCGCAGCACACCCGACAAGGTGCCGCGCACCGTGTGGTTGAGCCAGCCGGTGGCCGCCATGATCTGGGCCACCGTCGCGCCTTCGGGGCGCTTGAGCATCTGGATCACCAGGGCCTGCTTGGTGTTCTCGCGGGTGCGGCTCTGGCCCGCGGTGGGAGGTACCGGCTCCTGGGGTTGCTCGGCCTGCGGTTGCGTTTGCTGCTCGGACTCTTGCGGGGCATCCAGTCGAAGGTCGAGCCGGGTCCACTCGGCCTCCGCCGCGGTCACCACGGCCTCGATCTCGGGGTCGTTCACCAGCGGCATCGGCGCGGGCCGCTGGAGGCCCAGGGCCGCATAGCCGGCGTCGGCCACCAGCCAGTCGGGGCCGTCTGCCGCAATCAGTCTGCGGCCGAACAGTCCAACCAGCACCTTCTTGCGGGCGCCGCCTTTGACCTGGTCGGGGAACCAGGTGATCTTGCCGTCGTTGTGCTCGATGGCGTAGGCCAGGACGGCGTGTTGGGTGGCGGTCAGTTGTTGGATGGTGGTCATGTCGTGGTCCTTTGCAGGGGGTTGTTTGGGTGACGTGATGAACGCGCTGTTCGGGCCTGAAGCCAAGCGCTTTGCGCTTGGCTTCTGTGGCTTGCGATCAGCCGTTGCTGCTCTCTGACTTCGTGGCCTTGCGTGCCTGCTGCAGTGCTTGCTTCTTCCCTTGTTCGACACCCGCGTTGAAGGCGGCTTCGAGGGCCTCGCGCACGCCCCAGACCGCTACGTCGTGGAAGTCCAGGCCGTCCGACTTGCGCGTCTCCAGCGTGTCGATGCGCAGGTGCTGCTGGGCGATGCGGGTGAGGAGTTGATCGATCGGGTTCATGTCCGTGTCCTTTGATGGTGTTGACGATGAACGTATGAACGCGCTGTTCCGCATGGAAGCCAAGCGCAATGTCGATGGCTTGAGTGCGAGGAATCCAACACTGCGATGGGACTATCGATACGCGCCTACGCCCGCCACCGCGGGGTCAGTGACACGGCGGTGCACAAGGCAATCCGTGCCGGCCGCATCACGCCCGAGCCGGACGGCACCCTTGACCCGGACCGTGCGGACCGCGAGTGGGCACGCAACTCCGAGGAGCCCCGCAACGGCACGCGCAAGCCCGCCGTCAAGGTGGCGGTGCCGCAGGCCGAGGAACCGGCGCCAGGGCCAGTGCCTTCCGGTGCTGGCGGCGGTACCTCGCTGCTGCAGGCCCGCACGGTCAACGAAGTGGTCAAGGCGCAGACCAACAAGGTCCGCCTGGCGCGGCTCAAGGGTGAACTGGTGGACCGGCCGCAAGCCATTGCCCACGTCTTCAAGCTGGCGCGCACCGAGCGTGATGCATGGCTGAACTGGCCGGCGCGCATCTCGGCGCAACTGGCCGCCCGGCTGGGCGCTGACCCGCACGCGATGCATGTGGCGCTGGAGAACGCGGTGCGCGAGCACCTGCAGGAGCTGGGCGACTTGCGGCCCCGGGTGGATTGATGCCGGACTGATGAAGATGACTGAGGACTACGAAGGCGCCACGGAGATCGAGCGCGCCTGGCGCGAAGGCCTTACGCCCGACCCGCTGCTGACGGTCTCCGAATGGTCGGACCGGCACCGCATGCTCTCCAGCAAGGCCTCGGCCGAGCCGGGGCGCTGGCGCACCAGCCGCACGCCGTACCTGCAGGAGATCATGGACAGCCTGTCGCCCACCTCGCCGGTGGAGCGCGTGGTGTTCATGAAGGGCGTGCAGATCGGCGCGACCGAGTGTGGCTGCTGCTGGATTGGCTATGTGATCCACCACGCACCCGGCCCGATGATGGCGGTGTGGCCCACGGTGGAGATGGCCAAGCGCAACTCCAAGCAGCGCATCGACCCGTTGATCGAAGAGTCGGCGGTGCTGCAGGAACTGATCTCACCGGCCCGCTCACGGGACTCGGGCAACACCATCCTGGCCAAGGAGTTCCGCGGCGGCGTGCTGGTGATGACCGGGGCCAACAGCGCGGTGGGCCTGCGGTCGATGCCGGTGCGCTATCTGTTCCTCGACGAGGTGGACGGCTATCCGCTGGACGTGGAGGGCGAAGGTGATGCCATCGCGCTGGCGGAGGCGCGCACCCGCACCTTCGCGCGGCGCAAGATCCTCATCGTCTCCACGCCAACGATCGCTGGGGCCAGTGCGATCGAGCGCGAGTACGAGGCCAGCGACCAACGCCGCTACTTCATGCCCTGCCCGCACTGCGGCCACCGGCAGTGGCTGAGGTTCGAACAACTTCGCTGGGACAAAGGGCAGCCCGAGACGGCGGCCTACATCTGCGAGAACTGCGAAGACCCGATCGCCGAGCACCGCAAGACGGTGATGCTGGAGCAAGGCGAGTGGCGCGCGATGGCACCAGAGAACGGCGCCAAGACGGCGGGCTTCCACCTGTCCTCGCTGTACAGCCCGGTGGGCTGGCGCAGTTGGTCCGACATCGCCGCCGCGTGGGAGCGGGCCGTGGACAAGGAATCCGGCTCGGCCGCTGCCATCAAGACCTTCAAGAACACGGAGCTGGGAGAGACCTGGGTCGAGGACGGGGAGGCCCCTGACTGGCAGCGCCTGGTCGAGCGCCGCGAGGACTATCCGGTAGGCAGCGTGCCGGCCGGCGGCCTGCTGCTGGTGGGCAGTGCCGACGTGCAGAAGGACCGCATCGAGGCGTCAGTCTGGGCCTATGGCCGCGGCAAGGAGTCTTGGCTGGTGGAGCACCGGGTGCTGATGGGTGACACCGCCCGCGATGCAGTGTGGAAGCGCCTGGCCGAGATGCTGGCCGAGACCTGGACGCATGCGTCGGGCGCGCAGATGCCGCTGGCGCGCTTTGCGCTCGACACGGGCTTCGCGACCCAGGAGGCCTACGCCTTCGTGCGGGCCTGCCATGACCCGCGCGTGATGGCGGTCAAGGGGGTGGCCCGGGGCGCGGCGCTGATCGGCACGCCCACCGCGGTGGAGGTGACCAAAGGGGGCAAGAAGCTGCGTCGCGGCATCAAGCTCTATGCGGTGGCGGTGGGCATTGCCAAGCTGGAGTTCTACAACAACCTGCGCAAGGTGCCGGAGGTGAGCAGTGAGGAGGGGGACGGCGATTTCACCCGCTACCCGGTGGGCTACGTGCACCTGCCCAAGGTCGATGCCGAGTTCATCCAGCAACTGTGCGCCGAGCAGCTGGTGACCCGCCGAGACCGCAACGGCTTCCCCGTGCGCGAGTGGCAAAAGATGCGCGAGCGCAACGAGGCGCTCGACTGCTACGTGTACGGACGAGCGGCCGCTGCGGCGGCCGGCCTGGACCGCTTCGAGGAACGCCACTGGCGCGAACTGGAACGGCAGCTCGGTGTGGAGCGGCCGCCGGATGAGCCGCCGCCCGATCCGGCACCCCAAGTACCTGAACCCCAAGAGGCCACCCATCGCGGTGGCCTCGCTGTTTCTGGGCCCCGCACCCATGACACCCGTGCCACCGGTCGGCGCGTGATCAAGAGCCGATGGCTGACCCGATGAACAAACGACTGACCCACACCCTATGACCTACACGATCAATCAACTCGAAGCCCTGAAGCGCGCGCTGGCCACCGGCGAGCGCCGCGTGAGCTTCGGCGACAAGACGGTCGAGTACCGCTCGGTCGAAGAACTGCAGGCTGCCATCCGGGCGGTGGAAGTCGAACTTGCGCGCAGCGCCGGGCAGCGTCCCGCGCGCCAGATCCGCGTCACGACGGGCAAGGGCTTCTGATGGCCTGGATCTCAAAGCTCCGGAGCCTGTTCGGTCAAGGCCCTGTGCACGAAGCCGCCGGCCGTGGCCGGCGCTCGCTGGCCTGGATGCCCGGCAACCCCGGCGCGGTGGCCGCACTGCTCGCGACCCACAGCGATCTGCGCAGCAAGAGCCGCGACCTGGTCCGCCGCAACGCCTGGGCACAGGCCGGCATCGAGGCTTTCGTGGCCAATGCCGTGGGCACCGGCATCAAGCCGCAGAGCCTGGCCGCCGACGAGGGCTTCAAGGCCGACGTGCAGGCGCTGTGGCGCGACTGGACCGAGGAGGCGGACGCAGCAGGCCAGACCGACTTCTACGGCCTGCAGGCGCTTGCCTGTCGGGCCATGCTGGAAGGCGGCGAGTGCCTCATCCGGCTGCGGCCGCGCCGGCCTGACGATGGCCTCGCGGTGCCGCTGCAGATCCAGTTGCTGGAAGCCGAGCACCTGCCGGTGGACCTCAACACCGACCTGCCGGCCAGCGCGGGGAGCACGGTGCCGGGCAACGTCGTGCGCTGCGGCATCGAGTTTGACGCGCTGGGGCGGCGCGTGGCCTACCACCTGTACCGGTCTCACCCGGAGGACGGTCGGCTGGCGCCCATGTCCGGCCAGGGCGGCATGGAGACCGTGCGCGTGGATGCGCGGGAGATCGTCCACCTGTACCGCGTGCTGCGCCCGGGCCAGATCCGCGGCGAGCCCTGGTTGTCGCGGGCGCTGGTCAAGCTCAACGAACTGGACCAGTACGACGACGCCGAGCTGGTGCGCAAGAAGACCGCAGCGATGTTCGCCGGCTTCGTCACGCGCCAGAATCCCGAGGACAACCTGATGGGGGAAGGCGACCCGGACAGCGATGGCATCACGCTGGCCGGGCTTGAGCCGGGCACGCTGCAGATCCTGGAGCCGGGCGAGGACATCAAGTTCTCGGAGCCCGCGGACTTGGGCGGTTCGTACTCCGAGTTCCTGCGCACCCAGTTCCGGGCGGTGGCAGCAGCGCTGGGCATCACCTACGAGCAGCTCACCGGCGACCTGACGGG
>Ga0307516_10000757_pt1 | contig 44025 bp, 61 predicted proteins | sample 19_EM_MG_FD_203310 | JGI IMG/M metagenome (GOLD analysis project Ga0307516, IMG submission 203310) | Populus trichocarpa ectomycorrhiza microbial communities from riparian zone in the Pacific Northwest, United States - 19_EM | ecosystem: Host-associated > Plants > Roots > Unclassified | place... | reverse complement strand
TCATTTTTCAGATGGGCTGAAAAACTCCATTTAGTTTAGATTTTCAGATCAATTTAAATGATTTCCTGAAACTCTGCCATTAAACTAAGTTTTGAACTACACCGAAATCTCTAACTTTCCGGTGTGTTTGTGATGATTACGTTGTAGTAAGTTTTGACTGGTAGTACCATGTGCTATATTCAAGAAGCCTACCATTGACGACTAAGCCATGCAACACGGTTGCAATCCCGGACCTTGATAATTCCGAGCTCTCGTCAAGTGATCAGCCTTGGCTCAAGGTGGAACCAGCGGAATTTATTTATTCCGGTTCCAGGTGAAACTCTGCATTTCCGGACCCGTTGGGGCGTAGAGGGCTGATTGTACTAGGTCATTGGAAAAGAGAAAGTCCGTCGTCGATCTTCGATATTGATGTGCAGGTTCAACTACTTAGCATCGTGTCGCCGCGTCGTCGCGCTGATAGGGGAAATGGGTCCCTGGTTCTGAAACACCACCCCAAAGTGGGCTCCGAGCTACCCGCGTCCAGACATGACCAGTCAATGTGGTCTGACCTAAGTCGGGCTTGGGTGGACTTCCCGCGCCGAAGGTCATATATAGCATACAGAACGCAGTCTTCGAGTATGGAGGGATCAATTGTGGGTCGGGCGTCCGGGCATTAGTACTCCATCTTGTGGAAAGGCAAAGTCGGCGGTTCGGAGTGCTGTTTCGGGGTTTGGCTTTGTTCTACGATGTGATTCGGTGAGTTACGTCTAATTAGAATTATATTTGAACAACCTTGCCAAGCAAGGTAACTCCCATGACTGCACCGTGCGTTGCTGACGTGCCCGATAAATTTTCGCGGTGTTCGTCACCGTGATATTTCGGGTTCTGTGCTACTTATACGCTTTTGGGTAAGTTTGTAAGTGTCGGATTTAGACTGTTCTCAACATTTCTTGTCAGTTCTGACTGTTGTGTCCTCGCCTATCGAAGCTTAAATACCTCATAGAGGGACTGGGGCCGTCACAGGCTGTGTCTTAATTGTAAGAGTCGTAACTGCCTCGACACTTTCTGACAGAACGGCCGCGCCTGGATAACAAACAGAAATGCCGGTCAACGGATAGTCACATCAGCAAACCCCGATTTGTCTGTGATGCTCTAAACTCAGGGACCCATGCTAGCCGATGCTGTAGTCAAGGGGACCCATTCTACACAGCAAGTTTAGCCGACGACCCAGGGTTTGCTGATGCCTAACGAGATCCAACAGCCACCATTCCTCGATCTGACACTGCCTCCTAGACTACTTATTGGGCGCCCTCCGTTGTTTTTCCGTTCAACCCTTCCTCGACGGCTCGGAAGAATGGCTCATCTGGCAACTCCTTCATTCCTGAACCATTTGAAATCCCTTTATCCTCAGAAACGCCTTCCAAATTGTACGGATTTATGCAAATCGAGTTCCACTGCTTGGAAATTAAACCGCTGTATCGATCTAGTCAATCCATGGTATATCATCGCTGCAGTGTCATTCTGTGCAAGCAACGAGCCGGAAGCCGTCTCGCTTGTTTTCCAGCATGCATTGAAAGACTTGCAAGCGGATGAGGGTAGTAGGGAGGAGACACTTCTGCTCGCGCGCAAGGTTCGTGATGCCCTCTTCAAGGCTGGGCTCATATGTGGTTATCCGCGGGTACGATCCGATGCCATGACGCCTGAAAGTATCTCACTCCAGCACCTTGCGCTAGGCGATTAATAGCTTGCTTGCTTTGCGCAAGGTGATGCCGGAGGAGCTTATGGACACAATGCCTATGAGGTGTGTGTATTCTGTCAGTCTGGAACAATATCGAATGTCCATGCTGTATCGTATTCAACGGTCAAAGGCGGCTCGAAACTCCCCTCCAGGAACACGAGGAAATTGGTCGAGCCATGTTCTGCAGCATTTACGGAGAAACAGCAGATAGCGTGCAAGCCTTGTTTGACAATAGTCATCCCGACCTAGGTGAGGTGGCATTTTATCAGCTATTCTCAGTCTTTAAAGCCATTCGCGATAGGATGGTTTACCAATACCATTTGCTATGGTCTGATGTTAGGGTTTACCGACGTTCTCTCCCCTATCGAAACATCGTATACCCTCGCGGCGAGCGTTATTGTGAGCGATAGCCCTCGGCAGATTCAATGGCATCTCAATGGCGCCCGAAGAATCGGGGCTACATTTGAGGAAACTCAGGCTGTCCGCAAGATTGCTATGGAGGTTGCGTCTGCGGCGGGTATAATTTGGAAACATGGCGTTCCTGAAGTCAAGGATCTTATTGACGACGTTATCTAAAGGATCAGACCCGCGATTTGCTCTCAATACATTTTCCTCATGGGTGTCACCCCAGTGCATACCCGGTAGATATCGTCGACGTGGACTGTTTGCAAGGCTTCCACCTAGGACTCTTCGAGCTCGTTTCGGGTTCATTCTCAGATCTCATGATTTGCAGCCACTTTGCTGTGGTCTTGTGCTGCAAAATTTGGTATGCGTCACTTCTGTTACTTCGAGCCAGAACTTCTTTAAGAAAAATTGGCTTGACTTGGCTAGAGTCTCGGTCCCCATCAAACAATATGCACCCTCGATCAACAATCGTTGCTAACGCGCTCAATAAACGTGGCGTTGGTCAGGACGGCAAGTTGGTACTTAAGCATCGGATTGGCTATGACCGGCCGACGAAGTATACGTACGTACTTATAAGTATGTTGCTGGCGTCGTTCTTGAGTCGCAGAGACCCGACGAGTCATTATAAACATTTCTGGATAAGATCTACGCGAACATTGGCCAGGCTGAGGGAACAAGGATGGTACTTACTATGAGGATCACGTGTCTATATTCTGGTGGCGCCTCCAAATTCAATGTCTTGAAGTGGACCAGGACAAGCTGTTTCTTTACGCTACCTCACAGCTTCCCTCAGGCTGGAGCACTCCACCCCTCCTCGTCACATGGAAAACTCGGGCACCACATCTATCAATACACTTCCTACCAGTCCCTCCGTGGCCACTATACTCGGCGTCAAAGGCCCTTTGCGCTTTAGTCCCCATGGGTCGACTCAGAAACCTCACATCATTCTACGACGCGTCACCGTACCTGAAGACTCCAATGGTGATGGTCAGGTTAACCACGTCGTACGATTCAGCTTTTTCGCACAGAAACGAATCGAGGTTCGACCAGGCAAGGAGATTTTACTCACAGTCGCTGGAGACGATGGTCAGTTTGAGAATCAATGTGTCGTGTTCGAAGGAGACAGTCTAGGTTCTCCAGTCATTCCGGGGGATAGCAAGGATACCCAGGTCGTAGTAAAAGAGGAGACTTCCGTCCCATTTATAAGTGGTGCCATTCCCCCAAAAATGCGGCGCGCGTGGACGAAAAGGAACAGCGACGGGGGTCATGTTCTTCGTGAGTCCACATAATACGACGATGCGTTCGCTACGTCAACCCCTGGGTCTAAAGAAACATCAGAACCCTCGGCGACACGCTCCTCCATAGGCATCCAAGCTGCACCTCCACATGTGTCGGTATCTACACAGACAGAGTCTCTGTTAAAGTCAATGTCGTCTCAAACTCATTCATTATCTGTCTCGGCATCCGTCCAGGTTGACCCTCTGCCCGCCTTGAACCTCTCTCCTGCCGCCAATGCTCCCCCATCGTGTAAATACGCCACTTTGGGTGTTCGAACTGATACCCCAGGAATTATCTCCCCCAAACAACGTCAGCATCCGGACTGTATTATTGGGGGCATGCGAGTAAGTTCGAAGCATTTTTACACTACAAACCTGTCTTTTACTCATAGAAGGTCCACAACCGCGAACCAAGCGGTTCTCCTATGGAAATCGACTCCCGTTCTCCGACACCTGAACATTCACCGACTATGGTTCCAGATTTGCTTGAGCACCGCAGCGTATCTCTACGGGACACTCTCACGCCTTCATCGACTGCATCCACGTCAGGTGGCCAAGGCACAAGAATACCTCCTATCGAGCTCAAAGCACTCCATAATTCGAAAAACATCTCTCGGTCCGTGAGCAAAGGTATTCCCCTGACTGACGTTGATAAGCATATCAGGTGCTCTGGTCAAAGACCGGTTTCTTCTCAAAACCTTGTAGATATGCTCATAAAGCACGAACCTGGTCCTACTCCACAGGTCCCTCATACAACTAGCACTAGTTCAGATGCTGGTCAACCCAAAAATTTGGGCCAGCGAGCAATCCCCAATCCCTTTGTCTCTGCAGGCTTTGTCACTGATTTTGTTGGTTTTCCCGACAAGCCGCCCGCTAGGAGGGATGATATCACATCTGGAGCTCCGGTAAAGGTGGAAGAAGTTGAAGCTTTGGTTCGTGATGGGTAGCCCGGCGCTCTGGAGATCATGTGCTGATTTTTCTGCAACAGTTCTCAGGGTCTAAACCCGTAGCAGAACCTGAGCAGAAAGTCGCAACTCCTTTATTGACAGTAGGAGGAGTTAAAGTGGGACCTACACCCATTGGCCGCTCTGCACCACTGAACGCTATAGCATCCAGTAGCAGACCCGCCCTCGATAAAAAGCCAACAACGTTAGTGCAACCGGTCGTTGACAGAAATATGCCTCGGCAAACCACGACCCCCAGTGGGCCAAAATCCCTAGCCAATCTTAGCAGTCGGGCCAGAGAAAAATCTCCCATGTCCTCCGCTCCTTTACATGGCGGCGCTCAAGCATTGACGCCGCCTCCAGAAACCACGTGTCCTCCTCCGGACCCAAGATCTTTGGCCCACATTTCGACTGGTCCTTCATCAAATCCACTCAACATACGTCCATCAGCTACCTTCAGAAAGGCTGTCGCAGCTCTATCTGCCCCAAAGAAACGGGTTGTCGTTGGAGCTTCTTGGCCACTTGTGAAGGCCCTACATGCATCACCTGCTACGCCGCCGCCGCCATCCACCCCTCCGCCACCTCAACCCGCCCCCGCCACGGCCACTTCTGCCCGCCCAAGCAATTTATCAACTATACTTACCTATTCTTCCCCATCTCCTCCGCTACCCTCACCTGATTACCCGATCTCGGGTGGGTGGACACTACTCGCCAGCCAGGGTTCTGTCAGTCCAATATTACTTACAAAACCTCAAAAGGCGCAACAGGAGTCTAATAGTGTCGGGAAATCTCAACCGATGCAGCCCGGATTTTGCTCCATCAATGGAAATCCCCAAACTTGTGAGTGCCTTCATGCAATGTGCCTTACTCCGTCATTTATGATCTTCGTTATGAAGTGACCTTGAAAGATCGAATAGCTCCTCCTTCATCCCTACCTTTACCAAAGAGTCAGACACCAGTTTTGGAAGATCCTGTCAATGCACGTGATCTACTCAGCCGCATATCCGCTGCCCACGCACCTGTAACCCAGTCAAAAGAGGGTTCTGATGGTGCTATTCAATCCTTTTCTTCTAATGCTCCCCCTTTTGGTCAAGGAATGTCTGGTATGTCATTGAATCTCTTTCTTACGATGCGATCGTCCAACCTCCCTGCAGCTTCATCTGTCGAAACGATTCCAGTATCAGTTGACCCTCCTCCACTTCCACCGTCCCTCGCACCATCAAAAACATCTTCTCAGACAGTCAAGCCCGCGACACCTTCAGTACCACTCCCTATACCGGTAACTCAACCTCTTACCCATCCACTACCTCCGAAACCCGTCTTGGCCCTTGGTGTCAATGGCTCGAGCCGTGGAAACAAAAGAGGGCGGCCTATTTCACCCGACTCACCTGTTCGACGACCAAGACGCCCATTCAGGTGGCCGACTGTCGACAGCAACCATAGCGTTGGACTCAAAGGAGAAGGACAGCTTGGTATCCGCATGATCTCGCTCAATTCGGATGGGTCTTACTTTGCATTGAGTTGTGAGTGGCCTTCTGGGATTGACCTCGCCCGCGGAGATAGCCTATGAATGATTGACGTCATATCAAAGGTGCTGACAAGACACTACGTATTTGGAGCAATCGAAATCGGACGGAGGTTGCAAGGCTGTCACATACTGTTCAAATTGCTGCGGTGTTCTGGATGGACGATGATTCTGGTGTTATCTCCCTCGGAGAAGATGGACTGGTGAGTAAATGGACACGAAGCGTAAGTCGTGTCAGCATCATTGGAGATTTTTGGACTCATTTCGCATTAGGGACAAAATGCTTGGGTGTGGGCCAAGGTTCTCGACGCCGGGAACGAGCGGCGTTCGGAGGACGATCCAATATGTATGGCGTATGCACGAGATCGTATAGCTGTGTCATTCCCAAGGATCGGGGTCAAAGTCTGGATGTGGTCAAAAGGTGCGTTATGATTGTTATACAATATTCAAACTTGCCAAGTTGTGTTTACGGATGAGAACCTGTTTCACGATCCTTGTAGGCACGTGGCTCGCTCAACGCTCCATACTGCGCCAGAACGTCAGCGCAATCAAGTTTGTTGAGGACGGCGAGGCACTTGTTGGCGGGACACGCGATGGAGCCCTGTAGGTAGCATCCGCCCAACGTTGTACTTGTTAACCTTTGATTCGCAGGTGGTACTGTGAGATACCAAACGGGACGCTGCGCGCATATGCCTTTCTTCATTCCAAAATGTTGGTTGTTTCAAATTTTTTCCTGACAAATCCATACTCATGACTCAATTTACCAGTAACTCGTTAGACTTGGACCCGACCGGCAGCCATGTGTTAGTGGGACAAATTGGAGGGTGTGCCAAGCTTGTTGGCATACGCCAGCCCGATAAAAAGGGACACGTCGAACGAGTTTATTCTTGCACTGAGACGGAGGCTCGACCAAATGGCGGATTTGGCGCGTTCTTTGCAACTGAGGGCCAAGCGATTTTGTTTGGGAGCGTGGAGGGATGTGTTCTTGTTTGGGATCGGAAGAAGGGCGCGGTTGTGTATGGTTTGGAGCATGATGAAGGTGAGTAGCGTTACAATGAGTGTCAGGAGAGCCTCTTTTTGAACTTGATTAGACGATCTCATACAGGCGGTGGCGGTAAGTCTCTGTTTTCTTGTAGAGTATGTCTCTGACTTTTTTTCTCTAGAGCTTCGACGGTTCTCCGAGCCGAGAGGGGTGTCTCGTGACAGGAACAAAAAGTGGTCATCTGGCGTGGTGGTCGCAACCACAGGCTGCGAGCAAGTGTATGTTGCTACATATTCCCTTAATTATGCCTGACTGAACCTGCTCAAAACTTAGCGGAGAAAACGTCGAAACGGGCCAAACCCAGTTGAATATCTTACATAATGCACTTATCCTACATTTTGAGCCTTTTTGAGTTTACCGTGGGATTTGATCATCATCAAAAGTGGTAACCGTGGGAGAGGGAATGTTGATTTGATCATGTTTGGTTTCCAACACGTAAAGGCCCGTGCTCCTGAACCGGCCGTTGCTACGAACCTCTTAGACCGTCAGCGCCAGCCAGCTTGGACGTACCCTCTCCAAAGTGATACTCATCGTGCCCCCCATTGGTGCGTTGCGCTTTCCGTTCTGCAGAGCTCGCTCGGCGGTGGAGATAACGGGCCTGACCTACCGACCGACCTTTTGTTGCTTTTCTGCAGGCTTGTAACCGATCATCTCTCAGGACGATTTAATTATCGACTTTGTTAGCAGCCTACAAAGCCCACTGTTCTCTTTTCCCTCGCAGTAAGTCAATCCACTCTCCATGTTCCCTCGCGTTACGAACGACACAGCCACGAGGCTTGTTGCCACGACAAGTTGTCGCCTCCTGCTTCATGCGAGGCGATAAGCCGTTCCTGATATGTCGTGGGTGAAACGCTTAAATACTCTTCTCCCTCTCCAGTCCGTTCTACCCCGCTTACGGCCAACTTGAAACTCGCCAAAGATGCAGACGATCAAATGTGTAGTGGTTGGAGATGGTGCTGTTGGGAAGGTGCGCCTTGCTTCCCCCCCCTTGTTCTGTCAGCCCCATGTTGATTTTACCCGCCCTCCCTCTCCCGTTCGGTAGACGTGTTTGTTGATCTCGTACACGACGAACAAATTTCCCAGTGAATACGTACCGACCGTACGTATTGCTAGCGGATGTGGTGCTTGGGGCCGGATAAAACCTGCCTTTTAGGTGTTTGACAACTATGCGGTCACGGTTATGATTGGTGATGACCCCTATACCTTGGGCTTGTTCGATACTGCTGGTGAGAGCCATACCTAATTCGACCTCGTCCCAAAAGGAATTTAGTGGCGAAAAAAAAATATAGGCCAAGAGGATTACGACCGTCTCCGCCCACTATCATATCCGCAAACGGACGTTTTCCTGGTTTGCTTTAGTGTCACGTCTCCTGCGTCCTTTGAGAACGTCAAGGAGAAATGGTTCCCGGAAGTGCATCATCATTGTCCGGGTGTTCCATGTCTCATCGTCGGGACTCAAGTTGATCTGCGGGACGACCCTCAAGTGATTGAGAAGTTGGCGAGACAAAAGCAGAGGCCCGTTGCAAGCGAGCAGGGCGAGAGGTTGGCTCGGGAACTCGGAGCGGTCAAGTATGTAGAGTGCTCGGCATTGACACAGAAAGGACTCAAGAACGTCTTTGATGAGGTCAGTGCTGTGCTTGGCATCATGAACGGGTTGGCTGATGGGCTCGAACTGGAACCTTGTTTAGGCAATTGTGGCAGCTCTAGAGCCTCCCGTAGTGAAGAACGGCAGAAAGAAATGTTTCATTCTCTAATTCAATTTGCATTCACTGTGGATTTCCTTCCTTACCTATATCCGTTTACGAATCACCTTCACGCCATGACCTGCTCGTATATATCCGGTTTTCACTCATTCTTCTGTGTCAACGCCTTACATGATCCAATGCCTGCAGCATCTAAGTTACTAAAGTATTACTTGGAGGATATGGGATCCGTGGTTAAGGCGTTTCCGCGGGCTGCCAAGAGCAGAAGGTATGTTACAAGGTCGTCTTCATTTCATTCATCAATGTAGGCCGCTACTCTAAACGGTGCCCACGACGGTCTCTCGTCCGACCTGGACGATCGCACTGTTAATCGAAACGACCCCGATATTGCGTTCTCTCTTATGAAGTTGCATTCCCCTCGCAAGTCAGAAGAAGAAAAAGAAGCCCAAGAAATCGGCTAAAGCCAAATCGGCTGCTGCTGTCGCGAAAGCGCAGAATCCGACCTACTTGGCGACTGTCTATTCTGTGTATTAGCAGAAACAAGCACTGCACTGGCATTACATCAGTTCCTACCATGTTCGTCTCGTCTCTTTCGCCATTTGTACGGGAATCTTCCTCTAGGGCCCTGGTTGCAGCTGCCGCTTGAACTGCTGGAATCCCCACTCGTTCTGAACCTGGACCCATCTGCACCTGACACCCATCTCTACCCACCCCTGCCCACGACAGGGACCGTTCCTCTAGCAAACGGCGGGACAGAGGCTACTACATCCTCGGCGACTCCTCCTACTCGCCGCCAGAATCTCCCACATTCTCCTTCCACTCCTTATAATCGCTTCCGCCTCCCCCCACCGCCTCCTTTCCTCCATCTCTCCCAGGTGAACCCACGTAGTGATGTCCGCTATATGTGCATTCATAGGCTCGGAGCACTTGCAGTGCAGAAGCTTACTGGGCGGACGAGATTGCGTTGAGTGTACTGGGGATGCAGGGAGGAACGGTGTTGGATGGTGTCGCCGAGCGCGTACTCAAGCACGGTGAGCCTTTGGTTTTTCAGCTCGGCGACTGCAGCTTGACTTTTTTTTTGCTACGTACAGATCCGGATGACATGGATGCAAAATGTGACCATTTCTTCTATACATTTTAACTTACCAACTCTTTTCCAAAGAGTCAACTCTATACTCCCAGGCCACCAAAGCCTTTACCCTTCCCCTCAAAGAAGCCCGGGTAGCTCACAAAGGCAAAGCGCTGCACTGCAACACCACCAAGGCTCATCGCGTCATCCCAATCAGACTACTCCTCCAGCTACAAGTCCCACAGACGGAAGAAGTACAACCACTTCCGAAAGACGGTCCCCTCGGTCAACACTACCCACAAACTACTCATTCACAAACCAAATGCATTTCTAACGTTGACAACCCTTCCTTTGGCTTCCCCTTACCAACTACGTGATGTTCAGCACCACTCTTTGGCCTCAAAACTGGGATCTGACGGTGCGTGGCTTCTCACACATGCCCGATCCACCCGGGTGAGGAAAGGCTGCGCATGAGGGAGAGATCATTATTGAACGTGATACTGGTTACGATGACAACGACAAAACCTTGCAGGTGCGGATTCGTTTTCCATGAAACCAGAGTTTCTTTGGATTCGAACGATCCGTGTGGGGATAGATGATCAATCTTGATACCCCCAGCCGCCACGCTGTTACTTTCAAGTTTCGTTTCGCGAAGACCATATATTTGAGTCTCTAGGTATATAGAAATATGTATATATCATCAGTAACACCTTGCAGTTGAGAAGCATTTGTGCTTGCACCAATAGTACTTCGATTCCAGGATATCAAGTCTTTCGTGCCAGAGAAATGTAAATATCGGTAGAGTGCAGTGGCAGCATGACCAGTGCTATGTAGGCAAGGTCAAGGGCATCGGGATGGACTATACACTTCGGTCGATCCCCGAGACCACCTTGGGCAAGGCTATAAAACTATCACGTTGGGGATCCGGCAGTTCGTGAATGGATTGCCAACGAGCGACAAGATCCATAGAAGGTTCTGGACTCTTCTGGGATTGTAAAATAAGAATAAGTACGAGGAGATTTAAAACAATCCAATACCTTCAACCATTCCAGTATTCGGCTTGCATGTACGGTATGCAGGTCAGAAAACACGTCCGAATCCGACCGGGGAGTAAGTTTCCGAAGGAGAGAAACAAGTGTTGCATCGCCAGGCGGAGAAGCCAATAAGTGGTAGCTCCAAACCTTTTTAATGACCGGATAACCCATATTACGACCGCTCCTATGCAGAAACATGGAGCTCAACGGTTCTTAGCATAGGAAAGGACATGATGGCTTACCTAAAGTATATACTATTTTCCACATCATGATAAGAGCTAGGTTTCACACTCGCCAAAGTCGTCATATATTGGTGAGCAACGCGAGCGTTGCGTATTCCAATGTCGCAATACAAAGCGCCGCATTTCTTCTGGTCGCCCATGAGGTTGTCCACAAACTCCCAGCCTGAAGTCTCTCCTAAAATTTGTATATAGTCTCGAAAATCGTCCAGACGTTGCGTCGAAGTAGCCCAGATGGGTTCAGAGACACTTAAGCTCAGAAGGAACACCGAATGATAGAGGTCGACATTGGTTTCGAGTTCAGGAATCACTTGGCTTGCTTCACGGAGAACTGTGTAGGCATTTTGCATGCATCTCGCATCATCTGTGGATACCGGAGCCGGACATTGGATTTGGAAGGCATGGACGATAAAATCATCGAACTTGATCAAGTCGGGATGACGGCTGGTCATGTTCTGAGAGTGGATGCGATCAGAATCAGCCGCATACAACGTAAGCGGAGCAGCGACTTCAAAGCACCTCGAAAATGCCATGGAATTGAGCAAGTATATGCGCTTTGATACGTAGCGGCCATCGGCAAGTCCTCGAAAGAAGTGCCATCCAGAATTCGGTGTTCCATTCACGGTTAACGTACTCGATCAGTGGTATCATGTTTTTGTCTGAAATATGCTTGAACCCAGGTTCGAAAGCCAGCGAGATCAATTTCAGAGTGGAGTAACTTGGGTAATTCAGGAGAGCTGGTCGGCAGAAATGTACGGACTTACTTTCTGTCCCCTTCTTTTTGTCCCCAGTGAGTGATTGACCAAAGAGAGTAAAATATAATGTCTACATGACATATCTGAGGGTCAACGTAGAATTTGCTCGACCGGCTTTTATCAAAAAGAAAGTCCGACAATGAAGCATGAATTGGCGTGATGATTCCCCTCTTGATGTTCAAGACGGCATGCAGTCCCCGCAAAATTGTCATACCTTCACCAGGCCAAAGTTCGAGAACGCGCTCTATGGTCCAAGGACCCTGAATAAGGCGATATGTCGGCAGAACAATCAGGCAGCCGAGAGCACGAGAAAGAAGTTGAATATTCGGGCATGTCGATAGAATTTGGGTGTATAGCTTGTCTAGTTCCGCAAATGCTGTCGAATTAGGGCCAGCAGCCTGTAATACCTCCTGGAGCCTTTTGGTACATGGCGAATATTCATCATCGATGTATTTGAGGAGCGTAGATGCGTAGATGAAGTACCCATCCGACTTCCAGGCAAGATGTTGGACGATGTCATCTGAAGGCCATGGCTTATTGACATAGGCAAGGGTTGACGTGTGCCTCTCCGAAACGGAGATTTCGTCGAATTTGCTCCGGAGGAATTGGTAGACATCGCCATACTCCGTGCCATGCCCATAGATCGAGAACGCAATACTGACATTTTGATTGAGGGAGACGTCGAAGAAGTGCTTAATGTGGGGTTCCGGGCGGCTCACGATCAGGAAACGGACAGTGAGATGGTACTTCGTTGCCAATTCAGAGATGTGAGATAGAATTTGTAATTGATGATCCTTGCCCTCACACTCATCTAGACCGTCGACGACGACTAGAAAAGGAGCAGACTGGGGGAGGAGGGTAGATCGCAAGGGCTCGATAACCAACTTCAGGAGTTGTGTTGATGTCGATCTGTGAATGATAGTGAGATCCGCATTCATTGCGTTCCCTATGTATTGCCGTACATCCGGTCTTGATGTGCCGATTTGCGATGCCAGAGTCGGGATGAAATTCCTGATAGTTCCCCGGTCGGGGGAACCCCGCATGAAGAAGAAGCTGGCGAGCAGGTGGTTGCGTTCGGCACTCAACTCGCAAATCGTCTGTGCGATCGCAGATTTCCCTGCACCGGCGGGGCCGTGCAGCCAGAATACACCTGGTTTTGCTGTATTCGTAATCCAACCCTCGAGGGTCTCTATGATATCGAGTCGTGTCCCAGGATGACATTTCGATGGGGGATGGCGTCCTAATGAATCACACGCTGCATCCCTTGCCGATGCCTGGAGAAGTCTCGCGAGTCCTATGAAGCATAGGAGAGTCAAGATCTGAAGAGATGGTAGGTATATGGGTTTAACCTGATTCGTGGAGGTTGATGTTGCCGTTAGCGTGATAAAAGTTGCCATGGATCTCGTTGAATGAACTTCCATGGATAGAGAGGTTGGTAGCGGTGTTAAGAGGAAGCATGCGAGGCGAATGGTGGTCAGAAGGATGTAAGGACTGATAAGGGCACAGCCTCCCCACTGCCAGGACATCAAAATGATCAAGTAACTATAGTCGTCGACACCCCGCACCGCATTCAGAGCAGCTTCTACGACGGAGAGTGAAGGAAAGAGGTCGTGTGCGAAGCAGTTTAGTCCACTTTGGATCCCGAACAGATTCTCAGCATCTTGGGAAAAGTGAACATCTCGCTCGGAAAATTGCTCGAAGGTTTCCTAAGCGTGCCCACTAGCGGACGAGAAGCGGGGCTAATCGTATGGCCACGGTGGGGCGTGCGCGGAGGACGGTAGACAAGACTTGAGTTTGAGTTGAGTGCATGATCTTGTCTGAAGCCGCAGAATTTGGCGCAGACTACCTCGCTCCCGCAGGACTGGCGATCCCGCGTAAGTATCATAGTCTGGGCGTCGCCTACGCCGTCATGCAACCCCTTTATCTCAACTCGAGACCCTTCCCCATCGACCCAGACAGATCCAGGTGACATGGAGGCAAAATATGTCCATTTCTTCCACTAGAGAATGCCTTCTCGTTGTGTACAATCCAGTGTTCATTTGCATAATTGACGAGCCAGTCTGCCGTGAAATCGAAATCGATTTTCGGATGTCCATTGATCTTCATGGGAGTGTCCTCGACTTTCTCCTCAATCTAGAAGCGATGAGGGATTGAGTCCGATGAATCATAATATGAGACTTACAACGCCCCGCCGTAAAAAGGCTCGATGAACTGTACTTACATTCAAAGAATTCATTTGGAATTCATCGACTTGAGGACATGCTGGAAGTCGGTTGCTTTCCTCTTTGGTTCAGAGATAAACTTAATAGTAGCTCGGAGGTTTAGCCTGAGGCGGTGTTGTTGGTGACATATCGTCCTGGCCTTGCAGGTTGAATAAACCGCCTGATAGTCCAGACGGGAGAACGTTTGACGTCGGGAACCGGAGGAGGTAAACAATGTAAAACACCCTGAACTCAACCCATGTCTCGTCCCCAGGATGACAGGAATCAGGAGGCGACCGTTTACCTCGTAAGCTATTCCTATAGACAACTCTCAAATCTCAACTGATCAACGGTGTCAGGGGAACCTCGATGAACGGTGTACCGACGCGCTCGTCTGGGAGTTGATGTTGCAAGCTGGTCCTGTCGGTGAGCTGTCCCGCCTCCAATCCCAGGAATACATCGTTTGACACCTTTTTGGCAGTGAATGTACATCTTCCAAAAGACCGTATTTCGATGGCGCACCAAGGTTATGGCTTTTGCGAGTTCTTGACAGAGGAAGATGCGGAATACGCATGTAAGATCATGAATCAGATTAAGCTGTGGGGGAAACCCATCCGTGTTAACAAGGTCCGTCTTAGGTGTATGATTATCCTTCACTTTGCGACTCAACCAAACTTTTTCTTCCTGTGTCCATCCAGGCTTCTTCCGACAAGAAACAGCTGGACGTTGGGGCGAACCTTTTTATTGGAAACTTGGACGAGAACGTGGACGAGAGATTGTTGTACGACACGTTCAGCGCGTTTGGAATGATGGCCACAACAGCCAAGGTGTGTGTCTTTTCTTTCTCATCTCTATTTCTTCCACCTCAATTCTTTGAAAACAGATTGCTCGGGATACCGGATCAGGCACATCCAAAGGATACGGATTCGTCTCGTACACCGACTTTGAAGCCTCGGACGGAGCCATTGAATCCATGAACGGCCAATTCCTCATGAACAAAGCCATCACGGTGCAGTACGCATTCAAAAAGGACGGCAAGGGCGAACGCCACGGAACGTCTGCAGAACGTCTCCTCGCGGCACAAGCGCGGAAAAACAACGCTCTGCCCGTTGCAGCGCGTCCTCCGCCTGCGCCCATCACGTTTGGCGCACGACCGCCCATGCCGGGGTTCCAGGGGCCGTATCAGGGGCAGTTTGCGGGGGTGCTGGCGCAGCCGCCGCCCCCGCCTGGGTTTACGCCGCAGCAGACGATCATGCCTGGGATGGCGCCGCCGCCTATGGCTCCACCGATGGGGATGGGGATGGCACCTCCTCCTGGGATGGGGATGTATGGTGGGTTCCCACCGCCTCCGCCGCCTGGGTTTGGAGGTGGGTTCCCGCCCCCACCACCGGTGCAGCCTCAGTATTAGGAGCGGTGTGTCATGTCAAAATACGCAGTGCGACTCTTTCATTCTTGCGGATATACTATTCGACAAATGTTAAACCGGTGGCTTGACTATTCCCTGACTGATCTTATAATACACGATGGAGGCGTCGTCAGATGTTATTCCTAGATATATCTCTGGCGGGTCTGAGAGCAGTTTGAACGCGTCTTGCAATCTGTTTTTTTTGGGTGTCACGAGGAGGACGAATGAAAGACAATGGAAGACGAACATCGCATATGAGAGCGTTTCGGAGAGAGAGCATGGGACGACGTGTCGGTCGAGGTCCTGGGGATGGGTTGAGATGAGATGGAAAGGAGAGACGGTCTCTGGCACTGACGGTGTCGGGTTTTCTGCCTCGGATGGCAGCGCGTCCACAAGACTCGAGGTCTATGAGCTCGACGTTTGTCCACTGTTGGGCTGTGGACGGATGAGTCGGTGTTTTTCTTGGCTAGTTTGTTTTTTTACCGTATACGACATCGTTGTAGGCTTGAAATATGCTCGCGGCTGCTTTAGGGTACTTTTGAAGATACGACGACACGGCCGGGTACTTAAGGATGGCTCAGGATGAGTCTGGTGAGGGGGCAGAGACGTACAGAAGGATGTCTCTCCATCGGAGAGAGGGTCGGAATCCGGAACTCGGAATGACTCTGGACTATTCGTCGTTGGAATCGTCGTCAAAGTAGGTCGTCGTTCCACCGCCACTGTCCTCGACATTCAACGTCTGTTGTAGATGGAAGAACCTCCCCCCTCCGCCAGGATTCGCCTCGTCTCCACCCTCTGTTCGTATCTCGTATCTCTTCGGATCCTCTTGAACCCATTCGTCTAGTCCAAGACGTCCCCTTCGAAAAAGCCGACGGCTTCGTATGACGGCCTGAAAGAGCGACGAGCGTGGGAGCACGCCATCGCACCCGCCAAAGCCCTCCCCATGCAGGCGTTCATGCTCTACATGTCCGGCGGCGGCGTCCAGATATTCAGCATGGGCATCGTCTTCATGCTCCTCCTCACCCCGTTCAAGAACTTGGCTGCCATGAACGAAAGTACGTCTCCCGTAGCTTATTCAATTAGAACATGTTAAGATTCCACTTCACCAGGTTTCGTCCCCTTTGCTCCAGCCAACTCGCAGCCAAAGGCGTGGACGACGCTGCCCCTTCAAAAGGTTGTCTATCTCCTGTGTAACCTGTTGACCCTCGCCGTTGGATTGTGGAAATGTCGCTCGCTGGGTCTACTTCCGACGGGATCTGGCGATTGGTTGGCCTTCGAGACGAGGGGGTTGGTATGTGTCCTTCTTTTCCTCCCATGATATCGGGGTATTGACTTCTTTCATTTTCCCAAGGCGCCTGAGATATCTCTTCTTTGACCGGTGTTCAATACTACTGTACATGATCTGTATAAAAACACAACAGAAATGCTCTAATACCCTCCCGCAACATACTCTTCAAACGTAAGAACCCTGGGGTACTGCACGTGCTCCAAATACCCTGCACAACAAACCACGTCAACGGACACACTCAAAAGAAAAAGAAAACGAAGCCACCACTCACGCTCAGGCTCCCCCCCATCCGGAAACTCCATCGCCAAATCCCACAAATCATCCTCCACAAACTTCGTCTGAGATATGGGCAGCGTAAAGTTGACGAACCGCGCATCCCCAAAGTCCCACAGCGGTTTCGCCACCCGCACACGCGAGTCGCTGATCATGTGGACGACCGACCTTGTCTGCGGCTTCGCGAGCGCCGCGTTGATCAGCGAACAGGCCTCTTCTTTCCGGAGATGGGCCGTCTTTTTGAAGGTACTGCTGTCGCTGTAGTCGGGCGAGAACAGGGCGAGGTGGGTCAGTGAGGGGAAGCAAGACGCGGGGAAGACGCAGTCGTCGGTGAGCGCGAGGTGGGTGAGTGTCATGAGGAAGGACTTGGTAGACGAGGGATGCGGGGTAGAGAGCAGCAGCGGAGTGAGGTTCCCCATAGAGATGGAGAGCCGCTCGAGGGGGAGAGCGTGGATGTGCTTGTAGACTGCTACGGCCGCACCCAGTTTAGGTGTGGGTGTGGTGTCTCCCGCGTCGGCGGCCGAGTCCGATTCGTTGGACCACGAGACCGACTCGTTCCCCGTGTCCGTGTCGAGGCGCATGTAGCACCCAAAGTTGGTGACGCCCGTGCAGACGCGGAGGACGGGGAGGAGGTCGGCGGGGGTGAAGTGCCCGTCAAAGTGGAGGGTTTTTACATGCTCAGCGAAGAAGCTGACTGGCCGAGACTCGATCGTGCGCTTGAACCGTTCGAGGGTGGACAGGGCCTTGTCTTTGAAGGGTTGGATGCTATTTAGGTAGACGGTGCGGTAGATGATCTGTTCGATCCTAGACAATGTGAGTGAGGTCCTGTGAGGACATAGAAGACAGCGTACCAACGCTGCACTTCACGAGAGATCCAGGTGAGCCGGACGGCGTCGCGGGGACGGATGTACGCGACGATCTCGAGGATCTCTCGCTTGATGTCGTCGGGAAGGGTGGCAAGATGCCCGCCTGTCAAGAGCTGTTGGTAGCTGAAAGAATAGTAAAACATGACAAGCTCCTTTACACAATCGTCCGTTTATATAAGCTACACCTGATGACTCGACAACCTCCCCTTGACCAAATGCACTCCCGCCCTCCTCAAAAGTGCGCGCCTCCCAATACCTCGCATATCAACATACACCAGGCCAACATTCTTGGCCGTCCCAGCCACAAGCAACGACGCATGTGCAGCATCCGGCCCGTACTTGTGTCCGACGACGGCACCCACCGTGTGTGTGCTTCCATCCAGGAGGCGGCGCGTTTCGTGGTCTAGGGTGGAGAGGATGAGGTCCAACGAGAGAAGCACGCGGTCCCGCTTCCGCAGAGGAAGAGGAGGAGGGACGGGGGACGGAGAGCGCGGCTCAGGAATAGGGTGCCTGTCACCCAAGTAGGAGGTAGATGGACCAGGATAAGGCGGTGGAGCGTCAGAATGGAACTTTGACGAGCCAGCGGTAGGAGAAGGTGTGCGGGGAGGAAGTCGTGGTGGTAGTGATAACGAGCCAGGTGGAGTTGGTGACAACATCGAGGACGAAGGGGCTTGAGAAGGAAGGAAGCGACGTGGTTGTTTAGGTTTGCTACCCATGGCACGCCTAATCATGCCGTCGATTGTGGTTACGGTCTTTCCGCTGACTCGGACAGCTTGTCCGCTGACAGTGTGGACGCTTGAGAGACCTTTGCGAGTCTGTTCTGAAGTCAGAAAGACGAGTGCACGTGGAGGGGGTGGAGGAGAGGTCGACTTTGAGGGAGACGCCTTGGCTACCGATGGGTGATGCGGCGAGGGTGACGAGTGGGAGATGTAATACGACGACGCTGTGGTGATGGTCGTGAGGAGCAAGCTGGTCGTTTTAGATATCGCATGGCTGGACGGGGGTAAGCAAAGTGGGTATATCGCATTAGCGAGAAACGTACCTGACGACAGTGGCAGACTTGGTGATCCAGTCCTGCTGGTCTGGAGGCACCGCTCTGATGAACATTTGCAAAGCGTTAGCGTCCCGTTCTGCAGGATTTCCAACGTCGGGAACCTCTACGTAAACGGCATCGTTCTCATGCCCTCTCTCGTGCATCTTTGGGTCCTCCTGGAGACTAAATTGGGAGTTATCGAACTGGCCGACGACTTCTCCGGTGTCCTCGTTGATGGCGACGAGGTGTCCGCGAAGGTCTCCATACACATTGGGAGCATGGAGGGTACTCTTGTCTGCGACTACCGACGTGGAAACAGAAGCCCCACGAAAGTCAGCGTATTGAGCCAAGAGGGATTCAAACGTCTCCAAATCCTCGGCGAGAACCTGATTAGGCTTTGCGGTCGAGATCCTCAAGACGCGCTCCGCAGGGTAGGTATCGGTGCCGCGAAAGGAATATATCCTGAAATCTGGGGTATCCGTCCGCTGAATGGTGCCAGCAGGATCTATGGGAGTCTCCGTGCCGCTCAGGCGCAGCATGAGGTAGACATCGCGACCGTCCTCTGCATCGGGGACTTGGACGGTCACGCAAGCGAGGTGGAGAGTGCCAGACTCGGTGGCATCGAACGCGGTGAGGGTGGCGTTGGGGAGGCTCAAGAGAACGAACGCTTCTGGGGGGGACATGAAGGGTGGATTGAAGGGGCCGGGACTGCGGGGCAACCGACATTGACACTGCCACTGCCACTGCCACTCCCGCCACTCGTCTGGATTCAAAGCGCCGTCTCCATGGCAGCTGTACGCTCATGTACGCGTCGTGCACCCCCGCTTGGGCCCAGCGATCACTGATTCGGCCACCAGGCATCATGATGCACCACTCGCGCATTCATGTCCGTTTTCTCTCTGGTCAATGGCGGGCTATAAGAACGCGCCCCCCTCCCGCCCTATTATCCCCCATTCCATACCCCACCCCTCATCACCACTCTCCCCGCGCCTGCCACACATAAATGTCTTCACAAAGGTCCGACTTCCAAGCCATGGCTGCTGACCTCGGGAACATCGCGCTAGTAGACTTTCCCATCGAAAGTTTCGATGCGGATGCCGGCATTCGTCTCCAAATTAAAGCATGGTCTGCCGCCGTTCACGCCCCAGATTCACCCCCATCGTCGTTCCTCGACGCGGTACGGGCAGATTCTGCCATGCCAAGCAAACCAATGTACCTCTTCTCCTGGGACCAAGTCCATAGCCCAGTTCGTCCCCATTTCCCGCGTCACTACAATCACCCACTCACCTCTTGCTCATCAGAAGGCGGCATATATCCCTGCCTTGATCATTGGCCTAGATGATATCGCCGGAGACCGATGCATCGTGCCCAAGCAAGATGGATACTTTTATTACGACCCGTGCGCGGCGCCTCTTCATTCCACCATCATCAAGCGCACCATCTGCCTCCGCACCAACGACACCGCTCTCGATGACCCCGAATTCTTTAGCAACTATGCCGTCCGCGTTTTCGTGCAAGTCCCACATGTTGCAGGCATCACGGACGGGCCTCTTTACAAGTACATTGGGGATTACTACGTCCACAAGACCGAGTCCTATCTCTCCAGGAAAGACTGGGCAACGCTCCGCAAGGATGTGAGTTGGCGCATTTTCTATTCTCACCTTCTCTGAGCCCAGCTCTCTCTCTTCAGGTCAAAGAAATTATGTTGAAGCGTTTCATGAAGGATTACACCTCCCGTATCGACACGTATCGTCGTCCCGAGTGCCTCATGTCCGAGTCCGAAGTGCGCAGGTTGTACGCACAGGGCCACATGTTGCCATTCGTGCTCCTCTTACAAGCTCACAACGCCGCGCCCTCTTTTCTGGACCCCGTTCCCTCGCCTCCCCTGTCCTTCGCCAGGCGCGAAATGTACCCAGATGTGCCCCTCAGCGTGACCAATCGATCTTTCGACTCGGTATCGGTGTACTCGGACGAAGGTGACCCAGCTCTCCGCTCGCGCTTCTCCGTCTCCTCCCAGGGAAGCTCCTTGGACGGTTTCACTCTCGAAGTCGATCCAGCCCTCCGCTCGCGTTTCTCCGTCTCGCCTGTGGGAAGCTCCTTGGACGGTTTCACCCTCGAAATCGACCCTCCTTCCCCTGGCTCGCATCCCGTCCCAGAAATCACCTACGATGCTCACGACGGCGAAGAAGCGCAGGTCATCCACTTGCACCATTCCCACCCCCACTTTTTCCACCCCGCCGATCCCGCTGCACAAATCATCAGCGATAGCGAAGAAGAGGACGTCGGAGACCAAGACGAAGAAGACGGACCCAACACCAACCAGTACGAAAGCGACGCCAACTACCCAGATTTACAGTTCAGCAACAGCAGCGGGAGCGACGAAGACGAACTTGACACCGACGGATACGAAAGCGACCCCAACCACCCCATCAACGCCCGCACCCCCCTCCGGCGCTCGGCCTTCTTCGTCCTCCGCATCATGCAGTCGTCCTACATGGGCATCCAGCTCTTCCGCGAGCATCTCCAAAATACCGCTGATCCCGCCACGGAACAGGGGCTCGCCCGGCTCGAGATCTTGCATATCTTGGAGGGGTGTTCGGGCGGCCGCGTCTTGGAGCCTGAGGAACACACGGCGCCGTTCTCCCCTTTGGTGGCGTTTTCGGAGGAGCAGACTGGTGAGGATGCAGACGAGGTCGATCATCCTGAAACCGATGTCGACAAGGTTGTGTCGCCTGGTGGTCCGCTCACTTTGTTGCCTTGGTTTGCAGGTCCCGAGCCTTGAATTTGAAGTTTGGTGAATTTTCTTAAATATTGCTTCATTTCCAACTCGAATTGTTCTCTGACATATATCCCATTACGAACACTCCTTATGATGAAACTCCACTGCCAAGATTTATTGTACTCACTTATCAGTACCCGCATTTGTTATATATAGTGCTCTCCTTGTCGCATTGTTGTCTGTTTTTACTGTAGCTATAGTAGCATGTTCGATTAAAGCTTGAATACAAAAAATAAATTGATTCCTCTGAACGGTGCTGCTTTGAAACAGGCTTGTTTCAAGAGAGGAAAAGAAAGCGGATGGATGGGAAAAGGTTTACGAGAGGCCCGACTCACTGCACGTCTGACGACATGCCCTGATCTCCGAAGACTAACTCGGCCAACCCTGCAGATTGCGGAATTGCTTCCCTGGTCTGACAAGGGCAGATTATTCCAAGTCCAGGTCAACCTTTACAAGCCGAGGAACTGTGGAAACCAAGTTTTCTGGAGGGGACAGTCTTGAACCAGCGCACTTATGAGTTTAGCCGGTGGAAGAAACCACTCGCATTCCCGGTTTAAAGCCACTACAGCCGTTACACCATTGTACCATGCCATATGTTTGTGGTCAAAGATATAAATCAACACAATACACATCCCAACATGCTCAAGGTGTCGTAAATCTCCTACATATACTATTCAGTATTACGAGGGCAAAAATACAAGGTCTGTTCGACTCCCCTGATGAATAAGATTACTTGACCAATCTGGGTAACGGTCGCGGGATGTAGCAGGACTTGCACACTAAAAAAGAAATTTCGGATACGGGGAATCGAACCCCGAGCTGCCGCGCTTTCCGCGTTAAGTAAACCCAGTGATTATGCGTGAGAGGCGGCAATGTTAGCCGTTACACCATATCCGATTGTTTGGGAGAGAAATCAAACTCAACGAAATAATTATTGGCCCGCAAGCAGGGTGTTAATTGTCAATTCGACCCCTCCCCGTCCTTTGCCCTCCCCCACGATGCTGACTCTATTGCTGTCCCCGATTATAGACATCTTCCGGTACAGTCTGCAACCAATTGCCCCCTTTACTTGGTTCGGGCTCGGAATTAGCACTCTCGACGTGGTCGCCACCGTCCGCCTCTGCCTTGTCCTCCGCCAGATCAGGGAGCAGCTCCACCTCGAGCACGTTTCCACCAATGGGGCCAAGGACGTCGAGCAAACATCATTCATAAAGAACCTCACAGCGACGCTCACGGTCGTCTACGGTGGGGAGGCGGTGACTGGTGCGTAGCCGTTAGCGCACCTCCATCGTTTTCCCCAACCAGACGGTCAAGTACTGACTACTCCATCCCATGCCTCACCAGCTCCCTTATTGGGGCTTCCTCCATCTTTCATGGTGTCTGGTGTCGTTCCAGGGCTCTACGCCGCTATTCAGGCGTTGATTGACGCCCTCCCCGAGGTTCCAGACATCTCCGCATCGCTCGAGCTGCCTCTCTCCATTGTCGACGGGTTCACGCGTGCTTTCCTCCTCTGCAACTTGATACCCCCTACAGTACTCACCCACGCATCCCCGGCCATCGCCAATTCCCCCTGGACTCTCCTCGTGTCTTCTCTCGTAAGCACATCTCAACCCCAAAAATAAATAAGGCTCGCCCTCATGTTTTTCATTACTCAGGCAATAGCCAACGGAGGCTTCTTCATGACAAACATGCTTTCCATCCTCAGCCCCACCCCACTCGCCCTCAAAACCCCTCCCGAGCTTCAAGCGTACGGCTGGACTACCGCAGACCTCTGGTGTGCACCCGCCGTCACCGGCCTCTACGCCTTTCTCACCCACGCGCAACCCTTCTGGGCGGACTTGCACACTGCACTCATCGAACTTCTCGGCGGTGCAGCCAGTGCCAAAGGCGGTAGCCAGCCCCTCGATCCCGATGTTGCTCGGGCTGTTTGCGCCCTCTTGTTGTCCGGTTTGTTCTTCGGCAGGACCGTCAAGAACTTTGGATTGTGGACACCTTTCGAAAAGGTTCAAGGCAAAGTCCAGAGTGCGTTCTTGATGATTGAATTCGATAACCACACGTCTAACGTCCTTCTCTTCTAGATGGAAAGGCAAAGGCTGACTAGACCAAGAGATACCTTGATAGATGACGTGGAACCATGATGGATCGCCTTTGGATGACTTACGTTCCTAATGATACTCACGACCTAATTAGTACGTGCAATCAATGAGCCATGAATCATCCCAGTTCGTTTCCTGCACGAGAAGCACGGTATTCGCGGTCTAACGTGCATTATACTTCCGAAGTGAATTGATTAGTGTACAACTACAAATTACATCCGAGAGATCGTATGTCATAGCGCGTCGAAATTGATATGATGTGAGGCTCTCCGACGCTCCAGCTCGTCCTCTCTCTATAAAAATCAGAGAAGACGGAAGTCAGCCATCAAGGACAATCGATGAACAGAGGGATCCTACCTTTTCGTTCAAATGCAAAACAAACACGATCACAGCCAACAGCACCGTCCCTACCACGACCGTCAACGTCACCCACGGGATCCACTCGCCTGGGCGCAAGAACAGTTGCCGCTTCCACGCCTCGTCTTCATCCGCCGATGGAAGTATCACGACTTTCGAGTTTGGAATCACACCTTCCATGTTGATGTAGTGCTCTTGGGCGTGGACAGTGGATCCCACAAACAGGTTCTCAATGTAATTGTTGGTGCGACCGAGGCCGAAGAAAGAGTACGGGGTTTGGAGTGAGTGATATGATGTCTGTGGAAGTTGGCCGACTGAACAGACAGAAATGAGACAGGAAAGAGAAGGAGTGAAGTGGGGCCAATTACCTTGGGCAGCAGAACGGTGTCCCGACGTATCTAGAACGGTGTACTTGTATGATGCACCAGAATAACTTACACCAAACGGCTTTATCCATGTCATGAACAAAAGTCAACGGGATCAGTGGAAATGGCAACCTACATGGTACCGTTCTGAGCTATTGGGAACATAACACCAACCGTTATCGCAAGCACCATTTAGAACTGGGAAGTTTCATGGATTGCATCCAGAGATAAACGAGCTGCACATACCAATGGCCTTGAGGAAAAACGCATCATAGTACATGTTGTTCTGGACGAAAAGAATCTTTCCCTGTCCTGCATCACCAGTCCTTTGGATCATGATATCCAACGTCCCCTGTCATTGCCAGAAAGTCAGCCCGGAATTAAAACAGGTCAGACAACATGATCGCGAACGTCTTCGTCCAGATCCAAGAAAGATACAGCTCGAGCGTCGTTTATGGCCTGGAGTGACTCTACGCCCGTCTTAACCACCTTCCACCCTCTTCTTCCGGCCCCATTCGGCGAGCAACCAGCAACTCCTGCTGCGCATGGTACAGAGAAAACCAAACTAGGTGTTCGGTTCTTCCCAGATCCAATGATGGCTAACAAGTCTGGAAATCCGTCCAGATTCGCGTCTCCAAGTTTGAGCGGGACGGGGAGAGGAGGGTTGAAAGTTGTGTCAAGGACGAGAAGACCAGGTGAGTCGGGGTAGAGTGCTGAGAGAGGGAAGCGCGTGAAAAGCTAGGACAGAAACGACGACAATTCAGTGATGTTAAAATGAGATGTTTGAATCCGACTCACAACATTAGTGGGATCATCTCTCAGATCAAATTTGAAATCCGGGTCAACGGTGCATAGATCATCGGGTGGTCTACATGTCCTCACGCCTTTTTTGAAGCCAGAATCTGTTGACGAGGCACATAGCTTCAACTGCTGGTTGTATGCGATGTTGATATAACAGTCGCTTCCGAAACCTGTCCCTGAGGATACACGGGAGCATGTGGTGAATACCATGTCCATTGTGCCGTCACGATCTGGAACGAAATGTCAGATTACGAGAAAATGGTATGAGATGCGTACTTGCCCACGTCAGCAAAGGATATGGTCTGAAGCCCTGAAGGAAGGAAGCCCTCTTGAGCAAGGCTGAAACCATCTTCCTTGTTGTTCACCCATATCTGGAAAGACTTTCCACCTCTTCCATCGTCACAAACAAGGAAAATGTCTGGGATAAAATGTAAGTTGCACAAATTAAGAAAGAAACTGAGATTTCAACCTGCCAGACAGTCTCCATTTAAATCGACCACGGCATTGCTATGCGGATGTGACAAAGTACATTGCCTGCCGTGAAAGTTTGGATTCGTCACGCTATGATGGAGTTCAGCGAGGATTACTGAATCGAGAAAACTCTTCAGACGAACACATCGAATAGTGGCGAATTGGCCTGAGAAGCATTCCATATATTTTGCCAAAGCCGCAAGGTTTGTGAATTCCCACTGGACGACGGCGTCATTCCAAGGAGATCGATTTTCATGTCACCATTCGTGTCGACTGGAATTGGTTGTGACAGAGTCGAAGGAGGAATATATATAGGGTTTTGAACATCTAAAGCACGGTCGTCAGCACTTTAAGGTAGTTCCAAGACACTACATTTGCTCACCAAAACTACCACTCGCCAAGGCGGGGTATAAAGTCATCCCCAGTTCGTCGTTATTCTGAGACTCGCTCATGACAAGGAGGTCGAGTTTTCCTGTATGTGTAAAGTCCCCCGGCACGATGTTATGGATCCGACGAGGATGACGAAAGGAGGTCGAGTCTTGGAAGGTGAAATCAACTATGTTGCCCAAGTCGTGTCAACTGTGCGGTGCGTCCGACAACACGACGGCTCACCATGACTCCAGTGATGTATCGAAATAGTCTGCTGGTCCGGTTCTAAAGAGAGAACATCTAGGCTTGAACAACGTCAGACTCTCCAGTATCGGTCCTCAAGGAAGGCTCAAGCATACAACTGGTCCCCGTTGAAATCACCGAAGGCAGCTACACGGACGTCCCCGTCGAGGCCCATAGAACCCGCAGCAATGAGGGAATTTCCAGTAAATCTTTTCGGGGGGAACGGCCATAGTGCAAATGTGGGGACTACTAGAGACCATGAGACGAGTGACCTGAGGGAAAAGTGCTTCCGCCGCCGCGATTTGGGAGAGGGCATCGACGAGAAACTGAGCGAACGGTTCAGAGACATCATTAAACCTAATGATTTTGAGTCTGAGTCTGAGTGATTGTGTTGTGTTCTATTGCATTGGCCGACTAGCTCAGTTGGTTAGAGCGTCGTGCTAATAACGCGAAGGTCTTGGGTTCGACCCCCATGTTGGCCATGAATGATTCCGCAGAGTCAATTTCTTTTTACATACACACAACTATGTGTTCCTTCTCACTTCGTTCATCCCCACATGTGTCAATTTTATGTGGGTTAAGTAAACTCTTTCGAAAGGTCGGAAAAGATCTCCAACTGGCAGCGGCGTTAAGCTATTGATTCCCATCCTGACGCGTACGACGACGTTGTTCTGACCATTCCTTCGCCCGTATTCGACGTGCCTCCTTCGCCATTTCTTCAGCGTCTCTAGGCTGCACTGCTTGAATATCCGGCACAATGAACCTGGTAGATGCTCCTTCATATCCTTCCTCGTCGCCGCTCTCCCCAGCGCTATCGGAATAATCGGCCAATGTTCCTAGTCCCACCATGGTTTCCGACCTTTCCTGCACTTCGATCTGGGCTTTGCCTTTCAAGTCGTGCCATGATTTACTCCAACGTCCTCTCAAGAAGGCGAAGCGTTTGTCACTCCCGTGATTGGCAAGAATCCGCATTTCGAGTTGAGCTGGATTGGGAGATGATGAGATGTGAGATGCAGTGCGCCGCATCAGTTCTTTCTGATTTTCGTCGGGCTGTGCCAATTCGCGTTTGTCAGTTTTGAAAGGTAGGGGGGTGGGGGTGGGGAGGAGGAGGCAAATACCTCCTCGTCACTCCTGCCCCAGACTTCCTCAGGGGTTTCGCCCTCTTCAGCCTGGCGAGCCTGTAGCCTTTCCTCCCTGACTTGCTCTAGGTAACGCCTTTTCTTGTCTCTGTGGTAGTCTTCCGCCTCTTCTGGAGAAAAGAAAAAGGTGTCTTCGGCGTCAGATGGTAAATCTGACCATCCTCCTGGAGAATCGGGTGTGTCCTGAGAGGCTTCGGCGGCTGGTCGACAAAGTGGATTTTCCAATAGAAAGCGAGCATCGTATCTGAATAAAAACAGTCAGCCAATTGGAAGACGAAGGAGAAAGAGAGGAATGTTGTTGACTTTCAAAAATCCAAATTGAGCTGCTGTATGTTAACGAAGAAGAAATGCGCTGAATTGTTCAAAGAGCCGCAACATCGAACGCGGGAACCGGGTCTACTTCAGGAGAAGTCGACGTACCTGTCCACCCAAATCGCATCGCCTTTACTTGGATTTGCGATCGGCTCTGGCTCTTCTGTGTCCGAAGCAAATGTAGTAGGTGGGGCGGCGGAGTGAATGCCAGTCCATCTGATCAACCCATCTCCAGCTCTTCGCGACGAGGCTCCAGCATGTGCGAGGAAGACATCATCATCTGGATCCGATATTTCCAATGAGATGGCTGCTAATTTGGAACGGGGACCACGAATGACATCGGCTTCGTAGGCTTGAATGAATAACGCTGGGTGTGAGCTCGAATCCCTTGGAGCAGATGGAACTCTGCCATGAGCCCGTGTATGATGTGACGGCTCTGCTCGTTCTTTTCTCTTGCGAGATGATGGCATGTAAATGCGAGTTGGAGAGACGGAGTTAAGCTTGTAAAGCAGCAGTGTTCGGTTGTGATCACACGGATGATCAGATCATTAATCGATCATTTTACGTAAGTAGAGACCCTTCCCTTCAAGTTAGAACTTCGAAGTCCAACTTGCGCTAGGTGTGTTTCCATCACCGGTTGCTTCACTGGTTGTCTTCAAAAGCCACCATAAACTTGATAAAGGACGACACATTCTACTCTGGCGATAACGGAGGTCAACCCAGCTGTGGCAAAGAAAGCCTTGATAATCCTCCATCCCACATGATCCCTCGTTTCTTCCTTCGCTCCTCTCGATCATACTTGTGCCTGGGTTATCGTACACCCGGATCTCATCAAGATTCACATCGATGGACGCCGACGACTTTTACGAGGAGGAGCTCGCAGTGGTACAAGCGGCTATTGATGAACGGCAGTGGGAAATCGAAGAGGAGGAATTGGAATACCAGGCATCAGCTGGCATGGGAACAATTGAACTTCAACTTTCTGGCTTGCGCGCATGCACCACGGGACTTTGAACGTTCAGTGCGCGTAACTCACGTGTGTTCGTATTGGCGTCGCGTTCCGCTCGACCATCCGAAGCCCATCTCGCCTGGGTGATCGCTCCATCCCGCCCTGTCTCGTCTGGAGCGACGAAGCTGGATCCCTTCCGCGCATAACTCATCTTCATCTAGAAGGCGAATTAGCGCACTGCATGGCGTTCTTCAACAATGTCACCTTATTCACCAGGTCCGGGGCATGGCAGGAAATAGCCCGCTACGCCGGGCATGCCATTCGTCAGCTTCTCCGATATTCCTCCTGAACCACCTGTGCACCATGTGTTCATGATATGGCATACGCTCCCGATTGGAGGCCTGGCGTTGGTTTTCATGGAGGATGTGGTCGCGTCCGAACAGGATTCGAGAGGATTCCTTGAAGTGTTTGAAGAATTGGAGATCGCACACCAGGAGTACGTGTTTCTTGCAGCAATTTCGAGCGGGGTCTCATGCTTGGACCTGTCCTTTCTTGGAGCGGGCCGGTGAGCGAGGGGGCTTCTGACTCCTGAGGGGGAGCGAGATGCTTTTGGTGGGTGAGAGAGGAGCGGATTCGAACGCCGCGAGAGGGGTGAGATTCAAAGGCGCCGAGCGACGCGGCTTTGGTGGTGGAGAGAGAGGGGTGATCCGGAGGTCAGGGGTGGCTGTCGCGGCGGCGAGAGAGGCGAGCATCTAGGGGGGGAGAGAGATGGTATGTGCTATTCCTCCTGATTTCGAACGTTCGGTTTCTGACAGGTTTTTATGCTTCGGTAGGGGACGCGATCGTGGACCGCCGCATCTATGTTTGCTGAATTGTTAAAAGGTAGACAGTGATTTCAGTACTCGATGAAGTGAAACCTGGTGTATTGGAAATGTCATACTGGCTAGACGAAACGAGTGGGATCGACAATAATGTACTGTCAGGTGCTACGGTGGAACCAACTTCCAATTTCTCGCAAGTCAGGCTTGTCAAGGTAATTTTGCAAGACGGTGATATAGGCAACTACCTAGCATGAGACCGTAGATTCCATAGAAGCATGTAAAGCTCACACCCTCTTATTCTCGAGTCTGTCATCAGCCCATAGCGCGGCAACATGGCAACGATCTAATTTACCAGTACCTCAGTGATGCCACGGATAGTCGCTAGGATGTTCTTCAGGCTGGCAAGCTCCGCCGACGAAGATCAAAAGACATAGATAGGAAGCGTACCATCTCGATAGGTTCCGTTCTCCGTATTCACTTGGGGAGAAATATTAATTTGGGAGTCAGCTTTTGGAGGGGCGTGTTGTTGTGTCGTGTCAAACTCGGTAGACGGCAGCAGACGGGGGCAGAAGGAAGGGGGTCGAGCCGCCTTCGCTTTGATGCCCGGTCCGAGTCACATTCATCTTCAAGCTGTTCACTTCTGTACCCCTCGATGCCCTTTCGTTCTTCCACTGTGCCGCTTGCCACACCCAGAACATGGCAGAGAGAAACGCCACTTCTCCGCCAGGCGTGATCGATATCGTCTCAATCTGCGCACCAGTACACGTCTATGAAAGGAAGAGGCTCGACAGCTCGTTGGTGGATATGATGGGGAAGGATGGATGATAGCTCACGCCGAAAGGACTGCACTCTTTTCCAGCAACCCTCTCAACTCTCACCTTCCCTTCCTTCTTGTCGGATGGCGAGGAACGTCCTCATACTCATAAGTGTCGTCTTGAATCCGTAACACGTAGTTTAATCTAAAAACAACGTGAAGGGGCGTAGGAATACAAGCCGATGGACTGGAAGTTGAACTGGTGGTCAGAATCGATCCGGTGGCAAATGCGGTTCAAGGCCAAAGTCGCGCTTGAGGAGGGCTTGAGTCAGGAATCTAGGATTTTCATCATGAAGGTGTGCGATGTCAGGTAGGGGCGGACCGTTGTGTGTCGTCGTCGTGAAAGTCGATGTTACGACCTTTTGAGACTGTTCAGATACACGACGGTATGACAAAACGAGGGGCTTACTGTGGCGTGATTCTGTGAATAAATGGAAGTCGAGTGGGTGTGATCCGGGGGTTTCGGGAATGCATTCGACGACGTCCGCGTCACGTACTTACTTTTTGGGTGGCTTCGTTATATGGTATGTATTTATGGGGAAACTCTGAATCGCCAGGCCATGCACTGGGATCACAACCAATGAAATGGTACTTAGGGGCGAGTTGATTGCACAAAGCGAGAACTGGTGACTTGAAATTTCGGGAAACCAGTTCGGAGCACTTCAAGGCCAGAACAGGAGCCCATCGCAGTGCAGGTAGCGCCTGTTTATGTTACGCTCAAGTAGCAGGCGCCTGTTAATTTTTGGTGGTTGATGCTTTCATCCGCTGGATGGCAAGAAAGATGCAACTAGATTCGCCCAGAGTACATTCAGGACCCAGTTTACTTGCCAAATATTGTCGTAAAAGTAGTTCCGTCATATCTGAGATTCAGAACTACGGTGAGCGCCAATACTGCGGTCGTGGCACCTGAACTTACCCCAAGAATGCTCTACCAGGATCGTAGAAAGTCCTGAAAAGCCAATATGAAATCCAGAAACGCCTGCGAATGGAATTGGTACCGACACATATCCACGATCGGTGGAGACGCCAAGTTTCTCTTTGAAAAAGCCAAAAAAGGCCTTGCTGTATCTTTCGTTGGCTTCTTCATTTAGATTATCCAAGCTCGTCTGCAGGTGTTTCACGATGTGTACCATAAGGTGAAGGTTGCAGTGCTCACGATGACCATCAAGAAAGCAGGGTCAAAGGAGCCGTGGAAGGTGAGTGTTTCGCTGTAGGTGACATTTACAGAGACGTATTGCTCCGGTTTCTTCAAAACTTCTGAGCTGAACTGCGGGAAGTAGAGTGTGTCTGAACGTTCATTTATGTTGCAATGGGTAATGGCTTGATCCAACCTTTGAGAATTCGAGTGCGAATGCGCGAGGGTCGACAAGCTGTGGGGCACATCGATGAGCGAATCTGAGCCGGTCAGATTAAGAAATAGAGGGTACTTTGACGTTGGTGGTCAAGGCGAGGGAAGGCATTGCAGTGGTATGGGATACAGTGCAGAGAGAAGGCTGGCCTCAAGGCTTCCGACTTCGCGCTCGGATTTTATACTGTATGACGAGACCGATAACGTCATTTGTCATGTGCGTTCCATTTTAGAGGTCGAAGACGGTTTAGCGACAGTCCACACCCAAGCGTGAGTGCGGAGAAAGATCGGATCAACGAGTGTTCTCCCATGCCAGCTACACCGAGTACTGGTGAGTAACGTCTATTATGCAGCTCATTCTCGCCAACCTAACTAACCAGTCCCTTTCTTGCCGTCGCGTTGAAAAGTCACCAAGCTTACATGGATCTGACCTCTTGCTCCTCCCTTCACGATCTCTCTCGACGTCCATCTCTTGCATGCGACCGTTCACAAAACTGTCATTCATCCTAACAGCCTGTGAACCCAACGACCATGAGCCTAAACCATGGTCTAAACCGTCCAGCGGATTCTTAATTAGACTGCCCATCATAGCAGGGTCTTCTGCTATACGCGTACCAGACGGTTGCACCTGGAGAATATACCTCACAAGAGTGAGTGAGCGATGCACATTCGCTTTCAGGATGCTTATTGGCTTCGAAACTGGCAGGAGAAGAAGAAGCGATACAGATTGTTGATTATTCCTCGACGGAAGTTGACATCGTTTCTTTCTGAAATGCCTGATACCCTGCCGCTCTCTGCTCTCTGCCTTCCGGGTATGTGACACACAAACGCTATCCTTCTGACGATGGATAAATGGTCGTGCCACATGCAGGAACACATGATACGTAAGTTCCCTCTAGGCTAAAGTTGTATCCACCACTTTGACCATCCAATGTTATAGCATGTCATTTTACGGTTGGCCTATTTCCCAATGTCAGGAATCTTCCACCCCTCTCGCTATTCAGCTGCAGTCAGGAATCCGAGTCTTGGATATCAGACTGGCCATCGTCAATTCTCGACTCATCGCATATCATGGGATCATCTCCCAACGGACACCCTTCCAAGATATTTTATCCACTCTGCACGACTTCCTGACCGACCCATCCACGTCCCGAGAAACTATAGTTATGTCTATCAAACAAGAGGACTTTGAGAAAAACTCGGTCCGAGATTTTTCACGCCTCGTGCATGAGGAGATTTTCTGTGGCCCAGGAGGCTCGGGAATGTGGTATTTCTCGAACTGCATACCATCACTGGGAGACGTAAGAGGCAAAGTCGTTCTCTTCAGCCGATTTGGAGGCAACGGAGAGGGATGGGAAGGCCGCTTGGAAGGACTTGGAATACATCCCTCTACCTGGCCCGACAGCGAAAAGTTTGGCTTTTCATGGTTTTGCAAGGATACCCTCGTGCAAACGCATGATTGGTGCGTCATTCCGACTTGTTATCTTCAAGCAATGAATTTAATATTCTTCGGGGCAACAAAAAAAGGTACGGTTTACCTTCGTTCCTATCCATACCCGAAAAATTCTCTCTCGCAGCACAGCTTCTTCTTCCACCCCCAAGTAAGCCCCCCATGCCCACCCTTGCCATCACTTTTCTATCCGCGTCGTCATTTCCATTCGCTCTGCCCCCCATCGTCGCGAAGGGATTCGGATGGCCCAAGTGGGGATTGGGAATGCACGGCGTCAACAGCAGATTCGCCCGCTTTTTGTTGGATCGTCTGGGACGGGGAGTCATGGATGGTGGCATTGCATATGAGAGAGTCGACGCTGACGATGAGCGACCTATCCGAGGTTGGGCCCTCCTGGACTATTACGCAGAGCCAAGTCTTGACATTGTTCCGCTGCTCGTCGAGTGTAACTATAGAAGACGACGGAAAGGAGAGGATGCTACTAGGGACCGCTCGTAAGCATCATCTATTGGTTTTGGAGTTAGTGAATACAGCAGTGTTGCAATACATATGTAATTCGGAATCGATTCTTTCTTGATAGCAATCGACAGCCAAGTAAGACGCAATGAACGTACAAGAAAAAGACAAAAACCAAAATACGCCTCTGCCTTCCTAGGCCTCTTGACATCGCTCGACCATCAACAAATTAAAATCACATCTCCACTGCGGATCCAGACGCTTCCGCAACCTCTCCGTCCGCCCTTTATCGCATCAAATTTCCAGCATTCATTATATGTATCACGGGAAAACATGATATGAGCCTTGAGAAGCCTTTTCAGGGCCCTAATCATTGGCTCCTCTACACGTAATGATCCCGGCTCTCGAGGATTTCGTTACCACTAGCTCAGTTGCTCAGTTCGTTAAAGCGTCGTCCCAATAAGGCGAAGCGATCCCCACCCTCAGCCAGTCCGAAACCGCGTCCAGCTTCCTGAAGGAACGGCCCAAATTAAGCGCGTTTGAGCATATTCCGGGTGGCGACACATACCGAGCCAATTCTTCCCGTTGATAGTGTGCGGAAGGTGTGGCAGGCGGCACCGAGATGGCGACCTCTAAACGGCAAAGACGTCGTATGAGGCGAGCCGCATTTTCTCTATTCCGGCCTCTTGCCTGCCAGAATGGTCGCTCTCGCATGGAGGATGTTCTCGGGGACGCGCTGACTCACATTGATGCCATTCAATGCGACCAGTAAGGCGTCGATGGACGCATTAAATGGAGTGCCGGCCACGGGAATCGCTCCAGTAATTGGGGAGGAGCGTTTCCCAAAACGGTGTCGGTGGGGGAAAAATCCCACCGGATTGCCACCGGATAACGAAAAATCCCACCGCTTAATGAAAAATCCCAATGAAATCCCACCGTTTTGCTTCCCCCTCCCTGCCACTCTCACCCGCCATCATTACTAAGTTTGGATGTGGGCGGGCTATTGTTTACCCTATTCAGCACAGACACGCCTCGGCATGTTATGAAATAGTTGAATTCATAAAAAGTAAAGTTAGGTTATAATAATCTATCTAAAACATCGTCGGCGAAGTATTCAAGTCCAGGAAATGACAAGCTTGATTTGTCTAATAAGGCCTGTTTTCGTGGTGTAACGATGAACGGGATAAGGTGAGGTTGTATCTGAGTCCCAGTCTCAGTCGAGGACTCGTCTAGTGAGTCATCAGCCTGAGGTATGTCAAAGTCAGCCTCGGAAATGGTATACAGGTCGTAGTTGGGAGAGTGATGTGAAGGAGTACTGGAACTGGAACATGGATGCATAGCATCGGATTTCTTTGGAGTAGCTAAATCCGGGTGTTAAAAAACCTCAAGCACAAGGAACTCACCTATATCTGCAAGTGAAGCCATGTTATGGAGAAGGGAAAGTGTTGTAGTACGTGTGGCACAGAATTTATATTATAGCAAATAATAGACATCCCGCCAGTGCTGCAAGGCCAGGCGGCGGGATGGGCGGGATGTATGCTATTGTTCAAAGCGGCGCAGTGATGCCATTATGCTTTTGCTAAAATCCCACCAACACCGTTTTGTATGACATCCCACCGCTTTGACAGAAATCCCACCGAAAAGGGCAACTGGAGTGTTTCGGCATACGGTCGCGTACAATCATTCTAGCTTAGATGTCACCACGCTCGTGATGATTAGACCACCTCAGAAGGCGAACGGGTATGACTTTGCCCAGGATATGCATTATGATGAGAGAAAAGCGACCAATGGTCAACGCGAGGGAGAGCAAGAATGGTACATAGCAAGCCATGGAATCGGCGAGCACAGCCCCAAAGTCGTCTGGCAGTCAACAACGACGACTCTGATGCATCTCTCGAATTTCTTGAATGGCTCTCACAATGAACGCCGACGGAAATTCTTTGGTCAAATTCCTTCCCGCGTTTACTTTGGCTGTGTGACCCTTTTGGCGCGATCGACAGTCAGCCTCGGTATAAAATGGGAGAATCTCATCTCCTAAACTCTCCTCATCTTCATCGTGACCTTCATCCAGCCACCCTGAAATTCATTGCCAAATGTTACTGCTCAACAAGCTCGTTGTCCTCTTGGAGTCTCTCCGCCTCTCTGTCCCCGCTACCGGCTTCATCCTCACTGGCCCGACCGCCCGCAAAGTCAGCCAACTATCTGCGCCAGGCTACAAGGTCGCCGCTGCCATTCTCCCCCCTACCGTCGTCCTTGTCACCTGGGCTGTCCTCTCGTCCCACCATGAGACCCCTCGCCTCCTACCTGCGACCACACTGCAGGTGGCAGACATTGACAACATCCACCCGTCGGTCACATTCGCCCCGGTTTGTTCGACGGATTCATACGACGGCCCCGACGAAGGACTGCGCCGGGTCGCTGGGCGGTGCGATGTCCGCTTCTTCTTCGAGTCACCAAAGCCCATTCCCGAAAAGCCTTCGATCATGGTCTGGCCGACCTGCAGCCTAGCTGCGTACTACGGCCCAGACCTCGCCCTTCGCCAGGAGAATGGTGTGTGCGACTTCGATCTTCCGATCTTCCTTCCGGCACCAGTTCCTGATGCGCAAACGTCACACGCTACTCTCTTCTTCCGCGTGCTTGACTCCCTGCCATCGGACCCTCATCAGGTGGTGGCTCATTTATCCGACCGTCTCCGTTCCCTCGACTGCTTCCTCCGTGTCTTGCCGGACTCGCTATTGCTCAACCTCGACTGGCCCACCGTGCATACTCTATTCGGCAAAGTCAGATTTGTTCTCAATCTTGTTGCTGTTGCAGTTGGTACCTCGGTCTCGCATATCCGATGATTCCGATCCGTCTTCGACGTCCAAGCCTTCAAGCACCTCTTGCTCGGTCATGGATACTCTCCTCTCCAGGCTCAGCTCTTGCTTGAGACAGCGCGGCAAACGACCGATCTTGTCCTCAAACTCGGGTCTGGCTCATCTGGTGTCCTGTTCCACGTCGTCGAACAGATCTCCCTCCTCTGCCCCTCAAGCGAATCGATAGAAGCTCTGCATGCGAAAGTCGACTGGATAGTCATCCTCCCTTTGCTGCGTCGCCCAGCACAGCACTTTTTGGCCTTGGTTTTGGTTGTCAGCTTCTATGTAGGCTACCGGCGGTTGCGCGTAAGCCACTCATTCTTTAATACCTTCAGTCGCTTACATTGTCTATTAACCAAAGCGTCAGAGGTGTAATCGCGAGACGGGCCTACAAGGCGTAGATGCCAAAGATCATGAGGCAATCGCGCGTCTTTCTTTTCACTTTATAACCTCGCTTTGCTTACCACTCTTCCCAAATACATAGATCAAGAACCCTGCAAGGTCTGAACACGCTCCACCCACAAACGAGGTCGATGTTTCTCCCGAAGAAGCTCCCCCATCGACTAGCCCTGCTCTCCCGCCGCTACAGAGTGGCCCAGGACCAAGTGATCGTCCCTTACGCGGCCTGAGGAACAAGATGCCCAGCCGTATGGTTGCGGGCCGCCGTTGCCCCCAGATGAAGAGAAAATACGGGGGTCGAAAGCCGACTTTCTCTTAGCATCGTCTCTTGCTCAAGCACAATCGTTTCTTTGCATCCGTTCACCAAGGTCTTTTACTCTCGTGGTCGTCTTGTCTCCCTCAAACTACGTATGGTATCGTCTTCTCTTATGCCTGTGTCTCTTGCATCTCAGTCTCCTCCCCACTCTTTTGTCATCACTCAGAATCAATTTTACATGGATGGCTCATCATACCCATTTCGTATACCACTCTAGATCCAACTCCTCATCTCTACGCATATAGTTCGATTGTGTCTGTCTATACCTACGGCTTGTGTCTGCCTCGAATGTATCTTTATTATAATTCGATCAATTGTTTTGCAACGCTTTCTACATCGACTACCACTTTCATGGTGACCACGGAAAACCAATCATCGACAGCGCAGAGCGTGAAGCATACACCTACAGGAAAGGCTCCCACTCGAGTCGGTCGTTCAAACGTTCAAGAGCTCTTGTTTACTCTTGAGCCATGTTTGCCAACTCATGCCCTTCCACTTAAACCCAACTCAACGCCCATCCAATGTTCTCCGATACGTCGTCTTGAGGTGCGCATCAACCCCCGCAGACCATCGAACATTTCTTGAATGGCTCCCACAATGAACGCAGACGAATATTCCTTGGTCAAGTTCCTTCCCGCATTTACATACACCGTCGTCTCAATCCTCTCACGTCTTGGCTGTCGATCGCGCAGCGTACAGAAAGGGATATTTTTCGATCAAAGTCAGCCCTTGGTATATAATGAGGGAATCTCATCTCCCAAACTCTTCTCATCTTCACTGTGACTGAAATTCTTTGCCAAATGTTGTTATTACACAAACTCGTCGTACTCTTGGAGTCCCTGTGGCTCTGTCTCGTCCATCCCTAGTACCAGTTTCATCCTGACTGGCCCTACCGCCCACAAAGTCAGTCGGCTATCTGCGCCAGGCTACAAGGTCGCCGCTGCCGTTCTCCCACCTACCGCCGCCCTTTTCACCTGGGCTGTCCTCTCGTCGCACCATCACACACCTCCCCTACCTGCGACCACATTGCAGGTGGCGAATCATGACGATCCCCTCCAACCTTCAGTCACCGAAGCCCATTGCCGCAAAGCCTTCGACCTGCAGCCTGGCTGCGTATGATGGCCCAGACCTCGCCCTTCGTCAGGAGAATGGTGTGTGCGACTTTGATCTTCCGATCTTCCTTCCGGAACCAGTTCCTGATGCGCAAACGGCACATGCTACTCTCCTCCTCCGCGTGCTTGGCTCCTTGCCATCGGACCCTCATCAGGTGATCGGTCATCTGTCCGACCGTCTCCGCTACAGCGGCTGCCTCCTCCGTGCCCTGTGGGACTTGCTGTTGCTTGGCCTCGACTGGCCCATCCTGCACACTCTACTTGGCAAAGTCGGTCTCGTTTTCCGTCTTGTCACAGTTGCACTTGGTGCCTCGGTCTCGCATACATTGTCCCTCTTCGACAAGGCCCAAGGGTCCAAACAACTTGTTGGTTTGTTCGGACACGAATACTCTTTGCTTCTAGCCCAGGTCTTGCTCGAGACGGCGCGCCAAATGACCGATTTCGTCCCTGACTCACCAAACTCGGGTGTGTCTTATCTGGCTTCTTGGTGCACGTCGTGGAGCCGATCTCCCTACTCCGCCTCTCAGCCGAATCGCTTCATATGAAGGTCGACTGGACATCCGTTCTCCCTTTGCCTCAACACTTGCCTCGCCCGGTACAGCTCATCTTGGTTTTGGTTTTTGTTAGCAGCTTTTACATAGACTACCAGCAATTGCAGGTAAGCCTTTGCTCCAATACTTTCAGTCACTTATATCATCTATCAACCAAATTTCAGAACCGTAATCGCGAGACGAGCCTACAAGGCGCGGATATCAAGCTTCATGGGACAATCGTGCGTCTTTCGTTTCATTTTATAACTTCACATTGCTTACCATTCTTCCTAAATGCACAGGTCGAGAACCCTACAAGATCCGAACACGTACCGTCTACGAACGAGGTCGATGTTTGTCCTGAAGAAGCTACCTGGTCCACTAGCCCTGCTCTTGCAGAGTTACAGAGTGGTGCAGAACCGAGCGATCATCCCTTACGTGGCCTGAAGAACAAGATGCCAAGTCGTATGGTCGCGGGCCGCCGCTGTCCCCAGATAAAGCGCGAATACCGAATTTGAAAGCCGATTTTCTCCTAGCATCCTCTCGCTGTTTGCTCATGCATCATCTTCTCGTTTGCATCTGTTCATCAAGGTCTCCCACTCAGAACTCTCTTTGCTTCATGGTCGTCTCGTCTCCTTTCAGTTCAAACCACGGATACATATCATCTTCTCTTCTGCCTGTGTCTCTTGCACCTCAGTCTTTCCCCCGCGCTTTTTGTCGACCTTTCCGAATTGATTTTTACATGGATGGCGTCCTCAGGCCCATTCCCTATACCACTCAATGCAACTCATCTCTACGCATCCAGTTCGATTGTTTCTCATCTATACCCATAGCTCGTATCTTGTGTCTGCCTCGAATTTATCTTGGATTTGATCAATTGTTTTGCGTCTTTTTTTAATTGTTGGTTGGCGCTTGCTACCTCGACTACCACTATGACACTATCATGGTGGCCACGAAAAATCAAACATTGACTGCGCAGAGCGTGAAGCATATTCCTACAGGAAGGGTCCCGATTCGTTCTCTACCAACAAATCAAGGCTATAAATTTGGAAGCTGGAAATTCAGAAACACACCGTCCCCTTGGGTTTCAACTTCGAGAGTGCAAAGCTAGCTAGGCGGAAAGACGTTGCGGGTATTCACGTCTGTGGCGCCTGGGTTGTTCTGATCAGATGGCTTTGCGTATCCTAACGGATTCCTCAGTCGAGTTGGTCGTTCAAGAGCAGAGCCTGTTCGGATGCCACATGCACACGACGTTTTGCAGCTGTGAGACCTCACTGGCGGTCCAGCTTGGCGTCGGAGTTTAAACTGTAAACCTTGACTATGGACCGATCAACACAACCTGGTACCCTTCGACAATCACCCATCGGTCGTCTTCACGCTCACTCTATAATAAATTCTCTGATCTGTGTTTATCAATTTCTGCTCCACATTATCATGGAATCAGACTCTGAGTTCATCAGCAAACTCCGATTTTGGCTGTACCAAACTGTAGCAAACACACTTAGACTGTAGCAACATGTAGCGCCATAGCATTCTGTAGTATAGTAATGCCCTACTGCATTAACACTGTAGTGGGTTGTAGAAATGTAGCCTGTAGTACCTTTGTACAGTCTCAGACTTTTCAACACAAGAAACTCTGAAAATTGAGGTATTCATGATACCACTAGTATTAAAACTATGCAATCAATAAGTATTATACATGAATAGTATGCTAGTAGCTATGACTTGTCATGATCTGCAAGTAGGAAACCCGCGACGAAGGATGCAGGCTGGACAAACCCTCTGGGCCCCCCAACCAATGCACCCATATAAACATCAGCCACTGGCTGCACCCCTCATGTCAATCAGCGGACGGGTGGGCGGCACCAGTGGGTGGGTCAAAGGGTGGTGAGTTGATGCAGGGAGCGGGGGAGGGGTGGTTGGAGAAGGGGATATGGCAGCCTGTGGCCAAAAGAGACAGGAGAGGTGGGGAACATGGGACAGAGAGGGTGTAGGCAACGCCTGTGGTGGTTGTAGAGATCTGCTGTAGTCAATGTATGATTGCCACTCTCAATCGTCCTATGATGCACCTAACTCCCATTTTCACCTCGCAACCTCCCCCAGTCCTCTGATACTGTTGACCACCGTCTATGGCCTGTTCGTCGTGTGTGGCTGTTCTGTCATCTTGGAGTCCCGTATGTGCTATCACTTATTGGGGTCGTTTTCATGGGCGTTCCAAGCCTGGTTGAAGGTGGTAGGTGCCATTGTCTCAGAGTTGGAAATGGTGGCATGACGACGGTGGCTAGTAGCAAGTGAGGTGGATTGAGGAGATGATGGGCGAGAGATGGGACTTGCCACAAACTGGCGTCATGTCAATAATCGGCAATTGCTGGGTTTTGGCATCTGCCAATTGTTGAGTAATGAATGGCATGACGTGGCTGGATTGTTCAACTTCTCTTCACTCCCTCTTTCTCATGCAGTTCGCCCTCTCACACATCTCCCACCTTCCAGACATCTCTAATCCTACCACACATATATTGGAATGCTGAAAGAAAGGTGAAGATCCCCTGTCCTGTAAATTCCATGCTAACAGGGCGTGCAGGGAGCATGAGCATGAAACTTGAGCAGTGCGAATCGGTGGGAGTCTGAAGGTGAGGCCAGCACAGGGTGGCACAATGCAGGGTGTGAATGTGCTGCATCTGAAACGGTATCATCATTTACAAAGGTGAGAAAACCCCCACCCCTCCCACATCTCCCACTAATGAAATCTGCAGGTGCTGGACCCAAGCAGAGGAGGGACGGCATGGAGAAACAGAACATCACCAAGTGGCAAGGTGAGTGGTGGTGAGTGCAGCTAGCAGAGCCGAGCGAGTTGTCAGCATGGTGGCATGCCACGTGTGTTCATCAATTCATTCTCCTGTGTCTGTATGTAAAATTGTATACAGTAGATTTTAATGTCATGTCCTTTATTACAACTTCTGTCTCTCTGATCTTCATGAATACTATAGGATGATTTATTGTATTATATGTTGTGCTTGCCCTCCTATGTAGTGCAATATAGCATTCTATAGTGGTTGGTGATATCTTGGTAGTGACCCCATTTGTGACGTAGCACTACAGACATAATATACACACACTACAGCACTACAGCTCACTACAGCTCACTACAGCACTATGTAGTGCTATGTAGCATGACCGGGATTTGCTGATGTTATCAGATCCCCCTGGCCAATCTTCTCAAAAGAAGGAGCATGCTGTTTGGAATGAGAACGAGACTGCTGCCCTCATTGAATTTTTCGAGCAGGCTTCGAAAACAGCTGGATCTGCTAGCTTCAATGCTGCTGCTTTACATATCAGACCTCTACGTACCAGTGGCTCTCCCCTGAAAACAACAAAACAGATTCGTTCGAAATGGGATCAGGTGAGATTGGTCCTCTGATTATAGGCAATGTACTTATACCCCCTCGTTTTCAGCTAAAGAGAGGTTTTTGGAAGGCCCATCAACTTGCAGCAAGCTCAGGTGCAGGCTCGAGTTATGATCTCCAGTCTGGCATCCAGGCAACAACACAGGCAGAACAGAGTGTTATCAATGATTTTGCAAAAACTAATCCAGTATAGTATCTTTATCTGTCCTCTCTTTTTGTGTTTTTCTCACCCCATAATTCACAGACCTTTCAACCTGGAGGATTCAAGTACTATGACATTATGAAGTCCTTTGTACAGCCCTCAACCGCTCAAGGCTGTTTCGTATTTCAGGGTACTACTCATGAGCCTACCCCCATTCCTGAAACTGATGAGGATAACGATGCCCCAAGTAAGTGGCATTGTGTTTTTTGGACATGTATTATATTGAATGTACTTTGCTAGGCATATCTATGACACCTGTTGAAATGCAAACTTCTGATCCTAACTCTGTTATTAATCCAGTACTCCTCCAAAGCAACTTCTTGTCTCTTTCACAGCTCTCGGTATCATCTATGCCATTTCTGGAACTGTCATTATCTTTTCTGCCATCGTCGATGTCACCTTCCACATCCACATTCTCATCTCATCTACCTCTATCATCATTATTGCCATCTCTCCCACTGTTGGCCTAGGCGTCCCCAGGTCTTGTACAGCTATCAACACCCCCACAGTCAGCATCATCAGTGCAACTGATGCCCCCTCCACCACCATCTTTGATAAGTGGATCTATCAGCACTGGAGGTAGGAGTCGAGGGAAATGAAAGTTAGCTCTGCCAGATTCAGACCACCCATTGAAGAAATCAAGCTCAGTGACTCAGAACTTGATTCTTCTCAATAGCATTCAGGGTTCCCTCAACAGGGCAGCTGATGCTATCCGAGAGGTTGCCAAGACTCCCGAACACAACATCCAGATGGCGACGATAAAAGTCATAAAAGAAGAGGACCTTTCTTCACAGGATAAGTCTTTTTTGATGTCTATGTTTGCTGAAGAGCCAAACAAGGCTGGAGTTTACTGTGTATTGGATCCAGGAGAGGTTTGTCATGATTTTCTGATGCGAGAGCTGCTGGCATACAAAGTACATAAAGGATTGTTGTAATTTTTTGTTGCTGTTGTATGTACTACCTCTGTATACTGTGTACTACTGCCTATGTATCTTGATTGTCTGTGTCTTTATCATCTGCATCTTCATCATCATAATCACTGTTCTTATCTTCAAGTTGGCCAGCTGCGGCTCTTTCCTGCAAAACCTGTTGATACTGATGCCACATAGCATCAGCAATCCTATCTCTTCATAGAGAAAATGCTGTCAGATTCTGCTCCTCTTCAATGTGCATGCTAGGAAAATCATCACCAGCTTGAACTCCACTGAATGAATCATATGTGTCATTGGATGCAAATCTGATCTTTTCAGCTGGATCATGAATCCAAATGAAGTTGTGAAGTGCTGCCAATGCTGATAGAATGCGTGATTGAAGATGAACAGTGTATTCTGGCACAAGAAGTAAAATGTGAAAGCGGCATTTGAGCACATCAAAAATGTGCTCAATGACGTTTCGTGCCTGTGCATGCTGAAGGTTGAACAATTCCTGTTTGTTCTGTGGACTAATGAATGACAGGTAAGAACATTTGATATATACTGAGAAAAAAAGATATACTGTTATGGAACAGCCTCTTGTCTTATCTCATCTCATCTTACCAACACTTCAGTCTGGTTGTGTTATGGAACAGCCCCTCAGCCCCTTATCTTATCTCTTTGATCTTATCAACTATGCCTCTCTCATCTTATTAAACAAACTATCTATTCTTTTCCATCCCATCATTG